>Ga0068714_10002846_pt1 | contig 21446 bp, 18 predicted proteins | sample MTBNYHSulfiMetaG_FD_62988 | JGI IMG/M metagenome (GOLD analysis project Ga0068714, IMG submission 62988) | Enrichment culture microbial communities from rom New York Harbor, USA that are MTBE-degrading - MTBE-NYH (New York Harbor Sulfidogenic)... | ecosystem: Environmental > Aquatic > Marine >... | reverse complement strand
ATTGGGGCAAATTCATGGTGGGATGCATCCCACCCTACGGAAGATCGTCGGGAGAGCGGGAGTCGTAGGCCGGACAGAGCGGAGCGGTGTCCGGCAGAACTACTTCGTGGGCGTCCTCGGTCGCGATTACCCAAACGAGTCTCCGTTCCATCGCGGCGAGACGCCGCTCCTACCAAATCGAGTCTGCCCCGAAACTCTTTGAACTTTAAACCTTGAACTTTGAACCTGTTTTTAACGCTTGTTGATGCGGTAGCACGGCACGTACACCTTGCCCGGCAGCTTCATCCGGTGCTGCTCGACGAACGAGGCGAGCAGCTCGTCCATGTGATCCATAATCGCCGCATCGCCGTTGAGCTCGAAATGGCCGTGCTGCTCGATGGCGCGGATCCCCTCGTCCTTCACGTTGCCCGCCACCACGCCGGAGAAGGCGCGGCGCAGGTTGGCGGCGAGCAGGTGGGGATCCTGCTGCCGCACCAGCTGCAGGTTCGCCATGTTGTCGTGGGTCGGGGCGAAGGGGCGCTGGAACTCCTCATCGATCTTCAGCTTCCAGTTGAAGTAGTAGGCATCGCCGTGCTGCTTGCGGTAATCGCGCACCTTGGCGATCCCCTTGAGCATGGTCGACGCCACCTGCTCGGGGTCGTCGACGATGATGGTGTAGCGGCGCTGCGCCTCCTCGCCCAGGGTCTCGCCGATGAAGCGATCGATCTGACGGAAGTAGGCCTCGCTCTCGGCCGGTCCGGTCAGCACCAGCGGGAACGGCATCTCGCGGTTGTCCGGGTGCAGCAGGATCCCCAGCAGGTAGAGGATCTCCTCGGCGGTGCCGGCGCCGCCGGGAAAGACCACGATGCCGTGGCCGGCGCGCACGAAGGCCTCCAGCCGCTTCTCGATATCGGGCAGGATCACCAGCTCGTTGACGATGGGGTTGGGCGACTCGGCGGCGATGATGCCCGGCTCGGTGATCCCCAGGTACTTGCCCTCGCGCTGGCGCTGCTTGGCGTGGCCGATGGTCGCCCCCTTCATCGGCCCCTTCATCGCCCCCGGCCCGCAGCCGGTACAGATGTCGAGGCCGCGCAGCCCCAGCTGGTAACCCACCACCTTGCTGTAGTCGTACTCCTCGCGCGAAATCGAGTGGCCGCCCCAGCAGACCACCAGGTTGGGGTCGCTGCGCGCCTGCAGCACCCCGGCATTGCGCAGGATGTGGAACACCGCGTTGGTGATCCCGTCCGAGCTCTGCAGATCGAAGCTGGTGTTGGTGTGGATCTCGTCGCTGATGTAGATCACATCGCGCAGCACCGCAAACAGGTGCTCGTTGATGCCGCGGATCATCTTGCCGTCGACGAAGGCGTGTGCCGGCGCCCCCTTCACCTCCAGCTTGATGCCGCGCTCCTGCTGGATCACGCTGATCTCGAAGGACTGGTAACGCTCCAGCAGCTCCTTGCCGTCGTCCAGGGTACTGCCGCTGTTGAGCACCGCCAGCGCGCAGTTGCGAAACAGGTTGTACAAGCCGCCCTTGGTGGTGTCGAGCAGCTTGTTCACCTCCATCTGGGAGAGCACTTCCAGATGCCCGATCGGAGCGATGCGCGCATCAACAACCTTGTATTTCATTGTCATTATTCTCTTTTACACCGATAACGCTGCGGGCCGAAATCATTCGCACCCTTCCTCTCAAGCATACGGCCGGATGGTCAATTTAGCCATTAACCGTTTCATGGACGCTCCCGACTTCGTCGCTCTGCCAAAACGAATGGAGGCCACTCAGCACGGCGGCTCGACGATGCACGCCTCGTAGGGATGCCGCCGGGTGATCGCACCGCTGTGCAGGAACACATCGAGCAGCCGCTCGTAGGACGCCTGCGAGATCGCCGTCTCCGGCGTCCAGCAACCGAGCAACTGGTAGGCGAGGATGGTCTCGGTCAGCACCTGCGGGCTGATGGCGGGGAAGAACTGCTGCTCCAGGCGGGCGACCTCTTCGGCCGGCGAATCGATGACGAACTGCCGCCCCTTGCGGTAGGCGTTCATGAAGGCGGCGGCCATGTTGGTCTCCAGCCACTCGCGGCTGGCGCAGAGGCTGCTGAAAGCGACCGGCCCCACCGCATCGGCGACCGCCGCCACCGCAAAGCCGATGCCGTCGTGCTCGAGCTGCTGCGGCGCCGGACCCTGCAGGTGCACGTAATCGCCGACGCCGTCGCGAAACGCCTGCTCGATGGCCGCCACATCCCCGGCATCGATCACCTCCAGCGCGTCGAAATCGACCCCCTGGCGGAACAGGCCGTAGCGCAGCATCGCCAGCGGCTGGAAAAAGTGATCCACCAGCACCCGCTTGCCAGCCAGGTTCTGCCAGCGAAACTCGGTCTCCGGCTCACGCCCGGCGATGAAGAAACCGTCCCGCTCGTTGATCTGGGCAAAGTGCACCACATCGCACAGCTCCCCGCGCTCCAGCGTGACAAAACTGGTCGCCACCGCAGACTGGAAAAGGTGGAACTCGCCGCTGCGCAGCGCCTGCTCCACCGACATTCCCGCCGTGGCCGGCCGATACACCGGCTCCAGCCCCTCCTCCTGCAGGAAGCCTCCGGCGATCGTCGCCAGCAACGGGGAATAGAATGCCGAATGGCGCAACGCGGTAATGCGGATCTCGATCATCTCAACTCCTTCTGGCTAGCGGTGACAGCAGATAGGCGTGCCGTCTGCCGCTGCAACCGATGCTCGTCGGCCACGGGCCGACCCATAAAAAGGTCAAAAGGTCGACCAGCCGCTCGCCTCCATGAAGCGGTAGCGCCAGTAGCGCATCCGCGAGGGATCGGCATAGGTCTCGTAGGGCACCGAGAGGCGGCGCTGCGGCTCGTTGTGCCAATAGCGCTCGAACCACTGCACCGCCTCCTGCATCACCGCCGCCTCCTCGCGGGCCAGCAGCCGCACACTGGTCTCCAGGTTGTAGTCGTCCAGGTTGCGGCGGGTGAAGTTGGCGGAGCCGAGGATCAGCTCCGCCTCGCCGCCGGCGCGGATCAGCAGCAGGAATTTGTTGTGGCACTGCTCCCCGTGAGTGTCGCACCAGCGCAGCGGTATCTGCGCCGCGGCAAGCTCCTGTCCCACCTGGCGATTCGGCATGCCGTTCTTCTTGCGGCCAAAGGCGTCCTCGTTGGGATCCAGCAGCACCCGCACCGCCGCGCCGCGGGAAAAGGCCCCCTTGATCGCCCGCACCACCTGGCGATGGGTCAGATAAAAGACGGCGATGCGCAGCTCATCGCCCTCGCCGGCGGAGTCGATGGCCCGCAGCAGTGCATCGCGGATGCGCGACTCGGTGAGGATCTGAAGCTGCGCCTCCCCGCTCGCGCCGCCCGTCGTCTCAGCGGTGGGCGGTGTCGGCAGCGCCGGGAAGGGAGCGCCGGAAAAGCGCGCCACCGCCTGCTCGGTCTGCAGCAGGTCGAGCGCCGCCGCGCCGCTAAAGCGCAGCGCCACGTTGTCGTGCGCGCTGCTCGCGTCGTGCGGATTGCCGGAGGTGACCAGCCCCACCCAGCTCTCCCCCCGATCGGCAACGAAGGTCTTGCGGTGATTGGCGTTGAAGTTGAGCAGGGTCAGGTAGGTGCGCAGGCCGACCCGTTCCGGTCCCACCGGACTCGGCAGCCAGCCGCCGTCCGGCGAATTGCCGAACCACTGAAAACAGAGGCGCCACAGCGCCGACCAGCTCGGATTGGAGTCGCGCAGGCGGGTCAGGTCGGTCATCACCACCTGCACCCCCGCCGCCTCCAGGCGCTGCAGCAGGGAGGACTCCACCCCGTTGTACAGCGTATTGAAGGGATCGGTGATCAGCACCACCTGCAGAGCGGGGACCTGCTGTTTGCGCGTAATCAGCGCCCCGGCGATCTCCCCGGAGAGCTGCCGCGGCGCCTCGGCGGCGTTGCCGGCAAAGGTGTTGATCAGGAACATATCCATCACGATCAGCCGCTCGGCCTGGCCGATCAGTGCCACCACCTCATCGAAGATCGCCTGCTCGCTGCGCCGCTCGCCGCGATGGTCGAGAAAGGTGTCGTCGGCAAGAAAACGCACCTCGCCGACCGGCCGCAGCGGGGTCGCCGTGCTGACCCCCTGCGGCAACGGCTTGCTGCTGTGGTAGACCGCCGTGGCCAGGTAAGCGAACAGCACTACCGCCAGCAGTGCATAGCCGAAGTAGTGGGGAAGCATCATCGCTCGCCAACCGTCCCGTTCGTCATAAACGCCACCACCTCCGCCAACCGCCCTTCATCCACCATAAGATAAAACGGCGAATTTCCCAACTCCCTGTTCTCCCTGCGCAGCCAGTTGATCATCCTCGGCTCGTCCCCCTCCATCAGGTCATACAACCCCTGATAGAAGCGCACGAGCAACACCCCCTGCTCCCAGGCAAACGTCCCCTCCTCCAGCACGCGGCTACCTCATAGAGCGCCGAAAACTGCTCGCAGCGATACCCGAGAATGCGCCCCACCTCGGCCCGCACCAGGCCGAGCATCTCAGCGGCCAGAATCACCGACTGGCTCAGCTTTTGCGGTGAGGAGAACGGGTCACTCAAGCGATAGGTCATGCCGGCACCGCGTTAATCGTGCAAACGGATAGACCACCATATTTCCATGCGCCATGTTATACAATCCCGTTTTTGAGAAACGGCTCGAGATATGGACACCAGCCCGGAAAAGATCCAGCGCGGCATGCAGCGGCAACTGGCGCTGTGGCGCGAATCGGTTGCCCCTCAGCAGCGGCTGGGCTGGAAGATCGGCTTTAACCTGGACGCCGATCAGCAGCGGCTGGGGCTGCCCTCGGCCATGGTCGGCTTTCTTTCCGGCGCGCACCGCCTCGCCCCAGGCGGCAGCTACCCCGCACCGCCCAGCGCCAGGCTACTGATCGAACCGGAAGTGGCGCTGCTCATCGGCGCCGACCTCCCGGCAGGGGCCGGCGCTGCCCAGGCCAACGCCGCCATCGAGGCCTACACCGCCGCACTTGAACTGGTCGACACCACGCGCAGCGTCAGCGACGATATCGAAGCGATCCTGGCCGGCAATATGTTTCATGAAGCGGTGGTGCTGGGGGAACAGCGGCTCGCCCCGGCGGACTACCACCGCGAGCAGCTCGCCCTCTCCCTGCGCATCAACAACCGCGAAGTCGGCACCCTCGAACAGCAGCGCGTACCGGAGGAGTTCTCCGCCCTCATCCTCACCGTCGCCAACATCCTGGCGGCGCACGGCGAGCAGCTGCGCAAAGGCGACTGGATCATCACCGGAGCCGCGGCCAGGGCGGTGCCCGTTCAGGCCGGCGATGAAATTGTTCTCGAGATGGGCGCACTGGGTAAGGTTAGCCTGAGCATCGTCTAATGCAGACAGGCAGGGGTTCATGCCTCGGCAACTCTTCCTGCCCGGGAACCTGACGAAGGGTCCCTTCTCCCTCAGGGAGAAGGAGAGGATGAGGGGATCGATATCGGTCCTGTCGATCTCAACCCGGGAGGGAGTCCTGCTGCCCTGCTCAAGTGCGGTGGGAACCGACCCGCTCCAGCAGCGTAATCACCTCGTAGTGCGTCGTATGCGGAAACATATCCAGCAACCGCGCCCGGCGCAGCCGCAGGCTCGGCATCTGTGCCAGGTCCCGCGCCAGCGACTCGGCGTTGCAGCTCGAATAGATCACCCAGCGCGCCGCCGACTGCTCGAGGAAGCGGCACAACCCCGCGCCGATCCCCCGCCGCGGCGGATTGACGATCACCAGCTCGGCCACCTCGGGGTTACCTGCGGCAAAGTCGGTGGCATCCAGCGCGCGAAAACTCACCCGCTCCAGGCCCAGCTCGTCGCGGCTCTGCTCGGCACTGGCGATCGCCTCGGCGCTGATCTCGATCCCGGTCACCTCGCGGCGGCCGTCGGCCACATGCAGGGCAAAGCCGCCGACGCCGCAGAAGAGATCCCAGACGCTCTCGGGGTCAAGCTCCTCCACCCACTCGCGCCCCTGTCGGTAGAGCGCCTCGGCCACCGCGGTATTGGTCTGGAAGAAACTCTTCGGCCGCAGGTGCAGCGGGATGCCGTTGAGCCGCATCGTCAGGCTCGCCTGTTCCGTCAGCACGATCTCCTGCTCCCCCTCCAGAATCGCCTTGTGCTCCGGCTGGAGATTGACCGACACCACGCGCAACCCCGGCAGCGCCGCCTGCAACTCAGGCAGAAATTTGCGGATACGCACCAGCGGCTCCTGCGAGCGCAACACAAAGCGCACCATCAGCTCGCCCGAATGCTCCGCCAGGGTCACCAGGATGTATTTCAGCTCGCCTTGGCGACCGGCAATATCATAGGGGGCGAGCCGCGCCCGGCGAATAAAATCCGCCAGCGGCGCAAAGCAGGCCTGCAACGCCTGCGGGTAGAGCGGACAGTCCGCCAGGGAGACCCCCTTCCCGCGGGCATCCACGATCCCCAGCACCGGCGCCTCCATCGTGCCGCTCACCACCATCTTCGCCTTGTTGCGAAACCCCCACTCCTCACTCACCACCGGCGGCAGCCATTCGACATCGGCATGACTTGCCAGCAAAGCGCGGCAATGCGCCTCTTTAGCGGCCAGCTGCTCGGCATAGGGCTGCTCAATCAGGGAACAGGAACGGCAAAGGCCTGCGGCGAAGTGGGAACAATGCATGGAGGGTTCAAGAGTGCAGGAGCGATGGGGGATTCTAAATAGCTGTCCCTAACCGCGCAACATTAGTTCCTCTAGCACTGTTGCATGACGGAGGGTCCCTTCTCCCTCAGGGAGAAGGACAGGATGAGGGGATCCATTTATTCGGTATTAGCGTGAGGGGACACTCTTAAGCAGTGAATACAAAGGCGGGATCAAACCCCTTCACCCCCTCCCCAGGATACCCCCGCTGATTGGAAACCAGCCTGCACTTTCCAACTTCCACATCCAGGTTGGCATGGGTATGCCCGAAACACCACACATCAGCCATCCCTACCAGATCGTGTAAATCACTCAAAAAAGCCGTCGCTATCGCATTTATGGGGAACGACGGATGCTTGCACAGCAGATGCGGGGCATGGTGGGTAATGACCACCGTCTTGCCGGCAAAAGGTTGCGCCAACTTCTCCTCAAGCCAGCCCCTCGACTCAGCGTGAATCTGCAACGCATCCTCAGGCAGAAAGAGACGTTCGCCGTTGCGGACAACATGATGATCGCTCAGGTGCTGCTGCACCTCCATCATCGACAACACCGGATCGCCGGCAGCCCGGTAATCGGTCCATAGCGTGCAACCAAGAAAGCGTACGTCACCCAGAATCAGCTCCTCGTTCTCCATGAAATGCAGCCTGTCACTGCCCGCAGCAAACGCCCGCATTTCATTCAGCAACGAGAGGTCATGGTGGTAGAACTCGTGATTACCGGCGACATACAGAATGCGTTTATCCAGGCGCTCCGCTTCCTTGCTCGCCCAAACCAACCCATCCATTCCCACATCGATATCGCCGGCCAGCACGATGAGATCGGCACCGCTCCGTTCAATCTTCGGCGGCGCATCCGGCCGGTAAAACTCGTTGTGCAGATCGCTTAATAGCTGGACTTTCATGTCAAATGAACTCGGGGTGTTCGCTCTTTAGGGCATCGCCAATAGTGACAGGGCGCTTGTACACCTCGAACAGGACCCAATTTGGGTACTAAAGGCCCCAATTTGGGTCCTTTCAACCCCCTTTCACCAAGCGACATCAGGCATCCTTTACCTGTCATTCCGACTGAGGCCGGAATCCACAAACGCCACAAAAAAAATTATCACAGCGACTTGCGCCACGACATGTGATTCCGCATTTCACGACCACGATTTCATAATCTTCAGGCTGTTTTCCACGGCTCTTGCGGAGTCAGGATTATTCAACAGTCCGGGTAAGACATTCAAAAAGTCATCATTCAACAGTGATGCCGCCTGTTCTGCAAAATATCGCTTTAATCCTTCATCGCAGCTTATAAGCTCCATAATCAAGCCGCTTCGGTTTTCCATTATGAATACGATATCTTCCAGGTCGTGACTGAAGAAATTTCCTTTTCCCCTTCCAGCGAAAGCCTCAAACTTGGTTGCCATAAAATGGGCCGGACTAACTACACGTATTGCCAGACCGCTCGGCAGAGCAACTTTAGTTGCTCCATCAATGGCGGCTTTGTACCAGCGATTGGAATAGCCCAACACTGTTTCATCAGTAGGCATCACATCGAGTTTGATCCTTCCGACTTTGGTATCGAACAACCACCGACAGTTAGGGCCATCAATATCTTCCCGAAATCCATGTCCTCGCAACTTTTTTGAAAATTTATGGTATTCGACCAATGTCGCCACATCGATGATGACATCCACATCATCCGTTTTCCGCACACCATAATGGGCAGCCTCATCCACCAACAGCACTGTTGTGCTTCCGCCGACGAAGGTGACTTTCGGTAACAAATCCCCCAAGGCCACGGCTACAGCTTCCAACTGCATTAGATTAACGTCCTTGTTTTTCATAACTCTCCTTTAATCAGACTTGCCAGAAGGTCTCTCGCTATCGCCAGCTCCCTTGGTTTCCCGCCCCGAATCGCTTCCAGCAGCGAAAGCGCCCGGTATAGCTGTTCATCGCGACTCGCCGCGAAGGGAGCAGAATCATGTATAGGATTGATCAACGTCCCATCAACACCCCCGCCAGGCACAGACCACACAAACGGGGGATCAGGCGGTACAACCTCGCTGGCAAGTACGGGACAATTCCACGAGGTAGCCATCCCCCTGCCATATCCGACACTTTCCCAGGGATAGGCATACCGAACACCGTAGCAAAGCCATTCCAGCAATGCGCCTGACTCGACAAATACACCGCCGGCTCTCTCAACGACAAGCCGCGAGGCCAACAGCCGCCGGGTTCCTTTGCTTACCTCGCCCGGACTGATGCCTACCGTCTCAGAAATGCCCCGGACGCTGCTTTCCTGTCCCGCCTGCTTCAGCGACCAGTATTTAAGTACCAACAGGGTATCTTGCGGCTTTAGTGCCATAAACATTATTTCCTGTTTCGAAACAGGAAACACTTTAGAACGGACTAATTTGTCCCGTCAAGTCCCGCGGTACATTTACGCATCCCCCTGGAACAACGGTTTCAACGCCCAAAGCGGGGCACCTTAGATCCTGAAGGTACAACTGTCATTGCGAGGAGCGATAGCGACGAAGCAATCTCAAAGCAACATCATCCACCGAGATTGCTTCGCTCCGCTCGCAATGACAAACCCTCCCCTCAGGATCAAATCAGCCTGGACCGGGTTTGAAGAGCAGAATGCTGGCCCAAAGGATGGAGGGCAGGACGCCCGGAATAAAGGGTCAGGGTGTGGGGATTCCTCAGGTACTGACCCTGACGGCTGCGACCAGGCGAGCTGAGCCTTAATGACCGACTGTCGCCCTCTCGCCCCAGATCTCCTCCAGCCGCTGATCGCGGCCACAGGAATAGCGGTAGAATTTGTACTTTAACGGACTCTTTTTGTAATAGTCCTGGTGGTAACTCTCTTTCCCCTTGATGGGATAGAACGTCGATACCGGCAGGATCGGCGTCACCACTGTCATACCCGGAAACTCCTCAACCACCCGCTCGCGTGACTGTTCCGCCAACCGCTTCTGTTCCTCATCGGCCACGAAGATGGCGCTGCGATAACTCGGCCCCTTATCGCAGAACTGGCCTTTAGCATCGAAGGGATCGATGTTCACCCAGTAGTAATCCAGCAACTTCTGGTAGCTGACCTTGTTCGGATCATAGGTCACCAGCACCGCCTCATAATGGCCCGTATGGTCACCGAAGTAGGTAGGGTCTTTCGCCGTGCCGCCGGTAAAGCCCGAAACCACATCCGTCACACCCTCGACCTTCTCGAAATCAGACTCCATGCACCAGAAACACCCCCCGGCGAAGATCGCCGACTCCGCCTGCACCCTGCCCACCGCCAGAAGCGTGGCCAGAACAATCAGTAAATACCTTGCGCGTTTCATCATCCCCACCTCTCAACATTCCGCTCGCTGCACACATCGCTAATCAGCGCCTAATAGGTAACCTAGTGGTTAGAGGTACTGAATTGATCACGAAACAATCACAATTGAGTCACAGAGGGGATAACGGTCCACTGACAGCGGTTTAGTCGGGCTTGTGCGGTCACTTTAAGGGCTACGACCGCTTTAACGAGGCTTAAAGCAAAACACCCAACCTCTGCAGGCACCTTGCACCCTCCCTCAGGATAAGTTCACCGGGAGCGGATTTGAACAGCAGAATGTTGGCCCGAAGGGTGGAGGGCTGGACGCCCGATAGACTCCCTCTCCCTCAGGGAGAGGGCTGGGGTGAGGGGATATAATCTGAACCCTTCAACATCGCCAACCGCCGCCGCTGCTCTATCGCCGCGATGCGCGCATTGCGGGTCACCTCCCACTCCGACACCAGGGCCTACCTGCCCCACACCTCGCCGCCAGCCGCTTGGCCTCACTGAAGTTACGGATGGAATTGGGAAGATCGTCGGCGATGGCGGGCAGAACCATCAAAAGAAGAAGCCCGGAGAATAACCTGCAAATCGATAATGACATCTGGGGTGTATGCATTGTTCTTGTCCCTTCCTGCTAACACCTCCTGCGTCAATTCATCCTTAAAACTCCTATTTAAACATGGTGCTATATAGGCACAACCAACTTACATATATGCCGCACCTTCCTCAAGGTTTTTCAACGGAGTTCCGTTGCCGTCTTTCCATGTATACCGTCCATTTATTGAATACCCAACAACTATCGCTGCAGCAGGCGATGGATTCGGAAAGAGATAGTCTTTGGAAAACTTAAGCATTCCTCCACTCTCAACCAGCACCCCTAAATCAATCAGTTTCTTCCTCAGCTTGATATAGCCTACGGAAAGGCTGTCCATAACATTCATCGCTGCATCAGACCCGGCAAGCACCACGATTCCTTCATCGGCCACAATAGCTTCAGCATGAATATTTTTTACTTTCAAATACAGCTTTGTCCCCGTCAATTCCTTCTCACCTTCTCCAGTGATGTATGGAGCCACATCCGAAGCAACATACAACTCCCCACTCATTTGGATTATTGGTTCCAGAATTTTATGACCAAGAACTCCAATCAAGCCTCGTGCCTGCTCAATAAACTCTTCCATGGATTCCTTGTCACCCCGTGGCAATAAGGGAGGCTGAGGGATGTTTCCATTTTCCAATTTGTATCGCTTTGCGGTTACCGCTAATTGTATAAACCGTGACTCCAGGTATTTGACATGCGCTTTGGTCAGGTTTTCATCCTTATTGGTAAATAACACCACTTCATTCCAAAATTCCTTATTTGCCAAATGAGACTTAAGGCGATCGTAAACATTTTCTGCTTCACCGATATACGCCAACGCTTCTGACTCTTCTTCATCGAACCCAAACAGGATGTACACCCCGGGCCGTTTCGACTCTTCCCACTCGGCAAGCTCAGCGATGCGGTTCCTTGGGCAGGCAATCGCTTGCCCGGTCCAGTTCACTACTTCCGCATGGCGTATCCCGGTCACCGTACCGTCCGCCAGGAATATCCGTATGCTTTTCCCTCTGCTCATCGTTGCTCACCTTTTCCCTGATTGGCTGACCGCTGGACCAGCAGTTCAAACACCACCCGCGCAAAACTCGCTGCCTTATTCGGATCGGATAACAACTGCATCATCAGGTTTTGGTGGACATCACCGCTGTTCATCACTGCATCGTCGACCGCTCTGGGGAAGTCTCCCAGCATCGCCTGCTCGGGGGTGTTGTTGGCGATCTGCTTCATTACCCGCTCGTTCTCGCTCACCTTATCGCGGATGGTGTAGGCGTAGTTCACCAGATCCTTTTCGGTCAGTTGATCGGTGAGGAACAGCTCGTTGAGGCGGCTGATGATCTGGGAGAGGAACTCCTGCTTTTTGTCCTTGGCCTTGGCACTGCCCAGGCCCTCACCGGGGGTAAGGTATTCACCGGCATCATCCTGCAGCTGGATATCCTGCTGGCGGATCCTGGAGAGGCGGTAATGGCTGAGCACGACGTTGTTCAGGTCGATGTCATCTTCATCGACGATCGCCTCGCGCAGCATAGGGCGCAGGTTGCGGGCATAGAGGCTCAGCTTCTCCAGACCCTTGTCGTCATAGTCGACGATCTGCGACATGAATTCGTAGAAGCGCACGAAGGTGCCGAGGTCCTTTTTGAAGATCTCCAGCGCATCCTTCTCCTGCTTGCACTCCTTCAGGCTGTTCTCGGCATTGGCGATCAGCACCGCGTCGCCGGTCTTCTTGGTGCGCTCGAACATCTCCCGGGCCTGCTTGTAGGCCTCGGTGGCCGACTTGTAGCGCTTCTGCCAGCGCTCCACCGCGGGCTTGCAGATGTTGGCGATCGCCGCATTGCTCTTGTTTTTGATGAAGAAGGCCGCGCAGAACTGCTCCACCTCCTGCCAGGTGAAGATACCTGCGGCGCGCAGCTTGTCGAACAGCTCGAAGATCAGGTTGGGGTCGGAGACATCGTCCAGCTCGGCGGTCTGGTAGTAGGGCTGGAAGGCGGCGAGGATCTCCTCCGGCTCGTTGAAGAAGTCGAGCACGAAGGTGCCGCTCTCGGCCTTGCCGGGGTAGGTGCGGTTGAGGCGCGACAGGGTCTGCACGCACTCCACGCCGCCGAGCTTCTTGTCCACATACATGGCGCAAAGCTTGGGCTGGTCGAAGCCGGTCTGGAACTTGTTGGCGACTATCATCACCTGGTAGTCGTCGGAGTCGAAGGCCTTGCGCATGTCGCGGCCCTTGAGACCGGGGTTCATCCCCGTCTCGGTGAACTTCTCGCCCAGCAGTGCCGCCGCATTCGGATCCTTGTCGTTGAACTCCACTTCGCCGGAGAAGGCGACCATGGCGTGTATCCGCTGGTAACCCTTTCCGGTGATGTACTTGTCGAAACCCAGCTTGTAGCGCACCGCCTCCTTGCGCGAACTGGTCACCACCATCGCCTTGGCCTGGCCACCCAACAGCCCCATCACGTTCTGCCGGAAGTGTTCAACGATCACCTGCACCTTTTGCGCGATGTTGTAGTCGTGCAGGCGCACCCACTGGTTGAGCTTCACCTTGGCCTTCTTGCTCTCCACCTCCTCGTCGGCACCGGCGATCTTCATCGCCAGGTTATAGGCCACCCGGTAGTTGGTGTAGTTCTTCAGCACATCGAGGATAAAGCCCTCCTCGATCGCCTGGCGCATGCTGTAGACGTGGTAGGCCTCGGGCTTGTTGGTTTTTGACGGCGGCTCAGCGGGATTGGGCAGGCGGCCGAACAACTCCAGGGTCTTGGTCTTGGGGGTGGCAGTAAAGGCGAAGTAGCTCAGGTTGGGCGCAACCCGGCGCGCGGCGACGGCGGCGTCGAGGATATCCTCGCTGGTCAGCTCCTCCTCCGTCTCGCCGGGGCTCTCCTCCTTGCCCCCCATCATCAGCACCTCCTTCAGCTGCCGCGCGGTAGAGCCGGTCTGCGAGGAGTGCGCCTCATCGGCGATGATGGCGTAGTGGCGCTCCTTGAGTGCGGCGCTGTTTTCGATCGCCTTGAGCACAAAGGGGAAGGTCTGGATGGTGACGATGATGATCGGCTGCGCCCCCTCCAGTGCGCTGGCAAGCTTCTCCGACTTGGAGCCCTCCCCCTCCTTGCGGTTGATGCGCCCCACCACCCCGTCCACATGCTCGAACTGGTAGATGGTGTCCTGCAACTGGTCATCGAGCACGGTGCGATCGGTGACGATGATCACCGAGTCGAACTGCTTGTTGCCCACCGCATCGTAGAGCGAGGAGAGTTGATGCGCGGTCCAGGCGATGGAGTTGGACTTGCCGGAACCGGCGCTGTGCTGGATCAGGTACTTGTGCCCCGGCCCCTCGGTGCGCGCGGCGGTCACCAGCCTGTTGACCACATCCCACTGGTGGTAGCGGGGGAAGATCATCGTCTCCTTCTTGTACTTGCGCCCCTCCCAGTCCTCCTTCTCCTCGATCTGCAGATGCGCGAAACGGGCGAGGATGGTGAGCAGGTTGTCGGGCAGCAGCACCTCGTTCCACAGGTAGTCGGTGGGGTAGCGGTTCACATCCTCCGGCACATCGTTGCCGGCGCCGCCCTCGTGGGTTCCCTTGTTGAACGGCAGAAAGAAGGTGTTCTCGCCCTCCAGGCGGGTGGTCATGTAGACCTCGTACTGGCTCACCGCAAAGTGAACCAGCGCCCCGCGCTTGAAGGTGAGCAGCGGCTCAGGCTTTTTGGTAACAGGGTCGACGGGGAAGCGGGTGGTCTTGTACTGGCGGATGGCGTTCTGAACCGCCTGCTTGAACTCCGACTTCAACTCCAGCGTCGCCACCGGCAGGCCGTTGACGAACAGCACCAGGTCGATGCGCCACTTCTTCGCCGTTTTAAGCCCCTCTCCCGTATCGGGAGAGGGGTTGGGGAGAGGGGAAACAGCCCACGGCGAATAGACCAACTCCGGCACCACCCGCAGGCGGTTCTTCCCATAGCGCGCCAGGGTATCGGGATTCAGCCCGTGCTCCGGCTTGAACTGGCAGAGGCTGAAGCGGGTGCCGCGGTCCCGCAGCTCGTGACGCAACACCCCCAGGGTGCCGAAGGTGCGCATCTCCTTGTTGGGGGCATTGGGGTCGGCCTTGTTGAGCTGGCTGGCGACCCGCTCGAGGAATTTCTGTTCGGGATTGTTGGGGTAGAGCTGGCAGAACTTCTGCCACTGGGCGTCCTGGGTCTCCTTGACGAAACCCAACAGGTCTTCTTCGTAGAGGGCGAGTTCGCGGTTGTAGCGTTCCGGCTTGCCCAGCAGCCAGCCGTTGGCCAGCATCTCGTCGACAATGCTGTTTTGAAATGTCAGCTCATTGGCCTTGCCACCCATACGCGGCCTGTCCTTTTCGTTTATTGGTCTATTTTATCGGTCCCAGCGACCTGACACGCTGCAACAGCTCTTCGCTTAACGCGATCAGCTCCGCCAGCAGTTTCTCGTCAATGTCGAAGTGTCCCTCATACTCAGCCAGGTTACGCCGGCGGTGGCACTGATCCAGCACCCGCCACTGGGCGTCCTCAAATCGCAGGGTGTGTTTCAGACACTGAAAGACGAGATAGCGCTTGTCCGAACGGTAACCGTGCCAGCGTAACGCCGCCAACGCCAGGGCGTGCGCCGCACCGTAGGCGAGGGAGAACTGACTGTCGGTGGAAAGCCCCTGCAGTTTCACATCGGCCAGCTTGGTCGCCGCCGCGGTCACCATGCCGTCAAACTCCGCCTGATCGGGCGGCTCCCGTTGGAGTAGATGCGTCTTAACCAGGTTGTCCAATGCGTCCATGCCTTGCCCCTCCCTATCGACTCAATCCATCCCACTCAGGGTCGCGCTTGATCCACAGCACGTTCTGCTCCAGCAGCCGGGTGACGAAGTGCTGCTGCCCGGCATGGCGCTCCCGGAACTCCCGCTTTGTGTACAGCGTCGGGTTGACGGTCCGCCCCAACTGCTGCTCCGCCCCGGCCAACGCCTCCATCACCTCGCCATAACTCAGGCTGTCGCTGACCAGCAGCAGGTCGATATCGCTGCCCGCATGCTCGGTTCCCTTGGCCACGGAGCCGTAGATCAGGGCGAGGTCGATGCCTCCCAGCAGCGGCGCCAGCGCCTCGGCCACGATGTCCACCAGCCCGAAGGTCTTCTGCGCGATCCCTTTCAGCTCCTCATAGATCGGGCTTTTGGGATTGGCCTGATAGTGATTCTGATTGCCGATGCGGACCACCGTCAAAAGGCCCGCCGCGGTAAGCTTCTCCACCTCCCGCTTGACCGAACCCTTGCCGCCACCCGCCAGGCGCACCAGTTCATTCAGGTAAAAGCTCTGTTGCGGCCGCCCATAGAGCAGCCCCAGCACCCGCTGCTGGGTCTTGCTGAAGAGGGCATCGCCAATGTTGCTCGATACAGGTTCCATCGCGTCCACGGATGAAAAGTCTTATTTTGGGTACTATAGGTCTCAATTTGGGACTTTTCAACACCGGCGCACGATCCAAGAGCCGCCGTGGCTTACCTGATTACTGTCCATGCCGCCAAGTGCCGCAGGTGCGCATCTCCTTGTTGGGGGCATTGGGGGCGGCCTTGTTCAGCTGGCCGGCGACCCGCTCGAGGAGGTTGGGGTAGCGCTTGCAGAACTTCTGCCATTAGGCGTCCTGGGTCTCTTTCACAAAGCCCAGCAGGTCCTCTTCATAGAGGGCGAGTTCGCGGTTGTAGTTTTCCGGTTTGCCCAGCAGCCAGGCGTTGGCCAACAGCATTGATGATGTCGTTCTGGAACACAAACTCCCTGGCCTCGCCTACAGGGAGGTAGGCGCTTAGGATTTGTCGGGAACAAAATCCTGTGTCGCCTCCGTAGTAACTCATGCGGCATCTTCCTGGTTTTCTTGGTCAGGGCTTCGCCAGCCCCTTACATCGATCTTGCCGGTGACAGCAGCGGAGATTAGAGCGGTGCGACGTTCCTGTATTAACTCAATTGCAGCCTCAGCTTTCGTTATCAAATAGTCAAACTTAACGACTCGCTTGCTCAAATTGGAAACTATTTCTTCACACTCTTCCTGTGGCATCTTAAAAAACATAAGATTTCTGATATCACCCAACGACAGGAAGCCTTGTGCTCCACCCCTGCTCATCAAGGACACTTGCACATCCAGCAAGCCGCTTTGTAGATAAAACAAAATATACCGCGCAAGAATTTCGTTACCACCGCATTTAAACAACGCAACATTCTTTATTGAGAATGGCTTTGACGTTCTGACAATCAAAGCCTTACCGATATTCCCGCCTATCATAGACATGAGAACATCCCCGGCTTCCGTATTTGACCGCTTTATTATTTCCAGATGATCCTCTTTTGATATGTGTTTCGCGTCATCAAAAGAAATGTCTTCGCCAATAAAATTGGTTGATGTTATCAGAGGAAATGAATTTCCTGATATGTCTACATATTGTGGCGTGTCATGAGTGCCATCCTTTACCTCGCAACTGTACTTCAGCGGCACTACAAACCAATGCGCCGGCACCTCACCCAACCACTCAACCCCTGAGTCGCGCATGGGGGCGTCGGGGTTGAGGCCTTTGGTGACGGCATGGCTAATCACCGCCTGACGTTTCTCTTTCAGCAGCTTGATGAGCTGTTGTTGTTTTTCGATCAGGGTGTCGATTTTGGCGGTTTCGTGGTCGAGGAAATTGGCGATTTGCAGTTGCTCCTCCTCCTGAGGCAACCAGACATTGGCACCGCGCAGCATTGCTTGAGTAACACCGAATACTTTTACGCCATTAACAGCATTTCTAATCTGCGCTCTAAATTCCTGGGAATCGACGAGATATGCATGAAATCGGCTGGCTGACCTATTCACCGGGCGGGCAATGATAGTGTGATATCCGGCAAACACTTGCTGTTCGCCTCTCAGCTGCGTGAAGTTTCCCGAGCCATCAATATCTTCCGAAGTGTCTGCAAAAACCAGATCACCCTTCAGCAACAACGCACTACTTGATGACTTTACGTACTCTTCGCTGACACACTTAAGGGAATGCTTAGATGGATCAACCTCAAAGCCATACTTTGAATGGACTTCACCATAGTTAACACATGGAACTCCTTCGTCCTGCAGGTGCTCTTTTGTAATGGTCAAACCTTTTCCAAATGTGAACATATAACGTAATTTGCTAATCTCCCAGTGAACTGGAATATCACCAAGCCACTCAACGCCTGAGTCCTTATATTCAGGATATGCCTGATACCTTCCCCCCATCAGGAATGCACCTCGCGCAACAACTCCATAATCTCCGCACTCACCTGATCCAGCTCGGCATCGATCTCCTCCAGCGCACGCGGCGGCTGGTAGACATAGAAGTGGCGGTTAAAAGGGATTTCGTAACCGACGATGCCGATCTCCTGGTCCTTGGGGTCGCGCTTGCCGGCATCGATCCAGGCGTCGGGGACGTGGGGCTGTACCTCTTTGGCGAAGTAGGCCTCGTTGACGGCGTCGACGCTCCGGCTGGGGTCGAGCGGCACATTCTCGTTGTCGCGCAGGTCGCTGTCGGGCTGGTACTCCACCACCTTGCCGTCGACTGCGAACAGGCCGTAGAGGGGACTGTGCTTGCCCTTGTGGATCTTCTTGATCACCTTTTCCGCTGCGGGATTCTTCCAGCTGACGGCGGCGGTGATCTGTTTCTTCTCTGACGCATCGAGGGTGATGCCGGCCGCCTTGCTGCCAGTCTTCACCGTGTCGTCGAATTTATTCATATCGTCGTGCTGCTCGGCGCCGATCTGCTGTTGCAGCTGTTTGGCCTTGAGCAGGGTGGCCCGTTGCGCGAGCCAGGTCTTTGGATTGAGCAGGTCCTTGATCTGTTTCTCTTTCAGTTCGCTGAAGTGGGTCTTGATGCGGTTGCGAATGCCCTCCTCGTGCTCGGTGAGCACGCCGTAATTCTCACACCCTTCATCATCGGTCCAGCGGCCTTCATCACTCTGGCCATATTCCTCATAGGCCCACTTCATCACGGCGTTGAGCGGCTTGGGGGCGAAGCGCAGCTCTTTGATGTGCTCATCGCTGAACTGGAAGGACTCGCGCAGGGGGCGCTCGATGGTGAGGCGACGGTAGCCGAATTCGTGGGTGGCGAAGATCTTACTGGAGAAGGTCTTGGCCGTCTCGGCCTTGGGGTTGGCCGACTGGCGACCACGGTTGCTCTTCTGCTCGGCGGGTTTGTTTAACTCACGCGCATCGACCACCTCGAAGGCGCCGAAGCTGCGGGTGATGGTGGCGATGTCTTCCTCACTCATCACGTTGCGCTTGGAGCCAAGGGACTTGCGCATCTTGCCGCAGAGGTTGACGCCGTTGATCAACTGCACCTTGCCCCTGCGCTCGGCGGCCTTTTTGTTGGAGAGCACCCAGACATAGGTGGCGATGCCGGTGTTGTAGAACATGTCGGTGGGCAGGGCGACGATCGCCTCCAGCAGGTCGGCCTCTAGGATGTAGCGGCGGATCTCCGACTCGCCGGAACCGGCGCCGCCGGTAAATAGCGGCGAGCCGTTGAGGATGATGCCGATTCTTCCTCCCCCCTGGCCGGCATCACGCAGCTTGCTGATCAAATGCATCAGAAACAGCAGCGAGCCGTCGGAGACGCGGGGCAGGCCGGGGCCGAAGCGGCCGTCGAAGCCCTTGAGGGTGTGCTCGTCCTTGATCTCGCCTTCGATCTTCTTCCAGTCGACGCCGAAGGGGGGATTGGAGAGCATGTAGTCGAACTGGTCGGCATAGAGCTGGTCGTTGGAGAGGGTGTTGCCCAGCTTGATGTTGTTGACCTCCTGCCCCTTGATCAGCATGTCGGCCTTGCAGATGGCGTAACTCTCCGGGTTGAGCTCCTGCCCGTAGGCGCGCATCACCGCCTGCGGGTTGAGTGCCGCCACATACTCCATCCCCTCGGAGAGGAAACCGCCGGTGCCGGCGGTGGGGTCGTAGATGGTGCGGATGATGCCCGGCCTGGTGAGGGCGTCGTCGTCCTCCATGAACACCAGCGAGGTGGTGAGGTGGACGATGTCGCGCGGGGTGAAGTGCTCGCCGGCGGTCTCGTTAGAGGATTCCGCGAAGCGGCGGATCAGCTCCTCGAACACCTTGCCCATGTCGTGGTTGGAGATGGTCTGCGGGCTGAGATCGGTGGTGCGCACCTTCTGCACGATCTTGTAGAGCAGGTTGGCGTCATTGAGCTGGCCGATGAATTCGTTGAACTTGAAGTGCTCGAAGATCTCGCGGGCATCCCTGGAGAAGCCCTGGAGGTAGGATTCGAGGTTGTCCTTGATCCCCGCCTCGCCCAGCTTGGAGAGGTCCATCTTCGAGGTGTTGAAGAAGGAGAGGCCATTGGTGGCGCGCAGCAGCAGCTTCTCCTGCGCTTCCTCCGGCAGGTTCATCTTGAGCACCTTGTCGTATTCGGCCAGCACCGCCTCCTTGCTCGCCTCCAGCACGCACTCCAGACGGCGCAGCAGGGTAAAGGGCAGGATGATGCGGCCGTACTGGCTCTGCTTGAAGTCACCGCGCAACAGGTCGGCCAGGGACCAGATGTAGGTGGCGAGGTTGCCCCCTGTGGCAGGATAGTTATTGGGGGATTCACTCATAGCGATTTTATAATCCCTTTTAGTCATTGTGACCTTAGCAGGCTTGGGAGTTTGAATGGGATCCGCTTTTTTGGCCGTTGCAAAAGTCTGTGCAGACTGGCTGCCCAGCAGGCGGTCGATGAGCAATTGTTTCTCCCGACCGCTCGGGTCGAGCCCCTGCGCCTCGCACAGGGCCTTGAGCTCATCGCGCTTGAGTTCGTTGAGTATGGCTTCCGGCTTGAGGCTGCTCTTGCGGCTCAGCTTGTCGATGAGGTCGGCCTTGTTGAGACCGGTCAGACCGTCGATCTCAAGAATGGTTAACAGCTCGCGGGTGCGGGCGAGGGTGAGGCTTTCGAAGATCTGTCTGCGAGTTATGGACATAAGTTATTGAACTTAAGGGTGACTGGCCATTGTTTAGCCAATTGTATCCCGTATCGTCCGCTGGCGTTACTGGCACGGAATCAAGCCGGGTACTTACCGGCCCCACTTAGTTCAATGACTCAAACACCCTCTCGCGGTGATAGGCCATATAGGGCTGGTGCGGCTCCCTGAGCTGGATGCGCATGCCGCTATCGATACCCAGCTTGCCGGTATCTTCCAGTTGGTTGGAAACGATAATCCTGCCCTGTTCGGTGAAGGTGATGAAGCCCAGGTCGAAGACCTTGTCGAGATTGGGCAGCAACAGCAGGCCGTTGTAGGTGTCCAGCCGCTCGGTGTTGTCCGAGGCGCGCCACGGTTTGATGTGCGATGCCACCAGGAGCCGGACGTCGCGGTAGCCGGTGACCGCGCACCCCTCCCAGAAGCCGATGAGGTCCTTGCGGTACCTGCCCTGGCCGACGCGGGCGCTGATGTAAGTGCTCTTTTCCGTGGAGGCGAGGTTTTCATCGGTGAGGATCGCTTCGACATCCTGCTCCAGCACTTCCGGTGTTTCGCGCTGGCGGTACGTCACGAAGGCGTTGAGGGCGCAGCGGTACATCCCTTTGCCCCTTTCGTTCCTCTCCTTATAGATTTGGACGTTTTGCAGGCCTTCGGCGATCGCTTGCAGCTCCGTCACGGAGCCGACTTCGCTCAGGCTCTTCGTGGTCAGCCCGTCCTGGATTGCCCACTGTGAGATCACACCCGAGATCGCGCGCGAGTAGTGGTCTGCGGTCTTTTGCGATTTGCCGATCTGTTGCAGCCAGGTGTTGAAGTTCATGTCACTCTCTTCGTTCGTCCGTGTAATCAAAGTCGCATTACCCCGCCGGCCACGGCAACACCCCATCGACCGTGAAGGTGTCGATGGGAAAATGGTGCAGCGCCCGGTTGTGGGCGTGGGCGAAGGTGACCTCTTCGGCGCTGGTTTCGCA
>Ga0068714_10002845_pt1 | contig 21447 bp, 13 predicted proteins | sample MTBNYHSulfiMetaG_FD_62988 | JGI IMG/M metagenome (GOLD analysis project Ga0068714, IMG submission 62988) | Enrichment culture microbial communities from rom New York Harbor, USA that are MTBE-degrading - MTBE-NYH (New York Harbor Sulfidogenic)... | ecosystem: Environmental > Aquatic > Marine >... | reverse complement strand
ACGGCTATGTAATTCTGGGAAACGGGGAGCGGTTCAAGGTCAAATACGATGAGAAGCTGAAGGCCGATGTCCTATGGACTATCGTAGAGATGCGGTTAATCCTGGCGAGAATAGCCAGATTGAAAAAGGCGACTCGCGTTCGTCCTGTGCAGGTCAAAAAGTCTTCGGAATTTTGTGGGTCATATGAGTTCCCTGATGGCAACGAGCTTATCGATCCGGAGGAACTCAAGGCTGCGGCATCAACATGAACCCGGAGCAGCTTCCCACTTATAAATCCCTGTCTCCTGTCCTAAGAACCCAGACCACCTCTGCATATTATAGCTGATGTCTTGATATTCTTAACATATCCTAACCTATCGGAAAGTGCTATAATGTACAAGTTATGAAAAAACAGGTATCAATAAGATATGGCTGTGAGATTGCACATAAGACTTCATACCATCTTACAGGTTTTACAGAAAGGACTCGATATCAAATCTTGTACAAGTCATTTACTTTGCCAGAAAAGGGAACTATAAAATTTACTATAACATGCCCCAGTTGTGGAAACCCATTAAATATTAAGGTCTTAAGCCAAATGCGAGCCCGAATAGTCACTGCTGTATTAGGGTGTTGGGCTTTACTTATAAGTTTTGGTGTAAGCTTATTAGGGAAGGAAGATGGTTACATATGGTACCTTTTGGCGATCATGTTTTTTGGCACCGGAATATGGGTTTTTTATAAGGTAATGTTTAATAAACTAGATGAGGACGATTTAGTTAAAATCGCTACTAAAAAACACAAAATTATAACAGACTCTGAATATGCATTCTACAAGTAGTTGAGTTTTTTGAAGTCGTCCTTGGGTGATCCCTCTGTGCATTTGGATCACGAAAAAATGGTGTAGCCTATGTTGACCTTGCGACCTTTTAAGTTCACAACATTGCAAAATATCACAGAGGGATAACACAGGGTATACGCCGAGAAAAACGGGGTCATGTATTAAACGCTAGATTTTCTGTGTACTTGTCAAGGCTTAATCTGACACTCGCTGCGTAGGCGATATTCTCCGTATCCAATATATGGACAACAAGGGTAACACTTTGAATCGCATTCTGTGTATGCCTTGGAAACAGCCGATTTATGGCATTCATATATGTTTTTCACCCTTCTAAAATTCCTATAACCATTGTCTGAGAGATCATGGCTTCCCGCACAATTACCCTGCCATTTCCCGCCCTACTCTAAATTATTAGGGGGGAGTGTCTCACTTACATTGGCACAGAGGGCAGGTCATCTCCCCTAGACTCTGGCTCGGAGCCTCTTGCCCGGTAGTCCTATGTCATGCCCGGTACGCATGAGCGTGAGCCTAAGGAGTGTAAATCCCCTGTACGTGAACTCCGCTCTCGTGGTGATATAGGTTTATAGAAGTACTAGGCGAGGGCAAGTGCGGGAGTGTGCTTTTTATCAGGGTTAGTAATTCCCTGCAAGGCTCTTGTCAGGGTTGAAAAACATTGGACACTCAGCACAGAGGTTTCGTCCTAAGGCCTTCCGTATACCGAAGGGCATCCCTTGTCAGTGCGCTCCTGAGGAACGGCAAAAAACCCCGAAGCATGAGCCTTGAAAGAGCAAGTTATCTGTGCCAAGGAGACGCGGTGTCTTGAGGATGTGGAATCGCTGCACCAAAGGAATGATAGGATTGGGTGATCTAAGCGCCTTCTAAAGGCATATTGCTATAAGGTGCATTCAGCTTGGACCGTCCCGAAGGTACTGGATTGGCTGATCCAACAACCCGTTTGCCAGGCTTGGGTTGCGATTTTCGACCCGAGGTTTTAGGACTCGATCCGGATACAGACCTAGCTGATCTGCTCATGATGCGATCAGATGGGTTCGCGAACATATCCGAGAGGGATATCGCATGGCTGTGGGCATTGATTTTTCGAAGTTTTTCGACACGGTTAAACTCGACGTGTTATGGCAACTATTGCCAGTCCGGGCTTTACCCGACTTTTCAACCCCTTGACTATGTACTTGCGAGGTGGCCGACCGGGAAATACGAACGACGAAGGAAACGGTTTTGGGGGATCCGGCACTGGTTGTACGGTATGCTTTGTCGACAATGAGGTTATCTCCTTATTTACGCCTTGCTCAGCAGATGGCTGGACGGCAGAAGACGGATAGGCTGTGATCGGGTATGCCCATCTGTTTGTCTAGACTTTAGACTATCTTGCCAGCGGACGTAGTTCGCTGATAAAGCATCCATTTTGGTTGTCTTAGATTAGCTCCCAACCCCTGAATCTAGAAAGCAGACAACGACCGCAGGTTCTTATACCGGGAAGAAGCGATAGTCACTGCTATTATGTAGTGCGTAACTAACTAATATTGCTGAAATATTATTTGAATAAGATGGTTTTTCGAAAGAAGTTGGTTGGTGGCATAGGTGTTGCTGTATCAACATGTCAACTGATCTGAGCTCGGATCGAAAATGGTAACGGAGGTAGTAGAAGATGAAAAAGGGATTAGGTATTTTCCTGCTGGTAGGTATGTTGGTGTTAGGTTGCGTTAGTTTCAGCAAGGCAGAAGACAACTTTCGAAGATTTGGAGTTGGGATAAATGGCGGGTTGGCTATCCCGGGCGATCCCTACTCTAACGTAACCGCTGATTGTGGCGCATCAGGGGGAATAAACTTTAGCTATCTGGTCAGCCCTCACATTGGCTTTGAACTGGGTGTATCGAGGTTCGAGACAGGATGGAAGAATACGAGCGATATAGATATGGGAAACCTCAGCGTGACCCCGATTACGCTCGTGGCGAAATACAGGATACGCCCTGAAAAGGTAGTTAATCCTTATTTAGGGATTGGGATTGTATACTTCATCAACAGTTTTGACATTAGCGACAGGTACCGGCAGCTCAATTATGGCGCCGAGCTGGAGGTAGACAACGCTTTCGGTTTTGCCGCCAGTGCCGGTTTGGAGGTTAAGCTGGCCAAGGACCTATTCGTCGATTTTGACGTTAAATATGTTGCAGCCGAGGCCGGAGCTAGGTGGGAACTTGGTTCGACGACTGAGGAGAGAGAAGACGCAGATTTGGGTACGACTACGATTGGCCTGGGAGTAAAGTACTATTTTTAGGAAAACGGAAGAACAGGGGCCTTCCTTTCATGCAAAGGAAGGCCCCTGCAGTTCTGAACCGAGAAAGTGATTGATTTTGCCTTCGTTTTCTCCTACGATATCGCCAAGTTTCTTAGTGGACGGATTCTCTTTGTTAAGTACGGTAGGTTAAAGGAAAAGACATTATGAGTTTTCTCTCAGATATATTTGGCAAGGGAAAGAAGAAACAAAAGCTAGATGTTCCAATTACAAAGCTACCATCTTCATCTGCCGCGGAGGATAGCACCGAGGTCAGGCCACCGTCTGCCCAACAAGCTTTGCCTGAAATAAAGGATACAAAACCCTTTGAAGCGAAAAAGATTCCTGTCTGGAAGCCAGGGGATGTGATCCTCGACCATTATGAGATTGAAGATGTTATCACCTCGGGCGGCATGGGCCTTGTTTATATTGCCAATCATCAGAACTGGAAGGTGAAGATTGCGATCAAATCACCAACTGAAGAAATGCTTCAGGATAAAGATTTCTTTGCAAGAGTACAGAAAGAGGCGGAGGCATGGACAGAGCTTGGGCTTCATCCGAACATCGCATATTGTTATTTTGTCAGGAATATAGAGGATGTTCCTCATATCTTTGTTGAGTATGTGGATGGTGGAAATTTAAGGCAATGGATTCAGGATGGTAGATGCGCTGATTTAAGGATAGGGCTTGATCTTGCTATCCAGTTCTGCCACGGAATGGCATATGCACATAGTAAGGGGATGATCCATCGTGACATAAAACCTGCAAATATCCTGATGACCAAAGATGGGACATTAAAGATAACGGATTTTGGAATAGCAAAGTGGTTAAGGGTAGATGAAACGGGCAAATTGCATGAGGGCTCCGGGGTTGATTTGGGAGGTAAGACGCCTCCTTATGCTTCCCCGGAACAGTTCATAGATGAATACAATGTTGGTTTTGAGACGGATGTCTTTTCATTTGGGTTATGTCTGTGGGAGATGCTGTGTGGAATAAAGCCCTACACAATTGCTGTTGAAAAAGTCGAAATTCCTAATCCGAGAAAATTAAGACCCGATTTGCCAGAGAAATTACACATTCTCCTTGAACAACTTGTTGCATTTGAGAAGGAAGAAAGGCAAAAGCTCGGAGGATTTGAGGCATTAAGAGAGCGCTTTAAATCAATCTATCAAGAACTATTCAATGAACTCTCGCCTCATAGCGAGCTTGAACAGATTGATCTCGAAGCGGACGGATTAAACAACCAGGGAATATCTTTCGCAGAATTGGGGAAATGGCAGGAGGCCGAAGTCTGTTTCAGGGGCGCCTTAGAGAAGGAGCCGTTAAACCCCCAGGCTCTTTATAACCGAAGTCTTCTGGAATGGCGAAGCGGACGAATTGCTGATGACGAAGTAGTACGCCGGTTGGAAACCTGCATGGATGCATCTTGGTTAGATATTGAATTGATAAGTACTCTCTTAGCCAAAGTACATGCAGAACGTTTTCAACCTCGACTGGCAAAGGAAACCTTACAGGCATATCCCGGTGCGTTTGAAAAGGTATTTGAGCAGCGAAGCCTACCGGAGATTCTATTGCCAGTGGAGATCAGAATATCGGTAAAAAATAATCGTGCTCTGCGATTCACTCACGACAGCCGAACCATTATTACGCTTGGCCGCTTCGAAAAAGAGACTGTATGTTTCTATGAGGCAGATACTGCCGATCTAATTTCCTGCATCGGGGTCCAGGGTGCAGAAATGGAAGAGTTGGCTCTCAATATAGAAGGCTCACGGTTACTGGTTGGAGGCGGAAGGCATCTCGCCCTATGTAGCACTGAAAAACGGGGTATATTTTCGATTATTGAAATACCAGAGGGAAAAATTCAGAGACTTGCCATTTTGGTTGATGGGAACAGCGCTGTAGTCCAGAGTGACAAGGTAAATCTTGGTTTCTGGAACCTTAAGACAGCACAGGGAACCAGGATACCACTCAAGGTTAAAGCTTTTCTTGGTTCCATACTGGAATTTTCTCCAAAAGGTGTGCAGGCTTTGTATACTCAACCTGACAATCATAGTATCCTGTTGCTCAATACAGAGACCGGCGAAAAAGAAGCTACTCTGGAAGGTCATACCGACAGAATAAATTGGATCAGTTTTGACCGTAACGGCGTGAATGCAGTAACTGCCAGCGATGACCGTTCTCTTCGTCTGTGGGATTTGACATCTGCATCTTGCAGGGCTGTACTACAGGGGCATGTTGATGATGTGTGTTCTGTGAGCATGGACGCACAGGCAAAGCTGGCAATATCAACGGGGATAGACCGCACAGTCAGGATCTGGGACCTGGAAACCTGTCGCTGTGTCACTTCTATTCAAAGTCCTCTCTACCGCTCAGTACTGATGAGTCCTGACGGGAGTAAGGCGATCACTGGTGATTCAGAAAAAAAACGTTATTACTCATGGGATCTGTCCGCATTACAAGATAAAGGACGCTACGTTGCTGAATGGGCATTCGCACTGCCGAGGAACTATGGCTTAATTGGAGAAGAAACAGCCGGAATTCAAAAGTCGGTTCGGCAGGTGGATCAGTTAATTGATAAGGGTCATAAAGGAGAGGCGTTCTTGAATTTATCCGGTCTGTGGAAGAGCATTGGTTACAGGTCTGCTCCAGAGATAACTAAGCGTTATTATAGCCTCGACTCCAGGGGAAGACGACAAGGATTGATAACCGTATATCCGAATCTGCGAATGCATCTTAATACCCAAGCTGTAGACAGCGCATGCTTTCTACCGAACGGACAGATGGCCCTTACTGCAAGCAGGAAATGCAGCTTAAATCTCTGGGATTTAAAAAGTGGTATTAAGAAGGCTACTCTTGAAGGACATATAATGCCCATAGATGTCATCCGTTGCAACCGGAAGGGGACGTTGGCTCTGACTGGTGGATCAGACATGCATATCCGCCTTTGGGATATAAAAGGAAAGAACTGTGTCGGACTTTTGAAAGGACATACTGATCCAATAAAGGAAATACAATTCAGTCAGGATGAATGTCTGGCCTTTTCTGCGGCCAGCCCTGGCTCCTATCCGGCCTTCGAATTTGCTGTGTGGGATTTGAACAGCCAGAAACTTATCCAATCCAGTAAAGGAAAAAGGGATTCTTACTCCAGTGTGGCAATCTGCCCGCGCAGGACTATAGCTGCTTGCGGCACCTGGAACGGCATTGTCAGACTCTGGGACTTCAAAGATCAAAAAGCCATAGCCAGCATGGAAGGGCACACGGGGCCAGTTGTCAGTATAGCTTTTAGCCCTGACGGCAGATGTCTGCTGACTGGAGGAGATGATAAAACCATCAGACTTTGGGATCTGGAAACCCTGAACTGCAAGGCTGTTATGAACGGTCATGAAGGATATATCAAAACTCTAGACTTCAGTCCTGATGGAACTAAGGCCGTATGCGGCTGCAGTTATAACAAAATCTACCTGTGGGACCTTACGACCCGGACTTTAATGATCAAACTAAAACGCCACGCCGGCATTGTCAACAAAGTGGTCTTCAGCCCGGATGGACATTGTTTCATATCAACCAGTAGTGACGGTAGCATAATTCTTTGGTCCCTGATCTGGAACATTGATTTTCCGGAATCCACAGATTGGGACGAGGTGGCTCGTCCGTATCTCCATAATTTGCTTTCGAAGACTTCCGGCCACTGGAATGATAATGACCTGAAAGAACTGCTGGAAGAACTTGCCTGTAAAAGAGGGTTGGGATGGATACGGCCTGAAGGCATCCGCCGGCAAATAGTCCGGATTGCCGAGGAATGGTCACCGGAAAAGCCCTGGATTGCAAATACTGTCCCAAAGGATACGGCTATGCCCAAAGAAACGTTAGCCCCATTGACAGATCAAGAGCGGAAAGATGCATTTGATGAAATAATCAAAAACACTAAACCCATCGCCCTTATTGATGGGATTGATTTTACCGATGACCTGCTTGACCCTACGGCTGATCTTGATATGAACTTGATCTGGGCGGGTGTTCCCAATCTCTCACCACCTGAATCGGATCTTAAATTAAAAGATGCCTCCATAACAGAGGCGACTGGAAATAATTCTTCTAATACAAAAGAAGCAAAGGGAAAAGATAAAATGGACGAATGAATATTATTACCACCGCCCATATAAATCAATTTGGGGTCCGGATAGAGTTGATACAAGTAAATTTTAGGATGGAAGATGACATGAGAAAAATTTCAGTCGCAACAGTAGTTATGTTTGGTTTTATCTTTTTTATTCATTCGATAGTTTTAGCAGCAAGTCAAAAGGACATCGTTCTCGTCATGGACAACTCCGGCAGCATGAAACAGAATGATCCTCAATTTCTCACCAAGAAAGTGGTCTCCAGTTTCCTTAATAGCCTTTCTTCTGACACTCATGTAGGCATCATCGTCTTTGATGAAAAAGTAGATTTAGCGGTTCCGCTTTCTCCCATTGGCACAGAGGAGACAAAAAACAAGCTTCTGGACAGCTTATCGAAGGTCAATTACAGGGGGAAACTTACCGACAGCCCTGCCGGTATTGAACGTGCCATTTATGAGCTGAAATCCAAAGGCAGAAAAGATGGTACCAAAGCAGTCATCTTTATGACCGATGGCATTGTTGATACAGGCGATAAGAACCGCGATATTGAACGTGTAAAATGGCTTAGGGAAGAGCTTGCTGGAGAAAGCCAGAGGCTTGGTATTCGCATATTCGGCATCGCCTTCACTGAAGAGGCTGACTACCAACTCATTCAGGCCCTTGGACAAAAGACCGGTGGTGGATACTTCCGCGCTATCAAAGCTGATGAGATTGAAAAGATATTTGAAGAGATAAATGCCGCCATATTAAAACCGCCGACCGAGACCGTCACAACTATTGCTGTAAAAGAAGGTGGGGGCAGGACATGGCTGATCGTTGTGATAGTCGGCATAATCGTTCTCGGGATTGTGGCAATTGTCATAGGAAGAGGGAGAAAGGAATCAGCCTGCATATCCGCCAGACCGGTAAAGATGCCCAGGGCAAGTCTTAAGGACATTCGTGAGATTACAGGTAACCATGAATATCCGATAAAGTCTGCTGTTATCAGCATCGGCCGTGGAGCAACAAATGATATTGTCATCAATAAACCTACAATCAGCAGCAAACATGCGACCATAGAGTATCGGGACAATATTTTTTACATTGTAGACCAGAGGAGCGCAAATGGGACGTTTTTGAACGGTCAGAAGATTACGTCTGAAATGAGGCTGAAGCACGGGGACAAGATAAAGTTTGACGAATATGAATTTGCGTTTGTACTCGAAGAACTTGCTGATGAAACCAAGACCCAGTTAAGAGGCGCTGTAGCAGGCCAGCCGCAAAGTAAACAGGCTGATGAAGAGATACCGACCAAGCTCAAGGACATGTGCCCCAATCATCCTGCATGGAAGGCGACAGAACTCTGTCCAAGTTGCAAGACAGCCTATTGTGAGAAATGCATGGTGGAAAGTTATGGCGTAAAGATATGCAGGAATTGTGAGGAGAGAAATAATAAATTAGGGACATATATATGAAAGTAACGTTGAAAGTTACAAAGGGACCTGAAAAGGGACAGATTTTTGAATTTGACAAACCTGACACCTTTCTTGTCGGCCGTGCAAAAGACTGCCACTTAAGGCTCTCAAGTGATGACCCGTATATATCGAGACGCCATTTCCTGCTTGAGATATGTCCTCCGAGATGTGTTCTAAAAGATTTAGACAGCGCTAATCCTCCAAAGATCAACGGCAAGGTTGTTTCGGAGGAAGAACTCCAGAATGGTGATACCGTCGAGGTCGGATATACAATCCTTCAAATCTCGATTTCACAAGAGATAAAAACAGCGAAATGCAAAAAATGCGGCAATGCAATACCCCTGGCAGGGGATGACATTGCTCCTGACTTATGCGGTGAATGTATATCTAAAGAGATCATACATGGCCAAAAGATGAAGACATTGTGTAAATGCGGCAAAGACCTCACTGATAAGGCAAACAGTGATGGAAAAGCTGCAGAACTTCTCGGCCAAGTTGAGTATGTGTGTGAAGAGTGTTTAAAGACAGACTGGAATCGTGACTTGTCAGTAGCGCATGTGCAAACTGTGAAAGATTACATACTTGTAAAGGATCTCGGCATAGGGGGCATGGGAAAGGTGGAGATCGTCTATCACCATCCAACTAACAGGCTTTTGGCGCTTAAAAAAATGAAGAATCTCTCTGATATGTTGTTGACCAAGCGTTTTGAGAGAGAATGTCGTTTCACTAGAGAGCTTATCCATGAAAATCTTGTTCGATATATTGACAGCGGAGTCAATGGCAAAGAGCCGTATCTCGTTATGCAGTATATAACCGGAGGAAACCTAAATGATATTCTGATGGCTCGAAATGAACCTCTCAATTCCAGAGAGGCTATAGAATACATCATTGACGTATTGTCCGGCCTGGAATTCATGCACAAACATAAAATCATACACAGGGATATCAAACCGGAAAACGTAGTCCTCATGAAGACTGATTCCGGAAAACTGATTCCGAAGATTACCGACTTTGGGCTTGCAAAGAGATATGCTGAATCAGGCGGAACTGTTCTTACCCAACGTGGTACTGCATTAGGAACGCCGATTTACATGCCTCCGGAACAGGTGAGGGATGCAAGAAATGCGAGAGAGCCTGCGGATTTATATTCAGTAGGGATAACCTTTTATTATCTCATCACTGGAAAGTTTCCATTTAACTTTCCTACGATTTTTGAATTGAAGCAGCTTCAACAGAGATTGAAGACCGGAAGAAGTCTGGGCGAGCTGTTAACAAAGATGGTCAAGGCAAAAGAAGTGCAACAGCCAATGCTTATCGTCCTTAATGAAGAACCGATCCCGATTCGGGAAAGGAATCCCAATATCCCTAAAAAACTTGCTGACGTGATAGATCGCTCTATAAAAAAAGATATAAGTCGGCGGTATCAGAGCGCAGCAGAGTTTCGGAAGGAACTAATTAATGTAATGAGAGCACTGTAATCTCATTAGCCATAACAAAAGGAATCAGGCCATGTCGCTTTTTGAAAATATTATAAAGAAATTTCGAGTTGAAAAAGGCAAGTCGTTAGGCGATACAGCCAGGACTGAGATTAGAAAAACAGCTCCTCGTTTGCCTGAGAAAGCACCTTCTAAAACATCGTTTCCTTTTGCGAACAGCAAAACCGCTAAGTGGAATAAAAGAGACAGAATACTAGGCCGCTATGAGGTTCATGACGTCAAGGAAGGTGGCATGGGAATTGTCTATCTTTGCTATGACCACAATTATAAGATGCCTGTGGCTCTAAAGACCTTAAAAGAACCAAAAAATACGGATATTTCTTACAAAGACCTTCTTGATAAATTCCATGTCGAGGCCGAGGCCTGGGTGCGGCTTGAAAAACACAAGAATATTGTACAGGCAAAAGGTGTGGAAAGGATAGAAGGCCAGCCATATATTTTTCTAGAATTTATCACCGGGCACGATATATATGGTATCGACCTTCACGAGTGGATAAAAAGGAAGGGCCAGCTCGATATAAAAGAGTGCCTCAATTTCGCCATTCAGTTTTGCTCAGGGATGGAATACGCTACAAGAAAATTCCAAAGCATAGGAAAACCCTTTGTGCACAGGGATATCAAGCCGTTAAACATTATGGTAACTCAGGACGGAGTAATCAAGATAACAGACTTTGGATTGGTCAAGATGTTTGACCATACGAAAGAAGATATCTTTATCGGAGCAGGAACTCCTTCCTATATGTCTCCAGAACAATGGCAGGGCGGAGAAGATATAGATATCAGATCTGATATCTATGCATTTGGATGTGTCCTTTATGAAATGTTGGCAGGACATCCACCGTTTGTGTGTCCCCCTGAGAATTATCAATATAACCACTGTTATGAGAAACCTAAGCCAATAATTACGCTTGTCCCGGCAGTTCCGGAAAGCCTTAATAATCTGGCGATGAAATGTATAGAGAAAGACCCAAACAATAGATTTAAAGACTTCACGACTATTAAAGACGATCTTGTACATATTTATTATGACTTAACAGGTAATAGGATCAAGGAGGAAACCAAAGCGGAATTAGAGTCCTGGGAGCGTATCAACAAAGGCATCGCCTTATGCAGTCTCGGCTATCGTCAGGATGCCGTACTTGATTTCAACAAGGCGCTTGAAATAGACCCTATGGCTGCCGGGAGATTTATTCCAGATTCTCTTGCAAAAGTCAGGGAATATTCTTCCCCTGAGAACAGGAAGAATAAGCTTATCTTTCATATTCTAAGTATATTTTCCAACTATTCCGACCAAAAGAGCATCGCAGAAATGCTGGATGTACTTGTTTCACGCTATGGATTAAAGCTCATTTCGGTGGAGGGAGGGAGCGGAAAGATAGATCTGAGCTTTTATCGCAATATCGAGAATGGAGAGAAGAAAAAGCAGACTGCGGATTACTTTTTGCAGCATGCGCGGATACAGGGTCATGAATTTTATGCCATCACAACCAACAGAGATATTGCCTTTTACGGCGCTGAAGATCAAGAACTCTATGATAAAAATGTGGGGGTATTTGGGGAAGGTTTGAATGACAAAGATAAGTGGGTCAATTGTTGTGAAGATGTTGAAAAGGCATTGTCGGTATTAAAAAAATATATCGTTAATGATGAGTTGAAGATATTTGATGAGACAAAAGATAGTCTTAAGGATCGTTCTTTTGACGATTACATATTGTTTTTGAAATCCCTAATGGAGCAGCTTTCCATAAAGGGTTCCTTTCCGAATATATCTTTAATGATTGAAGCAGCTTCACTGCTTAAGCAACTGAACTTAAATGAGGCAAATAAAGAAAAAGCCGCCCTCTTTGCTTATCTCCAGCAGAATCTGAAGGATAATGAGAAGGAAGGTCTTTTGAAAGCAATCTATGAATTCAGAGAAAAGATCATAACAGAATATCAATTTTACAGTTATATAAAAGAAGTTTCAGACAGGAATTTTACGCCCGCCTTCTTAAAAAATTATCCAAACTGTGACTCATACATTCAACGAGTTATTTGCCTCGGCAAAAAGGACGTGGTGGGACTCTTCGATGAATCAAACACTGTTGAAGAAGTGATCCGGGAAAAGTTTTATACAAATGAGGATCAGAAAACACTGGATAGATTCCTGAAGCATATAGAGATAATGAAAAAGGCATACGCAACAAAATTAAGGCCATCAGAAGAGGAGTACTTCAAAAAGCACGGGCATGACATCTCCGGCAGAGAAGTGGTGGATTTTATAATCAGGCAGGCACAAAAAAATGGCATCACAATTGTGCAGACGGATGCTGAAAATAGAACCGCCCTGCCTGACAGGGAAGTCATTTTCCTTCCGGAAGAAGCGGTTAAAATTGGAGAAGACATTTCGCATTCACGAGGCTTTTATTCTGCAGCACAGAAAAGGAGCATTGCATTAATCAAGAATTGTCTGAGACAAATGGAACAGGAAGGTGAGACGGCAGGAGTGCTTGTGACAGGGGGATTCCATCGCCGGCTTATTGCCGATTACCTTAAAGAACAACGGATTCCATATATTGTATTTGTGCCTGAGACCGAGCTTTCGGCTGACGATGATCAGCGTTATCAAGATGCAGTTAAGGGAAAAAAGACACCGTTTGAGGAGAAGATGGATTCGTCCGAGATATTACCTCAGATGACCGTCGAGTACCCTCCTGCCCATAACCTTACTTGTACGAATTGCAAGCGGGCTATTACGAGAGATGAAATAGGTGTCTTACTGGGCACGTCAGGTACTGAAAATGACAACGTAACGGTAACCGTCAAGCAGCAAGAAGAACTTGGCACTATAAAGGAATCAGATTTGGTTGTTTGTAAAGAATGCGCGCCCAAAATTATGGCAATTAGAATAGTAATAAACGCAAAAAATGAAAAAAGGCAGTTGACTGTCGAAGAGCTACAAAAATGTGAAAAGTCATGGAAAGCCAAGAGCCTGAAAGAGTATTTAACCTCATCGAACATCCAGGAAACTCTTCCGGACAATGCCGCCGGATATGATTCTATTACCCTCAATGAGAACAAACACTTAGTGCTTGAATTTACTTGTCCCAAATGCTCTGGGCAGACTAAAGCGATAGCTGATAGCCCTTTCAAATTTGATGAGAACACACCTTCAGAACAGTTAGATGCGTATATGTGGATGCGCTCACAGATACCCATGACATGTCCAAGCTGCAACCATGCATTTGTACTGGTGAAGTAGCGATGATTTCCCTGAGGAGTATGAATCAATGTTATTGGTGAATGAGAATTTTATTGGAGAAATAGAACCATGAAGCGTTTCTTTAAAAAAGTGTTTGGCGATAAAGATATCAATCGGGATAACGTCTGCGGCATGACAGATGTCGGTCTGAGAAGGGAAAATAACGAGGACTGTTTTGCCATTCTCAACGACAGAGACATCTACATCGTAGCTGACGGCATGGGCGGGCATAATGCAGGAGAGGTTGCAAGCGCCGAAGTAGTAAGGGCACTCGATGAATATTTTACTCATGATCTCGTTGGGCAGATGAAAGAGGATACTGCGAAGATCAAAGATATTATGGAATCAGCCCTCCTCGAAGCCAATAAGAGAGTTCTTGACACGGCGAAAGATAATCCTGATTACAGAGGGATGGGCTGTGCGCTTATCACAGCGTTTGTTCATGACAATATTCTTCATACATGCCATGTCGGAGATGTTAGGTGCTATATCTGCAATCAGTCTGGTATCTCTCAGTTAACGAACGACCATTCTCAAGTTGGTGAGTTGGTCCAGGCCGGCAAGATGACCGCAGATGAGGCAAGGAGGAGTTCGTTTAAGAATATCCTTACACAGGCCATTGGCGCATCAACGACTATTACGCCTGAATATCATTCCTGTACACTTAAGGACAAAGACCGGGTCCTTTTGTGCTCGGATGGCCTCTGGGACATGCTTTCGGATGAAGAGCTTCGGGGAATAGTCTCAAAAAAACAGAAGGCAAATGGAATATGCAAGGAATTGATAGCGCAGGCCAATTCTGCGGGCGGGAAAGATAACATTACCGTGATTATTTTTGAAAACAAACCGTGAATATATTCTCATAATAAGAAGTGTTACTTGGCATAAGGTCTCATCAAGTTTGTTAGGGGGAATAAATCATTGTGAAAAAAGATGACAATGTGGCCCAGTTGATAATTTCTAAAGGAAAGCAGGTAATCAATACATTCAAAATAAAGGCCGACGACAAACTGCTTACGATAGGCCTTCTCCATAGTAATGATATATTTCTCCCGGATGATAAACGGTTTGTTTCACGAAGCCACGCAGCCATAATACGATTGGATTCTCCGAAAAAGGAGGAACATCCATGTAATATCCCAATGAAGGAGAGCTCTTACTTGATCCGGGATCTTGGCAGCACCCAGGGAACAAAAATAGGGAAGAATTTCATACATAAAAAGGTTTTGGAAGACGGAGATGAAATTCAGATTTCCGATTACACCCTTGTATTTAAACAGGCGCACTCACCTGAAGATAGAATTACAGGTCTCCCATTAGATGAACTTTATGATCAATTACCGCCGGAAAACAGCTATAAACAGGAAACCGTCCTGAGACCGGTCAAGAAGGTCTCCACTGACCAGCTAACACAAGAACAAAAGGAGTTTATTTTAAGTATAACAAAGACAAGTCTTGGGGCAGATTTCACAGAGACCCCCCATAACCTTATGAACTCATTGCTCAAATTGACAAGGGCGGAAAAAGCGCTCGTCGGATTTTATAAAAACGAAAAAATACATATCATATATCAGAACGGCTTCGAGCGTGAATCTCCTTACTGCAAGGAGGAGTTTTTATCGCGGCTCTGGAGGGAAGGTCCTGTACGGCAAGAGGGCGCCCTTTGGATACCACTGCCTGAAAAAGGTTTTTTAGCCTTATTTCGTAACATGCCGCCGCCTTTTAAAAAAGATGACTTAAATTTCATGCATCATGTTTGTGAATGTCTGATGGAGTTGCATATTCCTGTGCATGAACTTCATGAATTAACACCATGGCCTTTATCTGTAGTGGGACTTTCAGATATTAAAAAAAAATGTATCTCGATAGCCGGGGCTGAAAATGTTGAAAATAGTGATGCTCTTATACTCGGCGAGACCGGTACGGGGAAGGAGGTGCTGGCCCGGTACATTCATGAAAATTCTATAAGGAAAGGTGGCCCCTTCGTATCCGTAAATTGCGCTTCCTTGCCAAAGGATTTGGCATACAGTGAGCTTTTCGGACATGAAAGGGGCGCATTTACAGGTGCAAATATTAGAAAGAGCGGTTACTTTGAAATAGCCCACGGCGGAACTCTATTTTTGGATGAGATAGGGGATGTACCGGAAAGTATACAAGTAGCATTGCTTACGGCAATGCAGCAGCGGGAAATAAGAAGACTGGGGAGTGAGAAAACAACTTCAGTAGATGTCCGCATCCTTGCAGCAACGGATAGAGATTTAGAACAAGGGATGCAGGATGATACATTTCGCCGTGCACTATATGAACGGTTTGGTTACAAAATATCAATACCGCCCCTCAGGGAAAGGAAAGAGGACATCCCCCTGTTAGCATATTATTTCCTGGATATGTATTCAAAAGATACCCAAGCCATCTCGCGTGAGGGCCTCCAGTGTATGCGTGACTATGATTGGCCAGGCAATGTCCGCGAATTGCAGAATATTATCAAGTCTGTTGTTCTTACTAAAAATGAGATGATCTTCTCATGGGATCTGCCTGCAACGATCCGGCATGCCAGGAAAGTTCAGCAATATCAGGAAAAGATCCAGAAGTCGCTAAAGGAGACCGAAAAAGAAAGGATTATTATGGTCCTCGATGAAACGAGGGGGAATGTAGACCAGGCAGCGAGGATTCTCGGCATTTCAAGGGCGACACTATACAATAAACTCAAGGAATATGATATTCAAAGAGACTGCCGGAAATCAAAATAGGGGATTAGAAAATGGAACTTACACCAGCTTCTCAAACTGTTTTCATGCTGAGCGGCATGGAGGCAGAGGCACTGAAAAGCAAAGTAATTGATAATGAGCATTTGTTTCTGGGTTTGCTAAAATCAGAAGATATATTGAGTCTTGGCGAGAAAGATTTTCTTAATTTGAACGCTAATGATGTTTCTGTTTTAAAAGATGAAGTCTCTGCTCTTGTAGCAGTACTGAAAGAATGCGGTCTGGATTGCAAACCTGCACGGCGAAGATTACGCAGGCATGTAAAAGATTCACAGAAGGAAGAAGGAGAGTTTTCCGGCCATCGTTCGCCTCGCTGCCGGGAGGTATTTAATAGCGCCGTGGACATTTCCAAAAAGCAAGGGGCAGACAAGATTTCAGTATTCCATTTAGTACAGGCTTTGTTATTAAGGGAATCTCTTCCTATCAACTCTCTTTTTCTCGATTATGGATTAACCCTCCAGATTCTCCTTAAGAGGCTAAGCGGAGGCAAGGCCGTACCACAGCAGGAACTACTACATAAAATGGAACCACAACAACCAGCAAAAAAGGAAGAACCACGTAAGACGCCAACCCCAATTCTTGAAAAATTTGGAAGAGATATTATCAAAATGGCCCAAGACGGCAAGATAGATCCAATAATCGGCAGGTCTGAGGAGATAAAAAAGATTGCCCAGATCCTCTGTCAGAAAAAGAAGAATAATCCCGTTCTTGTCGGTGATGCCGGAGTCGGGAAAACCTGCGTAGTTGAGGGGCTTGCCCTTAAGTGTATTGACCCAAAAGCGCCTTCGATGCTCAAAAAGCTTAGAATTTATGAAGTCTCTATGGCCTCATTAGTTGCCGGTACGATGTACAGGGGACAGTTTGAGGAACGGCTGGAGAATCTGATCAAGGAGGCTTCTTCGGACCCCAATATTGTCATATTCATTGATGAAATTCACATGATGATTGGGGCTGGAGGTTCAATGGATGCGGCCAATATCCTCAAGCCCGCTCTTGCCCGGGGTTCAATTAAATGCATTGGCGCAACCACTACTGCCGAGTACCGGAACTATATAGAAAAGGATTCAGCTCTTGAGAGGCGGTTTCAACTGGTATGGGTGGATGAACCTACAGGGGATGAAGCTGTAGCTATTTTAACTGGTCTGAGACCAAAGTTTGAAGAGCATCATGGAGTTGCTATTACAGACGATGCCATTAAGGCAGCCGTTGAACTTTCCATGAGGTACTTAATAGATTTCAGGCTTCCTGATAAAGCCATCGATCTTATCGACCAGGCATGTGCCCAGAGTATGCTTCGAACGCTTTCTTTTGTAGAGGGCGCGAGCGTTCAGTCAAAACAGGAAATCGGCCGCAGGGAAATTGCAAAGGTCGTGTCCCAGCGTACCCGAATCCCACTGGACAGTTTAATCATTGAAGAAAGCGAACGATACCTGCATATGGAAAATGCCTTGAAAACCCGCCTTAAGGGACAGGATCAGGCTGTCAGAGAAGTGGCAGAAGCTATCCGTACAGCAAAGGCAGGATTGAAAGATCCCCGAAGGCCTGTAGGAGTTTTTCTCTTTCTGGGTTCCACGGGCACAGGAAAGACAGAGCTGGCTAAGGCTCTGGCGGAGTTTCTTTTCTATGATGAGACAAAATTAATTCGAATTGATATGTCTGAATACCAAGAAAAGCACAGTGTGGCAAAGCTTATCGGCGCTCCTCCGGGATACGTAGGTTATCAGGATGAAGGACAGCTTTCAGCACAAGTTCGCACCAATCCTTATTCCGTTGTACTTTTCGATGAAATAGAAAAGGCGCATCCCGACATATTCGATATTTTCCTGCAGATATTTGATGAAGGCATGCTTACGGATGCAAAGGGCAGGAGAATCAATTTTAGGGAATCAATTATCATTCTCACCTCCAATTTAGGAAGTTCCGCAATTGGTAAGAGCAGCCGGCCAATTGGCATTAAACTCGAAGAAGATAAGGCAGAAGGCAAACCGAGGCGGTCTATCGGTGTTTCTTTTGACGATCAGAAGACACAACTGCCGGAAGACACTGATATATATGAAGATGATAAGTGGAAAGACTATGAGAAAAATATTCTCGAGACCGTCACAAGAACCCTTCGACCCGAACTTCTCAACCGTATTCAAAAAAAGATTATTTTTTATCCGCTCAGCGAGGGGACCATAAAGAAAATTATCCAGAAAGTACTCGCGGGGATCAACCATCGGCTGTCATCGCGGGGAATCACAGTCAAATTGGCAGGCGACGTTGAAGAGTTCCTGATGCTCGAAGGGTATTCGGAGAGGGATGGTGCCCGCCAGATTGAGCGTGTAATGGAAAATTATATAGTCCAGCCTTTGAGTAAGGAAATTCTTGAAGGCCGAGTAAAGCCGGGAGAAACAATTGAGGTTGGTGTTTCTGAATCAGGCGGGAGTTTATCATTCCGCAGTTTAGAAGGAAGCCGTTAGAGAAGAGTCTTTTTTAATAAAGGTGAAACTATGGCTTTTTGGCGAGAAGCAGCACAATGCCCCTTTTGTGATTCAACAGAGTTTACGGTAAGTCTTTTTGTGAATGACATGCCTATGACCAACGAGCCATCTGAAGTTGGAAAACAATTGAGTCTCTCTTGCGCCAAGTGTAGGAAGAAAGTATTTGAGGTGGTTGTCACACGAGGCAACCAGATTTCTGCGATTGGTGTCTCTGTGTGCAGGAAGTGTCAGGATAGTTTCCGTACTGCCAGCGGAGGGTGGCGTGAGGAGGATATTCCCAAGACAATATACCCGGTTGACACAGAATATTGCCCCAAATGTAACAGCCAGTTAAGAAAATGCTGGTGGCGTGGTTGGAATTACACTGTTTGACGATCGGGACAGATATTAAACCGGAGGGTCGATGAAGGCAACGTTTGTGTGCAAAGCAGAAAGCCACAAATCATGTATAAGAAAAAGCGATATTCTCCTTCATGGTGGCTCTTTTTGCGTAATAATGGTCAACCTTTTAATACCAATACAGCTGTAAATTTGATTCACTTCAGAGTTATTCGGAGCCTTATATCATTGACAGGTTTTGTCTAAATACTGAACCTTTTCTAATTTTTAGACGAACGCCTTCTCTTTAGAACTGTTTCACACGGTTATTCAATCACCTCTCACGGTTCATAAGTAGTCGATAACAAGTTGATATTGAAGACAAATATCAGCCCGGCGTTTTTATCTTCTTTTTCCCCAGCATCTGGCATAGGGCTTGCCATAAAGATAATCAAAAAGAACAAGGAGGAAAAAGAAATGTCTATGTCAGAATATGCAGGAACCCGGGGGATTGAGGAAGCAGCAACAGCAGGGATGGCAGAGGTGCAGCAAAAGGAGGACAAGCCGGCAATTATAAAGGCTGCCTCTATCCTGATGTACATTTTGGCTGTGCTCTTTGTATTTGCAGTATTGGGTGGAAAAACAATGGCCGTTATTTTCATCCCGCTTGTAGTGTACCTGGCTTATGGCCTCAACAGTCTAAAGGCTTCTGCAAGGACAGGTGCAATTGCTTTTGCCTGTTTTGGACTATTGGTCAATCTCAGCGCATATTTCGCCTCAAAATTTACCATGCATGCTGTATTACTTGATGTAGCCTTTTATGTCGCTATACTGACATTGCTATTTACACCTTCTGCCAGTAAGGCTAACTGGGTCGGAAAAAGAGCGGTTTAATGTTTAGGAGTAAGAGGAAAAACAAAGATGAAGAGATAAGCAGGAGATAAGAGTATGAAATATTCAAAATATTATAATGTGGCTAATACAGTAGAAGCACCAAGGTATAATTATGGCTATGAACAGAAATCTGAACACGAGAAAGACGCTACAACAAAAGAAATTCCTCAATCTATCGATGCACTTATAACACCGTTTAAAGCTAAAAGGGCTTCCGGTCTGGTAAAAAAGGAAGAGTGGACCGTTATCATAACACTTGACTCAGTGCAGTTTTCATCGCCGAGTAATGACAAACATATCAGCGTATTGAAAGGTGAGGCAAAAGATCGCATCGCATTCCCTCGGGAGTATACTTTCATTCCAAGTGGCACTGTTTATGTCGAGCAGGATGGAAAGACCCATGAGTTTGTTCTTGACAGGGCGGGTCGAACCAGTCTCCGCGCCTGGCTACCCAAAAAAACAGATGTAGAGCTGAAGAATGAGCTACGCAAATGGGGTATCGGACTCATAGTTGTGGGTATTGGACATCTGATGTTGACTGGATTTCTGGATCCCATCTGGGGAGTGCTTATTACATGTGTTGGTGTTTTGAACCTTCTAATTCCAAGGAGAGGAATGTTTATAGTTAATGGGATAGTGATACTGTTGGCGGGAGCCATGAATATGTCTGCTGGAGCTGGATGGAAGATGTTCGGCATGCTCCAGATTGTTTGGGGTGTGAAGGAAATCCGGAAATTGAAGGAGTATGACTGAGGTTTTTATTGAATTTCTGTATTGATTTCCATAGAATGACGCGGGGTGTCAATATGAGCTTGTTCTCGGACTTGTTTAATAAGGGAAACAAAAAGGGAGAGATAAACGTTCAGATAACAGAATTAACTATCCCTGAGCAAAAATCCCAGCGCGAAAAAGACGCTACTGCTGTTAGATTATCCTCTGCTGAGCAACCTTCTCCTGATGCCAAAGAACAGAAACCCTTCGAAGCGAAAAAGATATCCGTTTGGAAGCCAGGGGATGTGATTCTTGAGCATTATGAAATTGAGGATGTTATCACCTCGGGCGGCATGGGGCGCATCTATATTGCCAATCACCAGAACTGGAAGGTCAAGGTTGCAATCAAATCTCCCACCGAGAAGATGCTCAAGGACAGGGAATTTTTCTCAAGCGTTCAGAAGGAGGCTGAGGCTTGGACGGAACTCGGACTTCATCCAAACATTGCCTACTGTTATTTTGTCAGGAATATAGAGGATATTCCTCATATCTTTGTTGAGTATGTGGATGGCGGAAATTTAAGGCATTGGATAGAAGAGGGAAAGTGCGCAGATTTGAAGACAGGGCTTGATCTTGCGATACAATTCTGTCACGGGATGGCACATGCCCATAGCAAGGGCATGGTACATCGTGATATCAAACCAGCAAACATCTTGATGACACAAGATGGAACGCTAAAGATAACGGATTTTGGAATAGCAAAGTGGGTAAGGGTAGATGAAGCAGGTAATTTACATGAGGGCTCCGGGGTTGATTTGGGAGGTAAGACGCCTCCTTATGCTTCCCCGGAACAGTTC
>Ga0068714_10002841_pt1 | contig 21528 bp, 18 predicted proteins | sample MTBNYHSulfiMetaG_FD_62988 | JGI IMG/M metagenome (GOLD analysis project Ga0068714, IMG submission 62988) | Enrichment culture microbial communities from rom New York Harbor, USA that are MTBE-degrading - MTBE-NYH (New York Harbor Sulfidogenic)... | ecosystem: Environmental > Aquatic > Marine >... | reverse complement strand
GCTGCTGCTCGGGCCCTGGATCATCCGCAAGCTGAGCCACCACCAGGTGGGCCAGTTCGTGCGCGACGACGGTCCGCAGAGCCACCTCGCCAAGGCGGGCACCCCGACCATGGGCGGGGCACTGATCCTGGCGGCGATCATCATCAGCACCCTGTTGTGGGCCGACCTCACCAACCGCTACATCTGGGTGGTGCTGGCGGTGACTGCGGTGTTCGGCGCCATCGGCTGGGTCGACGACTACAAGAAACTGATCAAGAAACAGTCCGAGGGGCTCAAGGCGCGCCACAAGTACCTGTGGCAGAGCGTTGCCGGGATCGGCGCCGCCCTGTTCCTCTACTACACCGCCAAGGTGCCGGCCGAGCTCGAACTCATCGTGCCCTTCTTCAAGAGCGTGGCGATCCCGATGGGCGCCTTCTTCTTCATCGTGCTGACCTACTTCGTCATCGTCGGCAGCAGTAACGCGGTCAACCTCACCGACGGCCTCGACGGGCTGGCGATCATGCCGACGGTGATGGTCGGCGGCGCGCTCGGCATCTTCGCCTACGCCTCCGGCAACGCCAACTTCTCCGGCTACCTCGGCATCCCCTTTGTCCCCGGCGTCGGCGAGGTGGTGGTGATCTGCGGTGCGATCATCGGTGCCGGCCTCGGTTTTCTCTGGTTCAACACCTACCCGGCCCAGGTCTTCATGGGCGATGTCGGTGCCCTGGGCCTCGGCGCTGCCCTCGGCGTGATCGCCGTGGTGGTGCGCCAGGAGCTGGTGCTGCTGGTGATGGGCGGGGTGTTCGTGATGGAGACGGTGTCGGTGATCCTGCAGGTCGCCTCGTTCAAGCTGACCGGGCGGCGCATCTTCCGCATGGCACCGCTGCACCACCACTTCGAACTCAAGGGGTGGCCCGAACCGCGGGTCATCGTCCGTTTCTGGATCATCACCTTCATTCTGGTGCTGATCGGCCTTTCCACGCTGAAGCTTCGTTGAGACGAGATGGCACAGACTACGACCACAGCAACGACAATGCCGGCTGAGTGCCACACCCTGGTGGTGGGGCTCGGTCAGACCGGCCTTGCCTGTGCGCGCTTCCTTGCCGCGCGCGGCGAGTCGTTTGCCGTGGCCGATAGCCGCTCCAATCCGCCGGGTATCGAGGAGCTGCGGCGCGAGCTGCCGCAGGTACCGGTCTATCTCGGCCCCTTCGATAGCGGGCTTTTCGCCGGCGCCGCGCGACTGGTGTTGAGCCCGGGGGTGGCACCGCAGGAGCCGGCGATCGTCGCCGCCGCCGCGCAGGGCAGCGAGGTGCTTGGCGATATCGAACTCTTTGCCCGCCATGCCGCGGCACCGGTGGTGGCGATCACCGGCTCCAACGGCAAGAGCACGGTGACGGCCCTGCTCGGCGAGATGGCCGCCGCGGCTGGGGTAAGGGCGCTGGTCGGCGGCAACATCGGCACCCCGGTGCTGGAGCTGCTGGCGCAGCCTGCCCCCGAACTCTATGTGCTGGAGCTCTCCAGCTTCCAGCTCGAGGTCACCTCCTCGCTCAATTGCCGCGCCGCGGTGGTGCTGAATGTCAGCGAAGATCACCTCGACCGCCACGGCGACATCGCCCGCTATGCGGCGATCAAGGGGCGGATCTACCGCGGCGACGGGGTGATGGTGATCAACGCCGATGACCCGGTGGTGGCGGCGATGGCTGAGCCGGGCCGCGAGGCGGTGCGCTTCTCCCTCGCCGAGCCCCGCAGCGGGGTCGATTTTGGCCTGTGCGAGCGCGATGGGCAGTTCTGGCTGGCAAAAGGGGAGAGTCTGCTGATGCCGGCCGCCGAGGTGCGGATCCCCGGCCGCCACAACCTGGCCAATGCCCTGGCCGCGCTGGCGCTGGGCGAGGCCTGCGGCCTGCCGCTGGCGCCGATGCTGCAGACGCTGCGCCAGTTCCCCGGCCTGCCGCACCGCTGCCAGTGGGTGGCCGAGGTCGGCGGGGTCAATTACTACGAGGATTCCAAGGGCACCAACGTCGGCGCAACCCTGGCGGCAATCGAGGGGATGCCGGGCGAGAAGGTGGTGCTGATCGCCGGTGGCCAGGGCAAGGGACAGGACTTCACGCCGCTGCGCCATGCGGTCGCCAGCCGCGCCCGGGCCGTGGTGCTCATCGGCGAGGACGCACCGCTGTTGCGGCAGGCGCTCGAGCGCAGCGCCGCCATCAGTCATGCCTTTACCATGGAGGAGGCGGTGGCGCAGGCCGCCGCCCTGGCCCATCCCGGCGACAGCGTCCTACTCTCGCCCGCCTGCGCCAGTTTCGACATGTTCCGCAACTATGCCGAGCGGGGCGAACGCTTCGTCGCGGCGGTACAGGAGCTGCAGGCATGAGCCGCGCTGCGACCCTCTCCCGGACCACGGTGCCTGTCCTGCGCAGAGAGCAGGGCTGGGACTGGCCGTTGCTGTTCTGCGCCGCCGCGCTGCTGGGTCTGGGACTGGTGATGATCGCCTCGGCATCGGTCGGCATCGCCGACCGCCAGGTGGGCGACCCGACCTATTACCTGGTACGCCAGAGCCTCTATGTCGGGCTCGGGCTGGCAGCGGCCTTCATCGCCTGGCAACTGCCGCTCTCGGTGTGGGAGCGCAGCGGACCGATGTGGATCATCGCCACCCTGCTGCTCCTGCTGGCGCTGTTCGTGCCTGGCCTGGGTCGTACCGTCAACGGCGCCACCCGCTGGCTGTTGCTGGGGCCGTTTAACCTGCAGGTGTCGGAGCTGGCGAAGCTGGCGATGATCATCTACCTGGCCGGTTACCTGGTGCGCCGCGGCGAGGAGGTGCGCACCACGGTGGGCGGATTCCTCAAGCCGATGGCGCTGGTCGCGCTGTTTGGGGTGCTGCTGCTGGCTGAACCCGATTTCGGCGCCACCGTGGTGCTCGCCGCCACCGCCCTGGCGATGATGTTCCTCGGCGGGGTACGCCTCTGGCTGTTCGGCGTGCTGGTACTGTTCGCCATGGGCGCCATGGCCGTGGTGGCGCTTGGCGCGAGCTACCGGCTGGAGCGTCTGACCGCCTTCCTCAATCCCTGGGCCGACCCCTTCAACAGCGGCTTCCAGCTGACCCAGGCGCTGATCGCCTTCGGCCGTGGCGAGTGGTTCGGCGTGGGCCTCGGCAGCAGCGTGCAGAAACTGTTCTACCTGCCGGAGGCGCATACCGATTTTGTCTACGCGGTGCTGGTCGAGGAGCTCGGCATGGTTGGCGGCAGCATCGTGGTGCTGCTGTTCACCGCGCTGGTGGGGCGCATCTTCCGCATCGGCCGCAACGCCGCCGGGGCGGGCATGGCCTTCGCCAGCCATCTCTGTTACGGCGTCGGTGTCTGGTTTGCCCTGCAGGCCTTCATCAACATGGGCGTGAACATGGGACTGCTGCCGACCAAGGGGCTGACCCTGCCGTTGATGAGCTACGGCGGCAGCAGCATGATCGTGATGTGCGTGGCACTGGCCCTGGTGCAGCGTGTCTCGCTGGAGACGCCGCTGCATGGCGTCTCGCCGCGAAGGAGTCAGGCATGAGCGGGGTGCGCGTCCTGATCATGGCAGGCGGCACCGGCGGGCACGTCTTCCCGGCGCTGGCTGTGGCGCGCGAGCTCAGGGCTCGCGGCGCCGAGGTGAGCTGGCTCGGTACCCGGCGCGGGCTGGAGGCCGAGGTGGTGCCTGCAGCGGGCCTGCCCATCGACTTCATCGACATCGCCGGCCTGCGCGGCAAGGGGCTGGCCGGCTGGCTGTTGGCCCCCTGGCGGCTCGCCGTGTCGCTGCTGCAGGCGCTGCGCATCGTCGCCCGCCGCCGGCCGGAGGTGGTGCTGGGGATGGGTGGCTTTGTCACCGGCCCCGGCGGGGTGGCGGCGAAACTGCGCGGCGTGCCCCTGCTCATCCACGAACAGAATGCGATTGCCGGGCTGACCAACCGCCTGCTCGCGCGCATCGCCGACCGGGTGCTGGAGGCCTTCCCCGACACCTTTGCCGGTGAAAGCGTGCAGCACACCGGCAATCCGGTACGCAGCGATATCCTGCAGCTGGCGCCGCCTGCCGAGCGCTACGCGCAGCGCCAGGGCCGGATCCGGCTGTTCGTCCTCGGCGGCAGCCTCGGTGCGCAGGTGTTCAACGAGACCCTGCCCAAGGCACTGGCCCTGTTGCCCGAGGCGCACCGCCCGGAGGTGCGCCACCAGACCGGAAAGCGGAATCTGGAACACACCGAGCTGCAGTATGCCGAGGCCGGTGTCGCGGCGGAGCTGCTGCCCTTTATCGATGACATGGCCGCGCTTTACGGCTGGGCCGATCTGGTGCTGTGCCGCGCCGGTGCGCTGACCGTGAGCGAGCTGGCGGTGGCCGGCCTGCCGGCGCTGCTGGTGCCCTATCCCCACGCGGTCGACGACCACCAGAGCGCCAACGGCCGTTACCTGGCCGAGGCCGGTGCCGCCGAGCTGCTGCCGCAATCGGGGCTGAGCGCCGAGTCGCTGGCCGCGGTACTGAATGTTTACTGTGAATCGCCCGAGCGCGGACGAGAGCACCTGCTGCAGATGGCTGGAAAGGCAAGGGCACTGGCCGAACCGGATGCCACCCAGCGCGTTGCCGAGATCTGTCTTGCTGCCGGGGCGAAGGAGAGAGCTGAATGAAACCTGTTGCGATGAGCGGCACCAAGGCGATGGGCCGGATCCGCCATATCCATATGGTGGGGATCGGCGGCTCGGGCATGGGCGGGATCGCCGAAGTCCTGCTCAACCTGGGCTATACCGTCTCCGGTTCCGACCTGAAGGAGAATCCGGTGACCCGCCACCTGCAGGGGGAGGGGGCGACGATCCATTTCGGACACGCCGAGGAGAACATCGACGGCTGTGACGTGGTGGTCATCTCCTCTGCGGTAAAGGAGAGCAACCCCGAGGTGCAGGCGGCACGCGCCCTGCGTATCCCGGTGGTGCCGCGCGCCGAGATGCTGGCCGAGCTGATGCGTTTTCGCCACGGCATCGCCGTCGCCGGTACCCACGGCAAGACCACCACCACCAGCCTCATCGCCAGCCTGCTGGCCGAGGAGGGGCTCGACCCCACCTTCGTCATCGGCGGCAGGCTCAACAGCGCCGGCACCAATGCACGGCTCGGTGCCAGCCACATCCTGGTGGCAGAGGCTGACGAGAGCGATGCCTCGTTCCTGCACCTGCAGCCGATGACCGCGGTGGTGACCAACATCGACGCCGACCACATGGCCACCTACGACGGCGACTTCGCCCGTCTGCGCCAGACCTTCATCGAGTTCCTGCACAATCTTCCCTTCTACGGTCTGGCGGTAATGTGCCTGGACGACCCGGAGGTGCGCAACCTGCTGCCGAGCGTGACCCGCCGGGTGGTGACCTACGGCTTCAGCGCCGAGGCCGACATCCGCGCCCACGATGTGGTGCAGGAGGGGCTGCGCACCCGTTTTCGCGTCTCCCGAGCCGATAAGCCGAACTGGCTGGAGGTGACCCTGAACATGCCGGGACTGCACAACGTGCTCAACTCCCTGGCGGCCATTGCCGTGGCCTTCGACCTCGGCGTCTCCGATGCGGCAATGGTCGCCGGGCTGGACAAGTTCCAGGGCATCGGCCGGCGCTTCCAGCTCGGCGGCGAAGTGCAGACGGCTCACGGCAAGGTGCTGCTGGTCGATGACTACGGACATCACCCGCGCGAGTTGGCAGCGACACTGCAGGCCGCCCGTGCCGCCTGGCCCGAGCGCCGCCTGGTGGTGGTGTTCCAGCCGCACCGCTACAGCCGCACCCGCGACCTGTTCGAGGATTTCACCGAGGTGTTGACCGAGACCGATGCCCTGCTGGTGCTCGAGGTCTATGCGGCCGGCGAGGAGGCGATCCCGGGTGCGGACAGCCGTACCCTGTGTCGCGCGATCCGCGCCCGCGGCAAGGTCGACCCGATCTTCGTCGGCGATCCGGCCGACCTGGCCGAGACCCTCGGCGGGGTGCTGCACGAGGGCGATGTGCTGCTGACCATGGGCGCCGGGGATATCGGCGGCATCGCCCAGCGCCTGCCGAAGCAACTGGAGGAGCTCGCATGATGGCGGCGCAGCAGACAAGCCCCCTGCGCGGCACCCTGCTGAGGAACGAGCCGATGGCCCGTCACACCACCTGGCGGGTAGGCGGTGCTGCCGAGCGCTATTACCAGCCGGCCGATATCGCCGACCTGGCGCTGTTCCTGCAGCAGTTGCCGCAGGACGAGCCCCTCTACTGGATTGGTCTCGGCAGCAACCTGCTGGTGCGCGACGGCGGGATCCGCGGCACGGTGATCGCCACCAGCGGTCTGCTGGACGGCATCGAGCGGCAGGACGAACAGCGGGTGCGGGTGGAGAGCGGCGTGGCCTGCGCCAAGGTGGCCCGCTTCTGCGCCCGCGAAGGTCTGGCCGGGGCCGAGTTTCTCAGCGGTATCCCCGGCACCATGGGTGGTGCCCTGGCGATGAATGCCGGCTGTTTCGGCGGCGAGACCTGGCGCCTGGTCGAAGCGGTGGAGACCCTCGACCGGCAGGGCCGGCTGCAGGTTCGCGAGGCGGGCGAATACCAGGTGGGCTACCGCCACGTGAGCGGGCCTGCAGGTGAGTGGTTCGTCGCCGCGCGGCTCAGGCTCGAAGCGGGTGATGCCGCTGCGCTGCAGGCGCGCAACCGGGAGCTGCTCGAGCGGCGCAGCAGCAGCCAGCCGACCCGGCTGCCCAATGCCGGCTCGGTGTTCCGCAATCCCGATGGCGACCATGCGGCGCGCCTCATCGAAGCGGCGGGGCTCAAGGGGCGCTGCATCGGCGGCGCCTGCGTCGCGGAAAAACATGCGAATTTTATCGTCAACACCGGTGCGGCCAGCGCCGCCGACATCGAGGCGCTGATCGAACTGGTGCAGCAGGAAGTGGAGCGGGTGCACGGGGTGCGCCTGCAACCGGAGGTGAAGATCATCGGTGAGCGCGGGGAGGTCGGGGCATGAGCCGACAGGTTGCCAGTCCGAGCGAATTCGGCAAGGTGGCGGTGCTGCTCGGCGGTACCTCCGCCGAGCGCGAGGTGTCGCTGAAAAGCGGCGCCGCGGTGCTCAGGGCGCTGCGTGAGCGCGGGGTCGATGCCCACCCCATCGATGTCGGTGCCGATGTGACGACGCAACTGCTGGGCGGCGGCTTTGACCGGGCCTTCATCATGCTGCACGGCCGCGGTGGCGAGGACGGCACCATGCAGGGTGCGCTGGAGCTGCTCGGCCTGCCCTATACCGGCAGCGGTGTGCTCGCCTCGGCGGTGGGGATGGACAAGTGGCGCAGCAAGTTGCTGTGGCAGGCGACCGGCCTGCCGGTGCCCGACTACGTCCTGCTCGATGCGCAGAGTGATTTTGCTGCGGTGGAACAGGCATTCGGCCTGCCGCTGTTCGTCAAACCGGCCAACGAGGGCTCCAGCGTCGGCATCAGCAAGGTGGCCAGGCCCGGTGAGCTGGCTGCCGCATACCGCAAGGCGGCGCAACACGATTCGCTGGTGCTGGCCGAGCGGTTTGTCGGCGGTGGCGAGTACACCGTGGCGATCCTCGGCGAGCAGGTACTGCCGGTGGTGAAGATCGAGCCGAGCGGGGAGTTCTACGACTTCGAGGCGAAGTACCTCAGTGACGACACCCGCTACCTCTGCCCCTGTGGCCTCACGGCCGGGAAGGAGGCGCAGCTGCAGGCGCTGGCACGCAGGGCCTTCGAGGTGCTGGGCTGCCGCGGCTGGGGGCGCATCGACATCCTGCTGGACGAGGCCGGTGCGCCCTATCTGCTCGAGGCGAACACGCTGCCCGGGATGACCGACCACAGCCTGGTGCCGATGGCGGCCAGGGCAGCGGGTATCGGCTTCGATGAGCTGGTGTGGCGCATCCTGGAGAACAGCATGGCGCAAGAGAGCGAACAGCCAGTGGAGGCGGATCGTGGCTAGCCGGCGGCGCAAGGGGGCAACACGCAACAACAGTGCACCGCCGCCGCGGCTGCCGCTGCGCTGGGTGGTGTCGGTGTTCCTCCTGGCGGGCCTCGCCGGAACTCTTTACCTCGGCACGCAGCGGCTGCTCGACCCGCATACCCTGCCGGTGCGCAGCGTGCGCGTTGAGAGCCCGCTGAGGCAGGTGAGCCAGCAGCAGCTGCGCGAGGTGGTCGGTGCGCATGTGCAGGAGGGTTTCCTGCGGCTGGATGTGGAGCGGGTCCGCGCCGAGCTTGAGGCGCTGCCCTGGGTTAGGCGCGCCTCGGTGCGCCGCGCCTGGCCGGATGTGGTGGTAGTGCAGCTCGAGGAACAGCAGGCGGTGGCCCGTTGGGGCAGTGACGGTCTGCTCAATCGGGAGGGCGGGCTGTTCAGCCCCGGCCAGGATCAGGCGGCGGCGACTCTGCCACTGCTGCGCGGGCCGCAGGATACGCACAAGCAGGTGGCCATGGAATTTAGCCGGATGCAGGAGATGCTGACCCCGCTGGGGCTGCAGATCTCGCACCTGACCCTGAACGAACGTCGCGCCTGGAGCCTGCGCGTCTCCAACGGACTGCAACTGGGGCTGGGCAGGAATGATGTGCACCTGCGCCTGCTGCGTTTTGTGCGTACCTATGCCGAGGTGATCAAGCCCCGGCTCGAAGCCATCGACAGTGTCGATTTGCGCTACACCAACGGCTTTGCCGTGCGCTGGCATAACGGAAATGCGCCTGCGGCCTAGTACGGAGGGAATGAGAGAGATGTCGAAAAAGATGGAAAAGAATTTGATCGTTGCCCTGGATGTCGGGACCTCCAAGGTGGTGGCCGTGGTCGGTGAGGTAAATGCTGAAAACGGCATCGAGATCATCGGCATCGGCTCGCACCCGTCGCGCGGACTGAAAAAAGGCGTGGTGGTCAATATCGAGTCGACGGTGCAATCGATCCAGCGCGCGGTGGAGGAGGCCGAGTTGATGGCCGGCTGCCAGATCCACTCGGTGCACACCGGCATTGCCGGCAGCCATATCAAGAGCCTCAATTCACACGGCATCGTCGCCATCCGCGACAAGGAGGTCTCGCACAGCGATGTGGAGCGTGTGATCGATGCGGCCCGCGCAGTGGCGATCCCGGCGGACCAGAAGATCCTCCACGTGTTGCCGCAGGAATTCATCATCGACAACCAGGAGGGGATCCGCGAGCCGGTCGGTATGTCCGGGGTACGCCTGGAGGCGAAGGTGCACCTGGTGACCGGCGCGGTCAGCGCCGCGCAAAACATCATCAAGTGCGTGCGCCGCTGCGGTCTGGAGGTCGACGACATCATCCTCGAGCAGCTTGCCTCGAGCTACGCGGTGCTCAGTGAAGACGAAAAGGAGCTCGGCGTCTGCCTGGTGGATATCGGTGGCGGCACCACCGATATCGCGGTGTTCAGCGAAGGGGCAATCCGCCATACCGCGGTGATCCCCATCGCCGGGGATCAGGTTACCAACGACATCGCCGTGGCGATGCGCACCCCGACCCAGTATGCCGAGGATATCAAGATCAAGTACGCCTGCGCCCTGACCCAACTGGCCAACGCGGACGAGAGCATCGAGGTGCCGAGCGTCGGCGATCGCCCGCCGCGGCGCCTGGCCCGCCAGACCCTGGCCGAGGTGGTCGAACCGCGCTACGAGGAGCTGTTCACCCTGGTGCAGGCGGAACTGCGCCGCAGCGGTTTCGAGGACATCTGCGCGGCCGGCATCGTGCTGACCGGCGGTACGGCGAAAATGGAAGGGGCGGTGGAGTTGGCCGAGGAGATTTTCCATATGCCGGTGCGCCTGGGCATGCCCCAGGGCGTGGCCGGGCTGGTGGATGTGGTACGTAATCCGATCTACGCCACCGGCGTAGGTCTGCTGCTGTTCGGGCTGCAGAACCGCGGAGGCGGTCTGCGTGAGATCAGTGGGCAGGGAAACCTGAAAAGTGTGGTGCAGCGCATGAAGAGCTGGTTCCAGGGCAATTTCTGACAGACTTTTAAATTTAATACCGGCGGGGTAAGCCGCCATCAAGAGGAGGTGTGGTATGTTCGAGCTGATGGATAACAAGAGCCAGAGCGCAATCATCAAGGTCATCGGTATCGGTGGCGGCGGTGGCAACGCGGTGGAGCACATGGTGTGCCAGAGCATCGAGGGCGTTGATTTCGTCTGCGCCAACACCGATGCCCAGGCACTGGACAAGGCATCGAGTCGCACCGTGATCCAGATCGGTACCCACATCACCAAGGGTCTGGGTGCCGGTGCCAATCCCGAGATCGGCCGCCAGGCGGCGATGGAGGACCGCGACCGCATCGAGGAGGCGCTGAGCGGTGCCGACATGGTCTTCATCACCGCCGGCATGGGTGGTGGCACCGGTACCGGTGGTGCGCCGATCGTCGCCCAGGTGGCCAAGGAGATGGGCATTCTGACCGTCGCCGTGGTGACCAAACCGTTCCCCTTCGAGGGCAAGAAGCGTATGGATGTGGCCGATCAAGGCATCGCCGAACTGAAAAAGTACGTCGATTCCCTGATCACCATCCCCAATGAGAAGCTGCTGACCGTGCTGGGCAAGCAGATCACCCTGCTGGACGCCTTCAAGGCCGCCAACAACGTCCTTCTGGGTGCCGTGCAGGGCATCGCCGAACTCATTACCCGCCCCGGCCTGATTAACGTCGACTTCGCCGACGTGCGGACCGTGATGTCCGAAATGGGCATGGCGATGATGGGTACCGGCGTGGCCAAGGGTGAGGGTCGCGCCCGCGAGGCGGCAGAGCGTGCCGTTGCCAGTCCGTTGCTGGAGGATGTGGATCTCTCCGGGGCCCGCGGCATTCTGGTCAATGTCACGGCCGGCCTGGATATGGCGATCGGTGAGTTCGAGGAGGTGGGCAATACGATCAAGGCGTTTGCCTCCGAGAACGCCACGGTGGTGGTGGGTACGGTGATCGACCCGGAAATGAGCGACGAGCTGCGCGTGACCGTGGTCGCTACCGGGCTGGGTCAGGGCAATGCTTCTGTGGCCGGGCAGCCGGTCAAGCTGGTGGTGAACAAAGCGAGCGGCGAGGAGATCGAAGTCGACTACGACCGCCCGACGGTACTGCGTAACCAGGCAAACAAGGGTGCCCCGGCGGGCAGCGACGAGAAGAGCATGGAGTATCTGGATATCCCTGCCTTCCTGCGGCGACAGGCGGATTGATGCCAATCACCCGGTGAAATTGTGGCAAGTGTGAACCCGTCCTCTAGGCAGGGGTTTATGCCTTGTGGTATTATCTTCGCCACTTTTGGGGTATTGCGCATTAAATCAAGGACTTAGGGAATCTTATGATTCGGCAGAGAACGCTTAAGAATGTAATTCGTGCCACCGGGGTCGGTCTGCACACCGGGGAGAAGGTCTATCTGACCCTCCGCCCAGCCCCCGTGGATGCCGGAATTATCTTTCGACGCGTGGATCTGGACCCGCCGGTTGAGGTCAAGGCCAAGGCCGAAAACGTTGGCGATACCACCCTCTCCTCTACCCTGACCGACGGGGATGTCCGGATCTCGACCGTTGAGCATCTGCTCTCCGCCCTGGCCGGGCTGGGTATCGACAATGCCTACGTCGATCTCAGCGCCGCTGAGGTGCCGATCATGGACGGCAGTGCCGGTCCCTTCGTCTTCCTGATCCAGTCAGCCGGGATCGTCGAGCAGGAAGCACCCAAACGCTTTATCCGTATCAAACGTACTGTGCGTGTCGAGGAGGATGACAAATGGGTGCAGTTTGAGCCCTTCAGCGGTTTCAAGGTCTCCCTCTCCATCGATTTCGATCACCCCGTTTTTCAGGGGCGCAGCCAGATCTCCGAAATGGATTTCTCAACTACCTCCTTCGTTAAGGAGGTGAGCCGGGCTCGCACCTTTGGATTCATGAGCCAGATGGAGGCGTTGCAGGCGCGCAATCTGGCGCTGGGCGGCAGTCTCGACAACGCCATCGTGGTCGATGATTTCCGTGTCCTCAATGAGGATGGCCTTCGTTATGAAGACGAATTCGTCAAGCACAAGGTTCTGGATGCGATCGGTGACCTCTACCTGCTCGGTCATAGCCTGATCGGCGCCTTCAGCGGGCACAAGTCGGGCCATGGTCTTAACAACCGCCTGTTGCGCACATTGCTGGCCAATGAGGACGCCTGGGAGCTGGTCACCTTCGATGATCCGAAGGAGGCACCGATCTCCTATAGCAAGCCGGTTGCTGCGACGCTTTAGGAGTGTTCGGGCTTGCGCCGCGCGAGTTGTTGCAGAGCGCGGCTGAGGGCCGGATCGGTGACCGATTGCGCGCACTGCTGAATGCAGTAGGCCGCATCGGTCGAGAGCACGGCACGCTTTTTCGCTCGCTGTTGCGGCGGTTGCACCACAGGGCTGACACGGATCTGGATATCAGCAACCCCGCTCAGCCCTGACTGCTGCAGTGCTTGAAGCAGGGTCGGAACATGGTAGCGCAGGCGTGTTGCCCATGCCGTCGAGTCGCACGCCATGATGAGCGACGAATTTCTCAGGTTTAGCAGCTGGCAGTGCGCGGCCATCTCCGGATCCAGCGTGTTCTGGATAAGACGCGACAGTTGCTGAAGTTTTTTACCGCGCTGGATGGTCAGTTCCAGCGGGCCCGTGAAGTGGTCAGCAAGCAGTTCCGTGATGGCCCGTGGTTTGCTCATAGCGCCCTTGGTGTGTTACAAATTGCTGGTTACTAAACCCATACCGACGACAGAAGTATAATGAATATACTGCTTGTATCCAAACGCCTTGGCGGATCGGCCTGTCTGTGCCTGAACAGGGGCAGAATTATCGCACTGGCGACCGCCGTGTTCCTCGCTTTGCCCTCGGCAGCACTTTATACCGGTTTCCGGCTGGGCAAGCACGAAGCGCCGATCGATCCCGACAGCTTCTCCGCCGGCATGAACGGGGAACTGGCACGTCAGCGCGACGAGATCCTGGAAGCCAAGCGTGTGGCACGGGAAAATCTGAATGCGCTGACCTTGCGTCTTGGCCAGATGCAGGCCCATGTCATTCGTCTCGATGCCCTTGGCCAGCGCCTGACCCGCATCGCCGGTCTCGATAGTGGCGAGTTCGATTTCAGCAACCCGCCTGCCCAGGGTGGTCCGGAAGAGGGCGCCGTTCTTGCCGCAGACTCCATCGGCCTGCCCGATTTCATGTCCCAGCTGGAGGAGCTTTCGCAGCAGCTCAAGGACCGTGAAGAGCAGCTGAATGTGATGGAAAGCATGATCATGAACCGCAATCTGCAGGCAGAGGTGCTGCCCGCAGGCCGTCCGATCACCAAAGGCTGGATATCGTCCAACTACGGCATCCGCAACGACCCCTTTACCGGCAAGCCCGAGTTACATAAAGGGATGGATCTCGCCGGCAAGGAGGGCTCTGATGTGGTCGCCGTGGCCGCAGGGGTCGTTACCTGGGCCGGCAAGCGCTACGGCTACGGCAACCTGGTCGAGATCAACCACGGCAAGGGCTATGTCACCCGCTACGGGCATGGCAAGGAGGTCCTGGTGAAGGTTGGCGAGACGGTTAAAAAAGGTCAGCTGATTGCCGCAATGGGAAGTACCGGCCGCTCGACCGGACCCCATGTCCATTTTGAAGTCTGGCTCAATGGCAAAACCGTGGACCCGATGAAGTATGTCCAGGCCTCGAATTAGCGCTGCCGGGACCCCATATAGATGATGGCGTGTTTCAGGGCTGACAAGGCCGCATCAAACGATGCGGCTTTTCGCTTTTCTGGCAGAACCGCTTTTTCCGCAATAGCCGGCGCGCTTGCCCATGCAGAGTGATATGCGGCACCACCTTCTGAGTCCCTGCTCCTCGGTTACCCGTATTTCCCATCGTGGTCTTGCCGTCGGTCTGTCGTTTATCCTTGCCGCCTGCTCAACCCCCGGGCTCAAGGACCCGCCCCAGGCGGACTCATCGCAAGCGACCAGGTCGCGGGAAGCCCCTCCTCCCCCTGTGATACTGAGTGTCGCCGCTGTCGGCGATATCATGCTGGGTACCGATTATCCGCAGGATCGACTGCCCCCCCCGGAACTCGATTTGCTGGAGCCTGTCGCCGCTACGCTGCAGCAGGCGGACATCGCCTTCGGCAACCTCGAGGGTGTGCTGCAGGATGGCGGCGAGGCGTTCAAGCAGTGCAGCAACCCGGCCAACTGCTATCTGTTCCGTACCCCGGAACGTTTCGTGCAGCAGCTGAAGCAGGCCGGCTTTGATGCCATGACGCTGGCCAACAATCACGCGCGCGATTTCGGAGAGGAGGGTCGAAGCAACAGCATGGCGGTGCTCGCCGCTGCCGGGATCCGGCACTCTGGCCGCGATGGTGATTTTGCCAGTTGGAAGGTGAAGGGCAAGCGGGTCGCACTGATCGCCTTTGCCCCCTTCGCCGGCGCCTATAGCATGCTCGTGCCGGAGCTGGTGCAGGAGCGGATCCAGGAGCTGGAGCGGAGCCACGATATCGTACTGGTCTCGTTTCATGGCGGGGCAGAAGGGGCGGGCGTTGCACGCGTGCCGTTTGCCACCGAGTATTACCATGGCGAAAACCGTGGCGATGTGGTCGAATTCGCCCATCTGGCGGTTGAGGCGGGTGCCGATCTGGTCATTGGACACGGCCCGCATGTACCGCGCGCGCTCGAGCTCTATCAGGAACGGCTGATTGCGTACAGTCTCGGCAACTTCGCCACCTACTGGGGGATCAGGGTAAGTGGCGAGAACGGCCTGGCACCGATCCTGAGCGTCGAACTTGCGGAGGACGGACGTTTCCTCGGCGGAAGGATTGTATCGGCCCGCCAGATCCGCCCGGCCGGGCCGCTCATCGATGAGGCACACATGGCGGCGCGCTCGATACGCGAGCTGACACTGGCCGATTTTCCCGCCACACCGCTCTCCATCGATGAGCGCGGAAACATCGGCATCACCACCCCCTCTCTCCTCTCCGGCGCCCCGCCCACCTTGCATCCCTGAGACGAGTTCGGCGGGAAAAAGCCCCGCCGCTAAGGTAGAATGACCGTCATGATTCCTGGCACTGTGGGCGGTTTATGCCCGATAGCTTTACTGCCGATGGATGCAGCCGGATAACGCAGGAAAGAAAACCAACAATGATTACAAAACTACTGAGCAAAGCCTTTGGCAGCCGTAATGATCGCATTGTCAAACGCATGCGCAAAACGGTTGAGCAAATCAATACCCTCGAGCCCGCGTTCGAGGCCCTCAGCGATGAGCAGTTGCAGGGCAAGACCGCACACCTACGCCAGCGCCTTGCCGATGGAGCAGCGCTTGATGATCTGCTGCCGGAGGCCTTCGCCACGGTAAGGGAGGCAAGCAAACGCGTCTTCGGCATGCGTCACTATGATGTGCAGCTTATCGGCGGCATGGTGCTGCACGGCGGCAAGATCGCCGAGATGAAGACCGGTGAGGGCAAGACCCTGATGGCGACGTTGCCGGCCTACGTGAATGCGCTGACCGGCAAGGGGGTGCATGTCATTACGGTCAACGACTATCTGGCCAGCCGTGACGCCGCGTGGATGGGGAAGCTCTACGGCTTTCTCGGTATGAGCACCGGTGTGATCGTCAGCGGGCTGGACACTCAGCAGCGTCGCGAGGCCTACGCTTGCGATATCGTCTACGGCACCAACAACGAATTCGGTTTCGATTATCTGCGTGACAACATGGCGTTCAGCCTGGAGGAGAAGGCGCAGCGGGAGCTCAATTACGCCGTCGTCGACGAGGTGGACTCGATCCTCATCGACGAGGCGCGCACCCCCCTCATCATCTCCGGCCCGGCTGAAGACAGCTCCGAGCTCTACACCCGAATCAACGCCATGGTACCGAACCTGGTACGGGTGCTGGAGGAGGAAGGTCCCGGCGACTACAACGTCGACGAAAAGGCCAAGCAGATACACCTCACCGAAGAGGGGCACCAGCACGTCGAGGAGATGCTGACCGCAGCCGGGCTGCTGGCTGAAGGGGAGTCGCTCTACGAGGCCGCCAACATCAACCTGATGCACCACTTCAATGCGGCACTGCGTGCGCATGTGCTGTTCCAGAAGAACGTCGACTATATCATCAGCAACGGCCAGGTGGTGATCGTCGACGAGTTCACCGGACGTACCATGCCGGGGCGGCGCTGGTCCGACGGCCTGCACCAGGCGATCGAGGCCAAGGAGGGGGTGGCGATCCAGAACGAAAACCAGACCCTCGCCTCGATTACCTTCCAGAATTACTTCCGCCTCTACGGCAAGCTCGCCGGCATGACCGGCACCGCCGACACCGAGGCCTACGAGTTCCAGCAGATCTACGGCCTTGAAGTGGTGGTGATCCCCACCCACCGGCCGATGATCCGCAACGACATGGGCGATCTGATCTATCTGTCCGCCGAGGAAAAATTCGAGGCGATCATCGAGGACATCAAGGACTGCCATCGCCGCAAGCAGCCGGTGCTGGTCGGTACCACCTCCATCGAAACCTCCGAGTACCTTTCCGGCCTGCTGGACAAGTCGAAGATCCCGCACGAGGTGCTCAATGCCAAGCAGCATGAGCGCGAAGCGGAGATCGTCGCCCAGGCCGGCCGTCCCGGTGCGGTGACCATCGCCACCAACATGGCGGGTCGCGGTACCGACATCGTGCTGGGCGGCAGTCTGGAGGCGACCCTGGCGCCGCTTGGCGAGGATGCCGATGAAGCCGCCGTGGCCGCGGCGAAGGAGGAGTGGAAGGAACGTCACGACGCCGTGCTGCAGGCAGGGGGGCTGCACATCATCGGCACCGAGCGCCACGAATCGCGGCGTATCGACAACCAGCTGCGCGGCCGTTCCGGACGCCAGGGCGACCCGGGTTCGACCCGTTTCTATCTCTCGCTCGAAGACAGCCTGATGCGCATCTTCGCCTCTGAGCGGGTATCGGCGATCATGCAGAAGCTCGGCATGCAGCGGGGCGAGGCGATCGAACATCCCTGGGTATCGCGTGCCATCGAGAATGCACAGCGCAAGGTGGAAGGACACAACTTCGATATTCGCAAGAATCTTCTGGAATACGACGATGTGGCCAACGATCAACGCAAGGTGATCTACGAGCAGCGTAACGAGCTGATGGCGCTAACCGATATCTCCGAGACGATCAGGGCGATCCGCGAGGATGTGGTCAACGGCGTAATCGACCAGTATATCCCGCCGCACAGCCTTGAAGAGCAGTGGGATGTGGATGGCCTGGTCGAGCGTCTGGAAGAGGAGTTCGGCATCACGCTGGATATACCGGGCTGGCTGCAGAGCGACGACAAGCTTCACGAAGAGCCGCTGCGCCAGCGGATCCTCGATGAGATGGTCAAGGCGTACGAGGAGAAGGAACAGCAGGCCGGAGCCGAGGTGCTGCGCCATTTCGAGAAGGCGATCATGCTGCAGGTGCTCGATACCCTGTGGAAGGAACACCTGGCGGCGATGGACTATCTGCGCCAGGGGATCCATCTGCGTGGCTATGCGCAGAAAAATCCGAAGCAGGAGTACAAGCGCGAGGCCTTCGAGCTGTTCGGCCAGTTGCTGGAACGGATCAAGGGCGAAGTCATCAGGGTACTCTCCAAGGTCAAGGTCAAGGCCGAAGAGGATGTCGCCGCGGTAGAGGAGCAGCGTCGCGCCCAGGTACAGATGAACTACCAGCATGAAGAGGTCAGTGCACTGCAGGCCGAAGAGGAGGAGGACGAAGAGCACGCGAAGCCGTTCGTGCGCGATGAGCGCAAGGTTGGCAGAAATGAGCCCTGTCCCTGCGGTTCCGGCAAGAAGTACAAGCATTGCCATGGCCGCATCAGCTAGCTATGTGTGCCAGACTTCGCCCACAGTTCGCCGGTGCGCTACCCAGGTTCGGGACACGCTGTGAACACATCCATGTACGCTCGATGGCCGCATCCCTGCGGCCAACGGCCCCAAACCTGGGTAGCGCACCGGCTACCGCAGACGGGCAATGATGAATTCTCTTTATTGCGAGGAGTAGTTATCGATGGCTGTCGGCTATAACGGATTGCCTGTTTTGCACCCGGTTGCCGGGGTGCGCATCGGCGTCGCCTCTGCCGGGATCAAGAATCCCGGTCGGCGCGACGTGGTTTTGTTCGAATTGGCGCCGCAGTGCGAGGTCGCCGCGGTGTTTACCCGCAACGCCTTTTGTGCAGCACCGGTAATCGTGGCCCGCGAGCACCTGCAGCAGTGCACGCCACGCTACCTGCTCATCAATACCGGCAATGCCAACGCCGGCACCGGCGATGCCGGTCTGGTCGATGCCAGGCGCAGCTGTGAGGCGGTGGCGGCGCTTATCTCCTGCCAGGCGTGCGAGGTCATGCCGTTTTCCACCGGCGTGATCGGCGAGCCCCTGCCGGTCGAGAAGATCGTCGCGGCACTTCCTGCGGCAAGCGCTGAGTTGGGCGAAGCGAACTGGGAGGCGGCGGCTCACGGCATCATGACCACCGATACGGTGGCCAAAGGGGCATCGAGGCGACTGGAGCTTGGCGGTACCACGGTGACGATTACCGGCATCTCCAAGGGTTCCGGCATGATTCGTCCTGACATGGGCACCATGCTGGCCTATGTGGCCACCGATGCCGCGCTCGACAGGGCGGCCTTGCAGACGGCATTGCATGAGGCGGTGAATGGTTCCTTTAACCGCATTACGGTCGATGGCGATACCTCGACCAATGACGCCTGTGTGCTGATCGCCAGTGGCATGAGCGGCATCACGCTGACATCCGGCTCCGCCGAGATGCAGCAGTTCCAGCAGGCGCTCAATGAGGTATGCAGGGAGCTGGCCCAGCTCATCATTCGCGACGGCGAGGGGGCGAGCAAGTTCATCACCATCGAGGTGGTGGGGGGCCGCAATGAGGACGAATGCGCCGGTGTGGCCTATACCATTGCCCACTCGCCGCTGATCAAGACCGCGCTCTTTGCCAGCGATCCCAACTGGGGACGCATCCTGGCAGCGGTGGGGCGTGCCGGAGTGCCTGAGCTCGATCTTCGGGCGGTAACCATCCACCTGGGTCCGGTATGTATCGTCCGTGACGGCGGTCGCGCCGCCGGCTATACCGAGGAGCAGGGGCAGGCGGTGATGGCTGAGGATGAGATTACCATTCGCGTCGACCTGGCTCGGGGCGGAGCCGAAACCACGGTCTGGACCTGCGACCTCTCCTACGACTATGTCCGGATCAACGCCGAGTATCGCACCTGAGCCGGCGCTGCCGGCTGTGCCGGACGCGATGCCCGATTACTCAGGCTATCTGCATGTGGCCGCAGCGGTGATCGAGGACGGCGCCGGACGTATCCTGCTTGCCCGCAGGCCGACGCATCTGCACCAGGGCGGGCTATGGGAATTCCCCGGCGGCAAGGTCGAGGCCGGGGAGGCGGTCAGCGACGCCCTGGTGCGGGAGCTCCAGGAGGAGCTTGGGATTTGCGTGACGCGCGCCGCGCCGCTAATCCGCATCCCCTACGCCTATCCGGACCGCAGGGTTCTGCTCGATGTATGGCAGGTCAGTGCGTTCGAAAACAGGGCGCACGGTGCAGAGGGACAGGTTGTCAAATGGGTTGAGCGAAAGACGCTTCGTGACTATGCGTTTCCTGCAGCCAATCGGCCCATCGTCGCGGCAGCCATGCTGCCAGAGCGCTACCTCATCACGCCCGACCCCGGTACCGCCGATGCGTGGCCCGGCTTTCTCGCACATCTGCAGGCGCTGATGGAACAGGGTATACGACTTGTCCAGCTGAGGGCGAAGCATCTCAACGGGGCTGAGTACGGGGAGCTGGCGCGAAGGGTGATCGCGCTTGGCCGGGAACACGGGACGACAGTCATGCTCAATACCTCGCCGGCCATCGCCAGGGAGCTGGATGCGGATGGTCTGCATCTGAGTTCGCGCTCTCTGCGGACCTTGCAGGAGCGCCCGCTGGGAGCGGAGAGCTGGCTTGCCGCCTCCTGCCACAGCCTCACGGAGCTGCGCCATGCGATGGCGATCGGGGTGGATTTTGCCGTGCTCTCGCCGGTCAAGCCGACTACCAGCCATCCGGGGGCGAGGGCACTCGGCTGGGATACCTTTCACCGCATGACCGAGCATAGCGGTATACCGCTCTATGCCCTCGGGGGGATGGAGGAGGCGGATATCGACACCGCCCGAGTGCTGGGTGGGCAGGGGATCGCGGCGATCAGCTCCTTGTGGGGCAGATGCGGATAATGGGGGGAGTACCGATGACGATGATTCGCCGCTTTACTGTGTTGAGCCTTCTGTTGTTGCTGGTTGCCTGCAGCGGCGAGCAAAACGATGAACGGCGCCATCTCGGGAGCGCCGAAAACTGCGATGCCGCACTCTCCAGCTGCCGGGTCAGCGACGGCGCGATCAGCGTTGTGCTGACGATGGGCCCCGGGGTAAAGCCGCTGCAGCCATTTCCCTTCACCCTCCTCATCGAGGGTGGTGAGGTTGCCGCGCAAAGTGTGGTGGCAGACTTTCAGATGCAGGGAATGGAGATGGGCACCAACCGCTACCGGCTTCAGCCGCAGCAGGGCGGGTGGCAGGCAACGGTCACCCTGCCGGTCTGCAGCGCCTCGCGGATGGACTGGCTGGCAGTTGTCGAGTTTACCCTGGACGGTAAATCCCTGCAGGCGGTGTTCCCGTTTCACACCGAGGCTAATTGAATCCGGACTCTTCGTCCTCCTCATCGAGCGGATGGTGTGCCGGGCCGGGGATGCGGTGCCCTTCGCTGGCCCATTCGCCAAGGTCGATCAACTTGCAGCGCTCGCTGCAAAACGGACGCCACGGATTCTTCTCGCTCCACTCCACCATCTTGCCGCAGGTCGGGCATTTTACTTTACGCGTCATAGACTGCAGCACGCCAGTTTGAACTCGACCGGAGCGTCGGCCAGTTTGGGCCGCTCTTCGCCGGGTTCGAGAAAACGCAGGCTGAAGCGGTGTTTGCTGCCGCTGATCTCGGCGTAATAGGGGGAGTCGTGCGGCAGCATGACCCTTATCAGATGGTATGGCAGCCCGCTCTGCAACTGCTCCTGATAACTGCCGTTGTCCGTCGACTTCGGCCGCGGCTCGGCGCTGTTGCGGATCATCTTCAGCAGCAGTTCTATCGCCTGGCGGACTGCATCGAGCGTGGCGAACCAGCGCTTCTGATCCTGCGCACGCGCTGAGGGGCCACGCTCTAGCCACTGGTGGTAGAGGGGCAGGTCAAAGTCGCAGGTGCCGCCGGGTATGCTGCTGCGCTGGCGGATGGCGGTGATAAATTCATCCTCGCGCAGTGCCTGTCCCGGCTGTGCCGGAAGGCCATGCAGGTTATCGATCAGGTGCTCCAGGGCGCGCAGAAAGGTGCCGAGACGGTTGTGGTCCACGTTCGGGTTCTGCAGCAGACCCTTCAGGTTGCCGGTGGAGCGCTCCAGCTCCTTGATCAGCTCGGTCTTCATATCGCCGCGAGAGAAGATATCGAGGATATCCATCAGGGTGGAGATGAAGACGCGGCTGTCCCAGGCGGTCTCTCCCTTGAGAAAATGTGAAGCCTGCCGAAACAGGTGTTCAAGCCGCAGCATTGTGCGCACCCGTTCGCTCAGGGGGTGTT
>Ga0068714_10002839_pt1 | contig 21532 bp, 26 predicted proteins | sample MTBNYHSulfiMetaG_FD_62988 | JGI IMG/M metagenome (GOLD analysis project Ga0068714, IMG submission 62988) | Enrichment culture microbial communities from rom New York Harbor, USA that are MTBE-degrading - MTBE-NYH (New York Harbor Sulfidogenic)... | ecosystem: Environmental > Aquatic > Marine >... | reverse complement strand
ACCCTCTTGCCGAGCTGACCCACAAACGGCGCCTGAACGCCCTGGGCCCCGGCGGCCTGTCGCGGGATCGCGCGGGCTTCGAGGTTCGCGACGTGCACTACTCGCACTACGGCAGGATGTGCCCGATCGAGACTCCGGAAGGGCCGAACATCGGCCTGATCGTCTCACTGGCCAACTACACCCGGGTCAACGAGTACGGCTTCCTGGAGAGCCCGTACCGCAAGGTGGTCGACGGAGTGGTCAGCAAGCAAATCGAGTACCTTTCGGCAATCGACGAAGAGAAGTTCTTCATTGCCCAGGCCAACGCGCCCCTGGACAAGGCAGGAAAGTTCCAGGAGAAGCTCATCCCGGTCCGCAAGGGCGGAGACTACACGACCCGCAAGGCCAAGGACATCCAGTACATGGATGTGTCGCCCAAACAGATCATTTCGGTGTCCACATCCCTGATTCCCTTTCTCGAGCACGACGACGCCAACCGGGCGCTGATGGGCTCGAACATGCAGCGCCAGGCGGTGCCGCTGCTGCGCCCAGAGCCGCCGAGGGTGGGCACCGGCATGGAGCGCAAGACCGCCTATGATTCCGGCGTGGTGGTCGTGAACCAGCGCGCCGGAAAGGTCGTGTACGTGAGCTCGGAGGAGGTCTGGGTCAAGCCGGAGCACGAGAAGGGCGAAGAGCTGGACGTCTACAAGATGATCAAGTTCCAGCGCACCAACCAGGACACCTGCTTCAGCCAGAAGCCGATCGTCGGTCCCGGACAGAAGGTGAGCCGCGGGGACGTCCTGGCGGACGGACCGGCGACCTACAACGGCGAGCTGGCCCTCGGCCGCAACGTCCTGGTGGCCTTCATGCCCTGGAACGGCTACAACTACGAGGACGCGATCCTGATCTCCGAGAAGCTGGTGCGGGAGGACAACTTCACCTCGATCCACATCAAGGAGTTCGCGATGGAGGTGCGGGAGACCAAGCTGGGGCCCGAGAAGCTCACCCGGGACATCCCGAACGCCAGCGAGAACGCCCTGGAGCACCTGGACGAGGAGGGGATCATTTACGTCGGCGCCGAGGTCAAGAGCGGGTCGATTCTGGTGGGAAAGGTCACCCCGAAGAGCGAAACCGACTCCACGCCGGAGTTCAAGCTTCTGAACTCGATCTTCGGCGAAAAGGCCAAGGACGTTCGCGACACCTCCCTGCGGGTCCCTCACGGGATCGAGGGGACCGTGATCGACGTGCAGCGGCTGAAGCGCTCGGAGGGGGATGAGCTGAACCCGGGAGTGGAGGAGGTCGTCAAGATCCTGATCGCCACAAAGCGCAAGCTCCAGGAAGGGGACAAGATGGCCGGCCGGCACGGCAACAAGGGGGTCATCGCCCGGGTGCTGCCGGAGGAGGACATGCCCTTCATGGAAGACGGCACCCCCGTGGACATCGTGCTGAACCCTCTCGGGGTGCCCTCGCGCATGAATCTTGGGCAGATCATGGAGACCGAGCTCGGCTGGGCCGGCGCCGTTCTCGGGGAGTGGTATGCGACGCCGGTGTTCGAGTCGGCGACCAATGAGATGATCGAGGCCAAGCTCAAGGAGTCCTCGCTTCCGCTCAACTCAAAGGTTCCCCTCTACGACGGTCTCAGCGGCGAGCCCTTCGAGAACCACGTGACCGTTGGGTACATATACATGATGAAGCTCCACCACCTGGTGGACGACAAGATGCACGCCCGCTCCACGGGGCCCTACTCCCTGGTCACGCAGCAGCCCCTGGGCGGCAAGGCCCAGTTCGGCGGGCAGCGTCTCGGGGAGATGGAGGTCTGGGCCCTGGAGGCCTACGGCGCCGCCAACACGCTCCAGGAGCTCCTGACCATCAAGAGCGACGACATGTCAGGACGCGCCAAAGTGTACGAGAGTATCGTCAAGAACGAGACCTTCAACCAGGCCGGGATCCCCGAATCCTTCAACGTCCTGGTCCAGGAGCTCCGGGGGCTGGCCCTCGACATCTCGATCTTCGACGCCAAGGGCAAGCAGGTCGCACTGACCGAGCGCGACGAGGAGCTGATCAATCGGCAAGGAAGTCGATTCTGATCGACTGCCAAACTGAAGTCCCAAACCGGGACCCGAAGGGGCCCGGTCGGACTTCAGTCGGGAGCCGCGTGACCCGGTGCTAAGCACACCGGGTAGGGAGCAAGGAAACCAATGAGAGAAATGCAGGACTTCGACAACATCATGATCAAGCTGGCCTCGCCGGACCAGATCCGCGCGTGGTCGTACGGTGAGGTCAAGAAGCCCGAGACCATCAACTACCGCACCTTGCGTCCGGAGAAGGACGGCCTGTTCTGCGAGAGGATCTTCGGCACCACCAAGGAGTGGGAGTGCTACTGCGGCAAGTTCAAATCGATCCGGTACAAGGGGGTGATCTGCGACCGTTGCGGCGTGGAAGTCACTCATTTCCGTGTACGCCGCGAACGCATGGGGCACATCGAGCTCGCTTCGCCGGTGTCACACATCTGGTACTACCGTTCCGTGCCTTCGCGCATGGGGCTGCTCCTGGACCTCCCGATCGTGGCGCTTCGCTCGATCCTGTACTACGAGAAATACATCGTGATCGACCCGGGCGACACGGACCTCAAGAGGATGCAGCTGCTGACGGAAGAGGACTACATGGAGGCCCAGGAACGCTACGGCGTGGCCTTTACCGCCGGGATCGGCGCCGAGGCCATCCGGACCCTCCTCGAGGGTTTGGACCTGGACGCGCTCTCGGCTGAGCTGCGGGTCAAGATGCTCGACAAGGGACGCAAGAGCGACAAGCGCCTGTTGAAGCGCATCGAGATCGTCGAGCAGTTCCGGGACTCGGACAACCAGCCGGAGTGGATGATCCTGGACGTGATCCCGGTGATCCCGCCGGAGCTGCGGCCCATGGTCCAGCTGGACGGCGGACGCTTCGCCACCTCTGACCTGAACGATCTCTACCGCCGGGTGATCAACCGGAACAACCGTCTCAAGCGCCTGCTGTCCCTCAATGCGCCGGACATCATCATCCGCAACGAAAAGCGCATGCTCCAGGAAGCGGTAGATGCCCTGTTCGACAACTCCAAGAAGAAGCGCGTGGTGAAGGGCGCCGCCAACCGTCCCCTCAAGTCCCTGTCCGACATGCTCAAGGGAAAGCAGGGACGTTTCCGCCAGAACCTCCTCGGAAAGAGAGTGGACTACTCGGGGCGGTCGGTCATCGTGGTCGGTCCGGAGCTCCAGCTTCACCAGTGCGGCCTGCCCACCAAGATGGCCCTGGAGCTTTTCAAGCCCTTCATCATGCGCAAGCTGGTCGAGAAGGACGTGGTCTACAACATCAAGAAGGCCAAGACCCTGGTCGAGCAGGAGACGCCGGAGGTCTGGGCGGTGCTCGAAGAGGTCGTGTCGGAGCACCCGGTCCTGTTGAACCGGGCCCCGACCCTGCATCGTCTCGGAATCCAGGCTTTCGAGCCCGTGCTGGTGGAGGGAAAGGCCATCAAGTTGCACCCTCTGGTCTGCCATGCCTTCAACGCCGACTTCGACGGCGACCAGATGGCCGTCCACGTGCCCCTGACGCCGGCGGCGCAGATCGAATGCTGGACACTGATGCTGTCCTCCAGGAATCTCCTGAACCCGGCCAACGGCAGCCCGATCGTGATTCCGACCCAGGACATGGTCCTGGGCATCAACTATCTCACCCGTTCCCGGTCGGGAGCCAAGGGCGAGGGCAAGTACTACAGCAGCCTCGAAGAGGTGCTGATGGCCCTGGACGCCAGGGCGGTGGACTATCAGGCGCTGGTCAAGGTCAAGACGGCCGACGGCTACATCGAAACCACTCCGGGACGGATCGTTCTGAACGAGGGCCTGCCCAAGGACCTGCCCTTCATCAACGAGCCGCTGGGGGAAAAGGAGCTGCGCACCCTCATCGCCGACTGCTACCGGGACTATGACGCCTCGGTTACCGTGAAGCTGCTGGACGCCATCAAGGACATGGGGTTTCGCTATGCCACCCTCTTCGGGGCCACCATCGGCATGGAGGATGTCATCATCCCGGCCGCCAAGAAGGAGATGATCGCCAAGGCGAACGCCCAGGTCGAGGAGATCCAGAACCAGTACCTCCAGGGGCACATCACCAACGAGGAGCGCTACAACCGGGTCGTGGAGGTCTGGAGCACGACCAACGAGCTGCTGACCAACGAGCTGATGAGCGATCTCAAGAAGGACCGGGAAGGCTTCAACCCGGTATTCATGATGGCCCATTCGGGCGCCCGGGGCTCCCGCAGCCAGATCCGTCAGCTCGGGGGCATGCGCGGGCTCATGGCCAAGCCGTCCGGAGAGATCATCGAGCTGCCCATCCGATCGAACTTCAAGGAAGGGCTGTCGGTGATCGAGTTCTTCATCTCCACGAACGGGGCCCGCAAGGGACTGGCCGACACGGCGCTCAAGACTGCCGACGCGGGCTATCTGACCCGCCGCCTGGTCGATATCGCCCAGGACGTGGTGGTCAACGAGGAAGACTGCGGAACGATCAACGGCCTGACGATGAGCGCGATCAAGGACGGGGAAGAGATCGTGGAGGCCCTCCGGGACCGCATCGCCGGCCGCTTCACCCTGGAGCGGGTGCGGCACCCGATCACCGGGGAGATCATCGTCGACGTCAACCAGGAGATATCGGACGAGATGGCCGACCAGATCGAGGTCGCCGGCGTGGAGAGCGTCCGGATCCGGACGGTGCTGACCTGTGAGGCCCAGCACGGGGTGTGCGTCAAGTGCTACGGCCGCAACCTGGCCAGCAACCGAACCGTGCAGATCGGAGAGGCCGTTGGAATCATCGCGGCGCAGTCCATCGGTCAGCCGGGCACCCAGCTGACCATGCGAACCTTTCACATCGGCGGTGCGGCGACACGGCTCAGCGAGGAGAACCGCATCTATCTCCGCTACCCGGTGCTGGTGGAGAAGGTACAGGGAAACACGGTGGCCCTCAAGAGCGGGAACCTGCTGTTCACCCGCAAAGGCTTCCTGACGGTGCACAAGGTCCTCCGGAAGATCGAAGTCCAGAAGGGGGACCGGGTCCTGGTCGAAAGCGGCCAGAGGGTGTTGAAGGGAGAGCCTATCCTGAGCCGTAAGGGCGAGAAGGTCCTGGCCGAGGAGTTCGCCTACGTCCACAGGAACGCGGACTCCCTGCTCCTGATCGCCCAGGCCCAGCGGGTGGACGTTCGAAACGGTGCCGAGCTGCTGGTCAAGGAGGGAGACGAAGTCGCCGCCGAGGAGACGATCGCCTACTTCGATCCTTTCAGCGAGCCGATCATAGCGGAGGTTCCCGGGAAGGTCCTCTTCGAGGACATCCTGCTCGGAACCACGCTCAAGGAAGAGATCAACGAGGACACCGGGAAGATCGAAAAGAAGATCACCGACTACACGGTGGAAACCCTGCAGCCCCGGATCCTGCTCCAGGGCAAGGAGGGCGAGGCACTGGCCACCTACTATCTCCCCGGGAACGCATACCTGAACATCCAGGAAGGCGAGCAGATCACCGAGGGGCGGATCCTGGCCAAGCTGCCCCGGGAGAGCGTCAAGACCACCGACATCACCGGAGGATTGCCCAGGGTGGGCGAGCTGTTCGAGGCCCGGCGGCCCAAGAACCCGGCGGTCCTGGCCAAGGTAAGCGGGTCCGTGTCTTTCCGCGGGCTGCTCAAGGGCAAGCGGGTCATCGTCGTGGTCGACGACTACGGCAAGGAGGCCAAGCACCTGGTCCCGATGGGCAAGCACCTCCTGGTGCGGGACGCGGACCTGGTGGAGGCCGGGGAGCCGCTTTGCGACGGCGCCACGGACCCCCATGACATCCTCCACATTCTGGGCGAGCACGCCCTGCAGCGCTACCTCCTCAACGAGGTCCAGGAGGTCTACCGGCTCCAGGGGGTGAACATCAACGACAAGCACATCGGCGTCATAATTCGGCAGATGATGAAGAAGATCGAGATCATGCAGGTGGGGGACACCCACTTCATCTACGGCCAGCAGGTCGACCGGCACAGGTTCAACGAGGAAAACCGCAAGATCATCCGCGAGGGTGGACAGCCTGCGGTGGCGCGGCCCCTGCTGCTCGGGATCACCAAGGCAAGCCTGAACATCGACAGCTTCATCTCCGCGGCCTCCTTCCAGGAGACGACGCGGGTGCTGACCAACGCCTCCATCCGGGGCGCCAAGGACCACCTGCGGGGGCTCAAGGAAAACGTGATCATCGGGCACCTGATCCCTGCGGGGACCGGTATCCGGGGCTACAACGAGCTCACCCTCCTGGACGAGAACATGGAGGACCTGGACATCCAGGTCAACCGGATCCTGGAAGAGAAGAAGAAGGAAAGGGAGCTTTCCGCGCTCCTGCAGGAGGGCGAAGTCACTTAGGGGCCGCGCGCCGCGCGGGGCCCCTTGCCGAAGGCGGCGTTCTGTGGTATGTTTTGCAAGCCGGAACGCAGTCGCACGTTGTCGCCGAGGGTGCGGAAGGGGTTTGCTGGCGGGCGTGCTGAGCCCGGGCGCGTTGCGGTTGCCGGGACGAAGAATTCCTCGGCAGGAAGCATGGGCTCGCGAACAGGCGAAGAGACTACCACTGTCGACCTTTTCGGAGGGGTGTGTCCAAAAGGGTTGACATTTTGTGTGTGGATTGTTAGATTCAGCATCACGCCCGCACGGCCGGTGTGAAATGCCCGGGGTGATCGCGGATAGTTAGGACGGACCACGTAGATGCCAACGATCAGTCAACTGGTGCGAAAAGGCCGGAAGGCCGTACGTAAAAAGAACAAGGCCCCGGCCCTGCAGTCCTGCCCCCAGAAGAGGGGCGTCTGTACGCGGGTGATGACCGTGACGCCGAAGAAGCCCAACTCGGCTCTTCGAAAGGTGGCGCGGGTAAGGCTCACCAACGGGATCGAGGTGACCGCCTACATCCCGGGGATCGGCCACAATCTGCAGGAGCACTCTGTGGTGCTGATCCGGGGTGGCCGGGTAAAGGACCTCCCTGGGGTCCGCTACCACATCATCCGGGGCGCCAAGGACACCCTGGGTGTGGAAGATCGCCGTAAGGCCCGTTCCAAGTACGGGACCAAGAAACCGAAAGCGTAGGACCGATTGCGATGCCGAGAAGAAGAGTACCGCCGAAAAGGCCGGCCCTGCCCGATCCGAGATACCACAACGAGGAGATCTCCAAGCTGGTTGGGCGGATGATGCTGGGGGGCAAGAAGTCCCTGGGCTACAGCATCGTGTACGGCGCGCTGGAGATCATCAAGGAGAAGACCGGCAAGGATCCTCTGGAGGTGTACGTCAAGGCCCTGGAAAACGTCAAGCCGGTTGTGGAGGTGAAGTCCCGGAGGGTGGGGGGCTCCACGTACCAGGTCCCGATCGAGGTCAGGGAGAGCCGCCGGGAGGCCCTGGCCATGCGGTGGCTGATCCAGTACTCCCGGGGCCGCCACGGAAACGGCATGAGTGAGAAGCTGGCGGGGGAGCTGATAGACGCGTACAACTCCACGGGAACGACGTTCAAGAAAAAAGAAGACACCCACAGGATGGCAGAGGCCAACAAGGCGTTTGCGCACTACCGCTGGTAGCTGATTTCGCCCGCAAAAGGCCGTTCTTCAGAAAGGAGGATGCCGCCAAGCACGCCGCTGGGCTGCGGTGGCGGTGAGAGGATGGGCGGCTGCCAGGGGCGATCGGTGCCGGTCCGTTAAAGATAGCGATGTCCGCCCCGTTTCCGTTGTCGCGGATTCGCAACATCGGCATCATGGCACACATCGACGCCGGGAAGACGACGACGACGGAGCGGATCCTGTACTACGCGGGCCGGACCCATCGGATGGGGGAGGTTCACGCCGGACAGGCTGAGATGGACTGGATGGATCTGGAGAAGGAGCGGGGTATAACCATTACCGCCGCGGCCACCTTCTGTTCCTGGAAGGGCTGCCAGATCAACATCATAGATACCCCCGGGCATGTGGATTTCACAGCCGAGGTGGAGAGGTCTTTGAGAGTATTGGACGGGGCAATAGGCGTGTTTTGTGCCGTCAAAGGGGTGGAGCCTCAGAGTGAGACCGTATGGAGGCAGGCCAACCGCTATCGCATACCGCGACTGGCCTTCATCAACAAGATGGACCGGACGGGGGCTCGTTTCGACGGGGTGATCGATGAGCTGCACCGCAGGCTCGGTGCCAACGCGGTGGCGATTCAGATCCCTGTCGGCGAGGAAGGAGACTTCACCGGCGTGGTGGACCTGCTCACCATGAAGGCCGTGATCTGGGACGAGGACGTTCTGGGTGCTCGCTTCAGAGAGGCGCCGGTGCCGAAGGAGCTGCTGCCGCGGGCTCAGGAAGCCCGGGTGGCGCTCCTGGAGAAGCTCTCCGAGACCGACGATGTGTTTCTGGAGGAGTACCTGGAGGGACGGGAGCTCACGGTCGAGCGAATGAAGTCGGTGCTGCGGTCTGCCGCCGTGCAGGGACGGATATTCCCGGTTCTGTGCGGGGCGGCCTTCAAGAACAAGGGCATCCAGCTGCTGCTCGACGCGGTGGTCGACTACCTTCCGTCGCCGGCGGAGATACCCCCGATTACGGCCGTGCAGCCCAATACCGGGGACTACATCGCCCTCACGCCGGGGGCAGACGAACCGTTCTCGGCGCTGGTGTTCAAGATCGTGAGCGACCCCTACGTGGGCAAGCTGGCCTTCTTCCGGGTGTACACCGGAATGATCGCCGCGGGGGCGAGCGTGTACAACGCGACCGCCGACCGCAGGGAGCGCGTCCATCGGTTGCTGCGGATGCACGCAAACGACCGGGAGCAGATCGGTCAGGTCAGGGCCGGGGATATTGCAGCTGCAGTCGGCATCAAGCGGGTTACGACCGGAGATACGCTATGCAGCGAGGCGAACCCGGTTATCCTGGAGTCGATGGTTTTTCCGGAGCCTGTTGTCTCGATCGCCATAGAGCCGAAGACTCAAGGCGACGTCGAGAAGCTGGTCGGAGCCGTTGGGCGTCTGCTGGACGAGGATCCAACCTTCCGTATCCGGTACGACAAGGACACGGGGCAGACGATCATTTCGGGCATGGGAGAGCTCCACCTGGAGATACTGATCGAGCGCCTGTTCCGGGAGTACCGGGTACAGGCGGCGGTGGGGAGGCCCGAAGTGGCCTACCGCGAAACCATCGGCGCGTCCGGGGACGGGGAAGGGCGCTTCGTCAAGCAGAGCGGGGGCCGCGGGCAGTACGGGCACGTGGTCCTGCGCCTGGAGCCTCTTCCGGCCGGAGCGGGGTTCCTGTTCGAGAACCAGGTGACTGGCGGGCGGATCCCCAAGGAGTACATACCGGCCATCCAGCGGGGCGTAGAGGAGTCGATGGACAACGGGGTGGCAGCGGGCTACCCGGTCGTGGATGTGCGGGCCATCCTGATGGACGGCTCGTATCACCAGGTAGATTCCAGCGAGACCGCCTTCAAGATCGCGGCGTCTATGGCGTTCAAGAGAGGGCTTGAGAGAGCCAAACCGACCATCCTGGAGCCGATCATGAGCGTGGAGGTGTTCACTCCGGAGGACTATCTCGGAGAGGTCATCGCAGATCTCATGAGTCGAATGGGAAAGGTTGAGGGGATAGAGGATCGGCATGGAGGTAAGGTGGTGAAAGCCTTGGTGCCCTTGCGGCGCATGTTCGGGTATACGACCCGACTGCGCTCAATCACGCAGGGGCGAGCAAACCATACCATGCATTTCGCTTCCTACCAGCCGGTTCCACAGACAATCCAGGACGAAATCGTCGCAAAAGCCCGGTAGGGCTCTTTCAGGCCCGCCGGGGCGGCGGCAACGGCGGCGCGAGCGGCCGTTCGGTTCGAAAGAAGGGCACGGCAGAAGTGCCGGGCATTCATATAGAGATTCGGGGAACCCAGTGTTCCGACGGCTCGTCGGGGGGACCCGGGGACTCGAAAAGTGCAACGGGCTTTGAATTGCCCGAGGATGAGGCAAGGAGGTAACGATGGCCAAAGCTAAGTTCGAGAGGACCAAACCCCACATCAATGTCGGGACGATTGGTCACGTGGATCATGGTAAGACCACCCTGACCGCGGCGATTACCATGTACTGCGCTGCGAAGTATGGCGACAAGTTGATGAAGTACGACGATATCGACAACGCCCCCGAGGAAAAGGCCCGGGGTATAACCATCAACACCCGGCACGTGGAGTACCAGACGGACAAACGCCACTATGCCCACGTGGACTGCCCCGGCCACGCCGACTACATCAAGAACATGATCACCGGCGCCGCCCAGATGGACGGTGCGGTACTGGTTGTTTCCGCCCCGGATTCGGTGATGCCCCAGACTCGGGAGCACATCCTCCTGGCCCGCCAGGTAGGCGTGCCGGCCATCGTGGTCTATCTCAACAAGATCGACCAGGTGGACGACCCTGACCTGATCGAGCTCGTCGAGGAGGAAGTCCGGGACGTTCTCAAAGAGTACGAGTTCCCGGGCGACGACATCCCGATCGTCAAGGGCTCCGCTCTGGAGGCCATGGAAAACCCGGAAGACCCCGAGAAGATCAAGTCCGTGGTGGAGCTGCTTGACACCATGGACAGCTACTTTCCGCTGCCTGAGCGCCCCATGGACAAGCCCTTCCAGATGCCGATCGAGGACGTGTTCACCATCTCCGGGCGCGGCACCGTCGTGACGGGCAGGATCGAGCGGGGGATCATCAAGACCGGCGAAGAGGTAGAGATCGTCGGAATCCGCGACACCCGCAAGACCGTGGTTACGGGCGTGGAGATGTTCAACAAGACCCTGGACGAAGGACAGGCTGGGGACAACGTGGGATGCCTGCTGCGGGGCATCGAGAAACAGGAAGTCGAGCGCGGTCAGGTTCTGGCCAAGCCGGGCACGATCACGCCTCACAAGAAGTTCAAGGCCCAGATCTACGCCCTGACGACCCAGGAAGGCGGCAGGCATTCGCCTTTCTTCACCGGGTATCGGCCGCAGTTCTACTTCAGAACCACGGACATAACGGGCACGGTGGAGCTGGAGGCGGATCGCCAGATGGTCATGCCCGGAGATACCTGCGAGCTGATCATCGAGCTGATCCACACGATTGCCGTTGAGCAGGGGTTGCGGTTCGCCATCCGCGAAGGCGGGCGCACCGTCGCCGCCGGCTCGGTCACGCAGATCATCGAGTAGGACGGTCGAGCGGGTGCGGCTGCGGGGTTTCGCCCCCGAGGCGGTCGCAGGAGAACGAGCTCCCGCCGGGGCGCGAGAGCTCACTCCGCCACCCGGGGGCATTTAGGCGGGTCGCAGGGGGGCGAGACTGTACGTCGCTGGAGGAAGGATGGCCAAGGAAAGGATTCGAGTTCGACTCAGAGGTTTTGACATCGAGCTGATCGATCAGAGTGCGAAAGCGATCGTGCAGACGGTCTTGAAGGCAGGGTCCAAGGTGTCGGGTCCCATCCCCTTGCCGACAAGGATCAACAAGTTCACCGTGCTGCGCTCCCCCCACGTCAACAAGAAGTCGCGGGAGCAGTTCGAAATGCGGACCCACAAACGCCTGATCGACATCATCGAGCCCACCGCTGCGGTCATGGACGCGCTGATGAAGCTGGAGCTTCCCGCCGGTGTGGATGTCGAGATCAAGCAGTAGTGTCGAGGAAGGGTTCTACGGGGAAGCTCGAGGGGAGACTCGAGAGGCGGGCTCGAGCGAATGGAGCGCGCAACTACCGGCCAAGCGCAGGGGAATGTGAGGATATTCAAGAGATGTTGGGTCTGATAGGAACCAAAGTCGGCATGACCCAGGTCTTCGACGAACAGGGTACGCAGACGCCCGTGACGGTGATTCAGATCGACGCCAACACGGTTGTCGGGCAGAGGACGCCGGATCGGGACGGCTATTCCGCGGTCGTTCTCGGCTACGGAACCATGAAGAAGAACCGGGTGCGCAAGCCTTACGGCGGCCAGTTTCCGCAGGGGTTGGCGCCGAGCAAGGTGTTGCGAGAGGTCAGGGACTTCGACCGGGAGTGCAAGATCGGCGACAGCTTCGGCGTCGAGACCTTCGACGGGACGTTCTTCGTCGATGTGCAGGGGATCACGAAGGGCAAGGGCTTCCAGGGCGCCATGAAGCGCCACGGCTTCGGGGGTGGTCCCAAGAGCCACGGTTCGCTCGTGCACCGTGAGGTCGGCTCGGCCGGCGTCGCCAGCGGCAAGTCCTTCAAAGGTGCCCGCATGCCCGGTCACATGGGTGCGGCGACTTCCAAGGTCCAGAACCTTCGGGTGGTCAGGGTGGATGCCGAGAAGGGCGTGCTGCTGGTGAAAGGTGCGGTACCCGGCCCGCGGGGCGGGCAGCTGTTCGTGACCAAGGCCCGGAAGAAGTAGAGGCTCACCATGGTTACCAAGGTCTACGGAATCGACGGCAAAGAGCGCAGGGATATCACCCTGGCCGACGAGGTGTTCAACATCCCCGTCAGCACGGGCTCGATATTCCACGCCATCCGCAACGAGCTGGCCAACCATCGCGTGGGCACCGCCAGCACCAAGACCCGCAGCGAGGTCAGGGGCAGCGGGGCCAAGCCGTGGCGGCAGAAGGGCACGGGCCGGGCCCGCGCAGGGACGCGCCAGAGCCCGCTGTGGGTCGGCGGGGGAGTCGTGTTCGGCCCGAAGCCCCGGGACTACAGCTACCGCCTTCCCCGCAAGCTCAAGCGGCTGGCCATGAAGTCCATCCTCAGCCAGAAGCAGCAGGAAAGGCGGCTCAAGGTCCTGGAGGATTTCACGATCGAGAGCGGCAAGACGAAGGAGCTCGTCAAGATCCTGAGAGCCGTGGCCACGGGAGACTCCGGCTCCGGTAAGCCCGGGGGGCGGACGGCCCTGATCATCACCGACGAGGACGGTCTCCTGCGCAGGGCCGGACGGAACATCCCGGGACTGAGCATCCTGGCGTTCAACCGCCTGAGAGCTCACGACATGTTCTACTCGGGCTCCGTGCTGGTACTCGAGAAGGCGGCCCTCCGGCTCAACGAGTTCTACGGCGAGGGAGGCAGACGGTAATGCAGCGCTATCCGGACCAGGTCATCATCGAACCCGTCGTTACCGAAAAATCCAACCACCTTCGGGAGGCGAGCAAGTACGTCTTCAGAGTGGACAGCCGGGCCAACAAGATCGAAGTCATGCAGGCGGTTGCCAAGCTCTTCGCCGTCCATCCGGTGAGCTGCAACATCGTGACGGTCAAGCGCAAGCCCAAGCGGGTTCGGTACAAGCTCGGCTACACGAGCGGCTGGAAGAAAGCCGTCGTCACTTTGCGCCCCGGCGAAGTCATCCAGGTCTTCGAGGGAGCATAAGGGGAACACTATGGGCATCAAGAACTTCAAGCCGACGACCCCCGGTTCGCGCTTCAAGACCGGCCTGAGCTTCGAAGAGCTCACCGCCGGGAGCCCGCACAAGCCGCTGGCCAGGGGCAAGGGCGGCAAGGCGGGGCGGGGCAGCAACGGTCGCATCAGCGTGTGGCGCCGGGGAGGCGGCCACAAGCGCAAGTACCGGGAGATAGACTTCAAGAGAGAGAAGCTCGGAGTGGTCGGAACTGTGGCGACGATCGAGTACGACCCCAACCGCAGCGCCTTCATCGCGCTGGTCCACTACCGGGACGGCGACAAGCGATACATCCTCGCGGCCAACGGCATGAAGGTCGGCGCGGAGGTGGTAAGCGGGCCCGACGCGCCGCTGGAGAGCGGCAACGCGCTGCCCCTGGAGAAGATCCCTCTGGGGATGGTCGTGCACAACATCGAGATGACTCCCGGCCGGGGGGGTGTCCTGGTCCGCGCCGCGGGGGGCGGGGCCACCCTCATGGCCAAGGAAGGGCAGTACGTGACCATCAAGCTGCCCTCCGGGGAGATGCGCATGGTGCTCGGCCGCTGCTACGCCACCCTTGGGGAGGTGAGCAACGCGGATCACATGAACGTTTCTCTGGGCAAGGCGGGGCGGAATCGCTGGCTCGGCCACAGGCCGAAGGTTCGGGGCGTGGCAATGAACCCGCACGATCATCCCCACGGCGGCGGCGAGGGGAAGACCTCCGGCGGCCGTCACCCGGTGACGCCCTGGGGCAAGCCCACCAAGGGCTACAAGACCCGAAAGAAGAAGAAGCTCTCGAGCAAGTTCATCGTCAAGCGAAGGAAATAGGAGAAGCACGTGTCCAGGTCAGTCAAGAAAGGGCCGTTCATCGCCAAGAGTCTCTACAAGAAAGTGCTGGAGATGAACAAGGGCGGGGAAAAGAGGATGATCAAGACCTACTCCCGCTGCTCCACGATCTTTCCGGAGATGGTCGGCTTCACGATCTCGGTGTACAACGGCAAGACGTGGATCCCGGTGTACATCACGGAGAACCTTGTCGGGCACAAGCTCGGCGAGTTCGCCCCGACGCGGCTCTTCCGCGGGCACAGCGGCTCCGACAAGAAGGCCGCGAGGAGATAGGGGACAAGCGATGGCTACGGAGAAGGCTACGGAGAAAAAGAAGGGCTACTCGGCCCACGCCAAATACCTCCACATTTCGCCGTACAAGGTTCGCCGGATCGCCGACGAGATCCGCAGGAAGCCCTACACCGACGCGATCGCCGTGCTGGAAGCCCTGCCGCACAAGGGGGCCCGCATGCTGAAGAAGGTCATCCAGTCGGCGGCGGCCAATGCCCTGTACATCAACAAGAACCTGGACGAGGACGTGCTCTACATTCGGGACCTCCAGGTCAACGAGGGTGCCAGGATGAAGAGAATTTGGCCGCGGGCTCGGGGACGAGCAGACAGGCTGTTGAAGCGCAGCTGTCACATCTCCGTGACCATGGACGAAATCGGGAACGTAGGAGAATAGCGTGGGACAGAAGGTCAATCCGTACGGTTTGCGGCTCGGGATCAACAAGACCTGGAAATCCAAGTGGTTCGTGGACCCCAAGGACTACGCGAACACGCTCCACGAGGATCTTCGGCTTCGCCAGACGATCGCCAGGGCGCCGGAGACTCAGGGCGCCGACATCGCGGACGTGGAGATCATCCGGCATCCCCAGCGCATCACGATCATCATCCACACGGGCCGCCCCGGGGTGATCATCGGGGCCAAGGGCGCCAATATCGAGAAGCTCGGCAAGGCTCTCCAGAAGCAGGTCGGCAAGAAGATCCAGATCAAGATCAAGGAAGTGTCGCGACCGGAGACCAACGCCCAGCTCATCGCCGAGTCCGTCGCCCGGCAGCTCAAATCCCGGGCCTCCTTCCGGCGGGCAATGAAAATGGCCGTGATCAACGCCATGAAGGCGGGGGTGCAGGGCGCGAAGATCAAGGTTGGAGGGCGTTTGGCGGGGGCGGAAATGGCCAGAAGGGAAGGGTACAAGGAGGGTAGGATCCCCCTGCATACCTTCCGTGCGGATATCGACTACGGTTTCGCCGAGGCGGTGACGACCTTTGGCACCATCGGGGTCAAGGTCTGGATCTACAACGGCGAAGTCTTCGGCAGCGAGAAAAAGGAAGACGCCGGCCTCCTGCTCAAGAAGCAGCGGGAGCGGGAGAGGGACCGGGAGCGGGAAAGAGACCGCGAGCGGTCGGCCGGCCGGTCTCGAGGAGTCAGATAGGCTATGCTCAGCCCAAAGCGAACGAAGTACAGGAAGCAGCAGCGAGGAAGAATGCAGGGTGTGGCCACCCGGGGGAACAAGATCTCCTTCGGCGAGTACGGACTGGTCGCTCTCGAGCGGCACTGGATCACGAACCGGCAGATCGAGGCTGCCCGAATCGCCATGACCCGCCACATCAAGCGCGGCGGCAAGGTCTGGATCCGGATCTTCCCCGACGTGCCCTTTACCAAGAAACCCGCGGAAACTCGGATGGGAAAGGGAAAGGGGACGCCGGAATACTGGGTGGCAGTGGTGAAGCCGGGAACTGTCATGTTTGAGATCGGCGGCGTCGCGAGGGAGATGGCCGAAGAGGCGATCGCCCTTGCGGGCAGCAAGCTGCCGATTAAGTCGAAGTTCACCGTCCGGAGAGACTTGGAGTAGGAGATGAGGGATTCGTACAACGACCTGACCTATCAGGAGTTGTTGACCAGGCGGGAGGATCTCAAGAAGCAGTTTCGGGATCTTCGGTTCGCCATGGTGCTGAGCCATGTGGACAACCCGCTGCAGAAGCGCTCCCTGAAGCGCAGACTCGCCCGGGTCAACACCATCATCCATGAATACGAGATCGGGATTCGGAAGGCATAGGAGTGCATAGCGTGGACGCGAACAACGAGGCCACAAATAACGAAGCGGTCCAGGAATCCGAGCCCCGGGAGCCGGTCGTTGAGGCAGCGAAGCCGGCCGCTGAGGCAGCGAAGCCGGTCGCCGAGGCAGCGAAGCCGGTCGCCGAGGCAGCGAAGCCGGCCGCTGAGGCAGCGAAGCCGGTCGCTGAGGCAGCGAAGCCCGCGGCCGAGGCAGCGAAGCCGGTCGCCGAGGCAGCGAAGCCGGTCGCTGAGGCAGCGAAGCCCGCGGCCGATTCGGCAGAGCGGCTCCAGCAGGCGGAGCAACCCGTGGACGGGAAGCCCGAAGGCGGGAAACCCTCGTCTTCCGAGCGTCGAGTCCAGGGTTCTGCGGCTTCCAGGGGTTCGGGCTCTGGGCGCAAGAGGGTCCTGGTTGGCCGGGTGGTCAGCGACAGGATGCAGAAGACCATCGTCGTCCAGATCGAGCGCCGCAAGCTGCACCCGCTGTACAAGAAGTACATCACCCGGACCAAGAAGGTGAAAGCCCACGACGAGGGCAACGAGTGCGGGATCGGAGACCTAGTGCGAGTGATCGAGTCCAGACCGATCAGCAAGGACAAGCGCTGGCGCCTTGTGGAGATACTCGAGCGGGCCAAGTAGCCACGCTCGCGCCCCGAGGATCGGAGTGAAGCCATGATTCAGATGAGAACATACCTGAACGTCGCGGACAACAGCGGCGCAAAGCGGGTGGAGTGCATCAAGGTGCTGGGAGGCAGCCGGCGCAAGAACGCAGGAATCGGGGACATCATCGTGGTCGCCGTGAAGGATGCGCTGCCGAACGCAGCCATCAAGAAAGGCAACGTCGAGCGGGCCGTGGTGGTTCGGACTAAAAAGGAGCACCGCCGGCCGGATGGGACGTATATCCGCTTCGACGACAACGCCTGCGTCTTGATCGATCCCAGCTCCAATCCCAAGGGAAAACGGATTTTCGGACCCGTGGCCAGGGAGCTGCGGGAGCGAGACTTCATGAAGATAGTCTCCCTGGCTCCGGAAGTGCTGTAGCCTGCTCAGTGGAGCGACAGGAGTTAAGGATGGCCAACCAGGACACCGTGAAGGTGAAGATCAGGAAGAACGACAACGTGATGATTACCACCGGCAAGGACCGGGGCAAGACCGGCCGGGTGCTGCGAATCGACCGCAGCGCCGGGCGGGTGGTTGTCGAGGGGCTCAATATGGTGAAGAAGGCGATGCGGCCGAAGGGGCAGAATCAAAAGGGCGGGATCAGCACGATCGAGGCGCCCCTGGAGATGTCGAACGTCCAGATCGTCTGCAAGTCCTGCGGGCCGACGCGGATAGGCTACCGGATGGACAGCGACCGCAAGGTGCGTTTCTGCAGGAAGTGCGGGGAGGTGCTGTAATGGCCGTGGCGGTAATGGAGGCCCGGCTGAAGAAGCTGTATCGCGAGAAGATCATCAAGGCCCTGATCGACGAGTTCGGCTACTCTTCGGTGATGCAGGTGCCGCGCCTGGAGAAGATCGTGGTGAGCATGGGAATCGGCGAAGCCACGCAGAACAAGAAGCTGCTGGACGCTGCCCTCAAAGAGCTCGGACAGATTACCGGAAGGCGTCCGGTCAGGACCAAGGCGCGGAAGTCCATCGCTGGCTTCAAGCTCCGGCAGGGCATGGAAATCGGGGCTATGGTCACCCTTCGCGGGGACTACATGTACGAGTTTCTCGACAGGCTGGTGAACGTGGCCATCCCGCGGGTCAAGGACTTCCGGGGTACGAACCCGAATGCCTTCGACGGGCACGGGAACTACTCGATGGGCGTGACGGAACAGATCATCTTTCCGGAGATCGACTACGACAAGATCGAGAGAGTCAGCGGACTCAACGTGGCTATTGTGACTACCGCAAAGACCGATCGCGAGGCGCGGAGCCTCCTGGCGCATTTCGGGATGCCCTTCCGGAAGTGACGCGTGAGGTCGTACGAATTGTCAGCAAGGCGAGGAAGAGGAGTCGTGAGGCATGGCTAGAAAAGCGATGATCAATAAGGCGCAGCGGAAGCCCAAGTTCATGACCCGCAGGGTCAACCGTTGCCGGATCTGTGGGCGCCCGCGCGGCTACATGCGGAAGTTCGAGATGTGTCGAATCTGCTTCCGCAAGCTGGCCAGCGAAGGAAAGATCCCCGGTGTGACCAAGTCGAGTTGGTAGGGAGGGTACGAATGAGTGTCACCGATCCGATTGCAGATATGCTCACCAAGATCAGGAACGCCAGCATGGCCAAGTTCGAGCGAGTGGACATCCCCTCCTCGAAACTGAAGGTGGAGATCGTCAAGATCCTCAAGAACGAAGGATTCATCAAGACCTTCAAGAAGATCACCCAGGACGGCAAGAACCAGATCCGGATCTTCCTGAAGTACGACGAGGAAAACACCCCGGTCCTCCACGGCCTCCAGAGGCTGTCCAAGCCCGGGCGCAGGGTTTACACGAGCTACCAGGGGATGCCCCGGGTCTTCAACGGCTACGGCACCCTGATCGTCACGACCTCCAGGGGAGTGATTACGGGGAAGAAGGCCGCGGAGCAGAAGATCGGCGGAGAGCTGATCTGCAGCGTCTGGTGAACGTTAGCGAGGTGGTGGAATGTCGCGCATAGGAAAGCTGCCCATCCCGATTCCCCAGGGAGTCGAGGTCACGGTGGAGAGTAATCGGGTCACGGTGCAGGGGGCCAGGGGGATGCTCTCCCAGGAGTACAAGCCCCTGGTGGAGATCGACCTCCAGGACAACCAGTGCATCGTCCGGCGCAAGGGCGAGAGCAGGCAGGCCAGGGCGATGCACGGACTGTATCGGAAGCTGATCTACAACATGGTCGTCGGTGTCTCCCAGGGATTCACCAAGGTGCTGCTGGTCAATGGAGTCGGATACCGGGCGGAAGTACGGGACGAGGCACTGGTTCTCAACCTCGGCTATTCGAACCCCATCGAGTACCCGATCGCCGAGGGCATCTCGATCAGCGTGGAAGGAAACAACCGGATCGCAGTTTCCGGCTCGGATCTGCAGAGGGTGGGCCAGGTGGCCGCGGAAATCCGATCGCTGCGGCCGCCGGAGCCCTACAAGGGAAAGGGCATAAGGTACGAGAACGAGTCCGTCCGACGGAAGGTCGGGAAGACCGGCGTCAAGTAGGCACGAGATAGAGGCACTGTGAGATGAGCAGATTAGAGGACAAGGTCCGACGCAGAGGCAGGCGCAAGGCGCACATTCGCAAGCGGTTGGTCGGTACTTCCGAGCGGCCGAGGATGACGGTATTCAAGAGCGGGCGTTACCTGTACGTGCAGGTCATCGACGACACTCAGGGCCATACCCTGGCCTCCGCCTCGAATCTGGAGAAGGATCTCAGAAGCGTGAAGAGCACCATTGCCGGCGGGCAGCAGCTCGGAGAGGCAATTGCCAGGCGGTTGAAGGACAAGGAGGTAAGCCAGGTGGTCTTCGATCGCAACGGCTACGCTTACCACGGAGTCGTCAAGTCAATTGCCGATGGCGCTCGCAAAGCCGGCGTCCAGTTTTAGGGGGACAACTTGGAACAGGAACGAGAATACGCAGAGAAGCTTGTTCGCTTGAATCGGATCGCCAAGGTCGTCAAGGGGGGGCGCCGATTCTCGTTTTCCGCCCTCTCGGTGGTGGGAGACCGGCACGGTCAGGTGGGTTACGGTTTCGGCAAGGCCAACTATGTGGCCGACGCCATCCGCAAGAGCCTGGACCGGGGAAAGAAGAGTTTCGTCAGGATTCCTCTCAAGCGCAACACGATTCCCCATGAGGTGACCGGAAAGTTCAAGGGGGCTCGGGTGGTGCTCAAGCCCGCGTCTCCCGGCACGGGAATCATCGCCGGTGGACCGGTGCGTGCCGTCATGGAAGCCGCCGGAGTGAAGGATATCCTGAGCAAGTCCCTCGGCTCGGAGAACTCGATGAACATCGTGAAAGCCGTGTTCAAGGCGATCGAGCAGCTCATGGATGCGCAGAGCCTGGCTGCCCGCCGCGGAAAGTCCCTGTCCGAGTTCTGGGGCTGAAGCGATGAGAACGATACGCATTCGATTATCCCGAAGCCCGATTGGGAGCAAGCCGAGGCTGCGCAGGACGGTGACCGCCCTCGGACTGAGGCGGGTCAACTCGTCCGTGGTCGTAGAGGCCACGGCAGCCATCGAAGGCATGGTCAGGACGGTCTCTCACCTGCTGGAGGTGGAAGAGGTCGATGCGGCCAGCAGGCCGACCAGAGCTCGAGCCCCCCGGACCAGGCGGACCGGTGTCGTGAGGAAGACGGGGGCCGGGAAGGGCCCCGCCGCGAAGAAGGCCCGGGCCGAAAAGCCCTCAGCCGTGAAGACCGCGGCCGAGAAGCCTGCCGCCGGGGAAGGAGAGGCCCAGAAGCCGACCACAGAAGCGGCTGCGGTGCCCAGAACCCCGGCCCAAAAGAACGTGGCTGGGAAGTCGGCGGGAAAGCCGGCAGCGGCGCCCAAGGCCCCGGCGCGGAAGACTGCCGCTGCGAAGCCAGCAGCCCAGAAGCCGAAGGCCGCGAAGCCCAAGGAGTAGGCGTTTATTATGGAAGAGTTCAATATACAGAAACCGCGCGGAGCGACACGGCGCAAGAAAATGCTTGGCCGGGGTGCGGGCACCGGGCACGGCTCTACTGCGAGCCGGGGTTCGAAAGGCCAGAATTCCCGATCCGGGGGCCGAACGCGGGTCGGATTCGAAGGGGGGCAGATGCCCCTCTACCGCCGGATTGCCCGGCGTGGTTTCTCGAACTACCCCTTCAAGACCGAGTATACGACCGTGGCCGTCGGAGCTCTCGAGGTCTTCTCTGACGGCGAAACGGTGAACCGCCAGGCCCTGATCGACAGGAAGATCGTCCGGCGGCGGACAAGCCTGGTCAAGATTCTCGGCAATGGAGCCCTCTCCAAGAAGCTCACCGTGGAGGTGGACAAGGTTACAGCGGGGGCCAGGAAAGCGATCGAAGCAGCCGGCGGACAGGTTGTGGGCGCGCCGGCCGGCGCGGAGGGGGCGACCAGGGAGGGGCAGGCGAAGCCGGCCCAGGCCCCGAGATCCCCCAAGGCCCAAGCCTCGAAAGGCGACGCAGCGGCGGCCAAGCCCAAAAAGAGCACCGACTCCCCGGCTGCGAAGGGACAAGGCGAACAGACCAAACCAGCCGGGGCCAAGGCGGCACCCGCGAAGTCCGACGCACCGCAGGTGCCAGACGCACCGCAGGTGCCAGACGCACCGCAGGTGCCAGACGCACCGCAGGTGCCAGACGCACCGCAGGTGCCAGACGCACCGCAGGTGCCAGACGCACCGCAG
>Ga0068714_10002837_pt1 | contig 21539 bp, 19 predicted proteins | sample MTBNYHSulfiMetaG_FD_62988 | JGI IMG/M metagenome (GOLD analysis project Ga0068714, IMG submission 62988) | Enrichment culture microbial communities from rom New York Harbor, USA that are MTBE-degrading - MTBE-NYH (New York Harbor Sulfidogenic)... | ecosystem: Environmental > Aquatic > Marine >... | reverse complement strand
CGCTTCTCCCGGCCATGCCGCGTTGATGTAAGCGGCGGATAATGGTGCTGACTTTCGGACGTATTGTCAACCGCGAGTCATGGGTGTCCCACACTTCGGACATTGCTGCTCGTAGCAGGGGCTCCCCGGTTGATGGTCCACCCTTTCACCGCACTTGGGGCATACGCAGTAGCCACCCGGTCCTGCCCCAAAACCTCCTCTTCCGCCTCGTCCGCGGCCGCCACCGCCGCCTCCCATTCCCCTGCCGGTCTTCGGTCCTTGTCCCCGCGGGCCTGTTCCATCTCCTCTTGGCATATTGCCTTCCTCCTTTTGTCCATGTGTAATTGGATGCCTAATTCTTGTCTCACTATCCGGAAGACCGACTAATTCGGCCGTCATCCCCAGTAACTTCTTTTGTTGCTCCGCTCGATTACCGGCCTGACAGCAACAACGCCGGGTTTAGGCCAAGGCTTCCGATTTGTGGTTTCATCCAACAAGCACACCCGCCGGGAGTTAAACCTTTTCAATTCAGAAGCCATCATTCAGGGAAAGGCAGTTTTATCCTTTTGCCTGCGCCGCTTTCCAGGTAATCGCACCCGAATTTCTTCCTGAACAATCTTCGGGTATTGTCTCCACTGCAATGGCAGGGTGCGACTTTTCGCACGGAAAGAAGGCGGAGTTCCTCGCAAATCGATTCGATCCCGGAAGGCGGCTCCCCGCCCAGGTGAAAACCACCGATCACCAGGCGCACCGTTTCATCCCCGCTGATATCTTTAGCTTTCTGAACCGTCTTCACGATTCCAGGGTGGGCGCAACCGGTGATGACCACGAGACCAGCTGCTGTCTTAAGCGCCAGGGCCTGCTCTCTGATTCCGTTTCCGAGTTCGCCTGTCGTGTAAACCCCCGGGAACAGCTCCTTCGGTTCCAGCACGTCCTTGACGTCCGCGCCCAGCGACATGACGGCCTTCTTGAAGTTTCCGGGAAACGATCCGGGCAGGCAGACGACGACACGGTTGTTCTTTTCAAGAAATTTTCCAAGTCCTCCGGTATGATCGACGTGAATATGGGAGAGAATCACAATATCGACCTCGGCGGGTTCGACCCCGAGCTGCCTCATATTTGCGAGCAAGATGCTACCGTCCCCGCCCGTATCAAAAAGAACGGTCTTTCCTAAGCCCCGAACCAGACAGGAAAAACCCCATGCCGCTTTCAAGTGCGGGTCAAACCGGTTGTTGTCGTAGAGAATCGTTATGTTTACAACTGAGGGCTTCTCAGCGCCGGGCTGCGGCGAGCCGCTTGAGAAGGGGAACCCACTCAAACCGGGGGCACTCGAGAAGAGAAAGAAAATTGCGGCAGGCATTAATCGCTTCATACGCCCATCCGGCTCCATGTGAAAAAAATCCCAAAAGTCATGCACGAACACAATTACGGTACTCCCTGATCAATCCCTTCTGCATGCTCCTCCATCCGAGCATGGCGGACGTTCACATCGTTCCTCCCTGCCGCGACACGTTCGGCCCGAAGCACGGTGTGGCGACTGCAAAGAAAAAGAACCCGCCGACACAATCCTGCTCATCTCGGAACTGCCGCAGTGTTTGCACACGACAGGCTCGTCGTGTTCAAAGCCTATAATAGGTACCCAGTAGTCCTGTCACAAAGATAGATGAAAACTCCATCAGACCTTCTGATGGTTAGCCTGCGAAATACTCTCCTTCTCAGTGTCATCGATATGGAATTAAATGTTCCCCCTCATAGCATCTCGAAAGCTTCCTCTCATGACGAACTCGGGGTTCGGCAAAGATTTGTGCATGAAAGCGTCAAGAACATCATCGAGTTGTCCATGCACAAAAGGTATCAAGCGAATGCCATAACCCTCGACAAGGCCGCCGTAGAAGTTGGAAATTGCCCCGCAAATGAAAGTCTTAACGCCCAGATCGACCAGTTTCTTGGCGCGATAGAAAAGAGAGTCGTTTTTGAATCGCTCGCGATGCAACTCCTGTACTTTCTGGCCTTCGATGTCCAGCACGAGCACCTCTCCGGCTGAATCCGCAACCGGAGATATACGATTTTCCCATATGGTGACGGCCACCTTCATGGAGCATCTCTCTCCGCCACTCTAACTTAAGCAATGTGTGTGCCATCGTTGGTTGGTCGAGGTTGAAGAGTGTCAATCCCATGGTCTAAAAGGATATTGATACATAAGGGCGGCTATGAAACTCTGCAAAGAGTCGCATATCTGCGACCATCCATGTCCTGCGGGTCGCAGAACGGAGACTTTAATCTCCAAAAACCTGGGAACGATCCTGCCCTGACGCTTCGTCTCCCCAATCTTTATTTTTCTCTTGCCGATCGTAAAATTTGGCGAAAGAATACATGTATCTGGACCCGAAAGCTTTTAATGAAATACTTTGCCGATATTGCGATTGTCTTCGGCGAAACCTTGGGCGTGGAAACCGCTTTCAGCGGCGGGTGAGGGGCTCCCGACCGGGAATGCGGTAAATTACATTAATGCAAACAGGAACCCTGGAGGGTTCGGCTTCAATTTACGGGACTATCATCATGCTCGAGACAAGAATCAATGAAATTCTGGGGATCCGGCACCCCATCCTCCAGGGTGGAATGGCCTGGATCTCGGGGTGGGAGATGGCTGCACTCGTTTGTGAGGCGGGAGGACTCGGCACGATTGCGGCCGCCACCATGGAACCGCAGGAACTGATTGAAAGCATCCGAAGAATCCGCGGGGTTACTGACAAGCCGTTTGCAGTCAACATCCCCTTGAGGCTCCCTTCGGCCCGGCAAGCCGTGGAGATCGCCACGAATGAACAGGTTCCTGTCGTCGTCTCCTCTGCGGGCGATCCCATGCTCCATGCCGAGAAAATTAAACGCCGGGGCATCAAGCTGTTCCAGGTCGTCTTCTCGGTCGACATGGCCAAGCGTTGCAACCAGTCGGGCGTAGACGGCATCATAGCCATGGGCGCCGAGGGAGGCGGCAACATCAGCCCCGCCGAGATATCCACTCTCGTTCTGGTGAGGGAAGTTGTACAGGAGACCGATCTGCCTGTGGTTGCGGCAGGCGGAATCTGCGACGGGAAAGGTCTTGCTGCGGCCCTTGCTCTCGGCGCCGAAGGCATCCAAATGGGTACCCGGTTTCTAGCCACCCGGGAAGCCACCGTTCATCAGAATTACAAACAGGCGATTCTCGATGCCGCCGACACCGACACCGTAATGACAGGCCGCACAACAGGTTTGCAATTCAGGGTGCGCAAGAACCTGCTGGCTGGAAAAATTCTGGAGATGGAGAGGGAGGGAAGACCCAGGGCTGAGATCGACGCTTTCACCATAGGATCTCTCAGAAAGGCTGCTATAGAGGGGGACACCGCTTGGGGTTCCCTGATGATGGGGCAGGCTGCGGGAATGATCCGAGAGATCAGACCTGTCGCCGAGATGCTGGACCAGATAGTCTCCTCCGCTCTGGACGAAATCAAGTCGCTAGGGAGGTTTCTTCCCCCAACATCGGGAAAAGGCTCTTTTGAGGAGAACAAGAATGACACACGAAGATAAAGGGCACTTCAGTCTGAAGCATTCCTCTGATCGAAAAGTCAATGAAGGCGTGGCCACGATGGTCAAAAGTAAAGTCAAGGACGGAACGATGGCCTGCTCCGTAGCTTTTGAGATAGCGGAGAGCTTAGGCCTTCCCGCGGAAGAAGTGGGGTTCGCCCTCGATTTGCTGGAAGTCAGCGTCGTCAAATGCCAGCTTGGCCTCTTTGGATACGGGCCAGCCAGGAGGATTGTCAAAGCAGCCGAGAGTCTTCCTCCGGCTTTAGAAAAAGCCATCCGGGAATCCCTGGTGAAAAATCGCCTGCCTTGCGCCTCTGCCTGGGCTGTAGCAGAGAAACTGGCCTTGAGAAAGATGGAAGTCTCTTCCGGTTGCGAGGCTCTTGGAGTCAAAATATCCTCATGCCAATTGGGTACGTTCAAGTAACGGGAGCCTCGTTTGAACAACGGTGTCTTGAAACGGGGGACTGAATTGCTAGCGGGCGTTTCTTACAACTGTGTATAAGCAGAAATCATAACCTGAGAAAACAGAAAGGGCGGACCGGCTACAAGGTGAGGCGTTCCGGTAGAAACGACGGCCTTTACCGAAACGCCTCCATCTTATATCAGGTAACGAACACAGGAAGCCCGCTCATCAGTCAAAAGTCATTTCCGTTTTCCACACCTCCCACACCTTTCCATCAAGTTCCGGCCCTGGCTTGAGAGTCATTTTCCTCGGCCTCCAGCCCGAAGGCGCCAGGACCTCGTATCCCTGGATCACGCCGTCCGGGTCGATTCATGGTAAGGCGGGTTTAAGAATCCTATAAGCCTCTCTTCTCGAACCAGAAAAAGAGTAACAATCCTCCGATGACGAAAATGGCGATGATGATCCAATGATTCACGCTCAAGACCTGGGGAAAGGTAATCTTTCCCAGATCACCCCAGGTCAGAACCGTCCTTTTCATTAAAGGATAGGCCTCCGCATAGAGACCTGCCCCTGCCAACATTCCAATAATTCCCCAGAGCGCATCAAATCGTCCTTCTCCCAGTGCTCCGAGAGCGGTGCCCGGGCAATAACCCAAAAGACCCCAGCCTATTCCAAAGATCAAACCTCCGAGGATTGCGCCTCCCAAAAGGGTAGGTTTAATGGACAGTTTGACCAGACCCAGGTCTTTCAACAGGTAAGTTCCCACCATAGCGACCAAGACAGTGGAGAGCATGAACTTGACAATAGTCATATCCATCAGCCGAAGGGCACCGAGTTGCTTATCGTAGCGAATGACCCTCGACTTCTGAAGCAAAAAACCGAAGATAATTCCTGTAATGAGGCCGTAGAGTATCATTCTCATTTCCGGTCACCTCCTCCGTAAAGAAGGCGAGCGACGAACATGCCGCCCACAAAAAAGCATGTCAGCGCAATGTAACCACTAACAGCCAACTGGAGCGAACCGCTCAGTCCATGACCGCTCGGTCAGCCGTCTGCGAGGCGGGCCCCAAACATGGCAATCAGGCCACCTAGGAAGGCCACTGTGCCCCGCTTTAATTGAGCAGCGCCGAAGCGTCTTTCCCACATCTCGGGGACCCCTTTCCAACGGAATGTTCCTGAGCTAATCGATGCGACAAGGGAACCAATGAAAATGCCCACAACAAACATCCACTGCCAATCGATTTGCGGCACCTCTTTGATAAAATAGGACATCTTGGCGATCCTCTCAGGACCGACAATTCCTTCTATCATTCCCGTGGAACGCACAAATGTCGTAGAGGCACCAAAGTATTTTCCGGCAACCCATACAGAGAGAATAGACAGCACCCCGGCCAAGGCGCCGCCTAAATAGGGACTCCAACCTCTCTTGTCATCCTCTTTCACTCACTCCACCCCCTTTCCATATCTGTGTGGTTTAAGTGTTACAGTTTTGCGCGTCTGCAAACCTGTAGCTGCATCAGTACGCTGGTTTCATCGTGGCTACCTTGTCTAAAAGTACAGGCGAACACCGCCGAACCAGGTCCAGGAATTCCAGTCGGTCCCATCCCTGAGCTCCGCTGTAGAGTATTCCACCCCACCCATCAGCTTCAGTTTGTCGCCGTAAATGTAGTAGTTCGCCCCCAAGTATGCGCTATGGTAGTTCTCTCCACGATCCGCTCCAAGTTTGTCTACCCGTCGCTCATAGCGGCTGGCCAGGCGGATGCCGTCTCCGGCGTCGGAGTCGGCGTAAGTGTAGCGGAAAACGCCCTCCAGCTTGTCCGTGATTTTGTAGTAAGGCATCAACACGATTCCCCACACGTCAGGAACTTCATCGGATCCCGCCGCGTAGATGATATCCGCAATCACCCCGAGTCTCTGAAAAGTGCCGCTGTAGTTGAGCGAAAAGGAGTGCTCATAGGGTTTGGTCGCCACGAAGTTACGGCGATCGCCGTCGTTGTAAAGATAGTCGAGGCGAACCTGCCCCCTCTTGCCCACCTCGCAGGCCAGGCTGGCATTGAGCAGGTAGCCGCCGTCAAAGTCCGGCAACTCCCAGCGGTCGGTATAAGTGCCGCTGAACAAACCCCCGCGCCAGGTCAGCCCGCGACCCTTGCCAAACACCGTAACCCCGTAGATCTTGTCCGGGATGATTTGGTTCACCAGCAAAGAGCGCTCGATGGTCTTGATCCGATTGGAGGAGGTGTTCCACTCATAGGTCAGGTAGGGCTTGTGCTTCCCGATCGAAAGGCCGAAAGAGTCCGACGGCTTAATATCGACGTAGAGGTCTTCCACACTGTCGAAGAACCCCGAGCGGTTGTTGTCCACGTCGATGTTCATCTGCCCTTCGAAGCTGACCATCCGCAAGAGGTCGATCTTGACTCCAAGGCGCGTCCGGCGGTTGTCCCAGTCGCTATCACTGCCGAATTCATCGCCATCCACCTTGTAGTACTGGCCATGGTAACGCCCGATGAGCGCCAGCCTTTGAACAATGGGGTTGCTCTTATCGGAGTAAAGTTCGGGCAGCGCCCATAGTGAGTCAAACATAGAGGTAGCATTCGCGTTCTTCGCAGCAGGTTTGTCGCTGACTTCAGTGGCCAAGACATCGCCACCAGCCATCACGACTGAGGCCACAATTAACGTGTAAGCGAAGTTTAGAATCATTTTCAAAATATTTGGCTTGAATTTACCCGGTTTTTTCAAATACGTCGAGCCCCCTGGGAAGAAGTTCTGTGACGGAGATAGCTTTGTTGAGCCGGAATATAGTAAATGTTACTTAGGGGGTCAAATGGAAATTCCAAAGAACCCGGGGCGAAGTGCAGGAGTTTTCGAACACGAATAAGGGAAATACCGTATTCGGCAGGAGACTCAATCCTAACCGCGACCCTCTCCAAGCCTAATACTACTCCTCTCTCACGTTTTTTACGCAATTATAGGATTAAGAGCTGCTAAAGGATCTTAACGAGGCTCGTGCGCGAGAACCGCCTCTTGGACGGCTTCGTCTATTTTGCTCTTCAAAGTGATTGCAACCTTTATTCCGGCATTTGAAAACACATACCCCGGACCCTTTCGCGATAGATCCTCTTTCAGCAGGACCTCGTCGACCTTCTGCTGGACCAGCCATTCAGCCACCCGAATGCCCTTTGCCACCTCCACCTCGCGATGGGGGTTTTCCATAACCTCTCTTTTTTCCACGACGCCGTCTTCAAGCCGCACAGTCACAAAGGCGAAGTAGGGAGACTCGCCGAAATGCTCGCTCACCGCTCCTACCCGGTCAGCCAGTGGAACGGCTATACGGGCATGGGATCGGGCCTGCGGTTCATAGTGAATGTTGATCATTTCTACATGAGGGATATTTTCGTAAATTTCCAGTTCCAGTGCTTCGCTGATCCGGTGGGCCCGCCGGAGATCCTTCGTTCTCAGTCGCACGTTCGCCTGGAGAAATCGAAAACGGCCCGCGTTTCTTCCCACAAGCGACGATACTTCCGCCACTGTGGGATGGTTCTCCAGGATTTTTCTGACCCGGGACAGAGTCTCGAAATCAACGGACGCGTCGAGAAGCACCCTCATTCCGTCGGAGAGCAGATCCCATCCTGCGCGGGCAATGAATATAAGCACTAATGCGGCTGCCGCCCGATCGATAGATATCCCATAGGCCGTCGGGTTCCATCCAAAATAGCCGGGCAAAACGGACCCGAGTACGACGATGGAAGAAAGGACGTCTACCTGCCTGTGTTTAGCCTCCGCGACCAGCGTGGGGGATTCTGTCTTTCGTCCCACGGCGGCGACATATCGGCCGAAAAGATAGATCACTATGACCCCCAACGTCAGCAGGACTACGACACTCAAGGATATCTCAGGTTGAGCAACGGCGCCGAAAAGTATATCCGTGGCGATTTCGTATCCGGCGAAAAAGATGGAAAGTGCCACAAACACGGAGATGAAGTTTTCTACCTTGTACAGGCCCAGGGGGAAGGAAGGGGTTTTTCGCACAGAAAGCTTTAATCCTCCCAAGAGTATAAGGGAGGCAACGGCATCGGTCCCCGAATCGATGGCGCCGGTCGTCACAGCGAGGCTGTTCGAAAAATAGGCAAGCACGGACTTCATGACCGCCAGGCCGAGGTTCAACAAGAAGGCATACAAGGCAACCTTCTGTATGAGGTTGGATTCTCTATCGCCGTCTCTTCCGGCACCCGTAGGTGGTTGAACAGGTTTCATTGCAATCGCTGCTTGAATATATTCTGACCGAAAGTGCCTATGTTTTCAGAGGAATTGTTTCCTTGGCAAACCGGAAGAGCCTGAAGACGCTAATTATCCAACGGAGAGGCTGAATCTTTTCGTCATTACTCTTGTCAAGCCCTTCCGTCGCTGTTGGGGATTTCTATCCTGAGGCGCTTGATCTTCCTGAAGAGGGTACTCTTATGGATGCCGAGGTCACGGGCGGCCGCCAGTCGATTATTCTTTGTACGTTCGAGCGCATCCAGGATCAGTCTGGCTTCCGCCGATTTTACGGTTTCACCCATGGTGCCGTGCGCGATCGGCTGAGGGGTCCCAGTCTTAAGATTTTCAGGCAGACAATGGATTTCGATCCGCCCTTCATGGCAAAGTACAAAAGCATGCTCAATGATGTTTTCCAACTCCCGTATATTGCCGGGGAAGTCATGGGCCATGAGACGAGAAAGGGCCTCCTCGCTGATGCCCGACACCTCCTTTCCCTGCAAGCGATTGAGCCTTCCGATGAAGTGTTTCACAAGCATCGGGATGTCCTCCTTCCGCCGGCGCAGAGGGGGGAGGTCCAGCCGGACGACGTTTATCCGGTAGAAGAGATCCCGCCTAAAAACATTCTTCTCCACGAGTTCCATCAGGGAACTGTTCGTCGCAGCGATCACACGTACGTTCGCCTTCGCGGGTTCCGTCGCGCCTAATGGCTGATAGGTCCGGTCCTGCAGAACCCGGAGCAGCCGCACCTGGAATGCGGGGCTAAGGTCCCCGATTTCATCGAGGAGAATGGTTCCGCCTTCCGCGGCGGCAAGGTACCCTGGTTTGTCCTTGGTCGCATTGGTGAATGCGCCTTTCTTGTATCCGAAGATCTCAGATTCCAGCAGGGAATCGGGGAAGGCGCCGCAGTTGACCGCCACAAAGGGCCTCTCTCTTCTCGGACTCAAGTCGTGTATGGCCCTTGCCAGGAGTTCCTTTCCAGTTCCAGTTTCGCCCTGAATCAGGACCGTGCTATCGCTCTCCGCCACTTGGGGAAGGATCCTGAAGATCATGTGCATGGCAGGGCTGCGGCTGATGATGTCTCCGACCTGAAATCTCCCTTCCAATTCTTTGCGGAGCTCCTCCACCAGGCTCATGTCTCGAAAAGTCTCTACCCCTCCCAGGACCTTGCCGTCCATGTCTCTGAGCAGCGAGGTGGAAACCACCACCGGCATGCGGCGGCCTTCTTTCGTGAAGATATGGGTGGAAGTGTCGAACAACGATTTCCCGTGCTTCATGGTTCTACGAAGGGCGCAGTCCCTCTCGCACATGTTGGAGCGGAGAATCTCCCAGCAGTACTTTCCAAGAGCCTCTTGTCTGGGAATTCCCGTAATCTTCTCCGCAGCGCGGTTGAACGATGTGATGCGCCATTCGTGATCTACGGTGAATACGCCGTCGGAGATGCTCTCAAGAATGATCTCGGTCACATGATGGGGGATTTGATGATGCTTCTTCTCTTCCATCTTCTTCAATTTCACGTGAACAAACACCAGAATAGGGCGGTATCCCCTCTATGCATAAGGATTGAGTGTCGCCTTTTTGTATTATTTTTCAGTCGCACGGACTGCGTGGGCTCAAGCTCACCCTACGGTCATCAAATGAATCGTATCTCCCTCGTGGAGAGGGGTGTCCATTCGATTCTCATAAGACAGAACCGAGAAGTTGACCGCTACCCGCAATCCCATGTCAATCGCGCCACTCTGGTCCAGCAACGCCTGATTCACCCCGCGACCATATTTCCTCGCCAGACCGACGGCAAAATCCCTGATCGTCTGGCCCGGGAATTCAAAATCAAGAGCTTTTTTCTTGTTCAGGAGCTTGTAGAGCTGGGGCAGACCTTCAATCTTGAGGTGGATTTTCATGTGTAAAACCTCCTTTCTTTCTACCGCAGACTCCTTCTCCGCTGCAATGATGGTTGATGAAGACCCCGGCCAATTCCGTCGCCTTTTTTCATGTCCCTCAATAGTCCACAGACGGGAAAAGCCTCCTGTCCGTGTGGGGCAGAAACATGGCGGCCACGTACTCATCCATGAAGGGCTGATAGTTGGAAAGTTCGATGTTGGTGGTGTTTCTTGCTATTTGCGCTGCGCGCTCCATCGTGTGAGCGGACAGGAGGCACATACGGGCGCCCATGAGCGAGCTGTTGCCCACGAACTTTATTCTGGACTGCTCGATGTCAGGCAACAGCCCTATTCCGATGGCTTTGGGGATGTCGAGGTAACTTCCGAAACCCCCGGCCACGAAAAACGTGTCAATGGCGTCGAACTTAAGCCCCACATAGTCCATCAGGGATTTGATCGCCGCGAAAACCGCTCCCTTGGATCGGATCAGATGGCTGATGTCCGATTGGGTGATGGCGATATCCTTGCCGGTTTCCGTCTCTCTCGCGGGAGCCAGAATGAACTGGATCTCCCCATCTCTATTAACGAGTCTTTCGTCATGAGCGGACAAATGAAACTTACCTTCTCCGTCGATGATATGGTTTCTGGCAAGCTCATAGAGACAATCTATAAGGCCGGAGCCGCAAATGCCTTTGAGCATTCCCTTGCCGATGCTCTTATACTCAACACGGCCGTCGGAGATGATCAGTTTTTCAATGGCTCCCCGGGTGGCCCGCATGCCGTGCTTGATGCCCCCGCCTTCGAAGGCGGGGCCGGCCGAGGCGGAACAACAGACCATCCACTCATTGTTACCGATAGCGATTTCGCCGTTGGTTCCCACGTCGATGAGAACTCTGATCTCAGGCCTGTCGGCGATGCCGCAGGCGATGATCCCGGCAACGATGTCCCCTCCCACGTAACTGGCCACACCGGGAACCACTTCGACGATACCGGACGGGTGGATGTCAATGCCGAGTTCGCCGGCGCGAATCTGGGGATAGACATTAGCCGTGGGCACGTACGGGTCCACGCGAATGGAGCAGGGAATCAGTGCGAGGAGAAGGTGGCTCATGGTTGTATTTCCTGCGGCTGCGACGGCGGTGATGTCTCGGGGATCGATGCCTTTTTCCTCGGTCAGGGTCTTGACAAGTTGATTGATATTCTTGATGATTGCCTGGTGCAGGGGGTGGAGGCCTTCATCTTTCCCGCACGCATAAATCATCCTGGAAATGACGTCCTCACCGAAGCGTGATTGCATGTTATGACTGCCGGCCACTCCGAGAACGTTCCCGGACTTGAGGTGAACAAGCTGGGCAACGACGGTCGTGGTCCCCACGTCCACCGCAAGACCGAAGTTCCGATCGGATGCGTCTCCTCCCTCGATCTGGAGGATGCGCCCAATGTCGCCGTGTTTGGCCAGAGTTGCTGTGGCCTTCCATGCGTTCTTCCTCAATTTCATTGCCAGCCCCTGGAGACATGGCAAGGAAATCTCGAAATCCCGGTATTGCGTTTTTTTCCTCAATTCCCGGATGATGCGGTCCATATCGCTGACATTGTCGTCAGGAGAGGGTTCTTTCATTTCGAGAAAGACCTTCTGCGTCAGGGGCCCGTAGAGGCACATGGGGTCTGACGGAACCCGGTGCAGGGCGATTTTTTCCGGTGCGCTGTAATCCACAGCCGTGCATTCCATAAGGATCTGCCCTTCCTCCAAGCGGGACTCGGGCGGGATGAGAATCTCCATGTCCGAGTCCACTTTTGCCTGGCAGGCGAGAACATAGCCTTCAAGGATTTCTTCCTTGGAAAGGAGGCTGATGGAATGTTTGTCCGCCCGGATTTTGCCGTTGGCCACCTTGATCCTGCATCTCCCGCAAACTCCCTTTCCTCCGCAAAGGTTATTAATGTGCACACCGGCCTTCTGGGCTACCTCCATGAAGGTCGTTCCCGCTTCTGCATCGACCGTTTTCCCATCCGGCAGAAATTTGATTTTAAAAGAGGCCATGTAGCTGCTTCCTCCCAAATTGGTCCTGATTTCAAAGTTTCAGGGGCAAATTCAAGTTCAACAAAGAGCTGCGGCTCAATAACTCCGCAGAAAATCCTAAGCACGAAATTCGAAATTCAAAACAAAGCCGAATCGGCAAGACTCCAATGATCCGATCAGATTGAAAACCGCGATCCGGCTCACTCTGTCCTTTTCACCCCTATGGCTAACACGCAAAGGATATGCCATGGAAGGGACTGGGGTCGATAAACTCATAATTATCAATGACATAAAGAAAAATAAAGCGATTCGATCCGAATCGCATTTTCGGCTAAGCTGCATTCGTGCAAAGGTAAAGCCAGCAAGAATTGCAACATTGCAAGGAAAGGAGGCGGAACCTGATCGCCTCGGTCCGGGATTCCATCCGCGCTTAGAGTCTGAAGAGCGTCGGTTTTTCCTGCAGGTCGATGTCAATGCCCACCGTGTCCCCTGTCCTGAACCCCAGCCTCATGAACTCCTTGACAACCTGGTCATGGCGCTCGACGAACCAGTAGACGGACCAAATGGGGTTTCTCACCGTGTCGATGCCGTATGCGTCGTGCGAGCGGAGATGAATTCGCATCCTGTCCTTGGCGATGAGAGTATCGGCCTCGGACAGGAAGTAATCCACCTTGTACAAATTGCTGTACAGGGCTGCAGAAAACCGCTTCTTTAGGTCGGGCATCTCGTCGAGATAGTGGTTGGCAATCTGATAAAGGTCGTCGGGGACTTTGATCGAAAGCCCGAGGATGGCGAATCTTTCATGCCTGAGCGCAAAGGATTCGAGACCGTCCTCATAAGAGCGCACGAAATCGAGAATGTCTTCGATCCCAGTTGCGGGTTCTTCGTTGCCCAGAATCATGTCTTCGCATTTGCTGATGACGTCGAGGTAAAAGGATTTGTTGTCCATCACATAAATAGGACGCTCGCGATAGTTCCTCCTTTTTCTGACCCTGCGTACCCCATCCAGCTTGACAGACCTTTCGCTTTCCTTCTTCTCCAGGGTTTCGATGTGGGATATGTCTCTGGCCTGAACTACATGGATGGTTCCGTCTCCGCCGATTACATATTCGATTTCGCACCGGAATCCCAGGAGTTTCTGGATGGTTTCAGAGACCTCGAGTAGTTTTCTGTCGTGAGGCGTATTCGTGATGTAAGGCTCGCTGTGGATTCTTTGGTCAGAATCGGCCGAGTAGCCGAATTCCCACTGCCCTCCCACCATCTTGGCCATGACGCTTTGTCCCTGGATGAATGGCATGACTATGACGCCCATCTCCTGCACATCGATGTCCGGGGCGCGGTTAAACTTGCGCTGCCGGAGGATGGAGAGGCGTTTTGCCGACATTGCATGGTCGATCATCCTTTTTCGGGCATATATGATGCCCTCAGTGTCGGCGTAAGTCTCCAGCGAGTCAAATGTCCCGGCCTTGAAATACTCCTCGGAAGGATGAGCGCTTCTTGCGATCAATTTGAAGCTCTCACGGTGACGATCAAGAAAAGACTTGAGGGCCGCGAAATTCCGTTTTTCGAAATCGCTTGCCGGAATATAGACGAAGTCGGGAACGTCCAGGCCCTCCTTTTTCAAGCGCTCCAGAAGTCTTGTCTTTTCAGGGATAATTGGACGCAAAGTCTAACTCCAACACATAGATTCCAGCCCGCTACGACTACCAGGATTTTTCCTGAATAATTCTCTTCACCTTTTCCTGTATCTTTTTCTCGGCCAGGACCATTTTTTGGGCTCTGGCCTCCTTGATCTTCTCGGAAAGGACTTTCAGGTCGGCGGGCTTTTCAACAAAGTCAAAAGCGCCCAGTTTCATGGCCTCGATGCCTTTGTCCAGGGTAGCGTATCCCGTCAGGAGAATGACCCCTACCTCCGGTCTCTTTTGCTTGATGGCCTGCAGAACTTCGATGCCGTCCATCTCGGGCATCATGAGATCCAGAACGATTGCATCGTAGGATCCGGTCTCGGCCTTCCTGATGGCTTCTTCAGCCGAAGTCGTGGTCGAGACATCCATGCCTCTGGCACGCATTCTTTCCGAAAGGCTGTCCAGGAAATCCTGCTCGTCGTCTACGAGTAAAACTTTCTCCGACATGATAGATCTCCTTCTCTCAAGATAGGTATTGTGCTTAGATCAAGTGTGATGGCTTCGCAAAAAGTCTGAAAGCCGCCGATTTGTCATTGCGAGCGGAGCGCCGCAATCTTAGAACTGCCCAAATAACCAAGAGATTGCCACCTCGCTCCGCTCTCAACGACGGGACGAGATTTTACGGGATCATCGATTCCGGGGCCGTGAATGCACGCTTGGAAGGCTTAGTACCATTTCGCCTCTTTCTTCGCTCACCTCAATGTCCGCCTCCAGTACGTTCATCAAGGCCCTTTCCCCTTCGCCCGAAAGAGGGGCCTCCTCAGGCCTCTCAAAGGCCCTAAGTCCCTTAAAGCGGACCATCGCCCTTTTTTCATCCTCGTCGATCTCAAGCCTCAGATTTTGCCCCTTGCCCGCTCTGTCCATCGCGAAGTCCAGACACACCCACAGTGCGTGCTCCAGAAGGAAAGGATTCATTCGCACCGTAACAGGTCTGTCAGGACGCAAAGTCGCCAGGCCGATACCTTTCATGGAGGCGTGACGGGAGGAAAGGACCACTATAAACTCCGCCATGTCATAAAGATCGACACTTTTCTCCCTTTCGTCAACGCTGTGGGCGAAGCGATTCATTCCCTTGACAATACCGTCTGCCCTCTTGATTTGTTTCATGATCTTGCCGGCGTGGCTCTTGATCCTCATGGGATCGAGGGCCATCCCCTTTTCCGCCAGGACGGTCAGGTCTTCGAGAAGACCGGCGCTCTCGTTGATGATTGAGAGGGCGTTTTTTATCTCGTGGGAGATCGATGCGGTCATTTTGCCGAAAAAACGAAGGCCCGCTTCACCGAGAGCATGCCAATCCTGCGACATCATTCTTCCTCCTTGCCTCGTAGAACTTCATGCATTTTTTGGATCAGGACATCGATCCCGACCGGTTTAACGAGATAGTACCCCGCTCCGGCTTCAGCCGTACCTGCCCTGAAATCGTCTTCGGAACCATGCCCCGTGACAAAGATGAACTTCATAGCGGGGCAAATCTTTGCGAGTTCGCTTTTCAACTTGAGGCCGCTGATTCTGGGAATTTTAACATCCAGCACGGCAACATCATATAGGTTCCTTCTTGCAAGCCGAAGCGCTCCCTCGCCGTCTGTCGTCCAGTCCACATCAATTCCTCGGAGACTGAGACGTTCTGCGAGGGTGGTGACCAGCTCTTCCTCATCATCGACCAGGAGCACTCGCATTTCCATCCTCGACTTCTTTCTTGTTTGTCTGGAACGGCAATAGGACGACAAAACTCGTCCCCATGCCGACTTTGCTTTGCACGCCGATCTTGCCCCCAAGCTCCTGAACCAGGCCGGATGTTATGGACAAACCAAGCCCTGTTCCTCCCCTCCCGGCTTTGGTCGAGAAGAAAGGCTCAAAGACGCGATCAAGGTCTTCTTCGGGGATCCCGCAACCGTCGTCGGTGAAAGTAATACGAACGAACTCGCCCTCCTGGCTGACGGAGATATCGATGTGACCGCCTTCTTCCACCGCTGCGAAGGCGTTGTTGATAATGTTCAGGAAAATCTGGTGAAGCCGGCCGCTGTCGCTCTCGATCTTTGAAAGGCTTTCCGGTACTTCAACCGATACTTTGATAGAACGATACTCCGCCTCCTTGTCGAGGAACCCGAGCACGTCAAAAATTGTCTCCTTGAGATCCACGGGCCTGATGTTGATTTCCTCGGACCTAGAGAAGCGCAAAAGCCGGCGGGCTATGGTTGCACACCGTTCAACAGAGGCGATGACGGAATCGGCGAGTGCTATGAGCTTGTCGTCCTTGGCGCACTTCTCCCTCATGGAAAAAAGGTCTTTGATCAGCCCCACCTTCTCGTTGATGATTGCGAGGGGGTTGTTGATTTCGTGCGCTACCCCTGCCGCAAGACGGCCGACTGTGGCCATTTTGTTCGAGTATTCCACCTGATGGAGAGTCATGACCCGTTTTTGATCGGCCTCGTGCATGTTGTTGACCAGACGGGTCGCCACTCCGAGGATCACAAAAAGAATGATGATCATGCTCGCCGAGGCAAAACCGACAAGGGTCATGCGGGTTCTGTACCAGGACTTCATGAGGTCCGCCTTTTTTTCAACGATCATCAGGATGAAAGGCGTCCCTTCGATGTAAGCGTAGCCGATGATCAGAGACGAATTTTCGGGATTTTGCTGCTCGAAGACCTCGGTGGCATGGGAGTATCGAGGAATGGGAAGGGCGATTTTTTCCAGTATCTTGCCCCGCAAACGGGAAGGCGTCTGGAGGATCCCGTCACGATTTATGATAAAAGCGTCTCCGAGCCCACTCATCTCGAGCTGGGACAGTAGATCGTTGAAACGCTGCATGTCCAGGGTCGCGCGAATCACGTAGGAAAGGCCGCCTGAACTGCATCGCACTGCGACGACGAGGTGGGGCATGTGGCGGAATCCCATGAACACGTCGCTGACGTAGACCCCCCTTTCAACCACCTCTTTGTACCAGCCCTGATCACTGTAGTCTTTCCCCTGCAGGTCGTAGGGTCCCACATAGGTGCGCTGGTAGCCCAGGGGGTCGATGATTCCGAGATCCACAAATCCTCCTCCGAAGGCTTGCTTCAGGTTGTCGAGGATGACCCCAAGACGGGCCGGGTCATTGAGGGTCTCGAACTCGTTGTCCCTGGCGATGAAACCCAGGGCGGACTTCCTTTCCTCCAGAAAAAACGATATGGTGCGCCTTGTGTTGGACACCAGGCGGAAGGTCCTGAGGTGGATTTCTCTTTCCTCCGATCTCCGCGTCACGTTGTAGTCGATCACGGCCAACACTACAACAGGAAGAAGGGTCACTCCGGCGGTAAGAATGACAGCCATCTTCCAGATGCGGCGGAAATTGAACAGGTGCTTGTAAGGGCCTGCCGCCACATCGCGATGGTCCCAGAATTTCGGTTTGAATCTGGCTAGGGCTTTCATCGATTATTCTTTACGGCCAGAAAGATTATTTCCCTCCGGTATCGGGTGCACCGGCTTTTTTCATACCCGTCTTCCCCTGCCTGATTTTCTCGTTGGCTTTCTTGATGGCTTCACTCAAGACCTCGATATCCACAGGTTTCTGAAGATAAGCAAAAGCCCCGAGTCTCATGCAGGTCTCCCGGTCCACCTCGGAACCGTGGCCGGTCAGGATGATCACTTCGATGCCGGGGCTTGTTTCCTTGACCCGCTTGAGAACCTCGATGCCGTCGATTCCCGGCATCTTGAGGTCAAGAATCATGACTTCCGGCTCTTCCTCAGCCACCATCTGAAGAGCGGACTCGCCGTCGTAAGCCACGGCGGAGCCCATGTCGCGCATTAGAAGGCGTTCCGAAAGAGTTTGGACGAACTCCCTTTCGTCATCGACGAGGAGTACTCTTGAAGGCAGTTCAAAGTCGAATTTCCGGTACACGTCCGTCTGATAGAAGTCCTTTCCCACCTTGGTTTCCACCTTTCGCACGCCGGGGATTTTGCCCACAATGCTCTTGAGTTCTTCTTCGAGGCGGCCAAGCATCAGGACATGCTTGTTGATGGTCAGGGTGACGGATCCGTCCTGAACCCTGACCATCACGTTGTGCCCTTCATCGGCAAGGGCGACTTCCACTCTGGAGGAAAGAAGGAAGTCTTCCATTGCTTTTCCGGATTCCGGAGTCGGCTTGAGCAGATCAGTTGTTGCGTGTTTCGCGATCAGGGAAACGGCATCTTCCAAGTCGGTTTTATCCGTGGGAATGACCATGTCGTAAAGGGCAGGGCTCCAGGGATCCCCGTTGCCCAAAAGGTAGAGGACCCAGGCGGCCCGGTCCTCGTCGTGCCGGCGAATCAGCTTGGCCGCCTCCTTTTCGGAGATTCCTCCGCCTTCAATGGCCAGGGCAATCCGGTTTCTGATGTCGGCGATAAGGCATACTCGAAGAACGTGGGTAACGGCTTTGGGAATCAGGTGGCTGACGAACCCGTGCACGACGAGGCGGTCTTGCGACAGTCGCTGTGCCAGAGCGAGCTTGAGATAGGCGACGGAACGCTCTTTTTCATGAGTGAACTTCTGAAAAACCGATGTCTTCGCCGAAAAGGCGCGCATGACTTTGTTTTCTCCCATTTCAGAAGAAGCGCTTGCCCTTTGCGCGATTTCGCCGTCAGATACGGGTTCGAACCCCGTTTTCAAAACCAGGCCTTGAATTACGGCCTCTTCCTGACAGTAGGTGCCGCTGAAAACAGTTATAACAGACATAACGACTCCTTCTTGCTCTCATCGTGCTAGGCGATGCGGCATACGGTCATGAGGGGACATATCTCTTCCTGACCTTCCTTGTGGGTTTCCGAATACACGGTGTTCACGGCTTTTTCCATGGTGGGGAAAATGTGGTCCTCGCCGATTCTCTCCCATAGATGCGTTCGCATCAGAACTTCCATCACTTTTTCATTGACGCCGCTCAAAGAAAAATCCACCCCCGCACTTCTAACCCTGTCCACCAGCAGCGACAGGGTTTCTTCTCCCGAGGCATCCATATCGTTGATGCCGTTGGCCACGAGGATGATGTGTTTGAGGTTCTTCTTGCTCTGCATGCGCTCCGTAATGATATCTTCCAAGTAGCTGGAGTTGGCGAAGAAGAGGGGACCGTCGAAACGGATCATTGCAATGTAATCGCATTCTTTCAAGCCGAAAGTTGTGCAGTCCCTCAAGGATTGGTCTTCATACCTGGCCAGGGTTGCGACTCTGGGCCGCATACTCTTGTAGAGGAACACCAGGAGGGAGAGAACCACGCCGACCATGATCCCGTTGGCCAAATGGGGGGCAAAACCAAGGGTCGCCACGAAGGCTATCACCGAAATGACCCCGTCGTACCATTTCGCCTCCCAGGCGTGGATGAAACCTGAGACGTTTATAAGGCCGACCACGGCCATCATGATCACCGCGGCAAGAACGGACTGGGGCAGATGGTAGAGCAGGGGAGTGAAAAACATGAGCACGATTACCACCATCATGCTCGTGAAAACGCTTGAAAAGCCCGTAACAGCACCTGACTGGAGGTTGACCGCCGACCTCGAAAAAGACCCGGATATGGGGTAGCTTTTTGCTGTCGATCCGAGGATGTTGGCAAGTCCCTGACCGATCAGTTCCTGATTGGGATCGAGCCGCTGGCCGGTCTTTGCGGCCATCGCCTTGGCAATTGATATGGCTTCCATAAAACCCAACAGCGAAATGATGGCAGCGTAAGGGAGCAGGTGAAGAATAACATTGAGGTCGATGGGGGGGATAGTGAAAGAGGGAAGGCCTTTGGGGATGCTTCCCACCACCTCACCGCCTCCAACCATTCGAAGCTCGCTCGGGTTCAAGGACTTGAGACCCACACGGATACGCCAGACGCGGCCGTCGCCTTCCACCTTGTTCCGGGAAGGCTCGTCCGCCGGGAAAAATCTCATGGAGCCGTCGGGTTGCTCCGAGGCTTTGAAGAGGAGGTTTCTAATCGCTTCCCTCGCAATGTGGGCTTGATGCTCGCTTGACTCGATATTGATTGCCAAAACGCTTAAGGTGTGTTCAGTATCGAGAACGGCCATAATATCATTGTCGGTGTTCCCTTGCCCTGCCTTTTTATTGACCCCTGTTCTTTGCAGGCTCAGGTTTGCCGACTTTTCCATGGACCTATTATATTCGCCAATCAGTGTCTTTGCCTTCGTGGACTCGATGGAGTGAATATCCACGACCCTGTCGTGCTGGAACCCGAAGGCCCAGGAGATGAAAGTGGTTACTGCTACGGCCACCAGGACATTGGGAATCTTGGGAGAAATGCGTTTCAGCCCATACATGATGGCAAAGGCGAAAGCCCCCATCAAAAGAGTCGGCCAATGCGTGAAATGGGTCGCGCTTTTCAAAACATTGATTACGGTTTCATAGTGATGAGGCGCAGTGTCTACAGTGACACCGAATATTTTGGATAATTGCGAGGTGGCAATAATAATGGCGCCTGCATTGGTAAACCCGTTCACAACAGGATGGGATAGAAAATTGACCACCAACCCAAGCCTCAGCACTCCTAAAGCAAACTGAAATGCACCCACCATGAGGGCCAGGAGAACGGCATAGGCTATGTACCCTTCACTTCCTGCAGTAGCGAGGGAGGACAGAGAGGCAGAAGTCATGAGGGAGACTATGGCTACTGGACCTGTGGCCAACTGTCTGCTCGAACCGAAAAGAGCCGCGATCATTGGCGGCAAAAAAGAGGCGTACAAGCCGTAGTAAGCAGGAAGTCCTGCCAACTGAGCGTAGGCCATAGACTGAGGGATCAGCACAAGGGCCACCGTCAAGCCGGATACGGCATCCAGTCGGAGTTTCTCTGTGCTGTAGTTGTTGAACCACAGCAGAAAAGGGAAAATTTTCGTCAACATGACCGATCCTCAGGCGCAGCTTGATGGTTTCGTAAGATGCGCCGGCACACTTCGATAAGATCCCTGTAAAGCGCCCCGGCATCGTAAAGTCTGTAAGTGTTGAAACGCACAAGGCCGTCCACCATGGAAAAGATTATGAGAGCGGTCTTCCTTTCGGGGGCTCGAACGACGGAGCCGTCCTCCTGTCCGCGCATGATGGCCTGTTCGAATATGTTCACAAAGCAATTATAGATGTCCTCGAGATGTTTTCGGCATATGGGGTTGGACTGGGCCAGTTCATAGGGATCGTGGCGATGGAGAAGGAGAAAACGGTCTTCCATTTTTGTGGAAAGAAAAAGATAGAATGAGACGGCCCCCTCCAGCATCTCCATGCCGGACTTAAATTCGTTTTCGCTGAAATACCGCTCGAACTCCTGAACGATGGCAGTCTTGAGATCCTCAAGAATGGCGACGAAAAGCTCTTCCTTGCTCTTGAAATGATAGAAGATCGTTCCCTCTGCCGCTCCTGTCAGCGTGGACAATTCCGCCATGGAAGTTTCTCTGAAGCCCTTTTGGGAGAAAAGGGCGGCCGCAGTTTGCAGAATTAAAGTCTTCTTGTTCATATTCGACTGAGTACTCAGTCGAAATCCTAAGGCTACGTCCTCTCCATGTCAAGCAAAAATCTCCAAATAAAAAAGCCCCGGGAAAATCCCGAGGCTAACGCTTTGAAATGTGATGGTTTACTCTTCTTCCTCGTCCAGGACTATGTCGTCCCTTTCGTACTGGGCATCCCGCAGGACATGAGCCTTTTCAACTTCCTCTCCACTCCAGGGCTCCACTATCAGGGAATCGGCCACGAGTTCCCACAGGTACTTTGTCTCGATGTCCAGCCCAAACTCCTTGGTCAGGGACTTCATGATCTGGTCGCGGCAGTTGTG
>Ga0068714_10002835_pt1 | contig 21554 bp, 18 predicted proteins | sample MTBNYHSulfiMetaG_FD_62988 | JGI IMG/M metagenome (GOLD analysis project Ga0068714, IMG submission 62988) | Enrichment culture microbial communities from rom New York Harbor, USA that are MTBE-degrading - MTBE-NYH (New York Harbor Sulfidogenic)... | ecosystem: Environmental > Aquatic > Marine >... | reverse complement strand
GTCCCCACCGAGCCGATGCGGTGGCGGTAGAGGTGGTTGAAGGTCACCAGGGAGGCGGTCTCGGTCATCCCGTAGGACTCGTGGATGGTCAGGCCGAAGGCGCTCTCCCACTGCCGGACTATCTCGGAGGCCATGCTGGTGGCCGCGGAGAAGCAGTAGGTCACCGGCTCGAAAAGCCTTTTGCTGTCCGGGTTGGCCAGGAGCCGGAGGTAGATGGTGGGCACGGCGTAGAACCGGGTGACCCCGTTGGCGGCGATGGAGCCTAGGACCCGGTCCATCTCGAACCTCCGGTGGAGAACCAGGGTCCCGCAGCCGTAGAAGATCGAGTTCATGATGTGGTTGCCGCCGAAAACATGGTTCAGGGGCATGAAGCAGACGGCCTTGTCCTCGGGGCGGGTCCGCTCGTGGTAGCAGATGTTCTGGGAGGTGAACATGATGTTCTTATGGCTCAGCATGGCCCCCTTGGGCCGGCCGGTGGTGCCCCCGGTGTAGAGGATGGCGCAGGTGTCCTCGACGTCCCGGTCCACCGCGACCGGCCGCGGGCTTTCATCATCGGCCGCCCGGAAAAGGGTCGAGAGGACCGGGTCGGTCTCCAGGAAGACCACCCCCGTCTCCGGGACGGCCTCCGGACCGGGGAGGTTGGCGGTCAGCTCCTCCCCGGCGATGAGGAGGCGGGCTCCGGAGTCCTTTAACAAGGGCTCTATCTCCGGGCGCTTGTAGGCCGCGCTGAGGCAGACGACCACCCCCCCGGCCCGGATGATGCCGTAATAGGCCGCCACCCACTGGGGACAGTTGGGGGCGAAGAGGGCCACCCGGTCTCCTGGTCTCAAGCCTTGGTCCAGGAGAAGGGCGGCGACCCGGTCCACGGCCAGGTTGAGCTGGGTGTAGCTTATGGTTTGATGGTTGAAAATTATGGCCGGCTTGGGTCCGAAGTACCGGGCCGCCCGATCGATCACCGAGGAGAGATTCATGCTCGGATCCCGTCCTCTCCTGATTCCCTACATGTTCAAGGAATTGATTATGATATTAATTACCGGGGCCGGGTCCTTATTTTTTCCCCGGACTGAAAGGAATATCCTGGGAGCAAGGTCAACCGTCGCCCCAAGGGAGCTTCCCCTAGTTGTCGGATTTTGTTGAGAATCGGAGTAAATTGTTCAATGGTCCTACATTAAATGATAGACTATAGAGGGTCAAGCAAAAACACTTTCCTCCACCGGGCCAGCCCAAGCCAGCCGGACGGAACCGCCAAAGGTGATGGAACATGCCGCAATTCAAGCCGATCAAACAATCGAGGGTTTCGGAGGTCGTTCTCGGCCAGCTCAAGGAGGCCATCCTCCTGGGTCAGTTCAAGTCGGGCCAGAAGCTGCCCTCGGAACGGGAGCTGACCGAGCAGTTCCAGGTCAGCCGGGGGGTCATAAGGGAGGCCATCAGGGTCCTGGAGGTGACCGGCTTCGTGGTCACCCGCCAGGGACAGGCCGGCGGGGCCTACGTGACAAGCCTCTCCTTTGATCACATCTCCAGCGCCTTTCTGGATCTTTTCCTGGCCAACAAGATCTCCATCCCCGAGCTGGCCAAGGTTCGGCACCACATCGAGCCCGAGATAGCCCGCCTGGCCGCCCGGAGAATAACCGAGGAGGACGGGCGAAGGCTGAGGGAGGCCCAGGAGGCCGAGTTCGAGACCCCCAAGGACTACTCCGACCGGGTCCTCAAGCACCAGCGGGTCCACTACCTCCTGGCCGAGATGTGCGGCAACCACTTCTTCGAGGCCATCTCCAAGTCCATGCTCAACGTGACCAAGGAGATCGTCGACGCGGTGGAGCCGGACCACAAGGCCCTTCATCTCTCGGGCGAGCACGCGGCCATCATCGAGGCGGTCATCTCCGGCGACGAGGTCCTGGCCGCCGAGGCCATGCGGGTCCACCTGGACAAGTTCTGCCGCTCTCTGGGGAAGATGGAGGAGGTCTACCGGCTCAAGACCCGGCCCCGGGAGGAATGACCCGGCCCCGGGAGTTTTTTGAACCCCCCAAGGGGGGTTTCCTTCCCCGCGGCTTGCCGCGAGGCGCGGATAACAGTTTCCGCTGGTATACCCCGCTGCTTACGGCGGGTTAGTTGATATAAGGGCCGGCCAGGACCAGGAGGGCGGCGAGGCGGCTTTTTCAGGAAAGACCGGGGGGGACCCGGCTCCCGGGGGCCGGAGGAGGCTGAAGGCGGCCCCCCTGGGTCTGGTCCTGGTTGGCCGGCCGGCCTTTGCCTGGTCCCTGAAAAGGATCTCCGACCGGGTCGCCGCCCTGATGGCCCTGCCGATCCTGCGGGCCCTGGAGACAGGGGAGAAGCAGGCCAAGCCCCGGGACGGCGAAAGGTCCATCGTCCAGGACACGGTGAAGAAGGCCATCGGGCAGATCGAGAGCCGTTTTTCCCTGACCCGCTGGATGTACTCCCGGCTGGAGTGAGCCGCCGGCCCGGGACACAGAGCCCGGGGGAGGCAAGATTGGAGCCGGGATCACTTGGACCGGGAAGGGGCGAATGCCGGGGACGGATAGAAAACAGGTGATCATCGCCTGCCAGACCGTTCTTTCGGAGCTGGCCCCCCTGCTGCCGGAGGAGGGCTGCCTGGCCGTGGAGCCCGGGCTGCACCTCCACCCCGACAAGCTGAAGGCGGCCCTCCAGGCCGCCCTGGACGGGCAGTCCCGGGAAACGGAGAGGGTCGTCCTGGGCTTCGGGCTGTGCTCCAAGGCGGTCCTGGGCCTCCGGGCGGAGAGATGCCGCCTGGTGGTGCCCAAGGTCGACGACTGTGTCGGTCTGTTCCTCGGGTCCAGGGACCGGCACCGGCATGAGGCCGGCCTGGAGCCGGGGACCTACTACCTGACCAGGGGCTGGATCGAGGCCGGAATCACCCTCCTTGACGAGGCCGCGGAGATGGAAAAGCGCCACGGCAAGAAGAAGACGGAGATGATCCTCCGGGCCATGCTCAAGAACTACACCCGGCTGGCCTACATCAACACCGGGCTGGGAGAGCAGGAGGCGTACCGCCGCTACGCCCGACGGGCCGCGGCCAGGCTGAAGCTTCGCTACGAGGAGATCCAGGGCGATCCCGGCCTCCTGGAGAAGATGATCCTCGGCCCCCACGACAACGGCTTCATCGTCGTCCCGCCGGGCCAGGCCATCGGCCTCCACCACTTCGATTGAGCCGGCCGGAGGCTGATTGATCCCCTCCCCCCGGCCCTGCTCCCGGGGGTCCGACCCGGGCTCGGTGACGGCAGACAAAGAAAATGAGCAATAAATTTGTCTAGTTGAAACCAAGATGGGGGATGGCCCTCCGCCGGGGGGCCAAGGCTTCAGAGCTCCACTCCCGGTTCCTTACGCCGACCTCTCCTGGTTCGAAATTCGAGCCGGATGGACCGCCCCCTTATCTGAATGTATATAATAGCCTTACACCTGGGAGTAGTTGGGTATGTCCTCCAAACCGGTCCTGGTCACCGGCGCGACAGGGTACGTGGGGGGGCGGCTGGTGCCGCGGCTGCTCCAGGCCGGGTACCGGGTCCGGGCGGCGGGGCGGAGTCTGAGCAAGCTCCGCTGCCGGCCCTGGGGCTCCCATCCCCTCCTGGAGCCGGTCCGGGCCGACGTCCTCGACCAGGAGGCCCTGACCCGGGCCGCCCGAGGCTGCGGGGCCGCCTTTTACCTGGTCCACTCCATGAACCCCGGGACCAGGGACTTCGCCGCCACCGACCGCCGGGCGGCCGAGACCATGGTCGCGGCCGCGGGCTTGGGAGGGCTTGAACGGATCATCTATCTGGGGGGGATCATTCCCCGGGACGGGCGAGTGAGCCATCATCTGGCCTCCCGGGCCGAGGTGGGCCGGATCCTGAAGTCCGGCCCCACCCCGCTGGTCTGGCTCCGGGCGGCCATGATCCTGGGGGCCGGGAGCGCTTCCTTCGAGCTGCTGCGCTACCTGACCGACCGGCTGCCGGTGATGATTACCCCCCGCTGGGTCCGGACCAGGGTCCAGCCCATCGCCATCGCCAACGTCCTGGGCTACCTCCAGGGCTGCCTGGAGACAGACCGGGTCCTGGGCCAAAGCCTGGACATCGGCGGCCCGGAGAAGACCACCTACGCCGAGCTGTTTCAGCTTTACGCCCGCCTGGCCGGGCTGCCCAGGCGGCTGATCATCCCGGTCCCGGTCCTGACCCCCAGGCTCAGCTCCTACTGGATCCACCTGGTCACCCCGGTCCACGCCTCCCTGGCCCGGCCCCTGGCCGAGGGGCTGAGCAACGAGGTGGTGGCCGGCGACGACCGGATCCGGACCATGATCCCCCAGGACCTGATCTCCTGCCAGGAGGCCATGGGGAGGGCCCTGGACCGGATCGGCCAGCAGAGGGTGGAGACCTGCTGGTCGGACGCCGGCCGGGCCATGCCCCCGGAGTGGATCCAGTGCGGGGACGCCCCTTTTGCCGGGGGCACGGTCCTGACCATGGCCCTTCGGACCAGGCTCAAGGCCCGGCCGGAGGAGGTCTGGAAGGCGGTCTCGGGGCTGGGCGGGAACAACGGCTGGTGCTTCGCCGACCTCCTGTGGCGGCTGCGCGGGGCCCTGGACAAGCTGGCCGGCGGGGTGGGGCTCCGCCGGGGGCGGCGTCACCCCACCGAGATAGCCACCGGCGACGCCCTGGACTTCTGGCGGGTCCTGGAGGCCCGGCCCCCCTGGAGGCTGCTTCTTCTGGCCGAGATGAAGCTTCCGGGCCAGGCGGTCCTGGAGTTCCGGGTGGAGCCGGCCGGGGCGGAGGTGAGCGAGCTGCAGCTCATCCCCCGCTTCCTGCCCGCCGGCCTGGGCGGGATCCTCTACTGGAAGATCCAGGCCGGCCTTCACCGCTGGCTCTTCAAGGGCCTCCTGACCGGGTTGGCCGGCCGGGTCGGGCGGCCCTTGGTCTCGCCGGCCGAGCCCTTTGACCCGGGGCCCCCCCAAGCCTGCCGACTGTGAGGTAATCATGACCGAGAAGGAGTTCGCCCGGCCCGTGGTGGTGGTCAGCAAATGCCTGGGCTTCGCCGCCTGCCGCTGGAACCAGGCCGTGATCAAGGACGAATTTGTGGACCGGCTGGGGCGCTGGGTGGACTATTGTCCGGTCTGCCCCGAGGTCGGGGCGGGGATGGGGGTTCCCCGGGACCCGGCCCGGCTGGTCTCCCGGGAGGGGGAGGTCCGCCTGGTCCAGCCGGCCACGGGGATCGACTGGACCGGAGCCATGACGGCCCACCTGGAGGAGCTCCTCTCCTCCCTGGTCCAGGTCGACGGCTTCCTCTTAAAAAGCCGCTCCCCCTCCTGCGGCCCCAGCGAGGTCAAGATCTACTCCGGCCCCGAGCCCGGGGCGGACAGCCGCAAGGGCAGCGGGATGTTCGCCGGCCGGGCCAGGGACCGCTTTCCCGGGGCGGCCATGGAGCACGAGGGGCGGGTGAAGAACTTCCAGCTCCGGGAGCACTTCCTGGCCAAGATCTTCACCCTGGCCTCCTTCCGGCGGATAAAGGAGAAGGGGACCATGGGCGGCCTGGTGGAATTCCACTCGGCCAACAAGCTGCTGCTGATGGCCTACAACCAGAACCGGATGCGGGCCCTGGGCAGGATCACGGCCAACCCCGGCCACCACCGCCCGGCCCAGGTCCTGGCCGCTTACGGGGAGGAGCTGAGCCAGGCCCTGGCCCGGGGGCCCCGGTCCACCTCCGTCATCAACGTCCTGATGCACGCCCTGGGTTACTTCAAGAAGCTCCTGGGCCCCCGGGAGAAGGCCCATTTCCTGGAGACCATGGAGCTCTTCCGCCAGGGCCAAGTCCTTTTGGGCACCCTCCAGACCCTTCTCTACTCCTGGATCCTGCGCCATGACCAGGAGTACCTGGCCGGGCAGACCTTTTTCCGGCCTTACCCCCTGGAGCTGGTGGACCTGGCCGACACGGGCAGGGGGAGAATAATCGACGCCTAACCCGGATATTTCACGAGTCGAGTTGGCCGCAGAGGCAAGGCGCGGGACACGAAGCTATAGTCTCACCCTATCGCGAGTGTTCCAGAACGCAGCAGATGCGGCCAAATCGGCTCGCTCGAAGGGTGAAGAACGCCAAAAATATCTCTCCAGGCAACGGGTACAAACTGCCGCCATATTAAATCGCCTCAAGAATAAGTTAAATAATTGAATTACCTGCTTATTATCTTCACCATTTGGCGATCTTCATGAAATATTCGGGCTAAGGCCGGATTCGAAGACGCGCCGGGGACCCATGGTTCGGCACCGGGGAGCTCAGGGGCCGTAGCGGTCCAGGTAGTCGCCCAGCTTGAGCTTGCGGATCGTGTTGGCCGAGCTCATGAACCGGACCTTGCCCAGGACCGGCCGCTCAGGCCCCCAGGCCCGGTCGAACCGGCCCAGGACCCAGAAGATGCCGGAGTAGGAGTTGGGATCGCGGCCGTCCAGGGCGTAGCGGTTGTTGAGCTCGATCATCACCTTCAATCCCTGGCCGGGGCTGGGGCTCCACTCCAGGATCTTTTTCCCCCACAGCATCCGGAGGTAGTTGTGGATGAGCCCTTCCCGGACCAGCTGCCGCTGGGCCGCGTTCCAGAGCCGGTCGTGGGTCTCGGCCCGGTCGAACTGGGGGAGGGTGTAGAGATAGGGCCGCTGGTCCTTGGCGTGCTCCTCCAGGGTGGCCAGGGCCCAGGGGGGCAGGGAGGCGTAGCGGTCGTAATCGGACCGGTGGAAACAGAAGTTGTAGGCCAGCTCCCGCCAGGTCACCAGCTGGTCTAAAAAGGCCTCGGCCGAGGGGCTCATCCCCCACCAGCCTTCCCGGCTGCCTTTTGTTTGGGATGACAACCGCTCAGGGTTCCACCCTTCCCGGCGGGCCACGGCCCAAAAGACCTCCTGGGCCGAGAGGTGGCCGAAGTGGAGGTAGGGGGAGAGCCGGCTGGTGGCCCCGGCCGCCGGATGGCGGGCCGCGGTCTCGTAGCGGTCCAGCCCGGTTTCGATGAACTCCTCCAGGGCCCGGCGGGCGGCCGCCTGGCCGCCGGCCAATTCAACCTGGCCCACCTCCTGATCCAGGGGCAGGGCCGCCAGGCTTTGGGGATCGGCGGCCAGAAGGGCTTGGGAGGCCGGGGGCCATCTTTCAAGGATCTCCCGGGCAAGGATCTCCCGGGGGGTTTTGGCATGGTCGGCGGACCTGAGGGCCGACAAGGGATCTTCCTCGGGCGGGTCGGCGAGAAAGGGGGGGAGGTGTTTCTGGAGGTATCGGCGGAAATCGTAGGCCCGGGCAAACTCCCGGCCGGGCCGGGCCAGGGGCAGAAGCCCGCAGGAGTCCACCGCCTCCAGCCTGACCTTGATCCGTTCGGCCGCGGCGGCGGTCATTCGGGGGAGGAAGAAGCAGGGGAACCGGTCGGTGACCACCAGGCAGGCCTCCCCGGCCAGGGCGGCCAGAAGGTCCCGGCCCTGGCCCGGGGCGGTCTCCACATAGGGATAGTAGCCCGCCGGCCGGCCGGCCAGGGCTCTCTGGTTGTCCAGCATTCCCTGGAGGATGAAGGCATGGAAGCGCGGCGAGGCCCAGGGGTAGTCGACCCGCAGCGGTTCCAGGATCAGGAGCGGCCTGGCCAGGCGGGCGGCCCAGGAGGCGGCCCGTTCGAGGCCGAAGTTAAAGGCGGTCCGCCGGGCCGCGATCATCCAGTAGAGAACGTAACGGCCCCCGGCCTGGACCGGGCGGTCGTTGAGAGCCTTGAGCCGCCAGGCTTCCTCCCCGGACATGGGGTTCCTCCTTTCGGGCGGTAGGGAAGAGTGGTCCGGGCGGAACCGATTCCCCCGGGATCCCCCGGTCAGGGGAGATGGCCGAGGGGTTCGTGGCCTAGTTCGCCCGTTAGGACCAAGTAGAAGATATCTCAAAAATTGAAATCCGGTTCAAGATCAAGGAAGGTTCGAGAAGGCAACCGCAGGAATATATGAAAATATTTCGAGGATTGGCTTCTCGGGCTGACGATGAGATTGGGCCGGAGGGCATTTTTGAGATAGCTTCTCCCTTCCCGTTACCATGTCATGGTCCTCCTTTTCCATGGCTCTGATCCTCCCCGGCTCCCGGCCTTTCCCTGCCCGAGGCGCCTGAGCCGGCCGCGAACCGGAAAGCCGCCGTCCAGGCCGGGCCCCGGCTTCACCTTCCTTGGCGGTCACCTGATTTTCAGAACGGGATTCCCGCCTCCCGAAGGCGACCCCCCGGCGGTTCGGCCCGAAACACGCCTCCGATATTTTAGGACAAATTCCGGACAAATCGGAATATTCCAATGATAAAGGACAGGGAGGAGCCTGCCCGGGACAGGGAACTGTAACTGTAAGCCAAGTAAAACTACCTAATATGTATGTTCTATTACGGCCGCTAGCTTCATTATCTCTCCTTGGCATATCTTTGGCTATATCTAATTGCCAGCGATAAATAACCTCCTTGAGTAGGAGAAAAGCTCTCGATGCATCGCAACCGGGTCATTTGATCAAAGCAGGGACAGGATAGCCGATTTAAATGGATATTAATTTAGTAAACATTAAAAAAATAATATTTACCCCGAGAAAAGCAGCCCGGGCAGGGGACGGCTCAGCCCAACCGACCGGAGACGGCGGTTCGGTCAGCTCCACCCCGCGCCGGCCTTAACGTTGCGCGCCGGCCGGAAAGCGGCCCGCCAGGCAGCCCGGACCTCATAAGCCACTCTAATTCTCGGAGGAGTTAAGAGATGAGTTGGAAAAAGATGACCATCGGCAAACGGATAACCTTCGGGTTCGGCTTGGTCCTGGTCCTGCTGGCTACCTCCGGGGTGCTGAGCTTCACCGGGGTGAGGGGGATCGTCGGCAACGCCGGCCAGGTTATCGACGGCAACAAGCTGGACTGCCTCCTGGCCCAGAAGGAGGTGGACCATCTCAACTGGGCCAACCAGGTCAACGCCCTGTTGACCGACGACCAGGTGACCGAGCTCAAGGTCGAAACCGACGATCACAAGTGCGGTTTCGGGACCTGGCTCTACGGGCAGGGCCGCAAGGAGGCCGAAGCCCTGGTCCCCTCCCTGGCCCCGCTTCTCAAGGAGATCGAGGAGCCCCACCGCCAGCTCCACGAGTCGGCCGTGGCCATCGGAGAGCACTTTCACCAGGCCGACCAGCAACTGCCCTCCTTCCTGGCCGCCAAGGAGGTGGATCACTTTACCTGGTCCGACCGGATCAACAACCTCTTCCTGGACAACCAGGCCAAGCTGGAGATCCAGACCGACCCCCGCCAGTGCTCCTTGGGGAAGTGGCTCTATGGCCAGGAGGCCGCCCAAACCGCGGCCTCCGATCCCAAGCTGGCCCAGCTCCTGGAGGAGATCAAGGAGCCTCACCAGCGCCTCCACGCCAGCGCGCTCAAGATCCAGGAAACCTACCGGCAGGTCCACCCCGGTCTGATCACTCTCCTCAAGGACAGGCTTGAGGACCACCTCAACTGGTCCCACAAGGTCATGGCCGGCATCCTCGGCCAGCGGCCGGACCTGGGGGTCGAGACCGATCCCGCCAAGTGCGCCCTGGGCAGGTTCCTCACCTCTCCCGAGGCGGCCAAGTACATGGAGACCTTCCCGGCCTTCAAGGAGGCCGTGGAGGCCATCCGCGAACCCCACCGGAAGCTCCACGAGTCGGCCCTGGCCGTCCAAAAAGCCCTGGCCCAAGGCGACCAGGAGCAGGCCCGGGAGGTCTTCGAATCAGCCACCCAGCCGGCCATGAACGAGGTGGTCGGCCACCTCAAGGCCGTGACCGAGGCCGAGTCCGGCCTGGTCAAGGCCCAGGGGGCGGCCTTGGACCTCTATCGCGGCCAGACCCTGCCCGCCCTGGCCCAGACCCGGGAGGGCCTCCACAAGCTCCAAGCCCGGGCCAAGGAGCTTCTCCAGGGCCAGCAGGAGGCCAACCGGATCTTCGCCGCCCAATCGACCCCGGCCCTTAAGGCGACCCAGGGGATGCTCCACAAGATCCGCCAGGAGGCAAGGAACCACATCATGACCGATCAGGCCATGCTGGGCGCGGCCCAGAAGACCAAGCTGAACGTGACCGCGGTCGGAGCGGTGGCCGTGGTGGTCGGCATCCTCCTGGCCTTCCTCATCATCCGGGGCATCACCAGCGCCCTGAAGCGGATCTCGGAGCAGATGGGAGAGGCGGCCGGACAGGTGGCCTCGGCCTCCTCCCAGGTGGCCTCGGCCGGCCAGCAGCTGGCCGAGGGGGCCTCGGAGCAGGCGGCCTCCCTGGAGGAGACCTCCTCCTCCCTGGAGGAGCTGGCCTCCATGACCAAGACCAACGCCGACAACTCCAAGCAGGCCGACTCCCTGATGGGCGAGACCAAGCAGGCCATGTCCCAGGCCGGCCAGGCCATGGAGGAGATGGCCGGCTCCATGGGCCAGATCGCCGAGGCCGGGGGCCAGATCTCCAAGATCGTCAGGTCCATTGACGAGATCGCCTTCCAGACCAACCTCCTGGCCCTCAACGCGGCGGTGGAGGCGGCCCGGGCCGGAGAGGCGGGGATGGGCTTCGCCGTGGTGGCCGACGAGGTCCGCTCCCTGGCCCTGCGGGCGGCCGAGGCGGCCAAGAACACCCAGGCCTTGGTGGAGCAGACGGTGAGCCGGATCAACCAGGGCTCGGACCTGGTGACCAAGACCCAGACCGGGTTCGAGGAGGTCTCCACCGCCGCGGGCAGGATCGCCGCCCTGATCTCCGAGATAGCCGCCGCCTCGGACGAGCAATCCAACGGCATCGGCCAGATCAACCAGGCCGTCACCCAGATGGACAAGGTGACCCAGCAGAACGCGGCCAACGCCGAGGAGTCCGCCTCCGCGGCGGAGGAGCTCGACGGCCAGGCCCTGGAGATGAAGAGCGTGGTGGCCAGCCTCATGGCCCTGGTCAACGGCCACCGGAACGGTAACGGAGCCTTCTCCAGGGGCAACGGGGCGAACCACCGGCACCTCCTTCCCCCGGTCACAAAGGAGAAGCCGCTCCCCCGGCTGCAGGCCCGGGTGGTTAACCCCCACCAGGCCATCCCCCTGGACCAGGAGGAGGAGACCCTGGTCGACTTCTAACGGTTCCGGAACAGGACGGATCCGTCCCAGGGGACCGGGTTCGGTAACGAACCCGGTCCCGCCCATCTCCGGACTTACCCCGGAGCCAGACCGTCAGTCCCGGTAGTAGGACTTAAAGTAGGACAGGGGGGCCAGACCCTGCCTGGTCAGGGCGTCCAGGGGGCCGTAGTAGAGGTCGCACAAACCCTTGGGCCGGTACTCACCGGCCACCAGCTTTTTGATCCGCGAGACCCGCAAGGCGTTGCGTTGGGGGTAATCGGCCAGGTTGAAGTTGCCCGGGGCGATGATCATGGCCACCAGGGAGATGTACTCGTCCTCGCTCAGCCGGGCGAAAGGCCGGCCGTAGTAATGGAGGGCGGCCTGGGCAAAGCCCTCCACCCCGTGTCCCAGGCCGACCCTGTTCAGGAACAGGGTCAGCTGGTCTTCCTTGGAGACCAGGGGGTCCAGGGCGAAGTAGGCGATGAGGGTTTGCTTGAGCTTGGCCGGCCCGGGCCGAAACCGCTTGAAGAAGAGCTTCTTGACCAGGGCCTGGGTGATGGTGGTCAGGCCCGCACCCGGGGTGCGCAGGTCCACCCCGCCGTGGTCGAAGAAGGCCGGGTCCTCCACCTTGAGGAGGATTTCCAACTGGCGGGGGGTGAGATCCCCTGCCTTTAAAGGCGGCCGGTCCTGCTCCAGCCCGGGGATGATCACCCGGCGGGTGTGGTCCCTGGCCTGGAAGACCACCCCGGCGGAGTAGGCGCAGACCGCCAGGAGGACGACGGCCAGCGAGCCGGCAGAGTACCTGACCACTCTCCGAGCCTTGCCCATGAACCCTCCCCATCCCACCTAAGGAGGCCCGGGCCGCGTTTACCGGGGCCTGATCCTGACCTTAGGACGCTGGGACGGGGGTGATGTTACTCCCAGGAGCGGCGCCGAAGAAGTGGTCGACCCGTCTTTCCCTGGGAAATACCGCCCGCTCAATCGGGAACGATCAAGCTCCGGCCGGAGGGCCGTCAGAAACAGACCAACCGGTCGCTGTCGGTCATCAGGGCCAAGAGGGTCTTCTGGTTGGACATCTTGATCTCGCCGTCCTCATCCACGCCGTGGATGGCCATGGACTTGCCTCAGGCCAGAAGAACCCCCTCGCTGAGGACAAAGGTCCTGGCCAGCTCGTTGAGGGGAAACTGTTGGCCGTCATGGGCCCTGAACCCCACGCTGGGGCCGTTGAGGAAGAGGGTCACCTCGTGAAGCTCGTTGAGCATCAGGTTGGCGAAGCGGAAGGCGTTCCAGATCACCTCCGGCTCGTTTTGGGAGACCAGCAGGGCGACGTTCATCAATAGCTCCTACCAATGGGTAAAGGAAATATTATAGTAAAATACTATATATTCTCGCCTCGATCAAGACCGGGCCCAGGCGGAATACCCGGCTGCCGGGGACCCACCCCCGGGTCGACCAGGCTTCCGGTTTGAAGCGGAGGGACCGGTTGGCGGCTCCGGGGGCGACCCCGGCGCCGCCTGCAACGGCTCCCAGGCCGGGTCCGGCCCCTTTGGCCGACCCCACCCCTTGAACCAGCCGGGCTAGCGCATCAGAACCGTGGGCAGCCACATGGAGAAGGCGGGGACGAAGGTGATCAGCATCAGGACCACGACCAGAGGTATCAGGAAGGGCAGCGTGGCCGAGGCGCAGCGTTCAAAGGGCACCTTGGCCACCCGGGAAAGGACGTAGAGGACCATCCCCACCGGGGGGGTGAGAAGGCCGATCATCAGGTTGAGGACCATGATCACCCCGAAGTGGACCGGATCGACCCCCACCTCCACGGCGATGGGCAGGAGGACCGGGACCAGGATGGTGATGGCGGCGATGGTCTCCATGAAGAAGCCGACGATGAAGAGGATGATGTTCATCAGCAGGAGGACCACGAACTTGTTCCTGGAGACGCTTAAGATCAGGGCGGCGAAACGTTCGGTTATCTGGTTCTCGGTCAGGATCCAGGCGAAGATGGAAGCCCCGGCCACGATGAGGAGGATGATGGCCGTGGTCTCCACCGTCTCCAGGCTGACCTGCATCAGGTCCCGGAAGGAGAGGGAGCGGTAGACCGCCAGCCCCAGGAGGAGCCCGTAGAAGACGGCGGCGATGGCCGCCTCGGTGGGGGTGAAGACCCCCGAGGCGATGCCGCCGATGATGATCACCGGGCTCATCAGGGAGGGCAGCCCGAAGATCAGGGAGCGGCCCAGCTCCCGGAGGGAGAAGCGGGCGTCCTTGGGGTAGTGGCGCTTATGGGCGTAGATGGCGACCATGATCATCAGGGACAGGCCCATCAGCAGGCCGGGGATGAAGCCGGCCACGAAGAGCTGGCCGATGGACTCGGAGGCCAGAACCCCGAAGATGACCATGGGCAGGCTGGGGGGAATGATGGGGCCGATGGTGGCCGAGGAGGCGGTCACGGCCACGCTGAAGTCCGTGTCGTAGCCGGCGTCGGACATGGCCTTGATCTCGATGGTTCCCAGACCCCCGGCGTCGGCCACGGCCGCCCCGGACATGCCGGAGAAGATGATGCTGGCCCCGATGTTGACGTGGCCCAGGCCGCCGGGCAGCCAGCCCACCAGGGCCCGGGCGAAACCGAAGATGTGGTTGGTCAGGCCGGCGGCGTTCATGATGTTGCCGGCCAGGATGAAGAAGGGCACGGCCAGGAGGGGGAAGGAGTCCACCCCGTTGACCATCCGGTGGATGATGGCGAAGTCCGGTATCTCCTGGGAGAGGTAGACCCAGAGCATGGACGAGCCGCCCAGGGCGATGGCGATGGGAGCGCCGATGGTGATCAGCCCGAACAGAGCGATGAACATTATGCCTATCATCAGCGGCCTCCCAGGGAGGTTTGAGGGGCTGGCTCAAGATTAAGAAAGCGGGCCGGGGAACGACCCCGGGCCCAAGGGGAACCCTTCAAAGGCCTGCCTGCCGGGTCTGACCGGAGGACCGATCCGAAGGACACTTGGTTGAGCCCTTTTAACCGCCCCCGCCGTGGTCCAGGGGCAGGAAGCCCTGGCGGAAGTGGCGGTAGGCGATGAAGATGCTGCGCAGGGTCATGATCAGGAAGCTGGCAAAGACGACCATGTAGATCAGGCTCATGGGCAGCTTGACCGAGACCATCCGGTGGTCCTGCATGATGGGGATGATCTTCCAGGAGAGCCAGGTCCCGACGCTGAAAAAGGCGATCTTGACCAGGTCCACCAGCCTGGCCGCCACCAGGGCCACCCCCCGGGGCATGAACCGGTAGAAGACCTCGACGAAGATGTGGCTGCCCTTGCGGACGGCCATGATCGAGCCGGCGAAGCCCACCGAGATGAGGAGGTAGCGGGCCACCTCCTCGGTCCAGGCGATGGAGGAGTTGAGGACGTAGCGGGAGAAGAACTGGGCGAAGACCACCCCGGCCAGGACCCAGAAGACGATGAGGACCAGGTAGTCCTCCAGGGAGTAGTCCCGGAAGCGGAAGGGGTGGACCCCCTCCGCCTCGCTCTTGGCCCGGGCTTCCTGGGCCGCCGGGTCCGGCCGGGGTTCGGTCATCTTTTCTCTCCCGCTTTTGGGAATCTACTTGATGGCCTGGAGGCGGGCGAAGTCCTCCTTGGACCAGGTGGCCTTGGGACCGTTGAGATGGGGCTCGACCGCGGCCATGAAGGGCTTCCGGTCGACCTGGTTGATAGCGATCCCCTTCTCCTCGAACCAGGGCTTGAGGTCATCCTCCTGCTGCCGGACCTCCTCCGAGTTCTTCATGGCCGCTTCCTGCATGACCTCGACGAAGATCTTCTTCTCCCCGTCGGAGAGCTTCTTCCACAGGGGGGCCCCGATGATGGTCACCAGGTTGTTGACGATGTGCTGGGTCAGGTTGATGTACTTCTGGACCTCGTAGAACTTCTTGGCCTTGATGGTCGGGAGGGGGTTCTCCTGGGCGTCGACCACCCCCTGCTGGAGGGCCAGGTAGACCTCGGCAAAGGCGATGGGCGCGGCGTTGGCTCCCACGGCCTCGGTGAAGAGGAGGTAGAGGGGGGCGTTGGGGACCCGGATCTTGAGGCCCTTCATGTCGGCCGGGGAGTTGATGGGCTTGTTGGAGGTCACGCAGCGGGCCCCGTAGTAGGTCACCGCGGGGATGTAGTTGCCCTTGGATGCCTCCAGGTAGCCCTTGGCGAAGTCCTGGAACAGATCGGAGGCGGCGAACTTCTTCCAGTGGTCGAAATCACGGAAGACAAAGGGGGCCTCCCCCAGGCCGATGGGGCCGTAGGTGTTGGCGATGAAGGCGGTTCCGGCGTAGACGATGTCCACCGTGCCCAGGGAGAGGCCCTGGACGATGTCGGCCTCCTTGCCCAGGGAGGAGGCGGGGTAGACGCTGATCTCGTAGGCCCCGTTGGTCCGTTTGCCGATCTCCTCGGCCGCCCAGAGGGCCCACTTGTGGAAGGTCTCGCTGGTCTCGTAGACATGGGCCCACTTCAGCTTTTTGGCCGCGCTGGCGGGTGAGGCTGGGAGGAGCAATCCGGCACAGGCAAGGACAAACGTCAAAAGGAGAAAAGTCTTTTTCAAACCGCGCATCCTACACCTCCAGGTAATGGGTTAGGGGACCGCCGAAGGGAAAGGATCAGAAAAGCCCTTTTCCGGAGACGGTCCCATGATTCCTCCTCCTTCATCAGGCGGCGGCCTCCCGGACCATGGCCCGCTGGTTGGCCAGCCCCACCTCGGGGGTGGTCCCGGTCCCGGTGGAGAGAACGAGCCGCCTCCCCCGGGCCGCCTCCTTGACCGCCCTGGTCTCTTGCCGGACCTCCTCGGGGGTGCCGGTAAGCATGGTTCCGTGGGGGTTGAGGCCGCCGAAGAGGACGATCTGGTCGCCCACCTGGTCGTAGAGCCGGCCGATCCGGTGGACGTCGCTGCCGAAGTGCCAGACCTCGGCCCCGGCGGTGAGGATGAGCCGGATGTGCCCCTCGGTGTGGCGGCCTTCGTTGTGGTAGATCTTGACCGGCTCGGGGAACTCGCTGAAGACGGCCCGTTCAAAGGGCAGGAGGAGCTCCTCCAGGTGGTCGGGGTGGACCTGGCTCAGGACGTGGTCGGCCACGCAGAGGACCAGGGCCCCGCCCACGGCCTCGCTCTGGAGCCTGAGCCAGGCGATGATCAGCTCGGTGACCATCTCCAGGAGGGTCTTGAGCCGGGCCGGATCCTGGTAGATCCCCAGGAAGAACTTGTCGTAGCCCAGGAGGAGGCCGGCCACCTCGGCCGGCCCCATGGTGTGGATGTAGCGGTTGGGGCCCCGGCCTTGGGCGGCCAGCCGCTCGTTGATCATGGCCGTCTGGGTCAGCTGGAGGGGCATCAGCCCCGACCGGCCGGGCTTGGGAGCCCTGAGGCGGTCGACCTCCCTCAACCCGCTCAAGGCGGGGTGGATGTAGGGCGCCCCCGGGGGCAGCCAGAGGATCTCCCCGCCAAAGGCCGAGGCCTCCACCACCACCCCCAGGTCGGCGTAGAGCCCGGGCAGGAGAAGGGCCTGGGGCAGCAGCTCCTGGAGCCTCAGCTGGAGGTCCAGCTTGAAGTCCAGGTCAAAGTAGAAGCGGAGAATGTCCTCCACCCCGCCCAGGGCCCCGAAGTGGCAGGGGGCGTAGTTCCAGATGGCCGGCAGGGGCCGGTCGGGGACCGGACCCCGGACCAGCGAGATCAGATCTTCAAAGTCGGGCAAGACGCCTCCCCCCTCATCCCCGGAAGCGACCCAGGACCCGGTTGCCTTTTACCGGCGGCCGGGTTTCAACGCGCCAAGCTCGAAGGTGCCGCCGAGGCCGGCTGACCCGTGTTTGGCCGGCCGGCGGCCAAAAAGCTGAAAGCCGGTTTTAATCTCCTAACCCGGAAAAAGACCCCTCCCCTGGTTTTCCGGTCCCGCGGTTCGGCCTTAAGCCCGATCCCCGGCCCGGGCCAGCTCCCGGCCGGCTCGGAAACCGGCCAGGTTCTTGTCCTTGAAACTCTCCGGAGAGAGCCGCTCCACCAGCCCTTCCACCTCCGGGCCGTCGAAGTACTCGTCGAGCTGGCACAAGGCCCCCAGCATGACCACGTTGGTCATCTGGGCGCTGCCCAGCTCGGCCGCCTTGTAGGTGGCCGGGATCTCCACCCCCCGGGGGCAGACCTTCCTGGCCGCGGCCACGATCTCCTCCTGGCTGGGGTAGCGGTCGATGCCTAGGTTGGTGTAGACCGTGGGCACGGAGTAGAGGTTCATGATGTAAAAGCCCTGGGGGTTGAGGAGGCCCAGGTGGCGGAGCATCTCCAGGGTCTCCATCCCCAGGAGGACGTCGGCTCCGCCCTGGGGGATCAGGGGCGAGTAGATGGGGTGATCGGCGATGCGCATGTGGGAGATGACCGAGCCGCCCCGCTGGGCCGCTCCGATGGTCTCGGTGCCCAGGACTTGCATTCCCCGGGCCATGGCGTACTGGCACAGGACGTTGGTGGCAAAGAGGTTGCCCTGCCCGCCCACGCCGGCGATGGCGATGTCCTTCTTCATGAGATGGCTCCCAGCTTGCAGACCTCGGCGCACAGACCGCACTGGACGCAGGTCAGCTCATCGATGTGGACCTTTTCGGTTTCGGTGGAGTAGACCAGGGCCGGACAGCCGAAGTCGTTGATGCAGATCATGCAGCCCTGGCACAGCTCCTGGTCGACCTTGAGCTTGGTCGGCTCGAAGAACTTCTCCCCCTGGCGGGAGCCCTGGAGAAAGCAGGCCTTGGAGGCGATGACCAGGCTCACCCCCTCCTCCTCCACCGCTTGGAGGAGGACCTCGTAGCTGCCTTGAAGGTCGTAGGGGTCGACGGAGTGGACCTTGATCCCCAGCGACCGGCCCAGCATCTCCAGGTCCACCCGGGGCGACTCGGCCCCCCGGATGTCCACCCCGCTGCCGGCGTGGGGCTGGAAGCCGGTCATGGCCGTGGTCCGGTTGTCGCCCAGGACGATGACCTGATTGCTTTTCTGGTAGGCCGCGTTGACCAGACCGTTGAGGCCCAGGTGGAAGAGGGTGCTGTCGCCCATCATGGAGATGACCGGCCGCTGGAGGCCGGCGAAGTGGGCCCCGGTGGCCATGGGCACCGATGAGCCCATGCAGTAGATGGTCGACTGGAGCTCCATGGGTTTGAAGGAGCCGGCGTCGTGGCAGCCGATATCGCCGAAGACCACGGCCTTCTTCTTCCTGGCCACCCGTTTCAGGCTGTAGAGAAGGGCCCGGTGGGCGCAGCCGACGCACTGGGTCCTGGTCCGGACCGGGATCTGGAGATCCAGCTTGGGCGGGCTGAACTCCTTCTTGAGGCTGAGCCCGGGGTCCAGCTTCCGGACCGCCTGGGTCACCAGGGGCACGGTCAGCTCGCCGTCCGGGGAGTAGAACCCGGACCGGCCCAGGACCTGGAGCTTTAACCCGTTGTCCAGGGCCAGCTGCTTGATCAGGTTCTCCACCACCGGCTCCAGCTCCTCGAAGACCAGAACCTTCTTCTTGCCCTTGAGGAAGTCCAGGACCATCCGCCGGGGCAGGGGCAGGGTGCCCAATTTAAGGATAGGGTAACCCCGGGAGAAGTTCAGGCCCGCCTCCTTGAGGTAGGTGTAGCCGATGCCGCAGCCGATGAGCCCCAGCTCCCCCTCCCCCCCCTCGATCCAGTTAAAGGGGCTCTTCTCAAAGAGCTCGGTCAGCTCCTGGTACTTGGCGTTGAGCCAGCGGTGCCGGGCCTGGGGTCGCTTGATCCCCCCCAGCTCCCGGACCTCCACGGCGCTCATGATATAGCGGTCCCGATCGTCCTCCCAGCCGGCCTCCTTGAAGAGGCTCTGGTCCAGGTCCTCGTAGTCGATCACCGACCGGCTGTGGCAGACCCGCATCACCGGGCGGAGGACGAAGCAGAGCTGGGTTTCCTCGGAGAGCCGGTAGGCCTCCTTGACCATGGCCTTGGCCTCCACCGCGCTGGAGGGGTCGAAGACCGGCAGGTTGGCGTAGGTGTGGACCAGGATCCGGCTGTCCTCCTCGTTCTGGGAGGAGAGGCCGCCCGGGTCGTCGGCCGAGATGAGCACCAGCCCCGCTTTGATCCCGGTGAAGTTGAGGTGCATGATGATGTCCGTGGAGACGTTGGTCCCGTTGTGCTTCATCACGGCCATGGACCTGACCCCGGCCAGCGAAGCGCCCAGGGCCACCTCCAGGGCCACCTTCTCGTTGCAGGACCACTCGGCGTGGACTTGGTCGTAGTCCACGAAGCCTTCCAGGATCTCGGTGGCCGGGGTCCCCGGGTAGCCGGCCGCCACCTTGACCCCCGACTCCACGGCTCCGCGGGTGATGGCCAGGTCACCCATGACGTATCTTTGCTCAGCCAATTGCTTCTCCTTTGCGGGCCGTCGGCCCGGGGCTTGGTTCGATATGTCGAACCAAATTTCTGAATACTGAATTAACCGTTCCGTCCCGGCCGGAAAACCACCGGCCCAGGGGCCGGATCCCAGCCGGGGGAAGGGAGACTTTCCTTTACTGGCCGCCCAGCTTCCGGGAAAGCTCCTGGCCGGCCTCCCGGACCAGCCGGGAGAGCTCCAGGAGATACTCCCCGTCCAGCTGGCTGGCCAGGCCGGAGATGCTTATGGCCGCCGCCACCCCGCCGGCGATGGTCCTCACCGGGGCCCCGAGACAGCGGATATCGGGCTCGTTCTCCTGGTCGTCCAGGGCCCAGCCCCTCTGCCGGACCAGCTCCAGGTGCTCCTCCAGCCTGGCCCGGTCGGTGATGGTGTTGGCCGTGGCCCGGGGAAGGTCGATGGAGTCCAGGAGCCTTCTCAAGGTCTCCGGCGGCTGCCAGGCCAGAAGGGCCTTGCCCATGGCCGTGCGGTGGAGATGGAGCCGCTTGCCCTCCCAGGAATGGAGCCGGACCGGCCTGGTCCCCTCGACCTTGGCCAGGTAGACCCCCTCGGTCCCGTCGAGCACCCCCAGGTGACAGGTCTCGTTGGTCCTGGCCACCAGCTCCCTCAGGACAGGGAGGGCCTCGGACCTGACATCCAGCCGGGCCACGGCCTGGGTGCCCATCTCGAAGAGCTTCAACCCCAGGGAGTACTTGGCGCTGTCCCCTTCATGGCGGACCAATCCCCGCTGGGAGAGGGTGGACAGGATCTGATAGGTGGTGCTCTTGGGGAGCTCCAGATGGGAGAAGATCTCGGTGAAGGAGACCTCCCCCTTGGCGGCGATGAACTCCAGGATGTCGATGGCCCTGACCACGGCCGGAACCTGGTAGTCCCGCTTGGTCGGAGAGGGGTTGTCGGGCGCGGCAAGAGGGCGGGCCACGGCGCTCTTCCTGACTGCTCCGGTCAAGTTCGAAATGTCGAACCTGAGTTCATTAAACAAAACCAGGCGCAAGCTGTCAAGAGAAAATACCGGGTTTGGTTACCCCGGATATTTCATGAGTCAATCTACTGCGGGGTCCATCTCCTGGCTAAGACGCTTGAATTCGGCATTTTGGTCCTCGACATACGTCAAGTATGCCTCCGGGCCAAAATGTCGAACTGCTGCGCGTCTCGCCGACGGATCTGGCCCCCTCGCGACGATCGCTCATGAAATGTCCGGGCTAGAGGGGCCGGGAAGGGCTAATACCAAGTTGCTCTTGAACTGCAACTTGGTATGCGCGCCCTTAGCTAAGCGCGCCGAGCTCGTAAGAGCTCGTAAGGCCAGCAAAACCAAGCTTTTGCTGGCCGTGAGTAATCAAAGGCATTTTTTGCCTTTGATTGCGGAAGCTATTTAACGACCCTTGAGCCTGGGAAGGACAAGGTCCCGGGCGATCCGGGTGGAGAGCTCCAGCCGGTGGGCCGACAGCTTCTGGGTCAGGTCGGACATGGTCTTACCCTCCATCTTGACCAGGTCCTTGACCTGAAGCTGAAGGTAGAGCTCCCCGGCCAGGAGGTGGAGGGTGTCTGCGCCGGGGAGCCAGAAGGCCTGGTCGGCCAGGCCGGGGACGTCCTGGAGGTTTTTACTGCTCTTCTCCAGGGCCCCCCGGTTCTTGAGGAAGTACTCCCGGGGGGTCTTGAAGAGGATCCCCTCCTGGGCCATGGTCTCGGGGTCGTAGACCACCACCTGGAGGGTCCCCACCCCGCCCCTCTGGGCCAGGGGGGCGGCGGTCCGATAGGCGCACCGGTTCCCGGCGGCCATGCCGGTCACCTTGGCCGGGATGGGGTCGGTGACCTCCTCGCCCATGATCTTCTCGGCCTCGGCCTTGGTCACCAGGGCGCAGGGCTCAAAGGCCCGGGCCGGGGAGGGAAGCGAGAGGAGGCAGCCCAGGGCCAGCAGTAACAACTTGACAGCTTTAGGGTTCACTCTTGACCTCCAGGTTACGGGGCGGCCGGGAGGCCGCCCCTGACCTGAGTTGATGCTCTTTTCTCAGTCCAGCTGCTTCAGGTCGATCTCCCCCTGACGGGCCAGCCGACCGTAGAGCTCCAGGCTCTCCTTGACGGCCGTCTCCAGGGGGGTGTGGGGGACCCGGCCCAGGAGGCC
>Ga0068714_10002834_pt1 | contig 21554 bp, 21 predicted proteins | sample MTBNYHSulfiMetaG_FD_62988 | JGI IMG/M metagenome (GOLD analysis project Ga0068714, IMG submission 62988) | Enrichment culture microbial communities from rom New York Harbor, USA that are MTBE-degrading - MTBE-NYH (New York Harbor Sulfidogenic)... | ecosystem: Environmental > Aquatic > Marine >... | reverse complement strand
CGGTTTCCAGCGCACCCTCGAGCAGATCGTACAGGCCGTGCACGAGGCCACCGAGAGCTTCCGGGACATGAACTGCAACTTCCTCGGGGTCGTCGTGAACCGCCTGGAATCCTCGAGCTTCTCCAGGGACACGGACAAGCTCCGGGAGATGTTCCAGGCCAGGGGCATCACCCTGTTCGGGACTCTGCCACCTCACCCGACACTCTCCAAGCCCCGCCTGCGCGAGGTGGCCGCCCGCCTGGGCGCCAAGATCGTCTACCAGGGGGACGACCTGTCCAAGGTGGTCACGGACATCAAGATCCTGGCCATGACGGCGGAGAACATGCTCAAGCACGTCGGGGACATCGACGGCTACCTGCTGATCACCCCCGGGGACCGGGACGACACCATTCTGACGGCCATGGCCGCCCAGCGCTCGGTGTTCTACCCCCGCTTTTCGGGGCTGCTCCTGACCGGGGGGCTGGTTCCGGGACCGAACGTCCGCAAGCTCTTCAAGGGCCAGAGTGAGGCGGGATTGACGATCCTGTCGGTGCCGGATGACACCTACCAGACGGCCCTGAAGGTTACCCAGGTCGGCGGGGAGCTGACCCGGGACGACCGGGAGAAGATCGAGCTGGTCAACCAACTGGTGGACGTGCACGTGGACATCGGCGGGATCTACAAGAGGCTGGGTACCGTGGAATCCGACGCCGTGACCCCGCGGATGTTCCAGTACCGGCTCATCGAGAAGGCCAAGTCCGACCTCAAGCGGATCGCCCTCCCGGAAGGGACCGAGCCCCGGATCATCCAGGCTGCCGCCGAGGTCCTGGCTCGGAAGATCGCCGAAGTGGTGCTGCTCGGGGATGCGGAAAAGATCCGGGAAACGGCGCGGAACCTCGGCGCGGACATCGCCAGGGCTCAGCTGATCGACCCGAGGCACTCCGAGCAGCGCCAGAGGGAGAGCTACGCCCAGAGGCTGTACGAGCTGCGAAAACACAAGAGCATGACCCTGGAGATGGCCCGGGACCAGATGCTCAACCCCGTCCAGTACGCCACCATGATGGTGTGCATGGGCGACGCCGACGGGTTCGTCTCCGGCTCGACCCATTCGACCGCCGATACCCTGGGCCCGGTGCTTCGGATCATCAAGACCCGACCCGGGGTGTCCCTGGCATCGAGCATCTTCTTCATGTGCCTGCCGGACAAGGTGGTGGTCTACGGCGACTGCGCCCTGGTGGAGAACCCGACCGCGGAGCAGATGGCGGACATCGCAGTGACCAGCGCGGACACGGCGGCGGCTTTTGGAATCAAGCCGGTGGTGGCGCTGCTCAGCTACTCCACCGGCGAGTCCGGCAAGGGCAGGGACGTGGACAAGGTGCGGGAGGCGACGCGCATTGCGCGGGAGAAGCGGCCGGAGCTTCCGATCGAGGGACCGATCCAGTACGATGCGGCCATTTCGGAAGACGTGGCCCGGGTCAAGGCCAAGGGCTCCAGCGTTGCCGGGAAAGCCACCGTGTACATCTTCCCGTCTCTGGACGCGGGGAACACGGCCTACAAGGCCGTGCAGCGCTCGGCCAACGTGCCGGCGATTGGGCCGGTCATGCAGGGGCTCAGAAGACCCGCCAACGACCTGAGCAGGGGGGCCACGGTGACGGACATCGTCTACACCATCGCCATCACCTCGATCCAGGCCCAGGGCTCCTGAGGCGTACGGAGCGTTGAAGCGCAGCCGGCTGCTGCTCTACATCCTTCTTGCAGTCCTGGTCCCGGCCGGCGCCTGGCTGTTCGGGGTTTCCGTGCGGGGGGCGTCACAGGACCACGGTGTGGGCGGGGACCCGCAGCCCCCGGCAGGTGCGGCCCAGCGGGTGCTTCACCTGGAGGTCCTGGTCCGGGACCTGATCGACCGGCACCCGGATTTCGAGCTCGCGGAGGCCCGGCGCCTGCTTCAGGACCTGCAGTCCCTCCCTGCCGCGGCCCGGGACAGCAGCATCGATGCCCTGGAAGCGCGCCTGCAGGCCGTGGAAGCGCAGCTGCGCCGCGAGGCGATCGGGCCGGAGGAGCCGTTGAGCCCACCCGGAGACGTGCAATCCCGGCACTTCAAGACATTCTCGCCCAACGGATTCGGGCAGCTCTACGAGCGGGTGGCCGGCCGGGGGGTAACGGCGCCCACGAGTGCCCCGGCGATCACCGCGGACCCGGCCGCGGACCGCCGGATCGTGGAGATGGCCGTCGCCAGGGGATACCGTCTGAGGGGCGAAGCGCAAGCCGAGGTCCTGGAGTGGGAGGGGCGGCACGCCCTGCAGCCCGAGGCCTTTGCCGCCTGGCGCGCCCTTCGGGCGGCTGCGCGTTCCGACGGCCTGGAGCTCGACCTGGTTTCCGCCTACCGGTCCGTGGACCGGCAGCGGGAGATCTTCCTGGCCGTCCTGGAGCGCGCCGGGGTGGAGAGCCGCGGCGCCGGGCCCTCTCCGGCGGAGCTGGCCTCGGGCCGGGCGGACGACCTGATCGAAGCGGTGCTTCGGGAGAGCTCACCGCCGGGGTTCTCGCGGCATCACACGGGCTACGCCCTGGACATAACCGACGCGGCTTCGGGGCGCGATTTCACCGAGTTCGGTCTGACCGAGGGATTCGCCTGGATCTCGGATCGGAACTACCTGAATGCCAAGCGCTTCGGGTTCATCCCGAGCTACCCGGAAGGGGCCAGCGGGCAGGGGCCGGACCCCGAGCCCTGGGAGTACGTCTGGGTCGGGCCGGAGGTCCTGGCGCGGTGAACGACCGGTTCTTCTGGGAGCTCCTGGGCTTGAGCCCGGCAGCCGACCGTCAGGCGATCAAGCGTGCCTACTACATGAAGGCGCGGGAAAACCACCCGGACTTCTTTCCCGAGCCGGTCAAGGCTATTCAGGAAATCAAGATGATCGCCCTCAACGAGGCCTACGCCCACCTGATGAGCCTGCCGGAAGCCCGATCGGGCTCCCGGCGCACGATGGCGGCCGCCGTGGGCGCTCCTGCTGCTGCAGGGGTTCCGCCCGGCACCACCGCAGTGGGCGCTCACAAGGACCCCGCCTACGCCTACTACAAGCAGGGGTTCGTGCACTTCTCCAGGGCCATTCACGGCATCGAGGCCCTCTACCGATCCATGGCCCGCTGCCCGCGCATCCACTTCCGTCCCCGGGACGACGCCTACGAGCGCTTTGCAGGCAGCCTGGTGGAGCTTCGGCGCGCCCGGGAGTACTTCACCCGGGTGGTGGAGGAGCATGCGTGCAGCATGTGGAGGCGCGACGCGGAGCTCAAGCTCTCCCGCATCGGGCGATTCAGCGCCCTGTACCGCCGGATCATCGGAAATCTCAGGGCCGGCTGAGCGCAGGGGGGTCTGTCAGGACAGTGCCTGCACCAGCGCCTTGAATCTCCGGCCCCGGTCGAACTCGTTCAGGAACATCTCGAAGGAAGCGCAGCCCGGGGACAGCACGACCGTGCTCCCCGGGGTGGCGGCCTCCGCCGCCCGGCCGAGGGCTTCCTCCAGGCTCGGGAAGGGGCCGTGATAGGCCTTGCCGGCTCGCTCCAGGAGGCCCCGCAGCTTCTCGGTTCCGCTGCCGGCCAGGAGGAACACCGCCGCGGCCCGGCCGATCGCCGCCGCCAGGGGGCGGAAGTCCAGGTTCTTGTCCGTACCCCCGGCAATCAGGAGCAGCGGGCCGGGCAGGCTTTCCAGGGCCGCTGCGGCAGCCTCCGGGATCGTGGCCGCGGAGTCGTTGTAGAAGCGCACGCCCCCCAGCTCCCGGACCAGCTCGAGGCGGTGCTCGAGACCCGGGAACTCGCCCAGCCTGCGTTCGATGGTTCCGGGGTCCTGGCCGAGTGAATAGGCCGCCAGCCCCGCGGCAAGGAGGTTGTAGCGGGTGTGGACTCCCGGTACGGCCAGCTCCCGTCCCAGGAGCGCGACGGTCCGCCCGTCGGCGCGGAGCAGGCCCCGCCCGTTGTCCAGGTAGGCTCCCTCCAGCCCGGGCGGGAGCGGCCGGTCGGAGAACCAGCGGATTCGCGCAGGGGTACGCTCGGGCAGTCGCGCCTGCCAGGGGTCGCGGTGATTGAGCACGGCGACGTCCCCGGGGCGCTGTCCTTCGAACAGGACCGCCTTGTCGGCCACGTAGGTCTGCATGTCCGGGTACCTGTCCTGGTGGTCCGGCAGGATCACGGTCAGCACGGCCACCCGGGGGACCAGGACGCCTCGACCCCGCAGGTCCGCAAGCTGCCAGGAGGACAGCTCCAGCACCACCGGGTCCCGGGGCGTCAGCTCGTCCAGGAAGTCGAGGGGGCTCACGGTTATGTTCCCCCCGAGGCGTGCCCCGGGGTGGGAGGCCAGCAGGGTGAAATGGGCGGCGGCGGCGGTGGTGGACTTGCCCTTGGAGCCCGTCACCCCGATCACGGGACTCTCGCACAGCTGCAGGAACAGGCTCAGATCGGTCTCCACCGGGACGCCGTGCTCCCTGGCCGTGGCCAGAAAGAGGCTACCTTGCGGAACCGCCGGGTTCTTGAGCACCATCTCGGTGTCCCGGAAGTCCTGCTCTTCGTGGCGGCCCAGGACCGTCCTGACCCCCAGGGCCTGCAGCTCCGGAAGCACGGCGGCGAATACCGCCGGGTCCCGGCGGTTGTCGGTCACGGTGACCCGGGCGCCGCGGCGGGCGAGAAAGCGCGCGGAGGCCAGCCCCCCGCCGTGCAGGCCCAGGCCCATGACCGTGACTCTGGCCCCCTTCAGCTCACGCAGGCGGGTGCTCAATCCGGAACTCCTTCATGTCCTGTCCGTTCAGGTACGCCTCCACGCGCAGACCTTCCCAGGGCCGGTGCCAGCTCCCGGGAATCCGGGCCTTGAGCTCCCGGTAGACCGGATTGTCTTCGGAGAAATCACCGGACTTCATGGAGGCTTCGATTTCCGGCATCCAGGGGCGGAGGAACTCGAGGGCCCGGTGCAGGAGCGGGAGCCGACCCTTGCGCTCCTCCGGGGCGAAGTGGATCACGGTCTGACACACGGTCTTGTACTTGCAGACGAACGGGAAAAAGGGGTAGAGGCGCGCCCCCGGGGGCAGGAACAGCTTGCTGAAAAAGCGGGTCAGGTCGTTGTCGATCCAGATTCCCTGTACGAAGTAGCCCCGGCCGGTCTCGTCGACCCAGGTGTTGGAGATGGTCTGGTCGATCCGCAGCTCCCGGATCCTTCCCTCTTCCATGAGCGCCTGTTCCAGCGGGACGGCCAGGGCTTCCAGGTACAGCTGGTCGGAGGCGTAGGCCGGGGTGTAGTCGTTGCCGCCCTTGATCAGCACCCGGTGAACCTGGGGACGGTACATCAGGTCCAGGCGCAGGAGGTACAGGTACTGGTGCTCCTCGATGCGGTAGAGCTTGAAGAACAACGGTCTCAGGGTCTCGGCCGGGTCGAACAGGTGGGTGAGCTCCTGGAACGGCTCCGGTGCCAGGGTTACCACCTGTTCGATCACCTCCCGGAGCACGTCCCTGTAGGCGGCTTCAGGTACGGTCTGCCGCACATCGTGGTGTATCGGAAGCTGCGGCACGGCGAACTCTCCCTCCAAGCGAAGAAAGAACTCCTCCACCTGGTTGAAGTGCCGCGTGAAGCCCCCGGAGCTGCCGGCTGCCTTTGCCAGGAGCCCGTTGAGGTCGGGGTCCGAATACCCGCAGCGAATCACGTTCCCTGCCATCGTGGCGATGCGGCGCTTGCTCGAGCTCAGCCGGGCTCGATGCGGTAGATTACCCAGTAGCCCCGGTGCGAACGCAGGAAGTAGCGTTCGGTCACATCGCGGCCGGCGACGGTGGGCCCATACGGCATGTCCGCGTCTCGGGGCTGCCCGGCACCGGGAGTGTCCCCGCCGGCCTCCTGGCCCGGGGGAGGGTCTTTCGGCGGGGAGTCTTCCATTGGGACCGGGGTCCAGAGGGTGTAGGAGGCGTCGAACAGCGGCTCCGGTTCGCCGCGAACCGCCCGCAGCTCCAGGTCCGTGACTCCGAACACGGTCTCCGGCGGCTCGAGGGGCGGCCTTCCCATCCGGTCCCACTGGTCGGCCGGGAGGATGTTCGAGCGGCCCTCGTACCCCATCGTCACCCGGGACATGACGTAGATGTTGATGACCTCCCGGATGGTCTGCTTGCCGGCCCCATCGACGGTGCAGTCTTCCATCAGCGCGTGATCCAGGCTGTTCAAGCCCTGCAGGTAGGCCTCCACCACCTGGCGGGGGCCGAAGCCCAGGGTGGCCCGGGGGGCCAGCAGGGTCCGTAGGTACGTACCCGCCAGAATCCCGACCGCCGTCACGATCACGGCCACGATTGCCACCGTGAGCCCTTTGCGCTGCCAGAACACCCTGCGCCGGTATGCCTGCGCCGCCCTCTGGCTGTGGGCGCTGCCCCGCTCGGCCAGCTCTCGCCGTGCCTGCGGGTCGAGGGGCTGGAACAGCCCTTCGCGGTTCCACCGGGAGAGCTCCCGGGCCCACTCCTCGAGCGAGGGCGCCGCTTCGTCCTCCCTGCCCAGGGCGCGGAGGATCAACTGCCCCGCCTCGGCCTTCAGGCCCGGAAGTCGAACCGAAGGCGGAGTGAGCCGCAGGTGGCGGGTCCTGTTGTGAATCTCCTCTTCCGAATCGGCTTCGAAGGGGTACTCTCCAAGAATCCCCTTGTGGGCAAGGGCTCCGAGGGCGAAGGACAGGTGCGCTGTGCCCCGGCGCCCGGACCCCGCTGTCCCGCCGCGTCTCAGCGGAAGCCAGTCCGGGTGATTGATCGGCTCGAACACCTGCAGCATGTGCGATCCGGGACGCAGCTCCCCGGCCTTTCTCATCAGCCCCGGCGGCAGGAACAGCACGCCCCCGGCGTCGAGGAACAGGACCGCGTCGGTCTGCAGGTGCGATAGCAGGATGCCGGCGGCTTCCAGGGTCGCCAGGGCCGCGGCCAGGCGCTCGAGGTAGGGGAGGGCCCGGGGCCTTTCCCCCTCCCGCAGCGTCTCGTGGTCTCCGGCGATCACGGTTTCCAGCAGCCGGCCCTTCTCCCCGGGGCCGTACAGGTACAGGGTATCCCCTTCGCTGAAGAAGCCCTCGAGGTGCCACGGCTCGACCCTTCCGTGCACGACCCGGTACCCCGGCTCGCTGCGCACAGCCGGAAATCCCCGCAGGACATGCTCCTTGCGCCGGGTACCGAGGGCGATCGCCAGGACTTCCCGCCCTTCACGCCGAAGGGGGGCCGGGAGGAGGTTGCTCACCCGGTTTCCTCACCAAAGACGATAGCGCTGAAGATCTCGATTCGGGTCTCGGGAGAGCGCCAGCAGTCCGCCGGCAGGCCCGCTTTGTAGCAGGTGTGGGTCAAGAAGGTTTCCCGGTCCCACCCGTACTCGCTGGCGACCTGGGGCAGGAGAAGCCCGGACTGGAAGCCCCGGTGCATCATGACTCCGTGAACCCCGACCTCCACCTCCTCGATGCTCTTCACCTGCTTCAGCGGCGACAGCACGGAAATCTCCAGGGTAACGTCGCCCCATTCCTTCCTGGACAGCGGAGCAAAGCGGGGGTCCTGGAAGGCGGCGGACTGGGCGGTTTCCTTGACCGTGTCTATGAGGGGGGACCGGGCCGCCACGAAGCCGATGCAGCCGCGCAGCTTACCCCGGCTGTGCAGCGTGACGAAGGCGCCGCATTTTTTTTTTAGGTTCTCCGTGGCGGGCGGGTAGTGCGGGGCTCGTCCCAACAGCCGGGATTCGATGGACTGCCGAGCGGTCTGAATCAGGATGCGTTGCTCTTCCCCGGACAGAGTGAAATCCATGCTCTATGACTCGTTCGCGGTGAGGGCTACCGCAGCGTACTGGACGACCCGCTCGGGGTCGCCGCCGGCCGGAAGAGAGCTCGCTCTCTCGAGCACTGCGGCGCTTCCGCCGATTCGACGGTGCAGGAGAAGTATAGCAGCAATACAGCCTCCGCCACAAGTGCCGGGCTCTCTGCCGCCGCGTCCAGGCAAAAGCCCTTCCCAGTCCATGAGCCGGATGCGCTCGAGGAGCTCCCCGGCTTGCGCTTCGCTTTCCTGGTCGTTGAGGAAGGTGCTCATGTTCGACGACACGACGAAGAGGGTGGAGGCGAGGCGATCCCGAGTGAGCTCCCAGAGCCTCTCCGAGAGTTTCTCCACGAGCTTGCGGGACGGACGCCCGAGGAGCAGGGGAAGAATCCTCGCCTGCGGGTGCACCACCTGGAGGAACGGCAGCTGCACCTCCAGGCAGTGCTCTTCGAGGTGCGGCACTTCGTCGTAGCGGAACTCCGGACCCGCCTGAGCGAGCGCGGGCGCCAGCTCCTGGTCGACCGGGACGCTTCCCAGGGGTGTCTGGAAGGCCTGGGATTCGCACAGCAGCACGGCGTCGGCAGGCTCTCGATGCACGGGCCCGATCAGGACCGCCAGCTCGACCGGCCGGCCGGCGGACGCCTTGAACGCCGCCGCGGCAACCTCGCCGGAGTAGTCGAAAGCCGCGTGCGGGCTGATGATCGTCTGGGCGCCGATCTGGGCCGCAGCGCTCCGATTCAGGAGCTCCTCCACCGCCGCGCGCAGCCGAGGAGGCTGCTGGGGGTAGAAGATCCCGTCGACGGTCGAAGCCCGGACGCGCTGGTCGCCACTAGCGGGGGAATGCATACACTTCAAGTATCATGGATTCCTTCGGCGATTTCAACTTCCGCCGGTGGATGCGCCAGCCCGCCAAGGCTACTGACCCGCCTGCGCCGTGGCCCCGGTGGAGCCGTCCACGTAGCGAACCTTGACCGCCGCGTACCACACGGTGGACGCCAGGGCCAGGAGCAGGACCAGGGCCAGGGGCACGATCGCCCGGAAGTGCCTGGTCATCCGCTGGCCCGGCGTGCCGGAGCTCTCCTTGGCCAGGCTCGCCCGGAAGAAGCAGCTGACGCCGGCGGCGAGGAAGCAGAACAGCGTGGCTGCCGGGGCAAAGGTGCACACGGAGCGGTACCCGAGCAGGTTCGGGTAACTGGCCGCTGCCCGGGGCAGCAGGGTCACCACTCCCCCTGCGGCGGCCAGGATGGTCACCACGAGCAGCAGAGCGTACAGTCTCTTGTTCATGCCGCAGGACTATAGCACGCTGCGGAGCCCCGTGTCATCACGAGGCGCCGGGGTCGGCCCTGAGGCGTTGGAGGCGGGACGGCTCCAGGACGATCCGGAGGTTCTTCTCGTGGGTCGGGAGCACGGTCCCCGCCTTCCCCCCCCTGGCACGGCGAAGGTACTTGACCTGGGTGTAGTACACGTCCCCTTTGCCGGAGCCCCGGCCCTTGCTGTACAGGACGGCGAGGTTGCCTGCGTCGAGGAGGGTGTCCAGAGGTACGCTCTTGCCGGGGAGGGCCCGCACGAACACGTGCGAGCCGGGGAAATCCCGGGCGTGCAGCCAGGTGTCGTTGCCCTTGACGTGGTGCCGCAGCAGGGCATCGTTCTCCTGGGCCGTCCGGCCCACCAGGATGGTGAAGGGTCCGGAGCGAAACTCCAGGCCCGGGGGCCGGTCGCGCTCGACGGCCGGCTTTGCTCTCTTGCGATCGGTGCGTCGGGCCTCCTCTCGAAGAGCTTCCAGTCCCGGCTCGGAGGCGAGCGCCCGGAGCTTCCGGCGCAGCACCTCCAGCTGCAGCTGCAGCTGGAGGTGCTCCTCTTCCAGGCTCCGCAGGCCCGCCTTGGCCTTGCGGTACTTGCGGAAATAGCCCTCGGCGTTTGCCGACGGAGACAGCTGGGGATCCAGCTCGACCGAGATGCGCTGGCCCGGGTCGCGGTAGTCCTCGGCTTCCAGCCAGCGGTCCCCCGCCTTGAGCTCGTGCAGGTGGGCCAGGATCAGATCTCCGGAAAGCTTGTACTCCTCGAGGCGCTCGTAGGCGGCACGACGGGTCTCCAGGGTCTGAGCTGCGGCCAGGAGTCGGTTCTCCTCGCGCTCGAAGCGCCGGAGCACGGTGTCTCTCAGCCTGGCGCGCTCCTGCTGTTCCTCCAGGTCGAAGTAGTAGGCTTCGACCCGCTCGTTGTAGCTGCCGGGACCGGGGAGATCCCGCAGGGTGTGTCTCTCCAGAGTTTCCGGATCACCGGCGGCGACCTCGCTCTCCGGCCGGTATGTCCCGCCGGACACCTCTCCCCGGCGAGGCCTGCGGTACAGGGCGTCGAGGATGGTCCCTTCCATATCCGTCACGATCAGGTTGGCCGCCCCGCCCCAGAGGCGGGCCCAGAGCACGACGCTCCTGTCTGCGCGCCGGACCTCCAGGCGGACGATGCGCTCCCGACCCAGCTGCCCCGCCGCCACTAGGCGGCCGCCGCGAACGTGCGCCCGGAGAAAGCTCACGAAGCGCTGCGGGGTGCCGCCTCCGGCCATCTTCCGGGACAGCAGGTGCAGGCGGGTGTTTGGGTTGGCGAAGCAGAAGAACACGCGGAAGCTCTCGCCCCTGTTGAACAGCTCCAGGATGAGCTGCGGAGGTCTGGGCTGGCGTATGTCCTGGATCAGAGCTCCCTCGAGGGGCATCTCCGCGAGAACCTGGTCGATCTCTCTCCAATTGAGGGACACGGGTGGGGGGATCAGCCGGGCTCGGAGTCCGAACCACCCACGGCGTCCAGGAAAGTCCTGGCGTCCCCAGGAGCGAAGAAGACGAAGTAGACCGTTTGCGGAAGCTCGCTTTTCTCGAGAAAGTCCCGCACCGTGTTCATGGCGACCCGCGCCGCGTTCTCCTTGGGATACCCGTAGACCCCGGTGGAGATGGCGGGGAAGGCCACGGTGCGCAGCTTGAGCCTGGCCGCCTCTTCGAGACTCCGGCGGTAGCAGGCGGCGAGCTTGGCGGCCTCGCCGGTGTTTCCACCATGCCACACCGGGCCCACCGTGTGGATCACGTAGTGGGAGGGCATGTTGCCCGCCGTGGTTACCGCGGCTTCGCCCGTGGGCAGGCCGTCGGGGTAGCGGCTGCTGCGCAGCTTCCTGCACTCCCCGAGGATCGATGGCCCACCGGCCCTGTGGATGGCCCCGTCCACGCCGCCGCCCCCCAACAGAGTCGAGTTGGCGGCGTTCACCACCGCGTCGGTCTCCATCCGGGTGATGTCGCCGGTGGTCACGACCAGGCGTCCTTCCAGAAGAGGTGTTTCCTCCATGGCATCAGCTCCCTGTCTCATCCCCGTCTCACGGGGCATCTCATGGCCGGGCTGCGAATCCCGTAGCCATCGCCCCAATGATAAGCCCGAGGTTCAGGGCCGGCAAGAGCCAGGGGAGCTCCCGGCGCCTGCCCAGAGCCAGGCGAACGAGGAATACCGCCGGGATCGCCGCCACGGGGAGGATGCCGGCGAGCCCGTGAGGAAAAAACGGCGTCTGCGCCGCGATCATGCGGAGCAGCCCGGTCAAGGCCGTGACCGGCAGAAGGGCCTGGGCCAGGCTGCGGGCCAGCCGGTCCAGGGCAGCCGGCTGCACGGTACCTCGATCGATGGCCAGGCCCCGGACGAAGAAGGCGGTGTGCGCCGCCAGCAGGAGGATCGCAGAGCTCAGGTGCAGGACCCGGAGCATCTCTTCTACCTTTTGGCTTCGCCGCGGTCGGGCGCCGCCGCCCGAGGCCGTCCGGCCGCCGCGCCCCTGCGCGCCCACGCCCTGCGCACCTCCCCGGCAAGGTAGAACGACCCGGTGATCAGGACGGGAAGCCCGGGATCGGCCATCGCGAGGGCGCGCTCCAGGGCGGCGGCGGGATCCGGGGCCAGGACGGTGGCGGGGTTGACCGCCGCGAACTGCCTGTACGCTTCCTCGGGGCGGCTCTCGCGCTGGCTGCCCGTGGTCGTGATCACGACCGCCCGGAAAGCGGGAGCCAGGATCGCCGCCATCTCTGCGATCCGCTTGTCTGCGGCTGCCGCAAAGAGCAGGATCCCCCGGCCCGGGAAGAGGGTGACGAAGCTCTCCAGCACGCGAGCCACCGAACGGGGAGTGTGCGCCCCGTCCAGCACGACCGGCGGCCGCCGCCGCAGGAGCTCCATGCGGGCCGGAAGGACCGCCGCGGCGAACCCGGCCGTGGCTGCCGCCGCCGGGACCCCCAGGCGCCGCAGGGCCAGGAAGGCGATGGCCGCGTTTTCCCCCTGGTGGGCGCCCAGCATTGCCAGCCGGAGCTCCTGCCCGGCGCCGTCCCGCAGCCGCAGCCGTACCCGGGTACCCTCGGGGGTGCACTGCACATCCAGCTCCGAGAGCTCCTCGTCGAGGAACGCGATCGGGCAGCCCCGCTCCCGGGCCGCGGAGCGGAGCACCGTCTCGGCTTCCGATTTCTGGGGAGCGCAGATCACCGGAACCCCGGGCTTGATGATCCCGGCCTTCTCCCAGGCGATGGCCTCCAGGGTGTCGCCGAGCACCTCCGTGTGCTCGAGCTCGATCGGGGTGATCAGGGTGAGCTCAGGCAGGACCAGGTTGGTGGCATCAAGTCGTCCGCCGATGCCGGTCTCGACCACGGCGATGTCACAATCCGAAGCCCGGAAGGTGCGGAACGCCAGGAGGGTCAGGAGCTCGAAGGTGCTCGGGGGCCCATACTCCTCCAAGAGTTTCCCGGGGAGGCCCTCCACGAGCCCCCGCAGCTCTTCGGCCTGGGACAGCAGGAGCCCCTCGGACGGCCCTTCCGCCTCGTCGGCGCCCGCGCGGGATCCGCCTCCGGACAGCACCCGGATGCGTTCCCGGTAGCTGCTGACGTGCGGGGAGGTGTACAGGCCGGTCCGCCGGCCCGCGTGCCGCAGGCCTTCGGCGATCAGGACGGCGGTGGAGCCCTTGCCCTTGGTGCCGGCCAGGTGCACGGTGGGAACGGCTCTCTGCGGGTCCCCCGAAGCGGCGCACAGGGCGCGCATCCGGTCGAGCTGGTAGCTCCGGGGGTTGAACAGCGCCGGGGAACGCTCCAGATTGGTGAAGCTCTCGATCCAGGCAAAGGCCTCGCCGAGATCCCCGAAGCTCATCTGCGCTCCACCTTCCGCCCCTCGACGGCCAGGGCGTGGGCGGCAAAGCCCTCGTAGCGGGCCAGGGCGGCAACCGGCGTACGCAGCCCCTCCAACCCGCCTTCGGTGACGTAGACCACCGAGGAGCTCTTCATGAACTCCCGCACGGACAGGGGCGAACGGGTGCGGGCCCACCCCCCGGTGGGGATGACGTTGTTGCAGCCAGCCGCGTAGTTGGCCACCGAAAAGGGGGTGTTCTGCCCGAGCAGGATCTCCCCGGCATGGGCGATCCTCGGCAGGACATCGAAGGGTTCCCGGCAGGCCAGCTGCAGGTGCTCCGGGGCGTAGGCGTTGACGAACTCCACGGCCCCATCGATTCCGTCGGTCAGCACGATGCCCCCGAAGCCCGACAGCACGTCCCGGACGAAGCCGGCCCGCTGCCGGGGAAGCTCCTCGAGGAGCGGCGGCAGCGCTTCCCGCACGGCGTCGGCAAGTCCGCGGCTGGGGGTCACCAGGTAGGCACTGGAGTCCGAGCCGTGCTCGGCCTCGATCATCAGGTCCAGGGCGACGCGCCGGGGGTCCGCCTCGGCGTCGGCCAGGATGATGCTTTCCGAGGGACCGGCTGGCAGGCCCACGTCGATCTCCCCGCGGAGCTCCTGCTTCGCCGCGGCCACGTAGAGACTCCCCGGGCCCAGGATCTTGTCCACCCGGGGGATGGTCCCTGTACCGAAGGCCAGCGCTCCGATGGCCTGGACCCCGCCGATCCGGTAGACCTCCCGGACCCCGCACAGGTGAGCGGTGAAGAGCACGGCCGGGTCCACCCGCCCGTCCCGATCCGGGGGAGTCACGCACGCCACCCGGCGGACCCCCGCGATCGCCGCCGGGATGGCCAGCATGTACATGACCGAGGGGAAGCTCCCCCGGCCGTGGGGCACGTACAACCCCACGGAGGCCAGCGGCACCCAGCGTTCCCCGGCATACACCCCGGGCCTCACCTCCACGAGCTCCAGCCCCCGGGGCTTCTGGGATTCGTGGGCGCGCCGGACGTTGTCCGCGGCGAAGCGGATTGCATCCTGCACTTCCGGCGCAAGCTGCCCCCGGGCCTCCTCGATTTCCTGCTCACTCACGGCCAGGGGCAGCCCCTCCAGCTCTGCGCCGTCGAAGCGCCGGGTGTAGCGCACGACCGCCGGGTCGCCTTCCCGGCGCACCGCCGCGAGGATCTCCCGCACCGAGGCAAGCACCTCCGCAGGGATTTCTGCTTCCACCCGCCGGCAGAGGGCGCCGCGTTCGTGCTCCGAAAGACGGCTCCACTCGAAGACGTTGATCTTCATCCCGTACCCCTCCTCACGAGCGCTTCAGGAACAGGTGCCCGTCCTGTCCGGGTTCCCCGAAAGGCTGGAAGTTGAGCCGGGACCACTCGAAGTAGTACCGCCGCCGCTCGGGCTGGAGGTCGTTGTCCAGGCTGAAGTGGCTGATCCCGCAGTTGCCCATGGGGACCAGGGGCATCCAGTCGCGATGACCCAGGGTCGTCTTGACGATCCACTGCATGATTCCCGAATGGGTCACGCACAGGAGGTTGCGCGCTCCGTCCCGGAGCTCCCGGGCCAGGAGCTCCCACAGGGCCTCCGCCCGGGCGTACAGGGCCGCCACGGGCTCGGCGTCCCGGACTCCCTCCCAGCTGCGGGTCTGGAAGCTGCGCCACTGGTCGGGGTGGCGTTCCTTGATCTCCGGGATCGAGAGACCCGTGAACAGGCCGGTGTCCAGCTCGTTGAGCTCCGGGAGGGCCTCGACTCCCTCGAGGTTGAGCTCTTCGGCCAGGATCTCCGCGGTCTCGTAGGCCCGCGCGAGGGGGGAGGAGAATAGGCGCCGGATCTGCCGGCCTGCCAACCATTGCGCCGCCTCGCGAGCCTGCTCCCGACCCCGCAGCGCCAGGGGGAAATCCTCGCGTCCCTGGATCACCCCCGCGGAGTTGCCCTGGCTTTCGCCGTGGCGAAGGAAGAAGAAATTCCCCCGGCCGTCGAGGGCTCGAAAGTCGATCATACCGCCTCCTGGGCCGTGCCCTCCTGGGCCGTGCCCTCCGGCACCCCCGCGCGAATCCTCTCCCGGTACCAGTGGGCGCTGCTGCGCCAGGTGCGTGCCTGGGTGGCGAAGTCCACGTGCAGGAGGCCGAAGCGGGCCCGGTAGCCCTCGGCCCACTCGAAGTTGTCCATCAGGGTCCAGACGAAGTAGCCGGCCACCCGCGCCCCCTCCCGGCGGGCCCGGGCCACGGCCCGGATGTGATCCTCCAGGTAGGCGATGCGCCGTTGATCGTCGAGCTCGCCTTCCGGCTGCGCCGGGCCTCGCCCGTCGGGTTCCTGGACCGTCGGATAGCCGTTCTCGGTGACGAACACCACGGGGTTGCCGTAGCTCTCCCTGAGCCTCCCCAGCAGGCGGTGCAGGCCCCGGGGGTCCACCTCCCAGCCCAGATCGTTGCGCTGAGCCCCGGGGGTGGGAACCCAGCGGGCCCGGGCCACCGGAACCCACGGGCAGTGCCGGTAGCTCTGCACCTGGTAGTAGTTGAGGCCCAGGAAGTCTCCCGGCTCCTGCATCTGCTCCAGGTCACGCTCGTAACCCCGGGGCAGGAAGCGCCGGAGGCGCCGCACCACCAGCGGAGGGTAGGCGCCGCGGTACAGCGGGTCCAGGTAGAAGCGGTTGATGAGCTGGTCGGCGAACTCGGCCGCCCGGCGGTCCCGCGGGTCGTCGGGGTCCAGGGGCGACCCGGCCACCTGGTGCTGGGCGATTCCGATCGCCGCGTCAGGGACCGTCCGGCGCAGCAGGCGCACCAGCCGGGAGTGCCCCAGGAGCAGGTGGTGCGCGACGGTGAGCATGCGCCGCAGGCGCCAGCGCTGCCCCGGTGCATGGAGGCCGAAAAAATAGCCGTAGGCCGCGTAGACCACCGGCTCGTTGATCGTGATCCAGTGCTTGACCCGGTCGCCCAGGGACCGGAACAGCCTCTCCCCGTAGTGAACGAGCGCGTCTATGGACTCCCGCCGAGCGAAGCCGCCGCGCTTCTCCAACCATACGGGGGTATCCCAGTGGAAGAGCGTGCAGAACGGGGTGATACCCTTCTCCAGGAGGGCATCGACGAGGCGGCTGTAGAAATCCAGCCCCTTCGGGTTGACCCTCCCGGGTTCGGGCACGACCCGGGCCCAGGACACCGAGAACCGGTAGGCCTGAAGCTCCAGGCGGGCCATTTCTTCCACGTCGCCGCGGTACCGGCGGTAGTGGTCGCAGGCGACGTCGCCCGTGTCTGCGTTGTGGATCCTGCCCCGGCGATGGGCAAACTCGTGCCAGATGGAGGGGCCGGCCCCGTCGGCCAGGGGGGAGCCTTCGACCTGGTACGAAGCCGTGGCGGCTCCGAAGTAGAAGCGATTCCCGTTTGCCTGCTCCTCCACCCGAACCTGCCCCTCCTGTGAGCGGTGTGGGCCGTCGGTCGGCCCCGCCTGGATCGCCGCCGTCGTCCTGGCTGCGGCCCAACGGCACCCCGGCCGCGCCGAGGGCGATTGTACCCGATAGAAAGCCCGCGGGGCAATCGAGCCGTATGGGGCCTCTCCCGCACGCTGCCGTGCCGGGGCTCCCCGAAGAAGCGTTTTTGTCCCTCGGCCCGTTATACCGATACTAGAGACATGATCTACCTGATAAGCGACACTCCGGACATGGTCGTGGAGACGGACAATCTGGAATACGTGAAAAAGATCGTCCGGGCCCACCCCAACTGCTCGATCCGCGAGCTCGGCAGCGGCAAGGTGTACCGGCCAAAGCTGGTGAGCAAGGCGCCGCCCCTCGAGACCGCCAGGAGCGCATAGCCATACCCATCCCAACGTGCTACCCTACCGGCTATGTTCTGTGTCATCGGTGCGGTGGCGGTAGACGTGCTCGTGCGTCGTGACCGGTTCGTGAAGGGGACCTCGAATCCGGCGTCGATCCGGATGGAGCCGGGCGGGGTGGGGTACCGCATCTTCTCGGGTCTCCCGGAGCCCAAACGGCTGTACACTGCCCTGGGCGCCGACGTGTTCGGACGCTGGCTCGCGGAGCAGATCGCCGACCGCCAGGAGCTTCAGCCGATCTTTCTCGATCGTTTCCCCACCGCCTCCTACTGCGCGTTCATGGAGTCCGGAAAGCTGCTCTACGGGGCCTCGGACATGCAGGTCGTCCAGGACGGCCTGTCCTGGCCGCAGCTGCGGGCCCGCCTGCCGGAGCTCGGAGCGGAGGACATGCTGGTGCTGGAGGCGAATCTCGCCCCGACCCTGGTGCGCACTCTGATCCGGCGCTTCGGCGGGAGAACCCGGGTGGTTTTCGAGGCCGTGTCCGTGGAGAAGCTGCTGCGCCACCAGGAAGCTCTGGCGGACCTGTACCTCCTCAGCGCCAACGAGGACGAGCTGCGGGCTTTGGGCAGGAGCCTGGCGGCTTCACCCGGAAGCAGCCCGGGGCGGGGCGAAGGCTGGATCGCGGGTTTCATGTCCGGTCGCCGCATTGCCCACCTGCTCGTTTCCCGGGGCAGCCGCGGGGCTCGCCTCTACACGCTGGGCCAGGGCGGATCGGTCCGGAAGGCCGAGGAGGCGCCGCGCCGCGTCGTGGCCGCCCGGGACACTACGGGAGCCGGAGACCGCCTGCTTGCCGCGGTCCTGGACCTGGCCGACGGGGAGCCGGAGCTCGCGGCGGCGCTTCCCTCCGCGCTGGATGCCGTCAGCCGGGCTCTCAAGGAGAGGCCGTGAGGGAGTCCTTGCGGGACATCGTGTCCATCCGGGAGGATGTACGCTCCGCCCTGGCCGCGGGGCTTCCGGTCATCGCCCTGGAGTCCACGATCATCGCCCACGGCATGCCCTACCCCCGAAACGTCGAAACCGCGCTGCAGGCCGAGGCGACAGCCCGGGCGGCGGGGGTCCTCGCCGCCACGGTCGGGATCCTGGATGGCCGTGTTCGCGTCGGGTTGACCCGCGACGAAATCGAGACCCTGGCGCGGGCCGACGACGTGATCAAGGTGTCCCGGCGTGATTTCGCCTTCGCGGTCGCAGAAGGGCGAACCGGCGCCACCACCGTGTGCGGCACCATGCTCGCAGCCGGCCTGGCCGGCATTCCGGTCTTCGCCACGGGCGGGATCGGTGGGGTGCACCGGGGTGCCGAGCAGTCCCTGGACATCTCCGCGGATCTCCTGGAGCTGGCTCGCACGCCGGTGATCGTGGTCTCCGCAGGGGCCAAGGCGATCCTGGACCTCCCGAAGACCCTGGAGTACCTGGAGACCCAGGGGGTTCCGGTGGTGGGATACCGGACCGGGAGCTTCCCGGCGTTCTACTCCTGCGAAAGCGACCTGCCCCTGGACCTTAGAGCGGATTCCCCGGAGCAGATTGCGGCGCTGTATCGAACCCACCGGGCGTTGGGACTGTCCCAGGGAATCCTGGTGGCCAACCCGGTTCCCAGGGAGCACGAAGTCCCCCGGGAGGCGATGGAGGGCCACATCCGCCGGGCGCTCCAGGACCTGGAGAGCCAGGGCATCAGCGGCAAGGCGGTCACGCCGTTCCTTCTGGCCCGGATCGTGGAGTTGTCGGGGGGGCGGGCCCTGGAGACGAACGTCCAGCTGCTGCTGTCCAACGTCCGCCTGGCCGGCGAAGTTGCCTGGGCTCTCTCCCGGGAGGGTGGGGTGGGCCGCACTGCCTGAGGCAGACCCCTCCGTGCCGGGAAGCTCGAGCCCCCCGGCGGCCTGCCCCGCCTACCGAAACAGGGCCGCGGCCCGGCAGCTTTCCACCGGGAAGTCGCCGATCGCCGTCTCATCGGAAAGCACGATACCCCGGAAGCCCCGGCGCAGCGCCTCGTACAGGAAGCAGACCTCCGAGCGGGTCGGAGAGCAGCTGCGGGTCATGTGCTCGAATACCTGGCCGGCCAGCATCACCGGGACGGGAAGCCCTCTGACCATGCCGGAGAACTCGTGCACCGCCTCGGCCATGCGCCTGGGCCCCACCTCGGCGCCCAGGTCTCCCCGGCACAGCCACAGCTCGTCGGCGGCCGCGGCGATGCCCTGTGCCTCCGCCAGGGCGCTCTCGCGTTCGATCTTGGCGATCAGGTAGGCGGAGGGGCCGAGAAGCCTCCGGTAGGTCTGCATCTCCGCGGCGTCCCGGACGTACGAAAGGGCATAGCGGGGACTCCGGACGCCCAGGCGGGAGATGGGCTCGAGGAGCTCCCGGTCCCGATCCCCCAGGGACTCTCGCCGAAAGGCGGTACGGCTGAAGGTGATGCCCTTGCGCGGCCGGATCTTTCCCCCCCGGATCACCCGGGCGCGCAGGCGCGTGGCGTCGCAGGACTCGACCCGGAGCAGGCACCTGGCGTCGTCCAGCCGCAGCTCCGGGCTCGACCGGGGCGCCGCCGCGAAGAAATCCGGGTGAGGAACGGGCAGCTCCCCGCTCCCGGCCCCGGGCGCCGAGACGAGCTCCACCAGGTTGCCCTCCACGAGGTCAAACGGCGGGAACTCCCCCAGGCGCCACTTGCTGCCCTGGAGATCCAGGATCACCGGGGCCCTGGAGCTCCCTTCTTCGGCCTGACCGAGGCGCTCCAGGCGCCTGAGCCACTGCTCCAACGCCTCCGGGCTGAGATGAGAGCCGTTGAGCCGCAACCCGTCGACCCCGGCTTCCAGAAGCCCGGCCAAGAGCTCCTCGCTCTGCGTGGCCGGGCCCAGGGTGGCTATGATGGAGTACTGCTCGCGGGGCACGGGGTTCACTATCCGCCGGTGGGGCGCTCGAGGTCAAGGGCGGGGGCGTCGCCTTGGCTCGGGCCCAAGGTGTCGGGTAGACTGTCGGGGCTGGTCAACCAGAAGGGGGGCAACCCATGAGAATCGGCGTTCTTTCGGACAGCCATGACCACGTGGACAACGTCAGGCGGGCAGCGGAGCTGTTCGCCGACCGCGGCGTGGAGGCGGTGATTCACGCCGGGGACATCTGCTCCCAGTTCACCCTGAGAGGCCTCGAGCCTCTCAAGGACGCCGGGGTCCGGATGTACGCCGTGTTCGGGAACAACGACGGTGACCGATTGCTCCTGGAGCGCAAGGCGGGGGGGTTCTTCACCTTCCGCGACACGGTCATGGCTCTGGAGCTCGGGGGCCGTCGGATCGTGGTCATGCACTATCCCGACGTGGCCCGGAGCCTGCTGCGTTCGGGGGATTTCGACCTGGTGATCCACGGGCACACCCACAGCGTGGTGGTGGAGCGGGTGGAGGGGCGACTGCTCCTGAATCCCGGCAGCTGTGCCGGCTACGTGGCCGACCGGGCCACCGTGGCGATCGTCGACCTGGAGGACCTGGGGGCGGAGCTGGTGACCCTGTAGGCTGCCGAGGCGGAAGGGGGGACGATGCGGCGCGGTCGCTTCCTGTTTCTGGAGCCTTTCTTCGGAGGCTCGCACCGGGAGTTCGCCGAAGGACTGATCGAGCACTCCCGGCACGAGATCGAGCTGCGGACCCTGCCGGCCCGCTTCTGGAAGTGGCGCCTCCGGGGAGCTGCGCTCTACCTGGCAGGCAAGCTTCCTGAGCCCCGGGGCTACGACGGGCTCATCACCTCGGACCTGCTGTCGCTGGCAGACCTGAAGGCGATGTGGGGGCCCGCCTGCCCGCCGGCTCTGGTGTACTTCCACGAGAACCAGCTGACCTACCCCCTGGCTCCGGGGGAGCGCATGGACTACCAGTTCGGCTTCACGGACATCACGACGGCCCTGGCCGCCGACCGGGTGCTGTTCAACTCCCGGAGTCACTTCGAGGCCTTCTTCGCCGAGCTGCCCGGCTTCCTCAAGCGGATGCCGGAGTACCGGCCGCGCTGGGTCATCGAGGCGATCCGGGGCCGAAGCGGAGTGCTGAGCCCGGGCTGCCGCTTCGCACCCAGCGACCCGATTCCCCTGCCGTTGCCCGCTCGGCCGCCGCTGGTGGTCTGGAACCACCGCTGGGAGTTCGACAAGGACCCGGGCGCCTTTTTCTCTGCACTCGAGGAGGTGGACGCACGGGGGGTGGGATTCGAGCTCGCCCTGCTCGGGGAAAACTACCAGAAGGTGCCGAAGGCGTTCCTGAGCGCCCGGGAACGCTGGGGGAACCGGATCCTCCAGTACGGCTACGTCGAGGATCGGGCGCGGTACCGGCAGTGGCTCGAGCGGGGGGCGGTGGTGGTGAGCACGGCCAGGCAGGAAAACTTCGGCATCGCGGTGGTCGAGGCCGTCCGGCGGGGCTGCGCTCCGGTGCTCCCGGCCCGCCTTTCGTACCCGGAGCTGCTCCCCCCTGCCTTTCACGGCCACTTTCTGTACGAAAACGAGGAGGAGCTGGTGGAGAAGCTCCTCCGCCTGCTGGTCGAGCTGCCCCTGCCGGACAGCCCCTGGGGAGGCAGGATCCGCAGCCTCGCGCGGTCCATGAACCGCTACGCCTGGGGAAACCTCATCGAGGCGTACGACGCGGAGCTCGATCGGCTGGGCGGATTCGCCTCCTGAGGGGGCCCACGGGCAGGCTGGGGCAGCCGGGCTGCGGCAGCCGGGCTACGGCAGCCGGGCGACCACCTCTTTCAGCTCGGGTTTCTTGGCCACTTCGTTGGCAAAGGCTTCTGCCCGTTCCTTGTTCACGTAGTCCCGGCTCTGGAAGCTGTAGGTGAACTCCGTGTGAACCCGATAGT
>Ga0068714_10002833_pt1 | contig 21564 bp, 20 predicted proteins | sample MTBNYHSulfiMetaG_FD_62988 | JGI IMG/M metagenome (GOLD analysis project Ga0068714, IMG submission 62988) | Enrichment culture microbial communities from rom New York Harbor, USA that are MTBE-degrading - MTBE-NYH (New York Harbor Sulfidogenic)... | ecosystem: Environmental > Aquatic > Marine >... | reverse complement strand
TGACGAGGGGCATGACGAGGGGCATGACGAGGGGCATGACGAGGGGCATGACGAGGGGCACGGCCATGGCGAGTTCGACAACCACCTCTGGCTCTCGCCGCACAATGCCCGCCGCACCGTCGCCGCGCTGGCCGAGGCGCTGGCGCAGCTCGACCCGGCCAATGCGCCCCGCTACCGGGCCAACGCCGAGGGCATGGCGGTGCGCATCACGGCGCTGGAGAATGAGTTGAAACAGCGCTTGTCACCGCTTCGCGAACGCCGCTACATCGTCTTCCACGACGCCTACCACTACTTCGAGGCGGCCTTCGGCCTGCAGCCGGCCGGGGCCATCGCCGTCAGCCCCGATCGCCGTCCCGGGGCCCGCCGCATTGCAGAAATCCGCCGCGCCATCCGCGACAGCGGCGCCGCCTGCGTCATCAGTGAACCGCAGTTCCGCTCCGCCATCGTCGAGGTGGTGCTGGAGGGAACCGGTGCCCGCCACGGAGTGCTCGACCCGCTGGGCTCGGCCCTGACGCCGGGCACGGGACAGTGGTTCGCCCTGATGCAGGGACTGGCCGACGACCTGGAGGCCTGCCTCGCCAAATGAGCGTGCCCCTAATCCGGAGTGCCTGTCTGACTGTTCATAGCTGTTCACGGGCGTCTGCCGGAGCGGGTTGCTGCAAGCCGTTGCTGGCGTCGTCGCCGCCACCAGATGAGGACCCCGCTTATGGCATTGAACAGCAGCAATCCCGCAGCAAGATCAACGGCATAGACGCCCAAATCGCCGAACAGACGGCCGCTGTGCAGGTCGAGCGTCAGCCGTTCTGCCGACAGGCCGGGGCCCGGGTTGCGTTCAACCAGTTGCTGTAACAGGTGGTCGGGAGGAAGGGTTGCCTCAGGCCATGCAGGCTCGACGGAGAGGCGTTGCCAACTTCCCGTTCCCGGATCACCTTCGATGGCCCCCGCAGGTGTCCTCAAGACAATCCCGTTTTTCGTTCCCTGTGCAACGGCATCGATGTCACCCGGTATGCCATCGAGTGCGTCCATGCGTTCGAGCAGTTCCCCTTCCGGACTGAGCAGCAGGAGCTCGTCGCTCGTTGCCGCGACGATCATGGACGGCAGACGCACCGCACCGGCCAGCGGCCCCACCCGGTACGGCAGTCCCGCACTGTCGAGATAGAGTTGATCGCCCCACTGGCTGAGCCACTGTTCACCGACGGAAAAGAAACGCCCTTCCACAGGCGCGATGCCGTACCAGTCGAGCAACCATTGTTTGCGTATCTCGCGCTTGCCGAGGCCCAAGGCATCCGTGTGGTTGAGCATGATGCCGCTGAGGGTCAGTGCCGGCAGCAACAACGCTGCGACCAGTCCCAGGTAGCGGTGCCATTGGTACAGGGAACGCAGGCCCGGCTTGCGCCGCTTATGGCGTGTCATGGTTGCGATTTACCCTGTCTGCCAGCACCAGGACCATGCGCGCCATGTTGCTCATGGCGCGCACCGAAAGGGTGGCGCCGGTGATACCGTCGATCTCCCTGTCCAGTTGCTGCCCGGCACCCAGACCGAGGTGCCGGAACTGCCCGGTAAAGAAGGGGTAGCGGATCTCCCAGCCGCGGCTCTCGCGAAACGCCAGCACCCGTGTCAGCTGCAGCCTGCCCCCTTCGACAATGAAGCCGGCGGTGATCGGGTGCTCCTTGCCGATCGCCTGCATGATCCAGGCAGTGCGCCCGCCTTGCTGCCAGTACCTGATGCGCTGCTGGGGCGGCGGCTCCTGCATCACCTCCCGGTAGCGCACCGCCAGCTCGCCGCTGAGCCAGAGCCGCTGAGCGGGGGGGATTGCGCCGTTGAAGGCCTCTTCGAGGAAGGCCTGCGCTGTCTGGTAGACGCCGCGCGCATGGCCGATCCCCGGTCCGACAAGCAGGAACAGCAGGATAAGGGGGCGCGCGAGGCGCCCCGCCGTGCAACGGTTCAGCATCTTTGCCCCCTAGAACTGATAACCGATGCCGAGATTGAAGCCATCGTATTCGCTGCTCCCTTCGGGTACCGCCTGGTCCTGGTAGTCGAGCTTGAGCACCACGTCGGGATGGGGCCAGAAGTTCACCCCGAGGTCGGTCTGGCTGAATTCGGAGTCGGCGCTGTCTCCGGCCTGCTTGTCCCAGGCATTGTGCCGGGCAAATACCCCCCATTGCCTGCCGATCCGATAGGAGGGCTCGACATACCAGCCGTGCTGCTCGTCGCGGCCGGCGGCGGTGCCGTCGTCATCGAGCCGCCATGCGGCATACAGGGCGCGAAGCGAGAATGGCCCGCTGCTGTAGACGGCATGGGTCTCCAGCAGGCTGGCGGCGACCTTTTCAGCAGCTGTGTCCTGGCGGATGTCGCTCTGGTGGTTGAGGCTGGCGGCCAGTTCCAGGCCGGGGAGCCCCGTCCACTTCACCCGTGCGGTGTAGGCGAGGGCGTCGGCTTTGGCCTTGGCGACCTTCTGGCGGCCACTGCGAAGGTTATAGCCGTCGGTGAAAAGACCGGAGTGCACCGCCAGATCGTAGGAGAGGCCGTTGGCGAAACGGTGATTGAGGGCGGCACCGGCCTCCCACCAGGTGGTGGGGATGATGTTGTTTTCCACCGGGTTGCGTTCCACCCCGTAGAAGGCCGGCGGTTCGTGGGTTTCATTGATCAGTCCGACCGGCAGCAGGAACAGGCCGGCCCTGGCGCTCATCTGCTGGTTCAGGTCGAACTCCAGGTAGGCCTGTTCCAGTTCCACTTCGCCGGCCTGGCTCTCACCGGCGATGGCGTGTTCCAGTTCCAGCTCGGAGAAGAAGCGGGTGGAGGCATCGAATTCATGGCCGAAGAACAGCACGAAGCGGTGAAAGTCGATCTCCTTCTTGTCTGTTCCCCCGGCCAGCTTGTTGTCGAGGTTGTTGTAGTGCAGCTCGCCGTAACCGCCGATGGTGGTGGCGCTGGCGCTCTCCGGGCGAGACTCGGCATCGGCTAGCGCCTCGATGCGCTGCTCGAGCTCGGTGATTTGTTGCTGTAACCGGCTGAGGGCCGGCTCATCGGCCGCAATGGCGGCAACGGGGGAGATCAAGGCGAGTGTGATGAGACTTCGTTTGTAACAGCTCTTCATGGTAGCTCCGTCGTTATGGCTGAGGGGGGTGTGGCGCCTCACGGGCGGCGCAACGGAGCTACTGTAACAAATGTCAATCTAAATGCAAATCATTATCATTTACAATTAAGCTTGACGGTAGTGGATCGCCGAAGGTGTGAGCCACAACGACACACAGGCTCCCGGACCCGGACATGGCGATTCCTGGTCTGGCGAGTCAGATAAACAGATTGCGGGTGCCTACGAGGATCAGCAGGAGCGCGCTGAGCTGCTCGATGCGGGGGCGCCACTGCTGCAGCCGCTCGCGCAGGCGGCTGCCCAGGTAGGCGATGCCGACGCCGTAGAACAGCGAGGGGATGGCGATGGCGCCGAGGCCGAAGCCGAGGCCGAGGGCCAGGCCGTGCCAGGCGCTGCCGGCGGCGGCGGCGGAGAAGAGCACGGTGCCGAGCGGGGCGCAGGGGCTGAGCGCCATCCCCGCCCCCATCAGGAACAGCCCGCCGGGCATCAGCGCCCGCTGCGGCCCTGGCCGGCTGTCCCGCGCAATCACCGCCTCGCCGCTTCCGGTGCAGGCCGCGGCGGTACGCCGGCGCAGCAACAGCGCCAGCCCCACCAGCACCGCCGCCGCCCCCAGCACCCAGCGCACCTCGCCGCCGGCCGCCGCCTTGCCCAGGTACTGCCCCGCCATCCCCGCCCCGGTGGCCAGGGTGGCATAGGCCGCCAGCCGCCCGAGGGAGAAGGGCAGCAGGGTGCGCCAGGCATGGCGAATGCCGCCGTCGCTGGCCATGAACACCGGCCCCAGATAGGGCAGGCAGGTGATGGTGCAGGCGCTCATGCCGAACACCAGCCCCAGGGCGATGGCCATCGGCAACGTCACCAGTGTCTGTTCAATCGGAATCATGTTGTAAAAGCCTGTTAACGCAAAGGTCGCAAAGACGCAAAGGGCGCAAAGAATTTCAAGTGATGGTCCCTCCAAAACAGCGATCTGGCTTTGCTGAGAGATGGGCTTTATTCATTAGCAACCTTCGCGTTCTTTGCGTCTTTGCGCGATGTGCATGGATGCACAAGTGCCGCAGTGGCAGGACGCCATTGAGCGGCCCTTTGCGTTGAGATCTTTTCCAGCATCACTCGCACTCGGCCAGGTACTCCTCGCGGGCGAGGATGGCGGCGCCGAAGGCAGTGGTGGTCTGCGGGTGCTCCGGCACCACCAGTTCGCGTTGCAGTTCGTCCTCGATGGCGGCGACCAGTCCCTTGTTGAGCGCCGGGCCGCCGTCGAAGTAGACCCGGTCCTCGATGCCGACCCGCTTGGCCAGGCGCACGGTGCGCTTGGCGATGGAGTAGTGGATGCCGGCGACGATCTCGCCCTTGCCGTGGCCGTTGGCCAGCAGGCCGATGATCTCCGACTCGGCGAACACGGTGCAGGTGCTGTTGATCGAGAGCGGCGCGCTGGCGGCGTTGAAGTGGTAGTCGCCGAGCTCCTCGAGGTCGATCTCCAGGTTGCGCGCGGCCACGTCGAGGAAGCGTCCGGTGCCGGCGGCGCACTTGTCGTTCATGGCGAAGTTGGCGACGTTGCCCTCAAGGTCGATCTGGATCGCCTTGGAGTCCTGGCCGCCGATGTTGATGATGGTGCGCACCCCGCCGAAGGCCTTGCCCGCCTCGTGGGCGCCGATGGCGTTGGCGGTGATCTCGCTGATCGAGTCGTCCGCCTCCTTGAACAGCTTGCGCCCGTAGCCGGTGGCGATGAGGTATTTCACGTCTTCGTGGCCGAGCTTCAAATCGGCGAGCAGCCGCGCCAACGCCTCCTTGGCGTTCTTGTGGAACAGGCTGCCGGAGGCGGTGACGTGCACCCCGGTGAGGGTGCCGGCCTCGTCCACCAGGGCGACCTTGATCGCGGTGGAGCCGATATCGATACCTGCAAAATAACTCATGCGCGCTTTCTCTTGCGTGTTTTGATCGATTCGAGGAAGGCCTCGATGCGGGTGGAGAGCTGTCCCATGTCGTCGGGGCTGTAGTCGGTCTCCACATAAAGCATCGGGATGCCTTTGGCGCTGAGCGCCTCGGCGATGCTGCGCTGCTCCATCTCGTAGACCTGGCAGCCGGAGAAGGCCTGGTAGACCACGCCGTCGGCGTTGAAGCTGGCGGCCAGCTCCAGCAGGCGGCGCTGGCGGTCGTCGTTGCGGGTGAAGATGGGGCAGGTGCAGGGCTTGAGGTAGCGATCGGCGAGGCCGTCCACCATGTCGTTCACCCGCCACTCGTCCACCGCGGTCATGTCGTAGAGCATGCGGTTGGCCGAGCAGGTCTCGTCGGCCACCACCACGCCGCCCGCCTCCTCGATGAGCAGCGGCAGCTTGAGGTTGGGGAAGATCGGCGGCGAGCCGGTGAAGAGGATGCGCGGCGCCTTGCGCTGGGCGGCCTGGAAGCCTTCGGCCTGGCGCCCGGCCAGCTCGGCGTTGAGCTTCTCCACCGCCGCGGTCCAGCGTTCGATGTCGTCGAAGAAGAAGGCGTTGGTCACCAGGAAGGCGTCCTTGCCGAGGAACAGCGCGGGGCTGCTCTTGCGGAAATTATGCAGGGTGCGGAAGGCGGCCTGGGCGCGGGCGGTGCGGGCCATCGCCGCCTTGAGATTCTTGCGCGTGAGCTTGTTGCCGGTGAGCCGGCCGAGGCGCAGGGCGAACTGGCGCACCGAGCGCTGCCAATAGAGGCGCGACTCCTCGCTCTCCTTGGCCGGCGGCAGCTCCAGGTCGTAGACGCTGTAGCCCATCCCCTCGATCATCGCGCTGGCCTTCTTCTTCTGGTCGCAGGTGGTGGGGTTGACCACCAGGTCGAGCTTTCCGGTGCGCGGGATGGCGTTTTCCGAGCCGAGCATGCCGAGGGTCGCCTTGACCAGCGAGCAGGACTTGGCGGGCATGAAGTCCGCGCCGATCTGATCGTAGTGGTAGGAGCCGTTGCACAGCCGCACCGGGGTGGCGCCCATGGCGTAGATCAGCTCCTCCGGGGCGTGGATGCAGGTTGTGCCGACCAGGGTGCCCTGGCGCGGCAGTGCCTCGCCCTGGCAGTAGACGCGGCGAAACAGCTCGTAGAAGTACGCCATCGCCTGCGGGTTGTCGTCGAAGCGGTCGGTGATGTGGTCGAGCACGTTTTCCGCCTCGCGCGCCTGGCGGCTCAGGTTGTAGGCCGGCCCGGCGCTAGTCGTGGTCATGTCACTCACTGGCGTTTCCTTTGTGCATGCGTTTGATGAAGCCCTGCTCGGTGGACTCGTAGATGGGGATGCCGGCGAAGGTGGCCTTGAGTGCGCCGTCTTCGGGGCAGGCGGCGACGCACTTGAGGCAGAGGATGCAGTCGTCCTGCATGATGCGCGGCTCGTTCACCTCGTCGGCGATCTCCTTGATCTCCATGTCGCACACCCGGTAGCAGTCGCCGCAGCGGGTGCATTTGTCGCCGTCCTTCTTCAGCTTGAGCAGGGCCGGTTTGGAGAAGAGGTAGTGCAGCGCGCTCATCGGGCAGAAGAAGCAGAAGAAGCGCTTCTTGATGAAGGCGCCGGTGAAGAACAGACCGGTGACCAGCATCCCCAGTGCGGTCATCACCATCGCCGTCTTGCTGGAGAAGTCGATGGTCAGCTGCGAGGCGTCGCCGGTAAAGAGCGGGATCACCATGCGCCCGGGGCAGATGTCGCAGAACGGCGTGCCCATGGTGTGCGGCAGCAGGCCGCCGCCGATGGCCAGCGGGATCAGGATGGTCAGCGCCAGCAGCACGTACTTGATCGGGGTCAGGGCGCGAAACTGCGCCTGGCTGTAGCGCGCGTAGCGGATGCCGAGGCGGGTGCGCAGCGCGGTAATCCAGTCCTGGATGGTGCCGAGCGGGCAGGCGTAGCCGCACCACGCCTTGTTGAGCACGAAGAACCACAGGGCGAACCAGAGGAAGGCGGTGAGTACGCCGAGGCCCGCGTAGCCGAACAGCGCTTTCCAGTTCATCGCCATCAGGTGCTGCAGCGGCAGCAGGAAGCAGACCCCACCGCGCCCCTCCTGGTTGAAGCCGCAGGCGAAGGTCGGCAGGTTGTTGCCGAGGTTGATGGCGAAGTAGCCGCCGTAGACCAGCAGCGCGAAGAAGGCGAGTTGCAGCCAGAAGCGCAGGCGGCGCAGGTCGAGGTTGTTGACGGCGCTGCGCAGCCTACTCATCGAATTGCACCTCGCGGTAGGGGCGGTGGCGGCGGCGCCGGTAGAGATAGATAGCGATCCCGGTGGCCAGCAGGGCGAAGAGGCCGAAGGAGATGCCGTAGGCGTAGGACTCGTAGTCGCGCGGTGACGGATAGTAGTTCCCGGCCAGGCTGCTGCGGTAGACGGTTTGTTGGTACGGTGTGCCGTCCACCTCGCCCGCCTCGGGTACGGTATGGACGGCGCTCACCAGGTAGGGTTGGGCCTTGCGCTTTTCGAATTCGTGCCACGGCGGGTAGTAGTCGCGGATCAGGGTGTAGCGGACCCGCCCCTCGCTGTCGCTTAGCGCCCGGCGGCTCCAGCCCTGGGCGGTGGTGAAGGTAACGCTGGCGCCAGGCTGCGGCTCGCCGTTGCGCAGTACCCGGAAGGAGACGGTGTCGCCGTGGCTGAGCAGGGAGTGGAAGTTCTCCTTGGGCAGGCGCTCGCGCACGAGCTCCAGCGGGATAGCGGGGTTGTGGCGCGGCGGCATCTTCGGTTGCACGTCGTCATGTCCCTCGCGGCAACTGTGCTTGAGCACCTCGGCCTTGGCAATGTGCACCAGCCGTACCCCATCGTCCGCGTTGAGCCACTGGTGGGTCAGGTAGGCGTTGTAGAAACCCTCTGCGGGCATGGGGAACTCGACGTTGTAGAGGCCGTGATCGGCGTCGCGCAGGACCGTCTGCTCGGAGAGTTGCCCGGCGGTGTCGAGCAGCAGCAGCGGCGAGAGCGAGGTGACCTGCTGCACGTAGCCGGCCTGCTGCGGGTCATCTCCGTGGCGCAACCAGAGGTTCTTGTAGTAGACGCCGCGGCGGATCTGCACCGGGCCGCCGTGGGCGTGGGCGCCGCCGCCGTGCCCCGCGTGGGGCGAGGCTTCGGAGAGCCACAACGCTTCGCCGGCAACGGCATTTCCCCCCGCCACGGCGAGTGTCAGCATCACAAGCAAGAATGCGGACGCATGTTTGATCATCGGATTTCCTCTCAGGGACGGACTGGTTGTTTCAACGCGGTGACGTATGGCTGGACACACTTAACCGTCTCGCGAGCGGCTGCGCACGCAAGTTCCGGTTTCGGTTCAGCCACGGCGACATCTGTTATATGAGGCAAGAATGGGGCCACTATTATTCCCGTGAAAAAACAGGGGGTAAGGTGGACTCACTTGTTTCGAGTGCGTGAGATGCCGCGCCGGGCTGTGGCATATGGCGCAGCTTCGCGAGCTTCGATGGGGATTTTCGAGGAAGCTGGGCGGCGAAGCGGCTGGGTAAGCCGGGTTTGCCGCTCAGGGGGATTAGAACGGTTTGACCACCACCAGGATGGTGACGGCGGTGAGGATCAGCACCGGCGCTTCGTTGAAGAAGCGGTAGAACTTGTGGCTGCGGGTGTTGCGGTCCTCGGCGAACACCTTCACCAGGTGGCCGCAGTAGAGGTGATAGGCGATGAGCAGACCCACCAGTGCCAGCTTGGCGTGCATCCAGCCGCCGCCAAAGCCGTAGCCGAGCCATAGCCAGGTGCCGAGCACCAGCGCCAGCACCGCCAGCGGCGTCATGAAGCGGTAGAGCTTCCCCTCCATCAGCTTGAGCCGGGCGATCTCGGCCGGCTCGCTGGCCATGGCGTGGTTGACGAAGATGCGCGGCAGGTAGAACAGGCCGGCGAACCAGGCGACCACGAAAATGATATGAAACGATTTGAGCCAGAGCACTGCGCTTACCCCTTTTGCAGCATGCCGAGGATGCGATTGTGCAGTGCATCCATGTCCATTTCACCGAGTTTCTGCTGCACGATGCGCCCATTCGAGTCGATGAGGAAGGTGGTCGGGGTGAGCTTGACGTCGCCGAAGGCCCTGGCGGCCGAGCCGTCGCGGTCCAGCGCCACCTTGTAGGGCAACTGCTTCAGGCGCACCATCTCCCGCACCTGCTCCTCCGGGTCGTAAGACATGGCCAAGGCGATGATTTCCAGACCCTGCGGGCGCAGCTCGTGGTACAGCTCGACCAGGTGCGGCATCTCCTTGACGCAGCCGGGGCAGGTAGTGGCCCAGAAGGTCACCAGCACCGGTTTGCCCTGCAGATGTTGCAGCGAAACCTTCTCTCCACCGAGGGTGGTCACATTCAGCGGCGGGGCCTGCTTCAGGCCGCTGGGGGTAAACCAGACGTAGGCGAGTACGCCGATAAGGACGGCGGCGAAGGCGGCAATGGCGACATCTTTGGCTTTCATGATCTCTGTTCGGTCTCTGTATTCGTTGCGTCGATTCTAGCGGCAAACCGCGTCTACGCCTAACGCGGCGAGTCCGCTGCAGGTTTGTCCGCCGTTGCCGGATTTGGTTCCTCGCCACGCAACCGATCGAGAAAGCCCTGTGCCAGAGCGCGGTAGACGGGTTCGTGGCACACCAGGCGGGAGGTGGCGTAGGCGATGAAGGCGGTGGCCATCAGCGGCAGCAGCATGGTGTGGTTGTCGGTCATCTCCATGACGATGACAAAGGCGGTGATGGGGGTCTGCACCACCCCGGTAAAGTAAGCGACCATGGCGAGGATGACGATCGCCTCTGCCGCCGGGCCGGAGAAGAGCTCGGCCATCGCCGCACCGAGTCCAGCCCCGGTGGCCAGCGAGGGGGCGAAGATGCCGCCGGGGATTCCGCTGAAATAGGAGGCGAGGGTGGCGAGCATCTTGAGGAAGGGGAAGGCCGCCCCGACCTCGCCTGCCCCGGTGATGACCGCCTTGGCTTCGGGATAACCGGTGCCATAGACGCTGCCGCCGGAGAGGAGCCCCGCGATCGCTACCACCAGGCCGCATAGCCCAGGCACCAGCAGGGGGTGGCGCAGCAGGTGAGGTGCTATCAAGCGGGAGCCGCTGACCAGCAGGCGGGCGAAGCCGCCGCCGAGCAGGCCGCCGGCGATACCGACTACCGGCACCACGACCCAGCCGCTGCCCAGCGCCAGGGTGGCGCTGCTGCTGCCGAAGTAGGTGTAGTTGCCGAGCACCGCCAGCGCCGTGATCCCGGCCAGTACCACGGCGGTGAGCATGGTGCCGCTGGTGCGCTCCTCGAAGCTGCGGGCCATCTCCTCGATGGCGAAGACGATCCCGGCCAGCGGGGTATTGAAGGCGGCGGCGATGCCGGCGGCCCCGCCGGCGATGATCAGGCTTTTGTCCAGGTAGTGGCGCGGAAAACTGGCGTAGTGGCCCACCGAATACATGATGGCGGCGCCGATGTGTACCGTCGGCCCCTCCCTGCCGATGGAGGCGCCGCACAACAGGCCGAGCAGGGTGAGGAGTATCTTGCCGATGGCGATGCGCAGCGACAGTACCGTGCGTCGCAGGAAATGCCTCTCCGGCGGCAGTTCCAGCGCCGCGATGGCCTGCGGGATGCCGCTCCCCTGGGCGCCGGGGAAGTAGCGACGGGTGAGCCAGGCGATGAGCACCAGGCCTGCCGGGGTCAGCAGCAGCGGCAGATAGGCTGAGCGGGACTCGAACTGGCGAAAGATCTCGCTGGCCATCTCGCTGCCGAGGGCGAACAGCGCGGAGATCAGGCCGACCAGGATGGCGCCACCCCAGAAGACCAGCGGCGCCTTCCAGCGGTGGGGGGTGACGTAGCTGCGGAGGGTCATTCGCAGATAACGAAACGTCACTTTCATGGATGAGAGAGGTGGCGTCATCTTGCCTTTCGGTTTCGCCAAAGCGGCCCATTATGCCAGAAGGGGGGCCGGACTGTCCCCTCCAGGACCGCGCTCACCCTGTGTTTCAGGACACGGAACACACGAAGGGTGTATAAGATACAGGGGAAAAGTGGCTAGATTCGAGGGACGGGGAGCGTGGCGGGCGCAGGTTTTATTACATGGTTGGCGCGAAGCGACACCGGCCCTCGTCCCTTTTCCCTCGCCTCTCGTATCTTCTCTCGCCAGCCCGGGGCTTTCGCTTTGCGGTGTCACGTTTTATCATCGTCCCTCTTTTGCTGGAATTTCAGGTTGTGAGCACGATGATCAAGGTTGGTATTGTCGGGGGTACGGGGTACACCGGTGTCGAGTTGCTACGGCTGCTGGCCGCCCATCCGCAGGTCGATCTGCGGGTGATCACCTCCCGCTCGGAGGAGGGAACGGCGGTCGCCGACATGTTCCCCAACCTGCGCGGCCACGTCGATCTCCGTTTCAGCGCCCCCGATGCCGCCGTGCTCAAGGCCTGCGATGTGGTCTTTTTCGCCACCCCGAACGGTATCGCCATGACCCAGGTGCAGGAGCTGCTGGATGCCGGGGTCAAGGTCATCGACCTGGCGGCGGACTTCCGCATCAAGGATATCGCGGTGTGGGAGAAGTGGTACGGGATGCAGCACGCCTGCCCGGAGCTGGTGGCCGAGGCGGTCTACGGCATGCCGGAGATCAATCGCGAGGCGATCCGGGGCGCGCAACTGGTTGCCAATCCCGGCTGCTATCCCACTGCGGTGACGCTCGGATTCCTGCCGCTGCTCGAAGCGGGACTGGTTGACGCGCAGGGCCTGGTGGCCGACTGCAAGTCCGGCGCCAGCGGCGCCGGTCGCGGCGCCAGTGTCGCCACCCTGCTGTGCGAAGTCGACTCCAGCTTCAAGGCCTATGCGGTGGCCGGCCACCGCCACCTGCCCGAGATCAGTGAAAAACTGGGGCTGCTGGCCAACGGCGAGGTGGGGCTGACCTTCGTGCCGCACCTGCTGCCGATGATCCGCGGTATCCATGCCACCCTCTATGCCCGCCTCAACGATACCGGCGCAGACCTGCAGACGCTGTTCGAGCAGCGTTATGCGGACGAGGCTTTCGTCGATGTGATGCCGGCAGGCTCCCACCCGGAGACCCGCACCGTGCGCGGCGGCAACATGTGCCGCATCGCCGTACACCGCCCGCAGGGCGGCGATACGGTGGTGGTTCTTTCCGTAATTGATAACCTCGTCAAAGGCGCCGCCGGCCAGGCAGTGCAGAATATGAACATTATGTTCGGTCTTGAAGAGCGCACCGGCCTCAACAGCATTGCGGTCATGCCATGAGCCACCTTATCGTCAAGGCCCGCCCGCAGCGCCAGGCACGCCTGATCCGGATGGGTGTAGCCGTGCTGGTGCTGCTGCTTGCCTGGGGGCTGTTCGAATTCGGTCGCTATCGAAGCGGCTTCGATATTCTTGCCGCCCAGGAACTGCAAACCACGTACGAAGAGCAGATGTCCGGCATGCTCAATGAAATCAGCCGGTTGCGCGAGCAGAAGGCGATCCTTGAGCGCAGTACCCGGATTGAGCAGGAGGCCTACAAGCAGTTGGAAACCACTGTAAACGGGCTGCAGGACGAGATCCTGGAGCTGAAGGGGGAACTGGCCTTCTATCGGGGCATCGTCTCCCCCAGTGATGACGCCAAGGGGCTGGATCTGCAGTCTTTCGAGCTGAGCGGCCGCGGCGTGGAGCGCGTCTTCTCCTACAAGCTGGTGCTGACCCAGATCCTCAATAACAGCACGTTCGCCACAGGCACCGTTGCCCTCGCGGTTGAGGGGATGGAGAATGGCGAGACGCGGGAATATCCGCTGCAGCAGCTCAGCAATCAGAAGGGCGAGATGCGCTTCCAGTTCAGATACTTCCAGATCCTGGAGGGGGAGCTGAGCCTGCCTGAGGGCTTCACTCCCCACAGGGTCAATATTACCGTCAAACCGAGAACGAAATCGCACAAGCAGTTGTCGCAGTCATTCGACTGGACAGTCCAGGGGAGCTAACTACATGTTTATGATGGGCAATAAGAAAAAGCCGGCTACGAAAAACACCAAGATCGACACCCTTATAGGTCAGAACTCGGAGATGCACGGCGACGTGATCTTCAGCGGCGGCCTGCATGTGGATGGCGTGATCAAGGGTAACGTCTTCGCCGAGCCGGAGAGCGGCTCGATCCTCAGCGTCAGCGAGCGGGGTTTCATTGAAGGCGACGTGCGGGTACCCAATATCATCCTCAACGGCGCGGTGAACGGCGATGTCCATGCCGCCGATCACATTGAACTTGCCGAGAAAGCGCGTGTCACTGGAAATGTGTACTATAAATTGATTGAGATGGTCCGGGGGGCCGAGGTCAACGGCAACCTGGTGCACCGCAATGAGGGAAAGCAGGACTACCTGCCGGGGCCGGCGAAGGCAAGTGCGCTGGCCCAGGAGAGTGAGGATAATTCTTGACTATTTGTCTCGGGATATGAATACTTAGTCCCAGGCTGCAAGCAATGTAACGTTCCGGAGATTTATGATGAGTGATGCAGAAAGCCCGTTGATTTTCACCGATAGCGCGGCCAACAAGGTCAAGACGCTGATCGAGGAAGAGGGCAACGACAACCTGAAGCTGCGCGTTTATGTCACCGGCGGTGGATGTTCCGGCTTCCAGTACGGTTTCACCTTCGACGAGAGCGTCAACGAGGGCGATACCGCGGTGGAGAAAAACGGCGTAACCCTGCTGATTGACCCGATGAGCTATCAGTACATGGTAGGTGCCGAGATCGACTACAAGGAAGACCTTGAAGGTGCGCAGTTCGTGATCCGCAACCCTAACGCCACCACCACCTGTGGCTGCGGTTCCTCCTTCTCGCCATAGTCTGACCCAACGCAGGAAGTGGCCGCAAGAACGGCCTTGGTGTTGACCACCAAGGCCGTTTTTTATGCCCGCGGCAGGGGGGGATATGGATGCTGGGCAGCGCTGGCCTGGTTTCGCAACGAAAATTCGCGCTTGAAGTGGCCCTGTTGCGACCATAGACATACAATCTGATTAATAATTGAGTTGTTTAGTGAGGGTAATACATGAGCGTCTATTTGCCCGGTCTCGAAGGGGTGCCCGCCACCCGTTCCAATATCTCCTTCATCGACGGGGAGAAGGGCATACTCGCGTATCGTGGTTATCCCATCGAGCAGCTGGCCGAGCACAGCACCTTCGAGGAGACCACCATGCTGCTGCTCGACGGCCGGCTGCCGAGTGCGGAGGAGCTGGCCGAGTTCGATGAGCAGCTCAGGCGCAATCGTCGGGTGAAATACAACATCCGCGAGATCATGAAGAACCTGCCGGCCACCGGTCACCCGATGGAGATGCTGCAGACCGCTATCGCCAGCCTGGGGATGTTCTATCCGGGCAACGAGGCGCTGACATCATCCCGGATGAGCGAGGATCTGACCTACATCCATCGCATGACGGTGAAGCTTATCGCACGCATCCCTGTGATCGTGGCCATGTGGCAGCATATCCGCAATGGCTACGACCCGATCCCGCCGCGTCAGGACCTGACCACCGCGGAAAATTTCCTCTATATGCTCAACGGGCGTGAGCCCGATCCGCTGGATGCGGACATCATGGACACCTGTCTGGTGCTGCATGCCGAGCACACCATCAATGCCTCGACCTTTGCGGCGCTGGTCGCCGGTTCCACCCTGGCCAGTCCCTACGGGGTGATCGCCGCGGCGATCGGCACCCTCTCGGGTCCGCTGCATGGCGGGGCCAACGAGAAGGTGGTGGATATGCTTGAGGAGATCGGCAGGCCGGAGAACGTCAAGCCCTGGTTGGACAAGCAGCTGGCATCCAAGGCCAAGATATGGGGCTTCGGCCACCGCGAATACTCGGTCAAGGATCCGCGAGCGAAGATCCTGCAAAAGCAGATGGAGAAACTGGCAAGGGACCGGGGCGGCAAGATCAGCCCACTGTTCGAAACCGCGCTGGCGCTGGAGGAGATCGCCGAGGTGCGGCTTGGGCCCAAAGGGGTCTATCCCAACGTCGACTATTATTCGGGGATCCTCTACTCGGAGATGGGGATACCCACTGACCAGTTCACACCGATCTTCGCCGTCTCGCGTGCCGCCGGCTGGCTTGCCCACTGGCGTGAGCAACTGGCCGATAACCGCATCTTCCGCCCGACCCAGGTCTATATCGGCGAGCCGCTACGCGAGTATGTGAGCATCGACAGGCGCTGAGATTGACAATCGGCCTGGCGTCTTTGCGCTCTTTGCGCTGAAGCTTTTTTCATTATCAGGTCACAAAAAAGCCGGGCTCGATAGCCCGGCTTTTTCGTTCTGCGGTTCATGCGTCAGGCGAGTCCATCGGCCTCCTGCCTGCCCTGGATGCGCCCACGCAGGAAGATAAAGGCGACCACCGCAACCACCCCCAGCTGCGCCCCGAGTGTCTCCAGCGTCGGGTAGATGCCCAGCAGATCGACGGAGGGGAAGCTGATCTGGCCGATGGAGAGCCAGCCCGCCTCCTGCAGGCCGGCCACCCCGTGTCCGGCAAAGGCCACCGCCAGGAGAAACAGTACCGCGGCGTTGACGCGGAAGACGAGCTTGAGCGGCAGACGCACGCTGGTGCGCAGCAGGAACCAGCCGAGGGCGACCAGGCTCACCGCGGCAGCGGCGATACCGCCCCACAGGAAGGTGTGGACCTCCGCTTCGGCCTGGAGCCACAGCGCCTGGTAGAACAGGACCGTTTCGAACACCTCACGGTAGACGGCGATAAAGGCGATGAAGGTTAGCAGCCACAGCGAGCGCCCCTGCAGCGCAGTGCGGATCCGGGTGTCGACAAACTCGCGCCAGCGGGTGGCGTGGGTCTTGTCATGCAGCCAGAACCCCACGTAGAGCAATACCGCACAGGCAAGCAGTGCGGTCAGCCCCTCGGTCAGCTCCCGTCCGGCGCCACTGATGGTGAACAGGTAACTCGAGACCGCCCAGGTCACACCGCCAAAGCCCAGCGCGGCGATCCAGCCCGCATGCAGATAGGGCAGGGTGTCGCGGCGGCCGCTCCTGATCAGCACCGCAGCCATGGCGGCGAGCAGGAGGATCGCCTCGAGGCCCTCGCGCAACAGGATGACGAAGGCGCTGAGAAAGCCTGCCTCGCCGCTCATGCGGCTCTCGGCGAGGGTGTCGATGGCCAGGTCCAGTTCTGCCAGCAGGCCGGCATGCAGGGCTTCGACCTCCGGCAGGGGCGCGCCGGCACGTATTTTCTCCCTGTACTGGAGCATCTCACGCTCGATCGCCCTGGTCGCCTGCGGGGCCACGTTGCTGAGAGCCGTCTCGCCAAGCTCGAACCCGTCGAGATAGGCCGAAAGGCTCTGCTGGTAAGCTTGCTGCAGATCGCCATGGCGATAGCTCTCCAGGCTGTTGTCCAGCATTACCCGCGCGGTCACCAGCGCCCCCTGGGTAGTCGAGACGGCATGGGGAGCGCTGCGCAGATAGGCGAGGAGCTCAAGCCCCTGGCGGCCGAATCGCTCCTCCGCCTCGGCGGGGGTGAGTTTGCTCACCGCGGCCAGGTCGGGCATCCACTCCCTTGCCTCCGGGTTCTCCTGCCACACCGCCTGGCCGGCGCTGCGCTGCTCTCCGCTGAACGGGAAGTTGGCTACATGGAAGGCGAGTGCCCAGCGCTGCTCCTCGCTCAAGCCATCGAAAGCGGGCATCGCTGTTCCTTCGACCCCCTGGGTGATCGCAGAGTAGAGTCCCCATGTGCTGCGTTCGCGCTGGCGGCCCATCTCCTGGAAATTGATCGGCGGCGGATTGAACCGGGCCGCCAGAGGGCCGTTTCCGTCTCCGCTTACCCCGTGGCAGCTGGCGCACTCCTGCTGATAGAGGCGTTCGCCCGTCGCCAGCGGTGGGGTGCGGCGGGGGGTGGTGACGACGGGATAGTTAGAGGCAATTCGCTCGGACATGCTCTGCACCAGGGTATTGATCTTGCGTGGCGGCAGTCGCTGTTCAATGGCCGATTGCAGCTGCTTCCCCTCCTGCAGCAGGAGCGCCTTATCCGGTGAGTTATCGAGCTGCCCGGTCAATACGATGACCTGGGTGGAGAACTCCTGCATCTCTGCATACTCCTCGATGTCCGTTACCTGGCGGTTATTGACCGTCGCCGGGTAATCGACACGGATGTAGTCGAGCATATGCAGGAGCATCGCAGGCCCCTCGGCTGCGATGGCCGGGGAGAGCATGAGGAGTGCGGCGAGCGCTGCCAGGGTGGTGCGCAGGCGGAAGAACTGTTTTGTCAGGTGCATGGCGGCCTATCCGATAATCTAAATGATAACGATTATCATTAAACATCAGGTTTTGGCCGAATGCAAGCAGCAAAGAGCGTCGTCGCACTTCTGCCCGCTTTCTCCCTGCCTCAGTTGCCGAGGTAGATGGCGCCGAGCACCACGGAATCTGTGGCGCCGGTGACGGAGGGGAGGTTTCCAGGGAGGTGATGCATCGTCTGGCGGGCCAGCCAGGCAAAGGCGGTGGCCTCCACCCAGCGCGGCGCCAGGCCGTAGGCTTCGGTTGTGCAGAGCGGCGACTGCGGCAAGGCGGCTGCGAGCCGCTCCATCAAATAGCGGTTATAGGCCCCGCCGCCGCAGACCAGCACTTCGCAACGCCCCGGGGCATAGCGGCCGATCGCTGCAGCGATGCTGCGTGCACTCAGTTCGACCAGGGTAGCCTGTACATCCTCTGCGGGAAGCTCCCGGGTGAGGCGGCTTTGCAGCCAGCCGAGATTGAAGTGCTCACGGCCGGTGCTTTTTGGCGGCGTAAGGGTGAAGTAGGGATCGGCCAGCAGGGAGTCGAGAAGCGGGAGGTTGACGCTGCCGCTTCGTCCCCACGCACCATCCTCATCGAAAGGCTCTCCCCGGATCTGCTGGCTCCAGCCATCGAGCAGCATATTCCCCGGGCCAGTATCAAAACCACTGACCGGTGCATCGGCAGCCGCCGGCAGGATGCTGATATTGGCGATGCCGCCGATGTTGAGAACGACCCTATCGCCCGCGCTGCTGCGAAACAGGGCGGCATGAAAGGCGGGAACCAGTGGCGCGCCCTGGCCACCTGCTGCCATGTCGCGGCGGCGAAAGTCGCTCACCGTGGTAATTCCGGTCGCCTGGGCGATGGTGTTGCCGTCGCCGATCTGGACGGTATAGGGAGGCGATGCCTGCGGGGCGTGACGAATGGTCTGGCCATGGCTGCCGATCGCCGCAACCCGGGCGGGATCGATTCCGCTGCCGCTCAGCAGCTCGTGGATACTCTCGGCGCTGAACCGTCCGAAGTGGATATCGGCCTGGGCCATCCGCTCCAGTTCGTTGCCATCGGCATGGGTCAGATCCGAGAGGCGTTGCCACAGCCTCTCCGGGAGGGGGCGGCTGAGGTGTGCGACAAGCTGCAGGGGGGGCTCTTCGAAATCGACCAGCACGAGATCGAGTGCATCCATGCTGGTTCCGCTCATCAGGCCTACATAGTATTCAGCCATACAGCCCACCGTCGCGGGGTCAGAGGTTGGACGCCACCTGGGTGCGCTTGAACAGATCCAGCTGGGCCAGAAGTTGCTGCGACTGCTGTAAGAATTCCGCCTTGTACTCGGCCTGTATGGGGGCAGCATCAGGCAGCTTGACGGTCAAGGGGTTGCGGTGCGCGCCGTTGATGCGGAATTCGTAGTGCAGGTGCGGGCCGGTTGCCATGCCGGTCTTGCCCACATAACCGATGATCTGCCCCTGCTTGACCCGGCTGCCGCTGGTAACGCCCTTGCGGAAACTCGACATATGCGCATACAGGCTGGTGATGTTGCCGCCGTGCTGCAGCACCACGGTATTGCCGTAGCCCCCCTTGCTGCCGCGGAAGATCACCTTGCCGTCGCCGGCCGCCTTGATCGGGGTGCCGGTTGCCGCTGCGTAGTCGACACCGCGGTGAGGGCGTTTTTTGCCCAGCACCGGGTGGTAGCGTTCGCGCTGGAAGGTCGAGGAGATGCGGCGGAAGTCGACCGGGCTGCGCAGGAACGCCTTGCGCATGCTGCGGCCATCCTCGGAGTAGTACTGGCTGTTGCCTTCGTGATCAGTAAACAGCACCGCACGGTAGGTGTTCTCCTGATTGGTGAACTCGGCCGCCAGAATCTTGCCATCGCGCAACTTTTCGCCATCCAGGTAGTGTTGCTCGAACATCAGGGCGAAACGGTCGCCCTTGCGGATATCGAGGGCAAAATCCACATCCCAGCCGAAGATGCTGGCCAGCTGCATGATGATGCCGTCTGAGAGTCCGGCATTTTGGCCAGCCTGATAGAGGGAGTTCTCGATGACCCCGTTGGCGTGAGTCAGGCGGATCTCGACCGGGTGCTCGATGATGTGGCTGCTGAAGTCCTCCCCGTTACGGGTGACGAGCAGGCTCTTTTCCGGTGAGACGATGCATTTGATGGCTTGCAGCCGGTTCTGCTCGATCTGGAACTGCAGCTGTTGCCCGGGGTGCAGATTGGTCAGGATTTTGTTCGCCTTGTCGGCCTCGGCAACGGAATAGAGCTGCTGCGGGGTGAGGTCGAGGCGAGCGAAGATCAGGGACAGGTTGTCGCCACTGCGCACGGTCACGCTCTGCCAGGGGAGCTCAATGTTGCGCTCCTCCAGCGGAGCCTGCGACGTGGAGGTTTCCGCCTCAAGGCCGGGCAGCCGCAGCGGAAGTTGCAGGATCTCCTGTTGCATTGCCTGGGCCGATGCAGGTGCAGGGAGGGCCGACTGGGTGATCTGACGAGTCGCCTCGGCCTCATGGCTGGGGCTCAGCAGCGCAGCAATGCCGGCCACCGCCGAGAAAATCGCCAACAGGTGCAAGGGCTTGCGATGCAACAAGGGGGGCTTCGGAGACGCGGTCTTTCCGAGCGATTTGTAGTCTTTGTTTAGATAATTGCTGTAATCCACGGAATTTACTCGAGAATTTTTCCCTAACATACTGCCATTACCGGTGCGGGTCAATGATCTGCGTCACTGTGTCGCAAACAGAAGGCTGTGGTAACCTAGCGCCATTTTGAGTCGGGAGTAATTAGGTATGGCAACGCTGGATGAAGCGCTCGCACTGATCAAACGCGGCGCCGAGGAGATCCTGGTCGAGGAGGAACTGAAAGCCAAGCTCAAGGAGGGCAGGCCGCTACGGGTCAAGGCCGGCTTCGACCCCACCGCACCAGACCTGCATCTGGGCCACACCGTACTTATTAATAAACTGCGTCAGTTCCAGGAGCTGGGGCACGAGGTGATGTTCCTCATCGGCGACTTCACCGCGATGATTGGCGATCCGACCGGCAAGAGCGCCACCCGCCCGCCGCTCTCCCGTGATCAGGTAATAGAGAACGCCCAGACCTACGAGCACCAGATCTACAAGATCCTCGACCCGGACAAGACCCTGGTGATGTTCAATTCCAGTTGGATGAACGCCATGGGCTCGGTGGAACTGATCCAACTGGCCTCCCGCCACACCGTGGCGCGCATGCTCGAGCGCGACGACTTCTCCAAGCGCTACGGCTCCGGCCAGCCCATCGCCATCCATGAGTTCCTCTATCCGCTGATCCAGGGGTACGACTCGGTAGCGATGAAGGCGGATGTGGAACTGGGCGGTACCGACCAGAAGTTCAACCTGTTGGTGGGGCGCCAGCTGCAGGAGACTTTCGGCCAGAAGCCGCAGACGGTGCTGACCATGCCGATCCTCGAGGGGCTGGACGGGGTGCAGAAGATGTCCAAGTCGCTGAACAACTATATAGGCATCAACGATGCCCCTGATGAGATGTTCGGCAAGCTGATGTCCATCTCCGATGAGCTGATGTGGCGCTACTTCGAACTGCTCAGCTTCCGCCCGATGAGTGAGATCGAGGGCTTCAGGGGAGAGATCGGGCAGGGCAAGAACCCGCGGGATGTGAAGTTCCTCCTCGCCGAGGAGATCATTGCACGGTTCCACGACAGCTCAGCGGCGACCCGGGCGCGGGAGAGCTTCATCGCCCGTTTCCAGAAAGGGGCAATGCCCGAGGAGATGCCGGAGGTGACCCTGAGCGCCGATGCGGAGGCGATGCCCATCGCCAATCTGCTGCATCAGGCGGGCCTGGTGCAGAGTACCTCGGAGGCACTGCGCATGATCCAGCAGGGAGCGGTGCGCATCGACGGAGAGCGGGTCGAGGATCGCAAGCTCGAGATCGCCGTCGGTGCGAATCATGTATTCCAGGTAGGCAAGCGGCGATTTGCCCGTGTTAGCGTCGTTTGATGAATAATTAGCCTGAAGTTGCTGAGTTAAGTTATTGAATATATTTGCATTATTAAATTATTTGATGATTTGTGAAGATTTTTGTTGATCATCGAAAATCGCCGCGTATAATGCGCACCTTCTTCAGGGCAACCGGCTCCGGCCACTAGCCAAAACGCGAAGAAGCGGGGTGTCTAAAGACTCCTCGGGCGAGCCGAAAACGAACACTTCGGCAAGCGAAAAAAACTCCGAAAGGGGTTGACAAAAAAGAGGTTTCCGGTAGAATGCCGGCCTCCTCGCTGAAGAAGTTCAGCGGCGCTCTTTAAAAAGTTGGCTAAGTAATTTGTGTGGGTACTCCGTCGTAGCTTGCCTTGTGC
>Ga0068714_10002831_pt1 | contig 21572 bp, 15 predicted proteins | sample MTBNYHSulfiMetaG_FD_62988 | JGI IMG/M metagenome (GOLD analysis project Ga0068714, IMG submission 62988) | Enrichment culture microbial communities from rom New York Harbor, USA that are MTBE-degrading - MTBE-NYH (New York Harbor Sulfidogenic)... | ecosystem: Environmental > Aquatic > Marine >... | reverse complement strand
CATCGGCCAGATCGACGACACGCAGGTGCCGGCCTTTGCCTGGCGGCGTACGAGCTACCGCGACATAGCGACGCAGGGGAGTCCTATCGCGATGCGCCTCAAACTTAACGGAGGAGGTGATTGGGGCCTCTGGTGCCATAGCTTCTTTTCGGTGGTGCCGCCGGAGGAGTATTTCGACAGGCACCCGGAGTACTTCTCTCTTGTCGACGGCAAGCGCGTGCGTGACAAGCAGCTCTGCCTGACTAACCCGGATGTGATCCAGTTGGTCATTCGCAGGCTGCGGGAGATGACCGCCAAGGAGCCGCATCTGCCGTACTGGTCGATCAGCCAGATGGACTGGGCCGGCAACTGCGAGTGTCCCAACTGCCGCGCTGCGGACGACCGCGAAGGAACGCCGATGGGATCGCTGCTCGAATTCATCAACACGATTGCGGCCCAGTTCCCCGACAAGATCATCACCACGCTGGCCTACCAGTATTCCCGCAAGCCCCCGCGCACGCTGAAAGCCCTCCCCAACGTCGGCATCCAGCTCTGCACGCTCGAACTGAATCGCAGCCAGTCGTTCGCCACCGACGGGCGGGCGGAAAGCGTCGCCTTTCGCGAGGAGATCGGCCGCTGGGCGGGCATCTCGCGGAACATCGTAATCTGGGACTACACGATCCAGTTTGCCAACCTGGTCAGTCCCTTTCCCAACCTGCGTGTCCTTAAGCCCAACCTCCAACACTTAGCGTCGCATCGGGTCATGGGAGTTTACTCGCAAGCCAATCGCGAGATTGGCGGCGAGTTCGCCAAGTTGCGTGGCTACCTCCTCGCCAAGCTGATGTGGGACCCGAACCAGGACGTGTCCATGGTGATGGATGATTTTCTCGACGGCTACTACGGTCCGGCGGGCAGGCCGATCCGGCGGTACATCGACCTGATGCACGATGCGCTCGAGAAGTCCGGCGCGGACCTGAAGATCTTCGGCGGACCTGCGGACCACCGCAACGGCTACCTCGCTCCCGATTTGATCGCGCAGTACGACCGGTTGTTCGACGAAGCGGAGCGCCTGGTAGCGGATGACCCCGCGTTCGCATCGCGGGTGCAGGTGGCACGCATGCCGCTGATGTACGCGAAGCTGCGGCTGGGGGCCGGCGATGTGGACAGCCGTCTCCGGGAGGCCGAGCGGTTGTTCAAGATCGCCGAGCGGCAAGGACTTGAGATGTTCAACGAATGGGACGTGACCACGGCGAAGTTCAAGCAGGAGATCTACGACAAGCTTCACGCCGAGAAGGACAAGTGAAGGACGGGCGAAGTTGCTGCCCTGTGAAAACTCTTCCGGGGGTCGGCCGACGTCATTGGCTTCGTGCCGATTGTCAGAGGTTGCACTGTCTCTATTCGATCACGTGAATGTTCCTCTTCCTGCACATCTCTTTGAGGATTTTGGGCCAGACAGTCGCGCTGACCTCGCCGAGGTGAGCCTTTTTCAGGAGCAGCATGAACGTACGGGACTGGCCGATGCCGCCGCCGATGCTCAGTGGAATGTGATCGTTCAGGATCGCCTGGTGATAGGGCAGTCTTAGCATATCCAACTGGCCCGTGATCTCCAACTGCTTCTTCAGAGACTCGGCGGTGACACGGATGCCCATGGAGGTCAATTCGTGTCGGCGTTTTGTCACAGGGTTCCAGACAAGGATGTCGCCGTTGAGGCCGTGCATCGGCCGGCCGTCGTCAGAGGTCGTCTCGGTGGCCCAGTCGTCGTAGTCGGCCGCCCTCATCTCGTGAGGGTAGCCATCCTGGAGCACCCAGCCGATACCGATGATGAAGACGGCGGGATATTCCTGCACGATCTTGGTCTCCCGCTGCTTGCGAGGCAGGTCCGGATACCGCTCGAGGATCTCCTCCGCGTGAAGGAAGGTCAGCTCGTCGGGTAGATCGGGGTACTTGTCCGTCTTGAGTTGCGGGAAGAGCTGCTGCACGTGCAGTTCGGCGCCCTTGAGGACCTGCCAGATCTTCCGGACGACCTGCTTGAGGAACTGCACGTTTCGCTGGTCCTTCGTGATGGCCAGTTCCCAGTCCCACTGGTCGACGTAGGCGCTATGGTCGTGGTCGAGGAAATAATCTTTGCGGACCGCCCGCATGTCCGTGACCAGGCCCTCGCCCGCCTGCATGCCGAACTGCTTGAGCGCCATGCGTTTCCATTTCGTGGCCGCCTGAACGACCTCGGCGTCGACGGGGTTCTTGTTGTAGTCGTTCGCGATGCGGAAGCGGACCGGGGTGCGCGAGCCGTCGCGATCGAGGTAGTCGTTGACGCCGCTGCTGACGTCCACGATCAAGGGGACGGTGACTCGGATGAGGTTGAGCTCCTTGCAGAGGTTCTGCTCGATGTAGTCCTTCACGGCGTAGGTGGCGATTTGCGTTTCTTTGGGTGACAGCAGGGAGTGGTAATCGTGGGGGAGGATCTTTTCGAGTTCGGCGTAGTCGCCGATTCCGGGACCGACCAGGTCAGCTTTCTTGTCGTGCATTGGGCATCTCCTGGGACTGCGGACGCGTTTCGATCTTGTCACACGCTGACCGAATATTATCATAAAGGTGGACAATGTCAAGAATAGAATACGGCTCGTGACACAGGGCCGTAGCTGTCTGCTCTATCCGCCTCGCCGAACATCGCGTTTCGTCTCGCGGATTCGCGCGTGACAGTCCTTCAGGTAGTCGCGGGCGACGGCCAGATTCGCCGCCATCACATCCGTTCCCGGATGCCCATGCATGAAGGGATTGACATATCGGCGGTAGCGAATGTCCGCCAGGGCGCCGATCCACGGCGTCATGTCCGTCCAGCCGATGCCCGGAAGCTGCTTCACGTCGGCTTGCTGCTGCCAGGCATAGAAGAAGAACAACTGCGATCCGCAGATGCGAATGGCCTGCGGCACCGAAGCTTGCCGCCCCTGGAGGTGGTAGGGGGCCAGAGCAATTCCAAGTCGCGGCGACGTATTGGTTTCGACGAATGCCTTGAGGGAGTCGAGCGAATCCAGAAGGGCATCGCCGTGGTTCTCGATCGCCAAGTACGAATTGTGCCTTTCCGCCAGATCGACCGAAGGCTTGAGGCTTTCAAGGAACTGCTGCATCCGGGCCTTGAGCTCCAGCGGCTCGCAGGGAGATGCACTGCCCTGAATGGCAACGCCGCCTCCCGCCCGGCCCAGCAACTCGGCGCAGCGGGCGTAGCCGCCCTGATACACAGAGAAGCCGCACAGCTTTAGCTTGTATTTCGCCAGTAGTTCCTTGAGCCCGTCCGGCCCGAGCCGGGATGCGACATCATCCAGATGCGGGCAACCCTCATGGGCCGACCAGATGTCGATAGCCTCAAATCCTAAGCCCGCAATTTGCTCGCAGGCCTGTTCGATGGGCAGTTCGGAAAAACAGATCGAGGAAGCGGACAGCCGCATCCGCCACGCGGGCGCATCAGCCGACTCCACAGAAAGCCCCGTGGAGGCAGCGCGAATACTGCGCAAGGCGACTGTCGTTCCCATCAGTCCCAGAAAGCCCCGTCGACCGATCAGGCGTTTCATGTGATGCTTCTCCTGTCGAGATCAGTATTCCTTCGTGATCCCGGGCTGTGGTGCTGCATACAGACCGTTGGGACCGACGTTAATCGGGGCGGGTGTGTCGAACGTCATGCTGTCGATGTCGGCCACGAACTGGAACTGCGAATTGATCACCTGGTCCCAGGTGATGAACTGGCCGGAATGCGTGGCCATGCGTCCCATCAGCGCTGCGATGTCCGCCTCCCCGGCCCGGCGTGCTTCGTTGTGCGGCTTGTCCTGGCGAATCGCATCGAGCAAACGCTGCCACTCGACCACGTACGGGTTGGGATCGCGGCCCGCGAACTCCCAGAGCACATTCTCCGGCGTCTGCTTCTGGCCTTTGTAAACCTTCGGCCGCGGCTCGCCCAGTGTGGCCATCAGCACCGCCGAGCCTTTCGAGCCGTGGGCGTAGTCCGCGTACGTCTCCCAGCAACCGTGCATGTGCCGCGAGAAGGTGAACAGCTTCGTGCCGTCGGCGAAGGTGTACTCGACCGTGTAGTGGTCGAACTGGCTGCCCGCCTCTTCGAAGCACCGGCCGCCCATGCCCTGGGCCGAGACGGGCCAGGCGCCTTTCGTCCAGCAGGCCACGTCGATGTTGTGGCAGTGCCAGTCGATGTAGAAACCTGACGAGACCCACGTGAAGCTGTTCGGGTATCGAAGCTGGAAGACCAGCTCGTTGGTGTCCTTCGGCAATGGCGGACACTGGACCGGGCCGTGCACGCGATAGATCCGCAGGGTGTGCACGTCCCCGATGGCGCCATCGTGAATCCGCTGGATCGTCTCCTGCCGAGCCTGCGAATGACGCCACATGAAACCAACGCCTACCTTCAGGCCCTTCTGTTCGCTCAGTTCCGCCGCCCTGAGCCAACGGCGTGCGGCGGGGGCATCCGTCGCGAACGACTTCTCTGCAAAGACGTTGACCCCTTTACTCACCGCGTATTCGAAGTGCATCGGGCGAAAGGCGGCATGGGTGGTCAGCAGGGCCACATCTCCGGGGCTCAGGCAGTCGATGGCCTTCTTGTAGGCGTCAAATCCGACGAACCGTCGCTCCGGCGGGACGTCGATTCTGTCGGCGTGAACCTCGTTGAGATTCTTTAGACTGCTCTGAAGGCGATCCTCGAACAGGTCGGCCATGGCGTAGAGTTTCACCGGCCCGCCCGTCACTGCAAAGGCATCGGCGACGGCCCCGGTGCCTCGGCCCCCGCAGCCGACGAGGGCCAGCTTGATCGGTCCGCCCTCGGCCGCATACATGCGAGGACTGACTCCCGCCACGAGGGTCGCGGAGGCAGCCATCCGGCCGGACAGTTTCAGGAATTCCCTGCGAGATGTTGGCTTGGCACGGTTCGAGGCGTTCATAGCGGACTCCTTCGAAAGAGATTGGGAATGGACCGCATTGTAGCCCCAGAATCATATCCCGGCAAGACGGCTGGAAGAACCTCCTGTTCTGAGTTCTTATCTTCCGCTGTAATAACGGCTTATGTTCACTCCCGTCTGTCGCAGAGCGGTTTGAAAGAATCTCCGGTTCGGGTGTTACCATTCCGAGATCCGGGGCACTATACATACGAGCGACGGGCAGGAGTCTGCTCTGAGTCGTGCTTCTTGAGTATGTTTAGAGCGCATGGGATCACGCTGAGGTGGTGTGAGCAAAATGCCGACGCCATTTCTTGGTTGCCAGACCGGTTTGGTTTGAAAGGAAATCGAAATGCTGTCAGGCAGGGCTGTTGGACGTGTTGCCGCAGTACTTCTAATTGTGGGACTGTTGCAGGTGGTCCCATCGTACTCGCAGGTGTCCGGCGATGACCCGGCCGCGGAGAACTGCGCGGATCACGAGGATCCCGAAGACTACATCTGGGACAGTGCCGACGTCGTCGAGATCCTGTTGAACGAAACGGCCATCACCGCAAGCGGAGCCGGTGCAACGGTTGACGGCAGTGTGGTGAAGATCACGCGTGGAGGCACATACAACATAAGCGGTGTCCTGGCGGATGGCCAGATCGTCGTGGATTCTACGGACAAGGGGACGGTGAGGCTCATTCTGGACGGAGCCGATATTCACTGTTCCTCCAGCGCTGCGATTTTGGTTGAGAAAGCCAAGAAGACCATCGTTGTCCTCGCCGAGGACACGGAGAACTACCTCTCAGACGGGAGGTCGGAGACTGTCGAAGGTTCGCAAGCCGACGAGCCGAACGCGGCGATCTTCAGCAGGGACGATCTGACCATCTGTGGCACCGGCTGGCTGAGCGTCTGTGGCGATGTCAACGACGGCATTTCCAGCAAGGACGGGTTGATCATTGCCAGCGGGACCATCGACATCGATGCGGTCGATGATGGAATCCGTGGTAAGGACTATCTGGTTGTCCGGGGTGGAGATATCTTCGTGAACGCCGGAGACGACGGTCTGAAATCCGACAACGAGCAAGACGACACCAAGGGATATGTAGCTATCGAGACGGGCACGTTGAACATTGTCTCCGGAGCGGACGCGATTCAGGCCGAAACCGACGTCCTGATCGCGGATGGAGAAATCACTCTGCGCTCGGGGGGTGGAACCAACCGCAGGGCCGGCGCCGGCACCGTAGGGAAAGGAATCACGGCCGGTGTCAGCGTGACCGTCAACGGCGGAGATCTCGATATCAACTCGGGCGATGATGCCCTCCATTCCAATGACAGTCTGGCCATCAGCGGTGGCACGTTCGTCCTTTCTTCCACTGACGATGCCATCCACGCCGATTCGGTTGTCGAGGTCGACGGGGGAGACATTCAGGTCACCTGGTGCTATGAGGGCATTGACAGTAACGCGATCACCGTCACCGGTGGGACCATCCAAATCGTCTCAGGCGACGACGGCATCATTGCCGGAGAGCATGTCTCCATTGTGGACGGCGTAGTCGACATCACCGCCGCAGGCGATGCGATCGCGGCCCAGACCGGCGTCACCATCGCGGGCGGCCAACTCACCCTGTCCTCCGGCGGCGGCAGCAATACCAGGACCACGGCGACCATGTCCGCCAAAGGAATCAAGGGCGTTGGCAGCGTGGTGATTGACGGCGGAGACCTCACGGTGGATTCTGCGGATGACGCCGTGCACTCGGATGGAAACGTGACCATCAATGGGGGTGTGTTTGCCATTTCCACGGGCGACGACGGCATTCACGCGAACGCCGATCTGGTCATCAACGGTGGGGACATCCACATCGCCAAGTCTTACGAGGGACTGGAAAGCACCGATGCCAACATCACCATCAATGGCGGTCGTATTCGCATCGTGTCGAGCGATGACGGCATCAATGTCTCCGCGGGCGGGGACGAGTTTGCCATGGGTGGGCCGGGCGCATGGCCCGGTGGAGGCGGTGTTACGCCTGAGGCGTCGAGCGACTACTATCTCTACGTCAACGGGGGTTATCTCGTGATTGACGCCGCGGGGGACGGCATCGATTCCAACGGGTCCATTGTGATGACCGATGGTGTCGTCATTGTCCATGGTCCTACGTCTAACATGAACGGCGCACTGGATCACCTGTCGTTCCAGATGACCGGGGGATTTCTGCTGGCGGCAGGCAGTTCCGGCATGGCTCAGGCGCCGAGCACATCCTCGACCCAGTATTCCATCCTGCTGACCTTCAACACCACGCTCTCGGCGCAGACTCTGGTGCATATCCAAAACAGCACAGGAGAGGACATTCTCAGCTTCGTGCCCAACAAGCAGTACAACTCCGTGGCGTTCTCGTCGCAGGACTTGGTCAAAGGCTCCACGTATGATGTCTATTACGGCGGCAGCTCCACCGGTACAGCTTCTGACGGTCTGTATGAGGATGGAACATACACGCCGGGCACCAAGTATGCCAGTTTCACTATTTCCAGCATGGTCACCAACGTCGGTGCCAATGCGGGTGGCGGCGGAAATGTGCCTGGCGGTGGCGGGAACGTGCCGGGAGGCGGAGGGGGAGCGGTGAGGCGATAGTTGTTATCGCCAACTGACGCGTCTCTTCTTCAGGCAATGACCACTCGCGCAGACTTGACATCCTCCCAATAGAGACTTTGCCCGCCGGACCCTTCCCTGGACGGATGCGCCCCGGCCACTTCGTGCGATTGTTGCACCATCGACACGCCTTCTGTTGTATAATCGTGGTATCGGCTACCAAGGCTCAGCTCTGATTCTGGGAGGAAAGGACCATGCAGACGAACGAGACAGCGCCTTGTGGCGGCTGCAAATGTGCGAGGCGTCGGCGGAAGCATCGCTGGGCGGGATGGGTCTTTCCGATCACCGGACTGGGGGCGCTATTGTGGTTCCTGATCCGAGTGGTGCCGAAACCTTCGCGAGCGACGTATCCGTGCCAGCGCGTGGCCATGCCTCTGGCCTCGGGATTCGTCATCTGGCTTGCCGCTCTTGCGACGTCCGTCAGTGTCTCGCGGAAGATCCGGCGGCTGGTGAGAGGCTCTCGCGTCATGCTCGTGAGCATCTGCCTGGTTACAGCGGCTATTCTGGGTGTGGCGTCGCTCGCCGATTTCCCCGATCGTCTGGTTCAGACGGGCGAGCCCTGGGGGCCTCACGGGCCGATCGGAGAGGCAAAGGGGATTCACCCCGGGCGGGTGGTCTGGGTTCACGATCCGGATGCGACCGATTGGGACGGCTATGATTCGCCGGAGCACTGGTGGCAGGACGGCCACACCGATCCGTTGGTCGTGGAGAGAATGGTTTCCCAGGCCATTCGGGGCGTAGCAGGCAGGGCCTCCGACGCCTCGGCGTGGGATGCGATCTTCCGGCACTTCAACAACAGCCGGGGCAAAGGCGACGTGGGTTATTGCCTCGGCGAGAAGATTGCCGTCAAGATCAATCTCACCACCTGCAATGCGGCCGGCGGAGACGTCAACCCGAATACGTATACCAAGAAGTCGAGTGTCATGAATCGGATCGACAACTCGCCTCAGATGACTGCCTCGCTATTGCGCCAACTGGTGTATACCGTCGGGGTGGACCAGAGTGACATCACCATCGGCGATCCGACGGGAATGGTGCCGAACTACTACTGGAACATGCTGCATCCGGAGTTTCCGGATGTGCATTACCTGGACAACTACGGCGGTTCCGGCCGCACCCGGGCGGAGTTCTCGGATGTTCCATTGTACTGGAGCATTCCCGAGGCGAACGGAAAAGTGCAGGATTATATACCGACCGCGTTCGCCGAGGCCGACTACATCATCAACTTCGCCATACTGAAGGGTCATTCGTCGGGCATAACGCTCTGCGCAAAGAACCACTACGGCTCGCTGATCAGAACCCCGGACACCTATCGAAGGCCGGAGCTTCCCGGTCTGCCCGGGCAGGGAAGACACTTCGATTACTACAACATGCACTATAGCTTGCCGAACGCCGGACAGAGTCCGCCCTGGAGTCCGGGGACGGGACAATACCGAGCTCTGGTCGATCTCATGGGGCATTCGGAGCTTGGCGGCAAGACCGTTCTCTATCTGATTGATGGGCTCTTCGGAGGCTACTATTGGGAAGCCCATCCGTACAAGTGGGACCTGCCGCCGTTCAACGGCGACTGGCCCTCAAGCATCTTCGCCTCTCAGGATCCGGTGGCGATCGACTCGGTGGGCTACGATTTTGTGAACGCCGAATGGCCTGACGTGGTGCGATACGGACACTCGCCCAGTCCAAGGTATGACATGCAGGGAGGAGCGGAGGACTACCTGCATGAGGCAGCTTTGGCCAACGACCCATGTTCGGGGACTTTCTACGACCCTGACCACGCCGGCGGCGTGGCCCGTTTGGAGAGTCTCGGTGTGCACGAGCATTGGAACAATGCGATCGACAAGCAGTATTCACGGGACCTCGGAATGGGCGAGGGCATCGAGTTGATCCTTCTGCACAGCACCGCGATCCGGGAGGACCTGGACAGCGATGGGAATGTGGACAGACGCGATCTCTCGGCTTTGTGTGAGAACTGGCTCCAGCGCACGAACCTGAATGATCTGGAGGCAGACCTCAACAGGGACGGCTCTGTGGATTTGCAGGATCTCGCGATTCTTGGCAGGGGCTGGGGAACTGCCACAACGCAGCAATCGCCGGACGGGTCCCGCGACACACGACGGCGTATGTGACGATAGGCCAGGTCTATGGGGTGTAGCCGAGCTTGCCCCAGTAGGCTTTCTGGATCTTCTCGAGGTCTTCGTTCCCGGGCTGGTTCGTGATGGATCCGCCTCGTTGGGTCTCCGCGTCCAGCCAGCTCAATTGAGCCCAATCAATCGTGCGAGGATCGGTCCAGCTATAGAATTCGCAGTGTCCGTCCACATGAGAGACCACGGTTCCTTTGCCGTGCCGCATGGGAATGGGGTTCCACCACTGGGGTTGGTTGTAGTGGACTGTCCAGGCCGCATCCCAGTCTTCTCCGTAGTCGTCGATGAAGACGATTCGCGTGCCGGGCCGTTTGATCTCATCGATCTTCTTGCAGATCGGCGCGTTCTCGCCGATGTCCGCCCCGTTCATGGCGTGGACGCAACTGTACGTTCTCATCTCGACGCTCTTGGCCACGGGACAGCGATAGACCTTCAGGTTTGGTGCGTACCGGAACAGCACACCGCTGCGCAAGGCCTCCAGTTGCACCTCCTCTGAGGCATCGACCGGGAGTGTCCCGGGCGGCTTTCGGATCCAGCAGTCTTTGATGGCCGTATCCTCTGTGGCGTTGGCTCGCGGGATTCTGCCGTCGTTCTCACCGGCGTACATGATCCAGGCCAGAGCCAGGGTCTTGGTGTTGTTCAGGCACGCCGCTCGCTTGCCCTGCTCTCGCGCCCGCTGTAAAGCGGGCATCAGAACCGCCATCAGGATCGCAATGATCGCGATCACGACCAGCAGTTCGATAAGGGTAAACCCTGCATGCTGCCTGCGGTCCTCGCGAAAGGTCGTGTTGCTCGGCATAATCACTCCCTTCCAAAGTGCATCTATCATGCCACACGGACGCCGGAAAATCAAGCGCAATTGGACAACGCTCGCCGTCGTGAACCTGACGCAAGCGAGGAGACAGCGTTAGCGACGTGGGATGGCCTCAGCCACTCGTTGTTCAGGCTTCCTTCAGTCTCCAGTCGTCGCGAAAAGCCCTGCTGCGCAGCATGGCGTCGGCCTGTTCGTCGCCGACGAATCGCTCGGCCTGCGGATCCCACTCGAGCCGGCGGGCTCGCTTGACGGCAATCAGCGCGATCTGACAAAGTATGTCGGACCGCACGGCGGTGTCGATGTCGCAGATTGCTCGCGTGCCGCTGCGGATCGCGTCCACGAAGTTGCGCATGTGGTCGCGGCTGGCCGGAAGCTGGATCGGCATCGTGCCGCACTTGTTCTGCGGATCGCGCAGAACGTCAGGGTCGTGGAGGTTCAGTGCCCCGCGCGTAACGTGGGCCCAGCCGGATTCGCCGATGAAACGGATACCATGCTCGTAGCCCTCTGTGCCGTCCTGGACGAACGTCACCGGTGCGGCCCCGGCGTACTCGAAACGCACCTTCCACCGCAGAATCGCATCGAACGCCCCCTCCTTCGGGAAGACACCTTCGCCTTCCACAAACGGGGGTCCAGTCTCATCGGTGCCGTTTCCCCACTGGGCGATATCCAGGTGGTGAATGCCCCAGCAGGAAATCATGCCGAGCGAGAAGTTCGTGATGTTCTCGTGGTTGTCGCGCTGAAGCTTCTCCTCATGGAAGGCCGTCATCGGAGCTGGCCCGACCCAGCGATCCCAGTCCACGTAGGCCGGCACAGGTTGCTCCGGGAACCGCGGACCTTCCTTGCCGCCCGGGACCGAAACCTGAATCTCCTTGATCGTGCCCAACCGGGCGTTCCGAGCCAGCTCACACGCCCAGCGGAAGTACAGGTCCGACCGCTGCTGCGTGCCGAACTGGAAGACAACCCCTGTCTTGTGCACAGCCGCGCGCACGCGACGGGCCTCCTCGAATGACATGGCCATCGGTTTTTCGTGGTAGATGTGCTTGCCCTGGAGAATGGTGTCCTGTGCGGCGATACTGTGCCAGTGGACGGGCAGGGCCATCAGCACGGCGTCGATCGAGGGGTCCGCGTTCAGTTCGCGGAAGTCGGAGAAGACCTTCACATCCGAACTGCCGTATGCCTCGGCGATGACGCCGCGCGCCGTGTCGAGGTTCCGCTGGTTCACATCGCAGATGGTTGTGACGCGGACGTCGTCGTAACCCAGGAAGTTACGCATGTTGTACTGGCCTTGGGCTCCGACGCCGATAACACCGAGCGTAATTTTGTTCGACGGGGCCTGGCCCGCCCTCAGCAGGCGAGCCGGCACGAAAGCCGGCGCGATCTTCGCCGCCAGCATGGCCTTAAGGAAACCGCGTCGGGTGGGATGAACTGTCGTTGGCTTCATTGTGCAACCTCCAGAGACCGTGAATCAGCCAGGCACGATGCCCGATTGTACGTCTGCCCCCCGTCCGTCGGCAACACGGAATCATCCCTCGTCTGGGTGGCGAGGACTCCGATGCCTCCGGTTTTCCTTTCGTGGTTGGTACCGGGAGTGCTACAATGTGCGGGATCGGGAGTAGTGTTCTTCGGAGGAAATGTCGTGCACAGCATTCCATGTGCGGAGACTGGGCATGAGAAACGCAGCAGCAATCCTGGCATCGGCGGTCTGGCCGATGCTCTGTCAAGCTCAGGGTATCCCTGCCGGGGCTCTTCCGGCACCGATCATCACGCAGAACTCGGTTGAGACGTGCCTGAACAGCAGGTACTCACAGCATACCCTGAGCAGAGCGGCGGCCAGCGTCCAGCAGATGAGCAACATCCTGTGGGCGGCCGGACGAGCCCCGGTCACTGGGACCTATCGGAACATATTCGTTGCGACGCCGAGCAAAACATATCGATACGACCCGACCGACCACTCGCTGGGCCAGCACTCAGACGAAGTCGTTTCAGACGGCGGTTTTGCGATCATCTATGATGCCCAACTGGAGTTCGATGCGGGCGTCATGTTCATGCCGGCGATCCTCGCCTCGGTGTCTCTGGCGCGCAGCGTGGAATCACCGGTGGCGAGTTGTCCCAAGGGGATTGGATACCCCAAGACGAGGCTGATCCTCGGAGTGCAGCCGGTTGCCGACCTGACGACGCAACTGGCAGCACGCTGCTCTGTGGCCCCGGAACAACCGGGATGGCTGCCGGACCCGTCTATGGCCGGCGACAACAGCCTGGAAGAAGTCCTGGCTGATCTGAAATACGTCGACAGTTTCATGCAGACCGACCTGACTTCGCACCAGATTTCCCAGATTCTTTGGGCAGGGTACGGTTGCACGGCCCACGTGACAAGCAATGGAAGGGCGGGCCTCACTGTCCCCTCCGCCTATGCGAGTTACTACCTGTCGCGGTGTATCTACCTGGTGAACGAAGACGGTGTGCACCGCTACCAAAACAGGGACCCGAGCGCGAACCCGGGGACCCGGGACCATCGGCTTGAGTCGTTGGACTCTGCCAGCAGCGGCACCAGGCGGCGACCAGGCGGCGACAGCGAGAGCCCGGTCCCTGCGGATGCCAGAGACGGTCTGCGATCGGCCGTCGCCGACTTGGCGAAGGCGCCATGTTACGTTGTCCTGTGTCTCGATTCGTCTGATGTGGGGCAGCCGTACGCGCAATTAGAGGTCGGTTTTGTAGCCGGCAGTATGCTGTTGCAGGCCAGCGCGATAGGGTTGGGATGCCATTTCCGCACTGGGTTCAGCCCTGCGGAGCAAAGGAGCATCCAGGCGACCGCGAGCATCGACGCATCGCACATCCCGCAGGCGGTCGTCTGCATAGGCCCGGTGCCGCCTGCGCTCTGCCTGGCGGGTGACGCCAATCGCGACAGCATCGTCGACCTTGCCGACTACGTTATTCTGTCGAGCAGTTGGCGATCGTCCAGATCGCAGCCCCGGTATGATGCGTGTGCGGATTTCGACGGTGACGGCCTCGTTGACGTGGCGGACCTGCGTCTGCTGGCGGGCAATTGGCTAGCGGCCTTGCCTGGGGCAACTGCGCCCTGATCGTGCCCGCGGGTCCGCGGCCGCCTCCGCATTATAGCATGTAACTATATGTAAACACAATGGTTACATGCAGGCCTTCCGATGTGCTTGAAATACCCGTCCTGGATGGAGTACCATATAAGGCGATGATCGGTTTGTCTCTGTATGTGTAGATTGGCTCTGTGCCCTTGGGCTCCTGCCCAGGGTTTACGATAGAAATGGGGAAGCACTGATGGTGGCGGAAGGGTGTCGCAGACGACGTAGCATGCACGGGGTACCGGTCCGGTCCGGCAACTGGGAGACCCTTCGGCAGAGACTTCTCGGAAGACGCATCTGCGACCTTGGGCTTCGGATCAAGGGCTCACCGGTTGAGCCACTTGTAGCCCAATTGAAGCGAGAGCTGTCGGCCAAGGGCATCGACTACGTACCGGCTTTCTATCTGACTGATAGCTGGGGCTGCCCGGACAGGGTGCCGGTTGTCGGGATACCCTTTTACCTGGCCTGTACACTGCTCGGGCGGATCGAGAAGGAGCAGACGGGGGAGCTGGAAGACAGGCGGATGATCATGCAACTGCTGCGACACGAGGCAGGGCATGCGATCAACTACGCGTTCCGGCTGTGGGAAGAACCGGAGTGGAGGAACACCTTTGGGTCTTTCTCCCAGCCCTACCGTGAGGTCTTTCGCCCGAATCCGTGGAGCCGGCGATTCGTTCGCCACCTCTTCAGTTGGCCATATGGCTGCACCTACGCGCAGAAGCAGCCGGATGACGATTTTGCCGAGACGTTTGCCGTCTGGCTGACGCCTCGCTCCGGCTGGCGCCGCAGATATCGTTGCTGGCCTGCCATTGACAAGCTGATGTATGTGGATCGCCTGATGCGACAAATAGCCGATCGGCAACCGAAGCGCAAGGGCGGACGGCTCGTCAACCCGGTTTCACGGCTGACCATGTCTCTGGCCGAGCATTACAGCCGACGAGCCAGGCGGTACCGCAGGACCGCCTAAAGCTGCATGGGCACGCTGACGTCATAGGGAGGGCCCTCCAGCGCCGCGTCGAGGACCATCTGGATCAACTGCCGGTAACTGATGCCTGCCCTTTCGGCCGAGCGGGCCAGGCCAATGCCCTCCTCCAGCGACGCGTTACAGTTGACCTCCAGGACTCTCGGCTGGCTGGCTTCATCGAGTCGAATGTCCACACGACCGTAGCCCCAAGTCCCAACCGCCCGAAACGCACGCATCGCGATGTCCCTGAGCTGGTGGGCCAACTCCGGCTCAACATCAGCCGGACAGATGATGGAGGTCCTCTTGTATTCCACCGAAGTCTCAATCCACTTGGCCGCATAAGACATGATCGGTGGGATCTCCGGGGGCAGCTCTTCGTAGTTGACCTCGGCCAACGGCATCACGCGCGGGCGTTTGCCTCCGACAATCCCCACGTTGAACTCACGACCGGGCAGGAACTGCTGGACCAGCGCCGGCTGGTTGTACACCTGCAGAATCTGACGGACTTGCTGGCGGAGAGCCTTCTTTGTGTAGACGACGGAATCCCGATCCAGGCCGATCCCGGCGTGTTCCTGGCTGGGCTGCACGATGAGGGGGAACTTCCATCTGCGCCCGTTCACGTCGCCGACCTTTTCCAGCAGCACCGTGTAGGGCGGGATCGGAATCCCTGATCCGTGGAGAAGGCTGGCGGCCATGTGCTTGTAGCGGCTCAGCCCCAGGGCCAGGGCGGGTGAGCCGGTGAGAGGATAGCCCATCATCCGCACCATGGCGGCAAATCGCATTTCGTAGAGGGCGCCATGGACCACATCGTCGTATTGATTGAATACGACGTCGGGGTTCAGACGGCGCAATCTCCGTTGGAACGCAAAGAGATCGTGGGCCAATGGAAGGATGGTGACTCGATGGTGCAACGATCTCAGGACGCGGGCCATGTCGTGGATCATGTGTCGCAGGTCGCCGGTGCTGCCCCGATCCTCCGGCGTGTCAGGTACGATCCCCGCCGCGGCATTGTACACCAGTGCGACGTGGAGGCGCTTGCGAGATCGCTTGGACCGATTTGGCATCGCATCGTCCTCATGCCCACGGGATTGGACGCACACTGTTGCTCCGTGGGGCGGCACAGTGTGGAACGGTTTTTGGCGGGGCCATTGTACGGGTATCGCGGCCTCTCGGCAAGACGGCAGATTGTGAGGCGGGTCTCCTTGCCTCGCTTGAGGTTGAGCCGAGAGACGGTAGACTGGCAGGTGGTTAGACTACGGGAGGCTGCTATGCTCGATGACCGCAGGATAATCTGGATTCTGGAATACGTCTTTGGAGGGGCGTTGGTCGCTGTGCCCCTGACGAGTCGCGTCGCTCGCCTGCCGGCCTGGACCGACGCCTACACCTGGGCGACGCAGTTGTTTGTGGTTGGCCTCGGTGTGGTTTTGATCTCCTGCGCCAGTTCGATGAGGCAGCGATTGCTCCTGGCCAGGCGCCTCGACACGTTGGCCAGACAGTTAGCGGCAGGCCGGCAATCCTCTTCCCCGACCCAGCCATGAATCGCACGCCGGGACGAAGACGGAATGTGATGGCGATGTGGCCCGCCCGTGACGAGCAAAGAGGGCTACCGCTTCAGACACCGTACTGCTTTGCCCGCGTCGGCTGCATTGTCGAAGGCGATATAGAACACGGCTCGCTTGCCGACCGCCGTGCCGGAGACGCCTCGGAGGTTGATTCCGGCGTCCGCAAGCGACTGACTCAGGGCCAGGCTCAGACCCGGCCTATCGGCGGCTGCGACGCGAATCCCGTGAAGCGAGTTGCTCTTGTGAAAACCAAGCCCTTTGGCCACCTTGGTCTGCCTGGCACCTTTTATCGGTGCGGCGAACACGACCGCTTTGCCGGGCTGGTCAGGGGCGCGACGGGCGAGAAGGAATTCGAGATTTGCACCGGCCTGCACCAGGGCCTGAAGCTTCCCGGCCAGTCCACCCGGCCGGTCGTCGAGACCCGCCACCCATATGTCAACGCGAATGATGTCCAGTTTCATGATATCTCCTTTCGAAAGCCCCTCCACACGGAATTATGCAGCAGGTCAACGGACTCCTATTGCCTGCGATACCGGCCCATCAATTGACCTTGGGCAAGGATGTGCCCTTTCACGGCTTTAATCAGATCCGCCTTTCTCGTGCTGGCAGGCAGATTCAGCATGGTATCCAGGGCGTAGATCGTGAAGTAGTACCGGTGCGTACCGCTCGGGGGGCACGGCCCGCCATACCCGGGGCGTCCGAAATCCGAGATGCCCTGCCGGGAACCATCGGGCAGTTCAGGCCTGGGAGACACACCTTCCGCCAGATCGCATACCGGCGACGGGATGTTCCACGTGACCCAGTGGACCCACGTTCCCATCGGAGCATCCGGATCGTCGCAGATCAGGGCGATGCTCTTGGTTCCCTCCGGGATCTCCGCCCACTGGAGCGGCGGCGATATGTCGTCGCCGTCGCAGGTGTACTTCATTGGGATCATGCCGCCTTCCTGGAACGCGGAACTGCTGACTGAGATGGTCATGTCCTGGCTCCTTTCCTCTCGAACCTCCGCGGGTTGTCTCTGTCTCTCGCAGCCACAGACCGTGACGGCCAGCGCCGTCATGGACAGGAGAATTCTCCACATAGCCGATCATTCCAATCGCCGCACCTCTGCTACGCTGTGGATAGAATACGAGTTCCCATCAGCAACGGCAATCCCTCCGTGGTTGTCTCGGACGACGCCGGAGTGAGGTAAGTGCTGGCATCTTCTACCGGGTCGGAATAATCGCTTGCCGCCGGCCTCGAAAGGCATCATGATGAGGTTCAATCCAGAGTCAGGAGCCCGGATGCCATGCATAACGGAGAACCAGCCATGAAACAGGACTCTCACCCCTCGAAGTCAGCGCAGCGGAAATCCTCCCGTCGGGACGTCTTGACGTGGAGCGGGAAGGTGGTTGCGGCATCCACGTTGGGAAGCCTTACCATCCCTACGATGTACGCGGCAGAGAACAATACCATTCGACTGGCTCTGATCGGTTGCGGTGGACGCGGCTGTGGGGCGGCGGCCAATGCCTTTGACTCGCCGAACGGTCCGGTCGAACTGGTGGTGATGGCGGACTTCTTCGAGAATCGGCTGGCCAACGCCTACAAGGTCCTGAGCGACCAGTACGGCGCGCGGGTCAACGTGCCGCCGGAGAGGCGTTTCGTCGGCTTCGATGCCTGGCGGAAGGCCATCGACTACCTTCGTCCCGGCGATGTGGCGATGCTCACCGGGTACGCCGGCTTTCGGCCGCAGCAACTCGAATACGCGGTCGAGAAGGGAATCCATGTGTTCATGGAGAAGTCCTTTGCGACCGATCCGCCGGCGGTACGACGCGTGATCCGGGCGGGCCAGGCCGCCGAGAAGAAGAACCTCAAGATTGCCGCCGGATTGCAGTGCCGCCATTCGCGCAATCGCCAGGAACTGATCAAACGCATTCGCGACGGGCAGCTCGGCGAGATCCAGCTCATCCGCGCCTACCGCATGCAGCCGTGCGGTCCCCTGGGCCCTCGACCGGCAGACGTGAAGGATCTGCATTGGCAAGTCCGCAACTTCACCCACTTCCTCTGGGTCTCGGGTGGGCTGTTTGCCGAGATGAACATCCATCAGATCGACGAGATCTGCTGGCTCAAAGACGCCTCGCCGGTATCGGCGCACGGCATCAGCGGACGGTCCGCCGACAGCACCGATTGCGGCCAGAATCTGGACTCCTTCACCATCGAGTGGACGTTCCCCGATGGGACCAAGGCGTACGACGTGGTCCGCTGGCTGGCGAATTGCCACACCGAATTCGCCACCTATCTCCATGGGACCAAATGTGCCGCGCAGTTCTCCGGCAACGTCCACGAAGGCACCGTGCACACCTACAAGGACCAACGATGCGCCAACGACAACATCGCGTGGCGCGCTCCACGGGAGACGATTACCCCCTGGCAGGCGGAATGGGACATGCTGCTCGACGCGATCCGTCAGGACCGTCCGCACAACGAAGCCAGGCGGGCCGCTCTGTCGAATCTCGCGGACATGATGGGCCGAGCGGCGGCCCACTCGGGCAAGGTCGTCACGTGGGACGAGGCGATGGCCTCCGATTTCCAATTCTGTCCAAACATCGACCGCCTGACCGATGACAGCGCTCCGCCGATACAGGCGGATGACCAGGGACGCTACCCCGTTCCCGTGCCCGGGCGATGGACAGAGATTTGAATTCGTGTCATTGAGCGGCATGAGGGCAGGGGTGTCCATGGGCGGACTCTTTGATCCCAATACCGACGACCATTGGGATTCGCTCCTGCCTCATGGACATCGCCGGTACGACAATCTACAATCTTGGCCACGTAGTCGGCCTCGATGTGCATCCGGATGCCGATCCCACGGTTCGAAGCCATGAGATGAGAAGGAGATTGCCACGTGATTACCGAGATTCCCGCGCAGAAACTCAACACCGAGCAATTCATCGCCGACAAAGTTGCAGAGATCCAGGAGGCCGTCGGAAGCGGAACCGCGATCAATGCGCTATCGGGGGGTGTCGATTCGTCCACGGTCACCATGCTTGGGCACAGGGCCCTGGGCGCTCGCCTGAGGACCGTCTTCGTCCAAAATGGTCTGATGCGGCAGGGAGAGCCCGAGCAGGTGGTGAAGTTCTTCCACGATCTGGGCGTGCCGGTGGAAGTCGTCGATGCGCAAGATGAGTTCTTCGCGGCGCTCGAGGGGATCACGGACCCGGAGGAGAAGCGCGAAGCGATCACCCAGACGTTCTATCGCCACGTCTTTGGCCGCCTCGTCAAGACCAGCGGCGCCAAGTTTCTGTTGCAGGGCACGATCCTGACGGACGTCGACGAGACCGTCGCCGGGATCAAGCGGCAGCACAACGTCTTCGAACAGCTCGGGATCGATCCGCAGGAGGCCTTCGGCTACCGCATCGTCGAACCGCTGATCCAGCTCCGCAAAGACGGTGTCCGGAAGGTCGGCAAGGCGCTGGGGCTTCCGAGCGCGCTGTTCGATCGCATTCCGTTTCCGGGTCCGGCGCTGGCGGCGCGCGTGATCGGGGAGGCGACGCCGCAGCGCATTGCGACGGTGCGTGGAGCGACCGCCGTAGTGGAACGGTTGCTCAAGAATACCGGCGCGTTCCAGTACATGGCGATCCTGCACGAAGATCGCGTGACCGGAATGCGTGACGGAAAACGTGATTTCGGCTACCAGATTGAGGTGCGCTGCTGGGACAGCGTTGACGCCCGGGCTGCCACCCCGACCCGGCTTTCCTTCGAGGTTCTTCAGGACCTTGCCGGACAGATCCACCGCGACGTTCCCGGGGTGGTCAGCGTGACCTACAATATCTCGTCGAAGCCGCCCTCCACGATCGAGGCCGTCTGATGGGTTCTCTCGAGCGAAGGCACCCGCAGTGCCTTCTCATCGCACCCGGTCACAGACCTTTGGGTCGGATCCCTCGCCCGCGCGCCGGCAGGAATGCTTCTGACACGGAACCCGGACGGCAGAAGGCCGTGATTCAAGCCATCGAAATCGGTTTCATGTCGCAATGCCCCGTCGGTAGTGGCGAATCATGATTCGCCCGTGCCGCGTAGCGTATGGACACGGGCCGGGACATTGTGGAAGGAGTTGAGAAGATGAACCGACGCGATTTTCTCGCGGCCAACGGAGCGGCCTTGCTCGGCACGCTCGGCACGGCAGGGAACCTCTTCGCCAGAGAACAACATCCCACCGCACGTCCACGAGTCACGTGGCACCGGCACGGAACCAGCAAGCTCTTCGACCACGTCGCCTGGAACGGCCGGCCCATGGTCCACGAAGAGCCGGTGGGCCTTCTCGACGGATTCTGCCGCCTGCTGGACGGGCCGGTGGGGGCGAATCCTGATTCGCCCCTACAGACGGCGGCCAAACCCAGGGGAACGTGCGGACCCGTCGTGCTGTCCCTCTCCCACCGATTGCACAGCTCGACAGGCAGCGGTACGGAAGACCTGCTCGAAGCGACTCTGGAGTTGAGGAACACATCCGATCGTCCGTGCGAAGTGTTGGCGGGTTTTCTCAGCGGCGTCCGCCCGTGTCGGTCCGCCACGGACCAGCAGTTATACCTGCCCATCACCGCTCGTGGGATGCAGAATGACCCGGCCGGGCACGACTGCCATCAGATCGTGAAGGTTGAGGGCTACCTGGCCCACTACCTTGAACAGCAGGCCAGCGATCCGCGTGAATTGCCCACACAGGCCCAGTTGCTGGCGCCCGTGGTGGACGTCTTCGCCGATGGTGGCCCTTGTCGTGTGGCCTTCTTCGCGTCGTCTGTAGAGCCGATCTTCTTCCAGGCGCTGGAGGGTCCGTCACGCGCCGCCTGGCGAATGGGCCGGCGCGTGCGCCTCGGTTCTGGACAAGCGATGGAGATGAAAGCGTACCTGCTTCTGCATTCGGGCGACGCTTCCGAAGCGTGGGCCGCGTTCCATCAGTTTGCCCACAAGGAGGATTTCCCGCCCATCGAGTGGACGCGGCAGTTCCGCGTTCACTATTATGACTTCCTCTCCGGTGTAAAAGCCGACGGTCCTCGTGGGGGCGGCTACGACGCGGACCTGAAGCATTTCGGCGAGTTCCACGTGGGCATGGCCACCCAGCATGGCTATTACCTCTCCTATGGCGACTTCATTCACCCCGACCGGAAGGAGTGGCTGGCGATGCCGAACGATCCGAAAGGCCCGGTGGCCATGTCTCTGGAGAAGATGAAAGCGCGGGTCGAGGCGACCCGCCGGGCAGGCGTGCATCCGACGATCTATCTGCACTACACGATTCTCGACGAGGGATCGCCATTGTTCGAGAAGATGCGGGACTTCATTCAGGTGAACGAAGCAGGCGAACCCATCGGCTTCGGCTGGGAGGGGCCGGACGTGATCACGAAGACCTGGAAGATGTCGGTGAACTCGCCCGAATGGCGCGAGCATCTGATCCAGCAGGCCCGCTGGGTGATGGAGCTGCTCAATCCG
>Ga0068714_10002829_pt1 | contig 21580 bp, 18 predicted proteins | sample MTBNYHSulfiMetaG_FD_62988 | JGI IMG/M metagenome (GOLD analysis project Ga0068714, IMG submission 62988) | Enrichment culture microbial communities from rom New York Harbor, USA that are MTBE-degrading - MTBE-NYH (New York Harbor Sulfidogenic)... | ecosystem: Environmental > Aquatic > Marine >... | reverse complement strand
CGATCAAACGTACTGAAACCACTCCTAATCACCACCCTCGCCCTCGAACCGGAGTGAAAATTATAAGACCACTTCCCGCTGGCAGGTCGGGGTTGAGAATTACGGGGCGGACTGAGCCGCCGGTAAACCTCCAGAGGCGATTTGCAATTGAAGGGGCCGGACGAAAAGCCCGGCCCCTGGGTTGTCTCCCCGTAACTTAATCCTGATAACCTCATGACCCAAATCCACCCAAAACAGGATACAATAATTTTATAGTCCACTGTTTTTGGCTGAAAAAGTCTAAGGTTGGACAATAAGGAATTTAGTGGACAATTCCTTTGGCAGTATTGTAGGTGTTGCAATAAAATAATTGTAAATAATTTCGAAAAGGTAACAACTTTAGAGCCTGAAAGAGCAATGCAGATAAATAATTTTATCTTGATCGAAAATTATTGCCATGCACAAAGAACAATTATCCAACTCAATCGATGATCTCTTCGTCAGGCTTGCCGCGCAATCCTCGAAATATTTCCATATTTCCTCAAGGTTGCTTTCTCGACCCAGTCTTGATCACGAATCCGAATTGGGTTTTAACCCACTTGCAGCTGCAAGGCCAGGGTGGAGAAGTTCGGGGCGGGGAAGGGCTGAAAGGCCAATAAATCTATAGAGAAGCACTTGGGTTGAAAGGGGCCGGGTATTTTCCGGCCCCTTGGCCCTTCACCCGCGGAGCCGGCTCCCCCGCTACAATCATTCATGGAGTATCCGGGCCTGCCCGGCGGCTACTCCCCCTCCAGCCACTTCATGGCCTCGGCCATGCTCCGGCAGACCTTGAACCGGTGGGGGCTGTCGATGGAGAGAGCGACGTACTGGCTGGCTATTCCGTAATCGATGTCCTTGGGAGTGACCGCGGCCGTCCGGCCCGGTTGACGGGTTTCACTGTACTCCCGGGCCAAGGCCAGGGATTGCTTGACGGCCCTGTTGATCGTCTCAAAAGAAAAGCTGGCCACGGAGCCCTCGCTGAAATCCCACAGCAAGTTCCTGGTGGGCTGACCCTGGTAATAGGCCTCGAACGCTCCCATGATTTCCTTTACCGAGGGATTTCCGGTGACCTTCAAAATGGCCAGCTTCTTGGCACGGTCGATGGTCAGGGTAATGGGCACGGTTTGGCCTCGCACTGGGAGTGAACATTCTGAACAATTAATCTACCGCCGATCATGACCATATTTTAGCTTTTTTTGAACAAAGTGAACACAAAGGGATCACTTTGGGACATCCAAAGGCTGTTAGTTCGTCCTGCCGGTCGAGCTTAATACTCAATATCGGGCAGGACATGAAATCTCCTTGATTCAGAGGCCGTTAAATCCTTTAGATGACCCTCATGGCTTCTGGAGTAGCGCTTCAGTTAAGTGGACAATATACCGTTGCCATTACCAGGGCCAACGGCGACGGTGGTCGAGGTCCTGACCTAGCCAGGACCGACCGCCCGGTTCCTGCGGGTTTACTGTCCCAAGGTGAAAAAGCCCGGGTTTATTCTCCCTTGATGTCTAAATCCGTGATTGACCGGTCCGTCGGCAACGAAGTATGCTTTTCTCCGGTACGCGATCCTGAGCAGGGTTTGAGTTGAGGGCCGAGCAAGCGGGCCGGTCATCCCCGGGGTCGCCGGGTCCTTTCGAAGTCAACTAACCAGCTTAATCTTTGTCCCGCCCAGGGCGGGAAGGGGCGACTATTTGAGCGTCCGGACCGGGCCGGTCGGGGAGGATACCTTTTTACGTTCAAGGCCGGAGCCGTCTGGACCGCTACCGGCCGGTGGTGAACTCGGATTGAGAGGTGTTTTTCAATTAACCGCAGATCGGGAAATTTCAGGAAACAGATCCGGAAAGGAGGCAGCCATGAAAAAGATCCATCTACTCGGAATGCTACTGGCCATGGTCTTGACCCTCCCCCTGGCCGCCGGCCCGGCCGCGGCCGCGGACCAACCCGAGCTCCTGAAGATGTACGAGGTCCTCAAGACCAAGGAGTTCGTGGACCTGACCCACGCCTTCCACCCCGGCATCCCCCACTGGCCGGGCTTCCCCGACTCCAAGAGGGAGGCCCTCTACTACTATGACGAAGGGGTGGGCTCCATCGGCCACGGGTTCCTGGCCCACCAGTACACCCACGTGGGCCAATGGGGGACCCACTGCGACCCGCCGGCCCACTTCATCAAGGGCAAGCGGACCATCGACGAGATCCAGGTCAAGGAGATGCTCCTGCCCCTGGTGGTCTTCGACTGCAGCGAGCAGGTGAGCAAGAACCCGGACTACGTCGTCACCATGGACGACGTGAAGGCCTGGGAGGCCAAGCACGGCCCGGTCCCGGAGGGCAGCTTCGCGGCCATGCGGACCGGCTGGTCCCAGCACTGGCCGGATGCGGCCAAGATGCAGAACCGGGACGATAAAGGGGTGGCCCACTACCCCGGCTGGTCCATGGAGGTTCTCAAGTACCTCTACGAGGAGCGGAAGATCACCGCCTCGGGCCATGAACCCACCGACACCGACCCGGGGTTGTCCACCACCAAGGGGGACTACTCCTGCGAGGCCTACATCCTCCAGCAGGACCACTACCAGATCGAGCTCTTGACCAACCTGGACAAGGTCCCCGAGTTCGGGGCCCTGGTGGTGGCAGCCTTCCCCAAACCCAAGAAGGGCTCCGGGTTCCCGGCCAGGGTTTTTGCGATTTTGCCTTGATCGGCGTTTAAACCAAGGTGTGGAAGCGGCGTCGGGGGTGACCCCGGCGCCGCGGTTTTGGGGGGTTAGTTAGGGGGAGGATATGCCGGTCAAAATCGCCTCAAGACCGCGAAAGGCGGGTTACGCTTCGCTAACCCGCCCTACGGAGAATAGCAGGCTTAAATAACCGGAGCTGGTGGTTGATGCCTGGGAGTCGAACCGCTTGTGCCTTCGGCACCCGGACAACAAGTTGTCCGGGCTAACCGGAGGGGAGGGTCTTGAGCCGAGGAGCCGGGTTGGTGATTGCCACGGCCCCAGCGGTGCCTCGCAACCATGGATTACAGCGCCTTCCTGGGTAAGGCTGGCGATGACGGGCGAGGGTGAGACTATGGTGAAAGCCTAAGGTTACGGTGCCATCTTGGATGCCGGTAAGGGGGAGGAATATTGGGTTACGCTTGGCTAACGCAACCTACGTCATCTCTCCCCGGCCGGGTCCGGCTCCCCGGGGGTCGTCTCCAGCCCCAGGCAGGCCACCCCCGCTCCAGCCACGGCCAGGCAAAGGAAGCCCCAGGAGAGGGAGCCGGAGATGTCCTTGACGTAGCCGAAGAGCATGGTCGAGAAGATGGCCCCGCCGTTGCCGATGAAGTTGACCAGGCCGATCATGCTGGCCGCCGAGCCTTGACCGGCGGCCCCGGAAGCGATCTGGAAGACGGCCCCGAAGTTGAGGGAAGCGAAGCAGGAGGAGAGGACCAGGAGACCGATGACCGGTATCGGGCCTGTGACCAGGCTCAAGCCCAGAAAGGAGAGGCTTAAGCCAAGCAGGGAGAGGCGGATCAGGGGGCGGGGGGGGACCTGAAAGAGGACCAGCCCGCCCAGAAGACGCCCCAGCCCGCTGACCAGCATGGACAACCCCCCGGCCCAGGCCAGGTGAAGGGTGGTCCGGCCGGGCCAGACCTCGGAGAGGAGGGCCGCGGCCCAGCTCCCCAGGGTGAGCATACCCCCGTAGCACAGGGCGTGATAGAGGCCCAGCCGCCAGCCGATCCTGGAGCGGACGATTCTCCCCAGGGGCCAGGAGGCCGGCTTTCGGCCGGAGGCGGGGAAGAGGCCTAGACCCGGCAGAAGGGCCAGGGGGAGGAGGGCGGTGACCACCCCGGCCAGGTAGACCGCCCGCCAGCCCAGGGGGATGATCAGGGGAACGATCAGGAAGGCGGCCACCCCGCCCAGGGAGAAGAAGCCGCCCAGGACCCCCTGGAAGAAGCCGGTCCGCCCCTCAGGCGCGCGGCTGGCCATGAGCTTCATGGCCGAGGCAAAGGCCAGCCCGGTGCCGACCCCGCTCACGGCCCGGCCGGCCAGCCCCAGCCCCAGCCAGGGGGCCGGCGAGGACAGAAGCCCGCCCCCGGCGATGATCAGCAGGCCGGCCAGGAGGCTCCTCCCGGTCCCGATCCGGTCGGTGATCAGGCCGGCCGGGATCTGGAGAGCGGTGTGGGACCAGATGATGGCGCTGACCAGGGCCGCCACCCCGGCGTAGGAGAGGCCGTAGAGGTCCTTGAGGAGGTCCAGGGCCGGGGGGAGGCTCATGAAGGTCAGCCCCAGGTGGGCCCCCAGGGCCGCCCCGAAGAGGAAGAGGAGCCCGGCCGGGGTCCTGGCCCGGTCCGGGTGGGCCTCTCTGCTGTAGGTCATCTTCCCGTCGCCTTCCCCGAACAGGGTTTTGAGCCGATCCAACCGGCCCCGCCTCCCCGACCGGCGTCTTTATAGCTCACCCGCGGCCGGAAAGAAAAGGCCCGTGTTTAAAGGGCCAGCCGGGGTGATTTATTAAATTTGAAGAGATCGTCTGCCTGGCGCGAGTTCCTGGTTGACACTGAACTTTGACTAATGATATGACAATCGCATCAATCCTAATCTCCGGGTGCGTTTTGGGTCCCATCAAGCGCAAGAAGCTGGCCGACTCCGTGATCGAGGAGATCAGGGAGATGATGCGCCGGGGCGACCTCCAGGAAGGGGACAAGCTCCCCAATCAGAACGACTTCGCCGCCCAGCTGGGGGTCAGCCGGGCCTCCCTGCGGGAGGCCCTCCACACCCTGACCCTGATCGGGGCCATCGAGCAGCGGCCCGGGTTCGGGACGGTGATCCGGGCCCGGGTGCCGACCCTCTTCGCCGACCACCTGACCCCTCCCCTGATGTCCGACATCAAGGCCACGGTGGAGCTGGTGGAGGCCAGGCGGTTCATCGAGATCGGCTGCCTGGAGCTGGCCGTCCTCAACCGGACCGAGGAGGAGCTCCTCCGGCTGGAGGAGAAGGTGGCGGAGATGAGCCAGGCCCTCCAGGAGAACCGGACCGAGGACTACATCGAGCAGGACATGGCCTTCCACTACCTCATCGCCCAGGCCTGCCACAACCGCTTCCTGATCCACCTCTTCGTTACCATTCGCGGCTTTTTAGAGCAGTTCATGCAGGAGTCCTTCAGCGTCCTGCCGGGGATGTACGAGCGCTCCTTCGGGTTCCACCGGAGAATATTCAAGGCGATCAAGGAGAAGAACCTCAACCAGGCCCTCAAGCACATGCGGGATCACATCATCGACATCCAGAGGGGACTGGAGCACTACTACAAGGTGGCCAAGAAGGACAAGGGCCGGGGTTAGGGGAGGCTTAATCTTTGGAGCTGAAGGATATCTCGAAGGTGGCCGTGATCGGGGCCGGGACCATGGGGGCCGGGATGGGGATGTGCTTCGCCCGGGCCGGCTACCAGGTGGTCCTCCAGGACATTGAACCCCGGCAGCTCGAGGCGGCCCTTAAACGGATCGACAGCTCCCACCAGGTCCTGATCAGGGAGGGGATCATCGACCAGAAGACGGCGGACAGGGCCAGGTCCGGGATAAAGGTCACCGAAAGCCTGGAGGAGGCCCTGGAGGGGGCCCAGTTCCTCTTGGAGGCGGTCCCCGAGAGCCTGGAGCTCAAGCACCGGATGTTCGCCCGGTTCGAGGCGGTCTGCCCGGAGGGGACGATCATGGCCAGCAACACCTCGGGCCTGTCCATTACCTCCATCTCTTCGGTCTGCCGCCGTCCGGAGCGGGTGGCCGGGATGCACTGGGTCAACCCTCCGGAGCTGGTCCCCCTGGTGGAGGTCATCAAGGGCGAGAAGACCTCGGAGGAGACCGTGGACCTGGTCTACGGCCTGGCCCAAAAAATTGGCAAGATGCCGGTCAAAATCCGCAAGGACGTCCCCGGGTTCGGCCTGAACCGGCTCCAGTTCGCCGTGCTCAGGGAGGCTCTCCACATGGTGGGGAGCGGAATCGTCAGTCCCCGGGACGTGGACCGGGTGATGAAGTTCGGGCTGGGCTTCCGCTACCCCTGGCTGGGACCGCTGGAGACGGCCGACCTGGGCGGGTTGGACGTGTTTCACAGTGTGGCCAGCTACCTCTTCAACGACCTTTCCGACGCCAAGACGCCGCCGGACTCCTTCACCGCCCTCATCAACGAGGGCAAGCTGGGGATCAAGACCGGGGCGGGGTTCTACGACTACCGGTCCGAGTCCAGGGACAAGGTCCTGGAGAAACGGGACCTGTCCTTTGTCCGCTTGTGGAAGCTTATGCAGGAGATCGGGGAGATCTCCCAGGGCTGAGAAAAGCTTAGGTCCGCGCGGGGCGGATAGGGTCATTTTTACTGTAACGAATCCGACAAGGACCCTTCAAATCCGGTTGGAAAAGGGGCCCGTCCGGGGCCGCCGAGTGGCGGCAGGCCGGGCGGACCCAGTCATCTTGGATAATCAGGAGGGAGGCGGACATGGATGACAGGAAGAAGGAGCAGGCGGGAACCATGAAACGGCGGACCTTTGTCAAGGGGGCCGCCCTGGCCGGGGCGGTGGCGGCGGCCGGCCCGCTGCTCCCCAGGTGGGCCCGGGGCGCGGAAAAAACCCAGAAAGAGCTGGAGATGGAAAAGGCCGCCATGGAGATCGGGGAGGCCTACAAGCAGGACCCGGTGGCCATGCGGGCCCTGGAGGCGGCCAAGGCCATCACCAAGGACAAGAAGGATCTGGTCCTGACCATCTTCATGCCGGCCGGAACGGTCATCAACTTCATGCCCTTTACCAAGATCTGGGAGGAGGAGACCGGCTGCAAGCTGAAGTTCTTCGAGGTGGTCAACGTCGAGGTTGACCAGAAGCTGATGCAGGAAGCGGTCACCAAGTCGGGCAAGTTCGACGTCCTGCCCACCCCGCCCCTGTCCCTGGTGGACCTGGTGGACGCCAAGCTGCTCATGGACATCGGCCCCCTGGCCGAAAAGCTCAACCCGGAGCTGGACGGCCCCAACGGGATCATCAAGCCCATGGACCGCCTGACCATGTACTACCAGGGCAAGCTGTGGGGGATCAACACCGACATGGACATCTTCTCCCTGTACCTCAGGGACGATATGCTCCTCGATCCCCAGAACAAGGAGGCCTTTGAGAAGAAGTACGGCTACCCCCTGGACACGCCCCAGACCTACAAGCAGATCTTCGATCAGATCAAGTTCTTTGACAAGCCGGATCAGGACTTCGCCGGCGGCTTCGTCTATCGCAAGCGGAAGCTGTGCTGGATGGGTTGGCTCCAGCAGTTCGCCAGCACCGGGACCTGGATGTTCGACCAGGACATGAAGCCCAACATCACCGGGGACGCGGGGCTCCAGGTCCTGGAGGACCAGATGGCCATCCAGCCTTTCTGCAACTACAAGACCCAATCCTACAACTGGAACGACATCTACAAGAACTTCGCCGCCGGCAAGGGCTACACCGCCTTTGGCTGGCCCTCCCTGGGCAAATACGCCAACGCCCCGACGACCTCCCAGGTGGTCGGCAAGGTCAGGTCCGCGGTGGTCTGCGGGACCGAGGTCAACGGAACCCTGGTCCGGGCCGCCCAGGCCTCCCTGGGACGCTGCCTGTCGGTCTCCAACTACTCCAAGAACCCGGAGCTGGCCTACTGCTACATCCAGTTCGCCACGGCGCCGATTGTCAGCGCCTACGCCGTTTCCAAGCCCACGGGGCTCTTCGACTGCTACCGCCAGAGCCATATCACCAACCCGGTGGTGGAGGCGGCCTATCCCAAGGGCTTCCCGCCGGTTCTTTTGGAGAACATGAAGGTGGCCGTGCCGGGCTTCTTCCTCAGAGGCGGGAAGGAGTACGAGGACGCCTTGGACGCCCAGCTCAACGCCGCCTACGCCGGGGCCATCAAACCCAAGGAGGCCCTGGAGAAGGTGGCCGAGGAGTGGGAGAAGATCACCGACCGGCAGGGCCGCGAGGGCCAGATCGCCAGATGGAAGGAGCTCCGGGACTTCTACCCGGATAACTTCAAGAAGGTGGCCGGCTGAGAGGACGATTCCCCGGGGGGGCCTTGAGCGCCCTCCCGGGCCGGCCCGGAGCGGAAAAAGATCCGGTCAGAAAAGGGTGTGAGGAGATGTGGAAGAAGCTGACCTCCCTGCCGATCCTGATGGTCGCGCCGGTCCAGCTGCTGATCTGGTTCATGGTCATCTTTCCGACCGTGGTCCTGGTCTGGCTGGCCTTCTGCTACTGGACCCCTCAGACCGGCAAGTCCTGGTGGCATGCCGAGTGGACCTGGTTCTCCAACTTTTACCAGCTCCTCTTCGACGATCCTCGTTTTCTCTGGTCCATCATCAGAACGATCATCATTTTCTTTATCTGCATCTCGGTGGAGCTGGTGGCGGGGATGATCATGGCCCTCCTCTTCCAGGGCTCCTTCTTCGGCAAGAAGGCCCTGGTCTCGATCCTCATCGCCCCGATGATGATCATCCCCCTGGTCATCGGCCAGAGCTTCTACATGCTCTTCCTGGCCAAGGGACCGGTCAACCAGGTCATCAGCTGGCTGACCTTCCACAAGTTCCAACTGGACTGGCTCTCCCACCCCATCTGGGCCATGGCCCCGATCATCCTGGGAGAGATCTGGAACTGGACCCCCCTGGTCTTTCTGATCTTCATGTCCGGCCTGACCACGGTCCCCCAGAACCAGATCAGGGCGGCCCAGGGCCTGGGGGCCAGCCCGGTCCAGATCTTCTTCAGGATCTCCCTGCCCATCCTCAAGCCCCTGATCCTGCTGGTGGTGGTCATCAGAGGGATGGAGATCTTCAAGATCTTCGACCTGGTCTACGTCCTCACCAGGGGCGGGCCGGGCAACGCCACCGAGACCATCACCATGTACATGTACAACCAGGGCATCGAGTTCATGCGGGTCTCCTACGTGGCCGCCTCCAGCTTCATTATCCTGGCCCTGGTGGTCATCGGGGCGGTCCGGGTCCTTAAACCCCTGCAGTACCAGCTCCTGGAGGATTGACGGCCATGACTGAGAGCGCCAACGCCCGCGTCTGGAAGAAGGCCGGAATCCTGGCCCTGAGAGTCCTGGTCTTCCTGGTGACGGCCCTGCCCATCTACTGGATGATCAACACCTCCTTCAAGCCCGATCCGGAGTGGGTCACCTTCCCCCCGATCTGGTTCCCCCACGACCTGACCACCGACAACTACCTCATGCTCTTCAACCCCAAGGCCCTGGCCGAGGTGATGCACATCTCCACGGAGAGCGCCTGGCCCTCGTTCTTCAACAGCACCGTGATCAGCGTCCTGGCCACGGCCCTGTGCATGGTCATCGGGACCATGTGCGCCTACTCCATCTCCCGGTTCAGGGTGGGGGGCAACTTCTTTCCCATGTCCATCCTGGCCCTGAGGATGTTCCCGCCCATCGCCGTGGCCCTGCCGGTCCTGGTCCTCTTCTCCTCCCTCCACCTGAGGGACACCTACCTGGGCATGATCCTGGCCTACGCCTGCTTCAACCTGCCCTTCTCGGTCTGGATGATGAAGAGCTTCATCGACGACGTCCCCCGGGAGCTGGAGGAGGCGGCCATCATCGACGGGATGACCCAGATCGAGGCCATGCTCAAGGTTACCATCCCCCTGGTCAAGGCCGGAGTGGCCGCCACCTCCCTGTTCATCTTCATCCTCTGCTGGAGCGAGTTCCTGTTCGCCTTTATCCTGACCGACACCGAGGTGGCCACCATCACCGTCCGCCTGGCCCGGTACACCACCGACACCGGGGAGATGTACGGAGCCCGGGCGGCCCTGGGGGTCATCGCCACCATCCCCCCGGTGGTCATCGGCTACCTCATCCAGAACTACCTGGTCAGGGGGCTGACCTTCGGAGCGATAAAGAGATAGGACTGACCGGGATGGAGGCCCTCTCAGCTCGGGCGGCGGTTTGTTCCGGGACCCGGGAAAGATCTTGGAGGTCGCGTCTTGGATAAGGTCGTACTGGAAAAGATCCGCAAGGAGTTCGGGAAGCTGGTGGCGGTCAAGGGGCTGGACCTGGAGGTCCGGGAGGGCGAGTTCATGAGCCTCCTGGGGCCGTCGGGATGCGGCAAGACGACCACCTTGAACATGATCATGGGCTACGAGAAACCCACCTCCGGCAAGGTCCACCTGGACGGGCGGCTGGTCAACGATCTGCCCGTGGGCCGGCGGGACGTGGGGATGGTCTTCCAGGATTACGCCATCTTCCTCCACATGACCGTCTTCCAGAACCTGGCCTTCGGGCTGAAGGTCAGGAAAACCCCGGAGGACCGGATCAGGGAGGAGGTGAAGCGGATGGCCGAGATCCTGGACCTGACCCGGATCCTGGAGGAGCCCGCGGCCGGTCTGAACATGAGCGAGCTCCAGCGGGTGGCCATCGGCCGGTCGATGATCCTCAAGACGACCCTCCTCCTCTTGGACGAGCCGCTGAGCAACCTGGACGCGGACCTCCGGGCCAACATGAGGGGGGAGCTTAAAAAATTCCAGCTGGAGCTGGGCCAGACCATGGTCTACGTGACCCACGACCAGGTGGAGGCCATGTCTCTCTCCGACCGGATCGCGGTCATGGACTTCGGGGAGCTCCAGCAGTACGACACGCCCTACATGATCTACAACCGGCCGGTCAACCTCTTCGTGGCCGGGTTCATCGGCAGCCCCCAGATGAACTTCTTCAAGGGGGAGATCCGCTCCACCGGTGACCGGCTCCTCTTCGAGAACCCCTCGGTCAACTGCGACCTGAGCCCTTTCCGGGCCCAGCTGGAAGGCCTCCCGGCGGCCAAGGAGGTGACCCTGGGCATCCGCCCCGAGCACGTGGACCTGGTGGCGGGGGGGGCGGAGGAGGGCCCGGGGGGGATGGTCTGCGAGCTGGAGCCGCTGGGCTCGGACGTGGTCACGGTTTTGGAGTGCGGGCAGGAGAAGGTGGTGGCCATGACCAAGCCGGAGGCGGCCTACCAGCTCGGCCACCACAGCCGGGTCCGGTTCGATCCGGAGAAGGTCCACCTCTTCGACAACGACTCCGGCCTGAGGATCGACCTCCAGGCCGGCAACCAGAGGTAAGGGATATGCCCAGCGTCGAGGTGCGCGAGGTCACCAAGAGGTTCCGGAAGCTGGTCGCCTTGGACAAGATCTCCTTTCGGGTCGAGGACCGGGAGTTCTTCACCCTGGTCGGCCCCACCAATGCCGGCAAGACGACCACCCTGAGGGTTATCGCCGGGCTGGAGAAGCCCAACCGGGGGGAGGTTTTTCTGGACGACGCCTCCCAGGCCGATGTCCCGCCCAACAAGAGGGACGTGGCCCTGATGTTCCAGAACCTGGCCCTCTACCCCCACCGCAACGGGTTCGACAACATCGCCGTTCCCCTCCGGGTTCAGAAGGTGCCGGGCCAGGAGATCAAGAAACGGGTCGGGGAGGTGGCCGGGTTTCTCAAGATCGGCCACCTCCTGGACCGGCTCCCGGGGACCTACTCCGGGGGGGAGAGGCAGAGGCTGGCCTTTGCCCGGACAATGATCCGGGACCCCAGGCTGTACATGCTTGACGAGCCCCTGGCCAACCTGGACGCCCTGATCCGTCTTCAGATGAGGATGGAGCTGAAGAGGATTCACCAGGAGCTGGGCAAGACCCTGGTCTACGTCACCCACGACCAGGTGGAGGCCATGACCATGTCCGACCGGATCGCGGTCCTCAACAAGGGCCGGATCCAGCAGATCGATCCGCCGGACGGGATCTACATGAACCCGGTCAACAGGTTCGTGGCCGGCTTCTTCGGCTCGCCGCCGATGAACTTTATCGAGGCCGGGATGGAAACCGCCGAGGGCCGGGTCTGGCTGGGATGGGGGGACAGCCGGGTGGACGGGACCAACCTGGCCGCCCGCCTGAAGGGGGCCGGGGAGAGAAGGAAGGTGATCCTGGGGGTCAGGCCGGAGGATATCTCCATCGACCAGGGGGAGGGTTCCGGAACGGGGTTGAAGGGGAAGGTGGTCAGCCTGGAGCAACTGGGCCCCAAGACCATCCTCGATGTCAACCTCTCCGGAACGACCCTGAGGGTCAACCTGCCGACCACCTTTGACTACCGGGTCAGGGACCAGGTGGCGATTTCCATGAACGTGGACCGGGGGCACCTTTTCGACCCGGAGTCGGGGTTGAACCAGACCAAGCTGGAAGGGACGCCCGCGTAAACCGTTAACCGCCAGTTAGGAGCTTGAAGGATGTCAGACAAGGCGATCATCACCGCCGCCCTGTCCGGGTCGGTGACCATGAAGGAGCACCATCCGGCCGTTCCCTACACCCCGGAGGAGTTCGCCCGGGAGGCCAAGAGGGCGGCCGAGGCCGGGGCGGCCATCGTCCACATCCACTTCCGGGACCCGGACACGGGCCGGCCGACCACCGACCCGAAGATAATGGCCGAGACCGTGGACGCGGTCAGGCAGAGCGCCAAGGTCCTGATAAACTTAAGCACCGGGGTCAGCCTGGACTCCAGCCTGGAGGAGCGCATAAGGCCGGTAAAGGAGCAGTCGCCGGACCTGGCCTCCCTCAACCCGGGGACGATGAACTTCTGCACCGTCAACCACAAGACCGGCCAGATCATCGCCGACAAGACCTACCACAACCCGCTCAAGGCCACGTTAGAGTTCGGGACGGCGATGCAGGCCAACCGGGTCAAGCCGGAGATAGAGTGCTTCGCCATCTCCCACGTTCACAACACCCTCTTCTTCCTGGAGCACTACGACTTCCTGGAGACCCCTCTCCACTTCTCCTTTGTCTTCGGGGTCATGGGCGGGGTCAGGTTCGACTGCAACGTGCTGGCCGGGTTCATCAACTCCATCCCCCCGGGCTCCACCTGGCAGGGGGTGGGGGCCGGGCCCAACTGCTTCCCGGTGGCCATGGTCGGGGCCGCCCTGGGGGGGCACCTGAGGGTCGGGCTGGAGGACAACGTTTACATCGACTTGGTCACCCGGGAGAAGTCCAAGGGCAACTGGGACCAGGTGGCCAAAGCGGTGGAGATGGCCAGGCTGGCCGGACGGGAGCCGGCCGATCCGGAGGAGGCCCGGAAGATCCTCAACCTCCCGGACAAGGGCTGAGGGAGGGGGACGGGGTCGGCCCTGGCGATAAGGAGAGACAGCCCGGGACGGAGATTGGCCCGGGCCGGGCGGATGGATAAACAGGAGGAACACCATGGGCGACGAGAGCGTGGTCAAGTACGATGAGATGGGGGTCCTGGACGGGGGCACGGTGGGGCTGCCCCGGAAGATGGACCGGAACATCTGGCTGAAGGAGGTCTTCCCCGAGTGGGGCTCCTACCTGAACTACGAGATCCAGAACTTCCAGGTCAAACCAGGCACCGGGGCCCTGTGGTACTTCGGCGGCCCCTCCTTCGCCCTCAAATCCCAGGGCGGGGCGGTCTTCCTGGTGGACCTCTACTCCGGGCCGAGCCTCTTCACCGACCGGTCCTACTGCGGGGTCTGCCGGACCAGCGGGGCCGACAAGCTGTGGTGGATGCGGCTCAACCCCCACGTCATCGATCCCTGGAAGTTCCAGCGGCTGGACGCGGTCCTGATCACCCACCACCACCAGGATCACATGGACTTCTACACCATCTCGGCCGCTCTCCAGACCTCCAACTGCAAGTTCATCGCCCCCCCGGAGGCGGCCCGGCGGATGATGAAGAACATGGGCGTGCCAAAGGAGAGGATGATCGTGGCCAAGGTGGGGGAGAGCGTCCAGATCGAGGACATGAAGATCGACTTCGCCCCCAACTTCGACGTCATTGCCACCAAGACCGGGTTCGACACCCCGGCCCCCTTCGAGGAGGTGACGGTCAGCTACCTCTTCAACACCCAGGGCGGCAACGTGGCCTTTTTGGGCGACACCCTCTACCACAACGGCTACCGGATGGTGGGGGAGAAGTACAAGGTCGACGTGGTGACCATGAACATGGGCAACAACGGACCCGGCTACACCGACAAGATGACCCCCTGGGACCTGTGGCGGATCACCGAGGCCCTCAACGCCAAGGTGGTCATCCCCATGCACCACGACAACTGGGGCAACTGCTACGAGGACCCCTCCTACCTGGAGTACATCTGCGAGCGCAAGAGCAAGGAGCCCATGCACCCGGTCATCAAGTCCGTGGTCCTCTACCCCGGAGCCCGGTACATCCACCCCGACGACCAGGACATCGGCCGCTACAACTACCCGGACTGGCGGGAGCGCTACGACTGGACCAAGAGCGTGGAGTACGGGCCGGATAAGTGGGAGTAAGTAAAACCAAGGCCTTTGATCTGCGGAGCAAATAATGGCCCGAAAAGCACGGATCGTTTACACCAACCGGCCCTGGGAGGCCACCGGCATCTGCAGCGGCTGCCGGCTGTGCGAGCTGTGGTGCTCGGTTGAGCACAACCAGACCTTCAACCCGGTCCGGTCCCGGATCAGGGTGGTGGAGATCCAGACCGGGATCGACGTTCCGGTGACCTGCCAGCAGTGCCCGGATCCGGCCTGCCTCAAGGCCTGCCGCTTCCAGGCCATCGCCCTGGACGAGAAGCTCCACATCCCCCTGGTGGACGAGGACAAGTGCACCGGGTGCAAGGAGTGCCTGGGGGCCTGCCCCTTCGGGATCATCACCCTGGACCCGGCCACCCACAAGGCCATCAAGTGCGACCTGTGCGGGGGCGGCGAGCCGGCCTGCGTGGCCATCTGCCCCTCCCGGGTCCTGGCCGCCCTGGACGACGAGGGCGCCGCCGAGTACAACCGGCGGCGCTTCGCCGCCCTCCTGGCCGGGGATGACGAGCTGCGAAGGCTGAGGCCCGGGGGGGAGGAGCCGGTCCCCGAGAAGCTGCGGCGGGAGGTGGAAAGGCCATGAGCGGGACCTGCTACGCGGGCAAGATGCTCCGGGTGGACCTCTCCTCCGGCCGGATCGAGAGCGAGGAGTTCGGGACGGCCCTGACCGACCTTCACCTGGGCGGCCGGGGGGTCTCCTCCAAGGTCCTCTACGACGAGGTCCCGCCCGAGGTGGAGCCCTTTGACCCGGACAACCGACTGATCTTCTCCCCCGGGGCCCTCCACGGGACCGGGGTCCCGGCGGCCAGCCGGACCACGGTGGCCACCAGGTCCCCCCTGACCGGGATGCACGGCGACGGCCACGCCGGGGCCACCTGGGGCGGGGAGCTGAAACGGGCCGGCTACGACCTCCTGATCGTCCAGGGCCGGGCCGAGAAGCCGGTCTACCTCTACCTGGATGACCAGACGGCCGAGCTAAAGTCCGCCGCGGCCTACTGGGGGCGGCTGACCTCCCAGACCCACCAGGCCCTGGCCCGGGACCTTAACCGGCCGGAGCTGTGCACCGTGACCATCGGGCCGGCCGGGGAGAACCTGGTCCGCCTGGCCGGGGTCTTCCACAACGGGGCCGACAAGGGGGTCAGCGCCCGCTGCGGGATGGGGGCGGTGATGGGCTCCAAGAACCTCAAGGCCATCGCCACCAGGGGCCGGGGGGAGGTGGGGGCGGCCGATCTCCCGGCTCTCAGGTCGGCCTACCAGGACTATCTGGAGACCATTGCTTTAGACCCCTACTGCCCTCCGGCCACCAAGTACGGCACCTGCCGGTTCATGATGCACCGGGTCAAGTTCGGAATCCACGGGGCCGAGAACTGGCGCTACGGGGCCTATGACTGGAGCCGGCTGGACCCGGAGGTCTTCCGGGGCGACTTCCAGGTCAAGGCCGGGGCCTGCGTGGCCTGCCCCATCCGCTGCCGCCGGGACTACCGGATCGCCTCGGGGCCCTTTGCCGGGATCACGGCCAAGGTGGAGTGGGAGACCATCGCCCGGTCCATGACCTGCGGGATCAAGGAGCCGGAGGCGGTCATCGCCTGGGCCAACCTCTGCAACCATTACGGGCTGGACGTGGAGGGCCTCGGCGACACGGTGGCCTTTGCCATGGAGTGCTTTGAGAAGGGGATCTTAACCAAGAAGGAAACCGACGGCCTGGAGCTCCGCTTCGGCCGGGTGGAGGCCCTCCTGGAGCTCAGCCGCCGGATCGCCCTTCGGGAGGGCGACCTGGCCGGGATCCTGGCCGAGGGGACCAAAAGGGCCGCCCAAAAGATCGGCCAAGGCAGCGAGAAGCTGGCCATCCAGGTCAAGGGCGGGGAGATGACCGCCGGGGATCCCAGGGGGATGCCGGTCAGGGCGGTCAGCTACGCCACCTCCACCCGGGGCGGGGACCACCTCCGCTCCAACCCCTACATCGAGGAGATCATGACCCCTGAGGAGGCCTTGGAGTGGTGGGGCAGCGAGGAGGCGGCCGACATCGCCAAGGGGCTCAAGGGCAAGGGCCGGATGCTCAAGTTCAGCGAGGACCTGGTGACCATCGGCGACATCCTGGGGTTGTGCAAGTTCGCCTACTACCGCTCGGCCACCTTCCCCTACCTCTACCGGAAGGGGGTTCACCTGGCCACCAGGTTCTACAACGCCTGCTCGGGACGGAACCTAAGCGAGGAGGAGATGCTCCTGGCCGGGGAGCGGGCTTGGAACATCGAGAAGGCCTACAACACCCGCTGCGGGGCGGACCGCTCGGACGACACCATCCCGGAGCGGTTTTTTTCCGAGCCGCTCCTGGGCGGCGGCCCCTCCGGCGGGGCGGTGGTGGAGCGGGAGAAGTTCGACCGCATCCTGGACGAGTACTATGAGGACCGGCGCTTCGACCCGGAGACCGGCCTGCCCACCAGGGCGGGGCTCACCAGGCTGGGGTTAAAGGACATCGCCGACGACCTGGAGAAGAGGGGCCGGCTGGCCGGCTGAGACAGGGTGAGGGTCCAGGTCCGGCTCTACCCGCCGCTCAACAACACCGCCGGGGTGGAGCGGCTGACCCTGGAACTGGAGGAGGGGGCCGATCTGGGTGACCTGGTGGCCGTCCTGGCGGACCGGTTCGGGGAGGCCCTGCGGGTCCATCTCTACGACCGGCGGGGGATCATCCCCGGCTGGTGCGCCTTTGTCAACGACCGGCCCAACCCCTTCAACCGGCCGGAGAGCCTTTCCCTGACCCTATCGGAGGGCGACCGGGTCTCGTTTCTGCTCAACCTGGCCGGGGGTTGAGGAGGTCCCAAAAAGAGGGAGCCGGGAGATGGCCTTGATCAGGGTTCCCTACGGGGAGCGGGGGTTTCTGGAGCTGGAGGTGGAGGACCGGCACCTGGTCCTGGAGGCCCGGGGGGACTTCCCCGAGCCGCCCCGGGACCTGGCCGGGGCGGTCGTCACCGCCCTGGAGAACCCCGTGGCCGGCCCTCCCTTCTCGGAGCGGCTGAAAAAGGCCCGAACGGTCCTGATCCTGATCGACAACTGGGCCCGGCTGACCCCGGCCGGGAAGCTGCTGCCGCCCATCCTGGAGATGATCCAAAAGGCCGGGGGGAAGGCGGAGCTCCTGGTGGCCAACGGTCTGTTGAGGGAGATGACCCAAGCGGAATTAAAGGCCAAGCTCGGTCCCGAGGTCCTGGCCTCGGGGATCAGGATAGACCAGACCAGGGCCCGGGAGACCTGGGACTTCCGCTTCGTGGGGGTAACCAGCTACGGGACCCCGGTCAGCCTCCACCGCCTCCTCCTGGAGGCGGACCTGAGCCTGGCGGTGACCATGACCCAGGCCACCTTGTGGGGCTACGGCGGCGGCGGGTCGATGGTCCTGCCCGGGGCGGCTTCGGTGGAGACCATCGAGTGGAACCACCGGCTGATGACCGGCCCCAAGTCCTCGGTGGGCTATGAACCGCCCCACAACCGGATGCGGGAGGATATCGAGGAGGCCTGCCTCATGTCCGGGCTGGACCTCTCCCTCCTGGCCGTCCTCAACCCCCGGTTGGAGATCATCCACCTTACCGCCGGGGAGACCATCGCCGCCCACCGGGCCTCGGTGGCCAAGTACGACCGGCACTACACCTATAGCTTAAGCCGCCTCCCGGGGCGGCTGGACGCGGCCGTGAGCGGCAGCTTCCCCGGGGACAGGTTCTTCGCCCACGCCTGCTGGCCGGTGGCCAACCTGGACCACTTTGTCCGGGACGGGGGAACGATAATTCTCTGCACCCCCGTGCCCGGCGGCCTGGCCCACTACAGCTACGCCAAGGACTACATGCCCCCCACCCCGGAGGCCATCCGCCGCCTTTACGAGGACGTCTTCTACGGCAAGCAGGCCCTTTGGCACGCCTGCCTGTGGATGCCGATCATCGAGACCATGGGCCGGAAGGAGGTCCTGGTGGTCACCGAGGAGGAGCGGGTGGCCGACTTCGGCCGGGTGGGGATCAAGGCCCTGACCTCGCTGAAGGAAGCCTACGGGCTGGTCCGCGAGAAGCACGGCCCGGACCTGAAGCTGGGCCACTTCCCCCACGGCAAGTGGGTCCTCCCGGCCGGGCTGAACCGGCCGCTGGAAATACCCGGGAGGCCAAAGAGATGAAGCTTCGTTTCAAACCCCAGGTGATGGAGCTCCTGGAAGGGGCCATCGACATCCACATCCACTCCGAGCCGGACGTCTACCCCAGGATCCTCAACGACGTGGAGCTGGCCCTCCAGGCCCAGGAGATGGGGATGCGGGCCATCCTGGTCAAGAACCACTTCACCGAGACGGCCGGCCGGGCCCGGCTGGCCTCCCAGGTGACCGGCTTTCCGGTCTTCGGGGGGATCGCCCTGAACCTGCCGGCGGGCGGGCTCAACCCCCACGCCGTCCGGACGGCCCTGAAGCTGGGGGCGGCCACGGTCTGGCTGCCCACCCTCCACGCCCGGGAGTTCGTGGCCCACAAGAGCCACGTGGCCAACCTGGCCGGGGAGCTGGGCCAGGACCTGGAGGGGATCCACCTCCTCCAGGAGGACGGCGGCCTCAAGGAGGAGCTTTCCCCCATCCTCGACCTCATCGCCGAGTTCGACTCCTCCCTGGCCACCGGCCACGTCTCCATCGCCGAGGCCATGGCCGCGGTCAAGGAGGCGGTGAAAAGGGGGGTCAAGAAGATCGTCGTCACCCATCCCCTGGCCAGCTTCGTCAACTACTCGGTCCAGGAGATGAAGGAGATCCTGGACCTGGGGGCCACCTTCCTGGAGCACGTCTTCAACGACACCACCCGCCAGGTGGGCCGCCCCATCACCAGGCAGGCCCTCTTCGAGGGGATCAGGGCGGTGGGGTCCAAGCACTGCATCATCTCCACCGACGCCGGCCAGTGGCTCAACCCGGTCCCGGTCCAGCAGCTGGGGATCTACATCCAGGATCTGCTTGACTTCGGTTTCAACAAGAAGGAGATCAGGACCATGGCGGCCGACAATCCGGCCCGGCTGCTGGGGCTTTGAAGAAAGGGCCGAAAAACGCAGGGTCGGGACGTATGGGCCAGGGAGTATCGCAGATGGAGCCAAGAATCGGGTTCATCGGCTTAGGCACCATGGGCCGCTGGATGGCCCTCAACCTGGTCAAGGCCGGGTACAAAATCACCGTCTTTGACCGGGACCGGGCCGCCGCGGCCCGGCTGACGGCTAAGGGGGCGGCGGCGGCCGACAGCCCGGCCCAGGCGGCCGGGCGGTCGGAATGGGTCTTCCTCTGCCTCCCGGACACGGCCGTGGTGGAGGAGGTTATCTTCGGCCCGGAGGGGCTCTGCCAGGGGGGGCGGCCCGGGCTGGTCATCGTCGACTGCGGGACCACCGGTTACCTGCCCACCCTGGAGTTCCACCGCCGGCTGGGGGAGAAGGGGATCATCCTGGCCGACGCCCCGGTCTCGGGGATGGAGGCCCGGGCCAGGGAGGGGGACCTGACCATCATGTTCGGCGGGGAAGGGGAGCTCTTCCAGCGGCTCCGGCCGGTCCTGGAGGTCATGGGCAGCAAGGTCCTTCCCATGGGGGGGATCGGCGCCGGCCAGCTGACCAAGCTGGTCAACCAGCTCCTGTTCAACATCTCCTGCGCGGCCATGGCCGAGGTCCTGCCCCTGGCGGTCAAGATGGGGCTGGACCCGGAGAAGGTGGCCCAGGTGGTGACCAGCGGCACCGGCCGCTCCTTTGCCCTGGAGTTCTTCGCCCCCCTGGCCCTGAAGGGGGTCTTTGACCAGGGCTACCCCCTGAAGGCGGCCTACAAGGACATGATCAGCGCGGCCGAGCTATCGGCCAGGGAGAGGGTTCCCCTGCCCCTGGTCCAGGCCGCGACGATCACCTACCAGCTGGCTTTGGCCCAGGGGTTGGGGAGTTTAAGCAAGGGGGCCATGATCCAGGTTTACGAGAAGCTCCTGGGGGTGGAGTTCAGGAAGAGGGAGGGTTGATGGCCGAGCCCAGGGGCAGACCGGAGGAGATGACCGAGGCCTACTACCGGGGGTTGATGCACTCGGTGGGCTTCCGGCGGGCGGACCTGGCCAAGCCCCAGATCGGGGTGGTCAACTCCTTCACCGAGGTCAACCCGGGCCACCTCCCCTTGAGGGACCTGGCCGCCCGGGTCAAGGAGGGGATCTGGGCCGGCGGCGGCTCGCCGGCCGAGTTCAACGTCCCCGCCCCCTGCGACGGGATGGCCCAGGGTCCGGGCCAGCGCTACATCCTCCCCCAGCGGGACCTGATCGCCGCCTCCGTCGAGGCCATGGTCCGGGCCCACGGCTTCCAGGGGCTGGTGATGCTGGCCTCCTGCGACAAGATCATCCCCGGGATGCTCCTGGCCGCGGCCCGGCTGGACCTGCCCACCATCTTCCTGACGGCAGGGGCCATGCTCCCCTGCTTCCTGGGGGAGAGGACTTATGTCACCTCCGACCTCAAGGAGGCCATCGGCAAGCGGAGGACCGGGGAGATCGACCAGGCCACCTTTCTGGACTGGCAGGAGCGGTTCTGCGCCTCGCCCGGGGTCTGCTCGATGATGGGCACGGCCAACACCATGGGCTGCTTTCTGGAGGCGGCCGGTCTGGCCCCTTTCGGCACGACCACCCTCCTGGCCTTTGACTCGGCCAAGATCCGCCAGGCCCGGGAGGCGGGGGAGCGGATCGTGAAGCTGGTGGAGGAGGGGAGGTCCTTCGGCCGCTACCTGACCCCGGCCGGCCTGGCCAACGGGATCAGGTACGTCTCGGCCAGCGGCGGCTCGACCAACGCAATTCTCCATCTTCTGGCCCTGGCCTCGGTCAAGGGTCTGGATTTGGACCTGGCCGGGTTGGATCGGATCCAAAGCTCGGTCCCGGTGGTGGCCAAGCTCAAGCCCTCCTCGGAGTTCAACCTGGAGGACTTCCACCAAGCCGGGGGGGTGGCGGCGGTCCTCAAGGCCATCCAGGGCAGCCTTGATCCGGAGGCCGGCCTGGTCATGGGCGGAAACCTGGGCCAAGCCCTGGCCGGGGCGGCCGAGCCCCGAGGGGAGGTCATCCGGCCGGCCGGGAACCCCTTGGCCCTTGGCGGCTGCTTCTCCATCCTCCAGGGCAACCTGGCGCCCAAGGGGGCGGTGGTCAAGCGGACCGGGGTGGAGCCGGGGATGATGGTCCACCGCGGACCGGCGGTGGTCTTCGACTCCGAGGAGGAGGTCAGGGCCTTTCTCCTGGAGCGGGAGGTCAAGCCTGGCTCGGTCCTGGTGGTCCGCTTCGAGGGGCCCAAGGGCGGCCCGGGGATGCGGGAG
>Ga0068714_10002827_pt1 | contig 21583 bp, 19 predicted proteins | sample MTBNYHSulfiMetaG_FD_62988 | JGI IMG/M metagenome (GOLD analysis project Ga0068714, IMG submission 62988) | Enrichment culture microbial communities from rom New York Harbor, USA that are MTBE-degrading - MTBE-NYH (New York Harbor Sulfidogenic)... | ecosystem: Environmental > Aquatic > Marine >... | reverse complement strand
AAATTCCCGTCTTGGGAGCGATCGCCTCTTTATATCCGGAAGGAGTATCTCCTCAAGAAAGGGCAGCTATGGCTCTGCCTACGAGATTTGATCCATCGTTGCCGTTTATAAAGGACTTTGAGGCAGTGGCGGAACGTTTGCTCATGGGGGGCAAGACGCAGGCAGAACCTCAGCGTATTTTTTCAATAACCAGCTGCCATAAAGGGGCGGGGGTCAGCACGATTTCTGCTTATCTTGCAAGTTCCTTAGCGCGGCATAGTGAGGGGCGGGTGCTTTTAGTAGATGTAAACTTTCAAGAGCCCTTTATTCATCGGATTTTCGAGGTAAGTCTTTCCCCCGGGCTGGCTGATCTCTCCGGCGGCGCTTATAGCCAGACATCAGTTATTCAACCTTCCCCGGTAAATAAACTTGATCTGCTCTGCGCGGGTAAAACGAGCATGGCAAGCGACAAAAGAATTTTTGAGTCAAAAGGGTTCGCTGACTTACTTAAGTACTGGAAACATGAATACAGCTTTGTGTTAATTGATACCCCGGCAGTGTGGGAAGAAAATTATGTGGTAACGCTGGGTAATATGGTTGATGGCGTTATTATGGTTTTTGAGGCTGAGGAAGACCGCTGGGAGGTAGCGCAACGCGCCAAAGACCGTCTTGCGGTTGGCGGAGCAACACTCGTGGGAGGCATTCTCAATAAAAGATTATTCTATGTTCCGAAGTGGCTGTATCAGAGGTTGTAATAATTCATTAAATTTTTCTTAATTTATCTTTTAAACTTACGCTTTCGGTTTACTTAATCCGAGAAACGCCCTGAGTTTCATCGTGAGGTTGGATAAGGATGTCATTTTTTAATAGTTTGAAACGTATCATTGATTCGGTGGGAGCGCCCCAGATAAGCACCATTTGTTCGCGGGAAGAGTTCAGCTGTATTCTGGAACGCGAACTCGCCCGGGCGGAACGGAGTAACCAGATCTTTTCAGTGGTTGAATTCGATATCGGGGACGTTGAGGTCAATAGAGAACTTGGAAAACAATTATTGCAGGCTCTTGCCAAGAGGCTGCGCTCTACCGACGAAGTGGGGTGGATTCATGGTCACCACATTGGAGTTTTGCTTTATAACACCCTCACTGAAGGGGCTCACGTTTTTTCTCAGAGAATCCTTGATTTGCTTCCCTCGGCGCTTACTCATCCTGATTTTAAGATCCATACTTACCCAACCGTAGTGCAAGCCAAGGATGATTCGGGTTATCAATGTCCGGAGAGGCGACAAACGAGCCAAGGATATCAAAATGTTACCAGGGGAAAAAGTCCTAAACCAGTGCGGGAAATGCGCATGTTATACTCTCTTGCGATGCCTACATGGAAGCGATCAATAGACATCGTTGGGGCACTGGTGCTTCTTATGCTTTTTTTCCCTTTTCTTGCGCTTGCTGCGCTCATGATTAAAATTGTCTCCCCGGGGCCAATTTTTTTCAAACAACTTAGAGTTGGTTACGGGGGCAGGGTATTTTCCCTTTATAAGTTGCGGACCATGAAAGTCCATGCTGATGCCTCTGCTCATCGAAAATACCTTGCTGAATTAATTCGTGATACTGCCGGCGAAAAAGAAACGGGAAGACCGATGGTTAAATTGGACGATCCGCAGATCATCCCTTTCGGGAAGATATTACGGGTTACCTGTATTGATGAACTGCCTCAGCTTATCAATGTTCTTCTCGGGGACATGAGTTTAGTTGGCCCTCGGCCTCCGATCCCTTATGAGGTGGAAGAATACGTCACCTGGTATTCAGGGCGGTTTGATGCGGTGCCGGGAATGACCGGACTTTGGCAGGTAAGTGGTAAAAACCGGCTTACCTTTAAAGACATGGCCCGTTTAGATATCCGGTATGCCAGGCAAATGTCCTTTGCTCTCGATTTAAAAATCCTCCTGCTTACCCCTCTTGCCATTTTCTATCAAATCAAGGATAGCCTTCGAAACAAACAATCATTAGCCAGAGGAGTTGGTAGTGCCTAATATTGCTGTGGTGGGTTGTGGTTACTGGGGGCCAAATCTCATTCGAAATTTTTATTCGCTTTCTGATTGTAAGGTAAAAAGGGTTTGTGACTTAGACTCCAAGAGATTAGAGCATATGCGAAAGCTCTTTTGTAAAATTGAAACCACAACTATCTTTGACGATGTGATTAATGACCCCCACATTGATGCTGTCGCAATAGCTACACCGGTGCATTATCATTATGAAATGGCAAAAAAATGTTTGCAGGCTAAGAAGCATACCTTAATCGAAAAGCCGATGGCTTCATCCTCAGTGGAATGTAAAAAATTGATTGAACTTGCCCAAAAACAAAACTGCATCCTCATGCTCGGGCATACCTATATTTACTCTCCGGCCATACGGAAAATCAAAGATATCTATAACGCCGGGGAATTAGGCAAGATGCTTTACACCAGCTCGAGAAGGTTAAACCTTGGGCTTTTCCAGACCGATATCAATGTGGTATGGGATTTAGCGCCTCATGATATTTCTATAATTCTTTTTGCTCTTAGTGCTAAGCCGGTATCGGTAAATTGTCAGGGGAAAGCCAATGTACATCCAAATATCGAAGATGTTACAAATATGACGATTGATTTTTCTGATGGCGGTTTTGCCACGATACAGAATAGCTGGCTTGATCCCTATAAGGTAAGGGAGATGACTTTTGTCGGAAGTAAGCGGATGCTGGTTTATAACGACTTGGAGCCGATCGAGAAAATCAAGATTTTCGATAAACGGGTGGAAGCCCCCCCCTACTATGACACGTTCGCCGAGTTTCAATACTCTTATCATTATGGCGACATTTATTCCCCTTACCTCAAACAAAGTGAGCCTCTGAAAAGCGAATGTCGGCACTTTTTAGATTGTATCAAAAACAGTGCCCGACCCGATACGGATGGTTTAGGAGGTTTAGGCGTCGTTCAAATTCTTGAAGCTGCCTCAAAATCGTTGAAAAAAGGTGGAGGGAAGGTTGATCTCGTCGCTTTTGGGGTGGTATAGTTTTCAGGGTTTTTTCTTGCACCAGGATTTTAACTGCAGCCTAAATATGCTTTTCATCAAAAAATTGCTTTCCTGTTACGCTTTCACTTTTTTCACCGTATGAACTTTTATCTTTGAATTTGGGTGCATTGATAGTGCACCTTTGGGAAAACTTATTTTGCGATTTTGAACAGCGGAAAAAACGATGAAGAAAATTGCTTCGGATGTTAAACTGGGTAAGAATGTAAAGATTTATGACTTCGTAAATCTTTACGGGTGTGAAATTGGGGATAACACCAGAATAGGAACGTTTGTAGAAATACAAAAGGGAGCAAAAATCGGCAAAAATTGTAAAATTTCAAGTCACACTTTTATTTGTGAGGGTGTGACGATTGAAGACAATGTTTTTATTGGACACAATGTTACCTTTATTAATGATAAGTTTCCCCGGGCAACTACCGCAGAAGGGGCTCTTCAAGGTGAAAAGGACTGGGTTTGCATTCCCACCCTGGTAAAGAAAAACGCTTCAGTGGGATCAAGTTCAACCATTCTTAGTGGTGTTACGATTGGTGAGAATGCCCTGGTGGGGGCCGGAAGTGTGGTGATCAAGGATGTGCCGGCAAACAGTACCGCAGCAGGAAATCCTGCCAGGATATTACGAAAAAAAAGAAGAATAAATTATGAGCGTTCCTTTTCTTGATCTAAAAACACAATACAAGACTATACAATCGGAAATTACCTCAGCATTGCAGAATGTTTCAGATAGCGCTGCCTTTGCCGGCGGACCTTTTGTAGAAAAATTTGAAAAAGAGTTTGCTTCTTTCTGTCAATCGGAGTTTGCCGTTGGGGTTGGCAGTGGTACTGATGCCCTCTGGGTTACTCTCATGTGTTTAGGCATCGGTAAGGGAGATGAGGTCATCACTACCCCTAATACTTTTATTGCTACTGCCGAAGCGATTACCTTTTGTGGCGCAAAACCAATGTTCGTTGACATTGATGAGCAGACTTACAACATGGACTTCGAACTCCTTAAGGGCGTTATCACCACTAAGACCAAAGCGATTATCCCTGTTCACCTCTTCGGTCAGCCAGCGGACATGGATCCGATTATAAAGATTGCCCAGGAATATGGTTTGTTTGTCATCGAAGATGCCTGCCAGGCGCATGGCGCTGAGTATAAAGGACGACGTGCCGGCTCAATCGGTCACGCGGGTTGTTTCAGTTTTTATCCGGGAAAAAATCTCGGAGCATACGGCGAAGCAGGCGCAGTAGTAACGAACAGTGCTGAATTAGCGGAAAAGATTAAACGGTTCCGTGATCACGGACAGGTGAAAAAGTACTTTCATTCGATGATCGGCTGGAATGCCCGCATGGATGGTTTCCAGGGGGCGGTGCTGAGTGTGAAGTTAAAGCACCTTTCTGCCTGGAACGAAGCGCGAATAAAAAATGCAAAACTTTATAACGAACTCCTTGCTGACATAGATAAAGTAAAGACACCGATTGAGGCTGATTATGCCAAGCACATTTATCACATTTATGCTATCCGCACGAAAAATCGGAATGCCCTCATGAGTAGCCTGGCTGAAAAAAATATTTCTTGTGGGATTCACTATCCGATTCCCCTGCATATTCAGGAAGTTTACCGATTTTTGGGTTATGGTCTCGGAAGTTTCCCCGTGGTCGAAAAATGCGCTGAAGAGTTTTTATCGCTCCCCATGTTTCCTGAACTGACAGGGGATCAGATTAAAGTAGTTGTTAAAGAAATAAAATATTTTTTTGCAAAGTAACAAAAGGATTGGTGGGGTTGCTTAACCGTCTAACTACAGTGCTCATAAGCCTGGTATTCTTTGGAGTTATGGTGATCTTAAATTTCTTTTACCAGGCGATGGGTAAAAAAAAAGGGGGATTGTGCTCTGTTCTCCTTTACCATTCTGTTGCTGCTCACGACCGAGAACGGTTTGCCCGGCAAATGGATGTTTTGTTAACTTTAGCAACTCCGGTCGACATCGCTAAACCAAATCAAGAAATTATTCAGGGAAGACAGGTTGCCGTTACCTTTGACGATGGCTTGCAGAGTTTTAAGGAAAATGCCCTGAGTGAGTTAGTTAAACGGAGAATTCCCGTTGCTTTATTTATCCCGAGTCGTTGTTTGGGTAAGCGACTCAGTGTTTATGATGACGAAACCGTGATGAATCAAGAGGATTTGTTGAACCTCCCGGTTGATTTAGTTACCGTCGGCTCTCATTCTCAAACTCATGTTAACTTGACTATTCTCGATTACGATGAGGCGAAAAAGGAAATCGGGAAATCAAAAACTGATTTAGAAGCCTTGCTCGGCCGTGAAGTTTCGATCTTTGCCTTTCCCTATGGGGAATATAACGAGCATATTTTATCGTTAGCTCGCCAGGCGGGTTACCTTCGAACCTTTTCTGTCCTCCCAACTGGGGGAAATGATTTTTTATTTGGTCGTATCATTACTTGTCCCAAGGATTGGATGATTGAATTTAAGTTAAAAGTGCTGGGCGCCTATTGTTGGCTCCCTTGGGCAGGTGCCCTGAAGCGTCAGGTAAAAAAGTTATTCACTTTTTGAAAAATAAGAACACTTTTAGGCTGATTACAAAATATGAGTATTGTATTTCGAGAATACCGTAAAGAGGATCGGGGAGAAATTCAGAACATCTTAATTGATAAAAAGCGCCTTGATAAGTTCACGCTCAAAATCTTAAAATATAAAGTTGCCGCATTCTTGGGTTTATACAGGCCATCAATATATTTAATAGAAGAGGCGGAAAACAATAAAATTATTGGGATGGCTGTTTTGATACATAAGATTGATTACAGCTTTCGCCGGATGGAATGGTGGATTGAGGCGGTTATCGTGGCTGCTGAAAAGAGAAAATCAGATTTTGGCACCACGCTTATGGATAATGTTTTTGCCGTGCTCCGGATGAGAGGTGCAAAAAAAGCTTATTTAAATTTTGAATCGGATAATGTTATCGCCAAATCTTTTTATAAAAACCTAGGATTCATTTCTTCTAAACGAATATTTGCAATGTATAAGAAGCCCTTTAGTTCTGTGTCTCCACCTTATAAATCCTCACCTCTTGTTCCGGTTAAGTCCAAAAAACAACGGGAAATGCTTCTTCAAACTTTAATTCCTCATGATTATCCCCACGACAATAAAGGGATTGGTTTCTATAAAAAAATTTTAACTTTTTTGCATCTCCTGGAAATTAAAGTTGCCGAGGGCATAACCACTAAAGGTGTTGTGTCAGCAATTACCTTCATCTATTTATTTTTCATGGTAAGAGTTGAGATCATTCTTTCTGACATGCTTGATGCTGGAGAATTAGAACAAATCGTGGGTTCGGAGTTTTCAAAGTTTTCCTTGCGCTACTGGAGAAAAATCATCCTTTTTGTAATCTGTAAAGGGCCGAACTGTGATGAATGGCCCTTCCCTCAGACGTTACCAAAGGTAAGCGACGTAGAAGACTTAATAGAATTCGAATTGATTCAGTGATAGTAAGGAAACATTGTAGTTTTAATATTCATTAATAACAAGATCAAAAAGATAAGCATAAGGGATAACAAGTGGTTAAGAGTGAGATCTGATGAATACTAATGTTGTCACCTATGCAGGCCATCAAGACTTATTTTCAGGGGTTACTCATTAATTATTATAATTAAAAGGTATCACATGAAAAACACACACTACGCAAACAAAATTCAGGGGCAAAGCACAGGCAATGCGCTAATCATTATCGCATTCATCGTGTTTATTTCTATTCTTGTGTTTAATGGAACTTTTTTCAGAATTCGCCCGGAAGAGGATGTCCCTACAGTTGATTGGCTAATTCTTGCCCGGCTCATAACCTGCGCGGTTGGATTTTTAGTGGGCTCCGTCTTAATTTTAAAAAACCATATAAGGTTTGGTTTTGGCGGGATAGTCCTTACACTTTTTTTGGCGGCTACGGGATTTTCAGCAATAAACAGTCCTCATCCCACAATTGTTCTTGGCTATGTTTGGCTGCTTCTGGGAGCAAGTGTTTTGGTTTTCGGCCTGGTTCAAAGTGCACCGGACATTAAATCATTAGAGCGAATTGAACGCGTATGGTTTTTTACCGTTCTTATATGTGTAATAAAGGATGCTCTTACCAGCCTGATTTTCCCTGAACCTGAGGTTTGGGGAGAAGTGATAAGGTTAGGGATGTCAACGGTTCACGCCAACCAACTCAGCCTCCTTGCGGGACTGGTTTTTTGGCTCTCATTCAGGCAAACAAGGGCCAACATATATATATGGTTGTTGAGAATTGCAATGTTTTTTATAATCATCTGGGCAATCAGTCGAGTCAGCATAGCGGCATTTTTGCTTGGAGGGTTTGTTTATTTTTTCCTGCGCGCGAAAGATTTTTCCAGCAAGTCAATATTGACACTTGCTTGCTTAAGCGGCGTTATTTTGTTTTTACTGATTGCCTCGTTGCATCCGCGATTGGGGGATAAAGTTATCCTTTATGCCAAAAGAGGCCAAAGCCAGGGTGAGTTAACTCACTTCACGGGTCGAACGGACATCTGGAAACAAGTTATAGTGCAAGCATCAGAATCACCGCTGATCGGTCACGGATATGGAATGACACGCGCTGCGTTAAAGCCTATTATCTGGGATTACCAGCCGCCACACGCGCATAATGAATTTCTGGAAGCATTATTTGCCACCGGGCTTTTAGGATTAATTCTATTGATACTGTTATTTTTGTATAGTTTAAGGTGGATAAATTCTTTTTTACGACTACGTTCTGTTTTTTCCCTTGATTTGGCGCTCCACGCTTCGGTGGTGGTGGCGATGTTTCTGGTAAGCACTTTTTTTGAGGCAAGAATAACAGCGCGATTGCTGCCTTTTCAGCCTTTGTTTTTTTATTATCTGCTTATTCTTGACCGGGAAAAACAATTTGCTCTCATGAGGGAAAAACAAGGGTAAATTTTCAGGAGATTATTTAATATGGGCGGGCTTCATAAAGAATTAATGTTTTCCCGGCAGTTCTTACTTGGCTCTCGCCCTTTCGTCTATACAGATCAATGGAAAGCAATAAACCTGACAAAAAATTTAATTTTATCAACCCACCCCACCCTTGATGTTGAAATAAAAAGAGTTGGAGAAGGTACTCTTATCCTTCTTGGATATATTATTGATCCCTTCAATCCCGTTAAGACATCTACTGATATTCTCAATGATATAAGCGCAAAAGCCACGAGTATTTCAAGGGTGTTGGACTCCACCACTCATATTTCGGGTCGTTGGGTTCTGATCTATCTGAGTTCAGAAGGCTCGATAATTTTTACTGATCCGTGCGGTTTGCGACAGGTGTTTTACCACCTAAACAAGGAGGGCATCTGGTGTGGTTCACAACCAGAAATAATAAAAGCGGCCACTGGTCTTACTCCGGATATAGACAAAAGCTTATCTGAATTTATAAAAAGTTTTGATTATCAGAGAAAAGAATATGCTTTGGTCGGAGATAAGACCAGATATGCCGGTTGTTACCACCTGCTGCCTAACCACTTCTTAAACCTAACTTCAGCAACGGCAATCCGATTTTTCCCAAAAGAAAAACCATCGCCTGTGCCGATCGATGAGGCTGTAAAAACAGCTTCATCGATTCTTAGGGGATCAATGGAGGCTATTTCTCAAAGATTCTCTCCCACGCTTGCGGTTACCGCCGGCTGGGATACTCGTATTCTTTTAGCGGCCACAAAAGATGTTGCGAGTTGTTTCGAATACTATGTGGACCTTAAAGGGATTTTATCACTTCAACACCCAGACGTTCAAGTCCCACAACGTCTTTGTCGCAGGCTGGGAGTTAACTTTGATGTTAGAAATTCTTCGGAAGACCCGCCGAGATGGTTTATGAAAATCCTTTCTCAAAGTGTTTCCGGAACTCGTGTTCTGCAGAAAGCAAGAATGACCTATGCGTCATTTATTAATCAGGTAAAAAAAATTAATGTTAATGGAAATGCGAGTGAAGTATGCCGAAACGCCTATGATGGATATGGCTTAATTTCCGAAGAAAGCATAACGGTTGTTAAATTGGCCGCGTTAATAGGTTATTATAAAAGTAAGTTCGTTGAAAATGAGTTATCGAATTGGAAAGCGGACATTGAGAAGACAGGTGTTCGCGGATACCATATTCTGGATCTCCTCTATTGGGAGCAGGGAATGGGCAACTGGGGGACACAACACGCGGCGGAACAGGATATCGCGATAGATGATTTTAGTCCTTTCAACAACCGGCTAATATTTACAATGCTTTTATCACTGCCCCGGGAATACCGTTCCGGACCGGATTTTCCGATTTACACCAAACTCATTGAAACGATGTGGCCGGAAACTTTGCAAGAACCAATCAATCCCAGAAAGTTTATTTTCTCCCAGATCCATTTCCTTTTTTACCATTTGCCCATACCCCTATGGGCAAGGATTAAACTCATTCGGTTCGTTTTGGGGAAATGGTTAAGACGTATAAGCGAACATTTGAAACGGACCAAAGAATTGAAACAAAAAAATAGGTCTTGACAAGGAAAAGAGAAGATCCACTGTATGCAAATACCGATTAATAAAACACTGACTTTTCGACTTCAAAAAGGCCGGAAACTATGAGAGCATGCATGCTCGCCTATGCCTTTTATGAGAATGATGGCCGCATCCGGCGATATGCCGAATCGCTGATCGCGAGGGGCGTAGAGGTTGATATTATTTCCTTACGACGCAAAGGGCAGACACGATCAGAAATCGTAGATGGTGCGCATGTATTTCGCATCCAGGAACGTAGTCGTAACGAGAGTGGCAAGTGGGACTATTTTTTCAAAGTTGCCTGGTTTCTCATTAATTCATTTTTCTTTCTGACCTTGCGCCATATGCGTGTTCGCTATGCGATAGTGCATATACATAATGTCCCCGATTTCGAGATTTTTGCCGCTCTGGTGCCAAAGCTGATGGGAGCTAAGATTATTCTTGATATTCACGAACCAGTGCCCGAGATTTATGCGTACAAATTTAATATCAAAGAAGATTCCATTATCCTCCGTAGTTTGAAAATAATTGAAAAACTCTCCTGCGCCTTTTCTGATCATGTTATCATTACAAATGATTTCTGCGCGCGCAAGGTGTGCGAACGGGCAGTCAAACCGGAAAAATGTACATCAATTATTAATTATCCAAATCTTCGTATTTTTTCGCAACTAAATTCTCAAAAGAAGAGTAGTGCAGAGTATTTTACTCTTATCTATCCGGGGTCACTTAACCGGCATCAGGGGCTTGACATTGCGGTAAAAGCAATGTCTATGGTAAGAAAAGAAATTCCCCATGCTCGCTTTCATATTTACGGCGAAGGACCTGAAAAGGAAAATTTGAAGTCTCTGATTACTGACCTGAAGCTTAATAACATTGTGCTATTGCACGACTCAGTCAACCTTTCGGAAGTCGCACATTGTATGGCAACGTCAGACTTGGGCATTGTGCCCAAAAAGGCCGATTTTTTCGGAGATTTAGCATTCAGTACAAAAATTCTCGAATTTATGGCTGTGGGCGTGCCGGTTGTTGTATCCGAGACTCTCATAGACCGGTTTTATTTTGACGAATCCCTTGTAATGTTTTTTAACTCAGAAGATGAAGGCGATCTGGCGACAAAAATACTTGCTCTCTATCGCGACGCATCCCTCAGATTGAAGCTAATCAATAACGGCTTACAATTCATTCGCCAGAACAACTGGCAAGTCAAAGAAGTGATATACTTAAAAATAATTAATAGCATTCTTGGCACAAACCTATTTTCATTATCTTAGGGGAGTGGCAGCACCATCTTGTATGGCAGTATTTTCTTAGTGCGTTACCATGGAAAAGTCAGTAACCAAATATGTTATTATAACAGCCGCCCGTGACGAAGAAAAATATATCGGAAAAACAATAGAGTCAGTTGTCGCGCAAACCGTGTTGCCAGCCTCATGGATTATTGTAGATGATGGATCGGAAGACACTACATCTGCCATTGTAAACTCTTACGTTTGCAAGCATCCGTGGATAAAACTGGTTTGCCGGGAAAAACGTGACTACCGAAAATATGGCGGTGGTGAATTGGAGGCTTTTTATCGCGGATTGACTGAGTTACGCAATCAGAATTGGGATTATTTGGTTAAGCTTGATGCGGATGTTTCGTTTGCAGAAGATTACTTTGAACGTTGTCTTCGACACTTCGATTATAACCCCAAGCTTGGTATCGGTGGCGGCAAGGTACTTAATAGCATTCAGGGGAAGCTGATATTTGAATCCCACCCCCGGTTTCATGTTCGCGGTGCAACCAAAATTTATCGAAAAGAATGTTGGGTTGCCATTGGTGGAATCAAAAAAATACCAGGATGGGAGACGCTTGACGAGGTTAAGGCAAATATGTTAGGGTGGCAGACGTATACCTTTGATGCGCCTGTCCTAATACATCACCGCCTTACCGGCACGGCAGTTGGAGCGTTTCGGTGTTATGTTGACTGTGGAATCGGAAGTTACTTTGTCGGCTATCATCCTCTTTTCTTGCTCGCAAGAAGCGTAAAACTCCTTTTTGACAAACATAGCATCAAGGGCGCTGCCGGACTGCTTTACGGTTTTATACGGGGATATTTGAAGGGGCGGCCACCTATTGTCGAAAAAGAAGTAACCCGATATCTTAGTCGGCAGCAGCTTAACCGGTTGTTCCTCCGAAAAACTATCTGGAAGTAATATCGTTCAAGCCCCCCGTGAAGAATTGAGGATACGTTTATCATTGAAAATACCGACACGGCATTATATAATTTTTTCTTTTAAAGGAAATAAAAGGAGCTTCTAAGATGTATAATGACTATTTTGGGTTTTCTGAATCACCATTTGAAAACAATTTGGATCAGCGTTTCCTTTTCCTCAGCGAAGACCACAAAGAGGTTTTAGCCGCACTCCTATACTTTATTAAAGAAAATAAAGCTTTCGCAATGCTCTGTGGTGATGTTGGCGCCGGCAAAACCACGCTGATAAACTGTTTTTTGGATCGATTGCCGGAATCTCATACCCCCATAATCATTTCTAATCCTTCGGTAGAATATCGTGAAATACTCCTATATGTGGCCCGGTCATTGGGTATTACTGATAAAGGGCAAAAGGTGTTAGATTTAATCGATGAAGTGAAAAATACCTTGGTCGAGAGAAAAAAGGACGGAAAGTATTATTTCTTAGTGATTGACGAAGCTCACCTGCTTTCTGATCAAAGCCTGGATGACATCCGCCTTCTGTCCAACATCGAAACCCCTGACCGTAAGCTTTTACCCATCCTTCTTGTTGGGCAATATGAACTCAGTTATAAACTCCAGAACCTAAAAATGCGCCAGCTCCGTCAGCGGATTAGTGTCAATAGGTTCCTCTCTTCCTTGGATTATGGTGAGACCTCCCGTTATATTGACCACCGTTTAAAACTGGTGGGATCAAATTTTGCTTTGTGTTTTGAAACAAATTGTTTGCCTTTGATTTATCGATTAACCGATGGCGTTCCTCGTCAGATCAACCAGATTTGTGATAACGCTTTGCTCATTTGCAAAACGACAGGACTTAAAAAAGTAAATAAAAAAACAGTGAAAAAGACCTATAAAGCATTGCGCAGCGACCTTCTTTTTACCCCAAAGTCTTTTAAAGAAAAAAGTGAAAAAAGTTTTGTGCCCTGGAAAATTCTTAAACCTATGGCTCTGGGAAGCTTAATAGTCCTTCTCTTTGTTGGATGGCTACACTATGGTGATGTGATAAAGTTCTTGGTATCCCCACTATCGCTTCGACCTTCAAACCCAAAAGTGACCACACCACATGTGCAAAAGAAAAATACTCAAGAAAAAAAATCTCAAGCGCCGCAACCTCTTTCTGCCACCCAAAACCCTTCTTCACCTGACGCAACTTCTCAGTTGGGTGGAGAGATGAGTGCAGCAAATGGCACCACGACATCACAGGACAAACCTCTTGAAGCTGGTCCCCAAAATTCTGCGGACGACTTTCCGAAACTGAACACACCCCTGCCCGTTTCCCCTGAAGCTGAAAAAGTTTCTCCAGAAGGCTTGCCTCCCGCTCCTCCTTTAATAACAACACATCCTCAAGGAGCTTATCCTGCTTCCGTTTTAGAAGAACCGGTGGAACAAAAAGCTGAGGCCAAATCTGTTTCCGGAAGCTCAGGCTTACAACCAGGGGAAAAAGGTTTAAAAGAAAAAGAAGTATCAACCTTAGTTAACGCAGAACGAATATCTGAAGGTTCGGAGAAAAACCAGCAGGCTCCATCAGCGCCGGCAGCAGCCCAGGTTTCAACGGCCGCTGAAAAAACTGATGCAGAAACCCCTGCTGCTCTCATAAACCCTTCAGACGCACAATTGAGCGAACAACAAACCGGCACCTCTCCAAAAGTGACAGTTCAACCTGGCGACAATCTCACTGAGATCGCTCTTCAACACTATCCCAACAAAGAAAGGTCAGGGATAGAAGCTATTCTTAAGTCTAATCCCCAGATTGAAAACCGCGACCTGATTTACCCCGGACAAGTTTTAGCCCTGCCGGAGATAGAACCAAAGGCTGAGGCCCGGCAGGAATCTGATAAAAAAACAGAAACCGCGTTCGGTGTTCAGATTTGCACGTTATTTAACGCAAGCAGCGCTTTTGCCGAAGCCTATGTAACTGAACTGAAACAAAAAGGATATTCTGCTTATAGCGCTGAGACAAAAACAAAGAATGACAAAATTATCTACAAAATTTTTATTGGAAATTACCGCACCAAGGAAGAAGCAGAAATAGCAGCAATGAAATTTCAAAAGAATGAAGGAAAACCTGATATCATCATTAAACCGGAGATTGCGCAATCACCAGAATCTAAAAAAGAGGAGAAATAAAAAGATTGAAAAAGAAGAAAAAAAAACAAGAACCAATTTTTTCTACTCTTGAAGAGATCAAAATCGCAACAACTGAGAAAAAAAATGATCAGCAGACTAATGCTTTTGAAATAAAAGCGCCGGAGGGAAAAACAACGTTCTGCGCGCCGGAACCTGCGTCAGTTTTGCCACCTGAACCTTCAGCAGAAACTTTCTTAAGCCCAGTTGTTTCTTTGCCTGATGGGCAAGAGATCATTTCGCCAACCACCACTACTTCTTTACCTGATTTTTCTTTTGTGCTTATTTCTCCGGGAACTTTTATCATGGGCAGTCCTGAAACTGAACTGGGCCGTGGTGAGGATGAGTTGCCACACGAAGTAACAATAACGAGAGGTTTTTTTCTTCAAACAACTGCGGTAACTCAAGGGCAATGGAAAGCGGTGATGGGGAATAATCCCTCGCGGTTTTTCCCTAAGGGCGATGACCATCCGGTGGAGAGCGTATCGTGGTACGATTGTCAGAAATTTATCGAGCGTCTGAACAGCAGTAGTGAGCATATTTATCGGTTACCAACTGAAGCAGAGTGGGAATATGCTTGCCGCGCGGGAAAAATTTTCTCCTGTTCTGAAGGAGAGATTGTTGAACTTTTTTGTGACCATGATCCCACTTTAGACGCGGTGGGGTGGTATTGCGGCAATTCAGATCGGGCGACTCATCCGGCAGCCCAAAAGAAGTTGAATCCCTGGGGACTTTATGATTTGCATGGCAATGTTTTAGAGTGGTGCCAGGACTGGTACGGCGCATACCCCTCAACACCACAAACCGATCCCACAGGCCCTATCACCGGTCCAGGCCGGGTTATTCGCGGTGGTTCGTGGTTTTCCAATGCAAAAAGCTGCCGCGCTGCCGCTCGTTTTCACTGGTCTCCCAATGCGAAAAGCGACTTTATTGGTTTTCGATTGATGAGAGAACAATGAATGCCCCACAGGAATAAGGGGGCTTCTATTACAGGATGAGCACAGTTAAAATAGAAGAGTATTAAGGGGTATAAAAATTTTAAGTTAGTTTCGAACGAGCAATTCAAGCACGAAAGTGAATAGAGAAGCGTTAAAAACGTTTATTTTGAAACGCCTTATTGAGGAAGCGGCGATGTTGTGGTAAGTGTTTTGCGATCTTGTTCTTTTTGGGGAGGGACATAGCCATACCACCACTTCTCTTGAAATATATCGTACCGGAGTTGTGTTTCCGGAAAAGCATAATCCCAATCGTCATCTTCTGGATTATAACGCAAAACCTCACCTGGATAGGCATAACTCCATTCATCTTCCATGGGATTATATTTAATCGCACATTTATTAGTACGAAGTTTCCAATGCTCGCCAACTGGGTTGTACCGATATCTGACGATATCACCATACTCATCCTTTAATGCCGATATATCACCAGTTGCAACAGTCCGGGGAATGTATTCGTTATCACCAGAGTTATCCTCACCCCAGGTTAAAACAGGAAATATAATGCTTAGTACCATAAGGCAGAAAAATAATTTTTTCATAGGTCACCTAATTTTTTTTATTCTCTTTTTGCTGGTTCTTTAATGAGCCAACTCTCGCCCGTCTCAAAATCGTATATTTCCCACTCTCCGTAACCTCCTCTGCCTTTTGTTTTCATTTCAAGGAAATTTCCGGTTTCATCATCATAGGACTTATAGAGATTATGGCCTGATTTTTTAAACTCATAAGTTCTCCCGCCGATATTCATCTCTTTTACTCTGTCTCCAAACAGATGTTTTGTGCCTGGTCTTTCGTACCTATTAGATACCCACGTATCGCCTTGATCAAAATCAACCGCATATCCGATGGAAACACAGCCAAAAAGAAATAGGATTGCTAAAATAACTTTAATCACACTAATCTCCTTCTTGTTAGCAACTATGCTTCTACGCCTTCAGGCTTAAAGTAATTATATATTATAGATATATAATAATTATATTGATTATAACGTTAAAGTCAAGTCTTATGACGTCTAAACCCTTTTCATCTTTTCATCCAAAGTTTTGGCATATTTTTTAATATCGTGTGGTAATTCAAAAGGAACCTAACTAACTAAAATAAAAAGAAAAATTAAAAAATTCTTGACAAAATATTAGAAATTGGACAATTATTTTCTGCCCCTTTAAAATTTTCTTTATTCCCATAAGAAAAAAAACCATCTCGGTTTTTCAAAGGAGGGAAAAATTATGGAATTGATATATGCAGGTTCAGTTAAAGAGCTTTACCAGGTCCCCGGCAAGGATGAAATAGAGTTTCAATTCACGGATAAAATTTCGGTTTTTGATAAACCGATACCTTCCATTATCCCGAATAAAGGGGAAACACTCTGTAGGACAGCGGTCCATTGGTTTGAAAAAGCGGGAGAAATGGGGATAAAAACGCATTTCATACATCAGGTTGCATCTAATCGAATCAGGGTTAAACAAGTTGATATTATAAAAGATTATAACAAAATCAACGCCCGGAGTATACGGTATCTCGTTCCCTGTGAATTTATCGCTCGTTATTATGTAGCGGGTTCTTTTTTTGACCGGGTCAAAAAAGGGGGGGTAGCGTCTTCTGAGATCGGGGGGATGGATCTCACGACGATTAAGTACGGAGATAAGCTTCCCCAACCATTCTTTGAAACCACGACCAAGTTGGAACGGGTGGATAGAAAGATTGACTTTGATGAAGCAGTTAAAATTTCGGGCATCGATAAAAACACGCTTAACCAGATCCGCTCTATTATTTTTCGTCTCGATGAAAGGATTAATGACGAAGTAGCGCGTCGTGGCCTTATCCATGTGGACGGTAAAAAAGAATTCGGAATGGATGAGAACCGCAACCTCATGATTATCGATGTGTTTGGAACGGCAGATGAAGATCGCTTTTGGGATGCCGAGAGGTATAGTCACAATGAGCAGGTAGAATTAAGCAAAGAGGTCGTGAGACAATATTACCGGAAAATTGGGTATAAGGATGCGCTTTATGAGGCGCGGGAAAAAGGAAAGCCGGAGCCTGATATTCCTCCGTTACCAGAGGATATGATTTCACGGGTGACCGACGTTTATATTAATCTTTATGAGAAGATTACCGGACAAAAATTTTGACGGCTTTGTAAAAAGTCCATCTGCGGCGTTGCCCCTGTGCGTTGCACGGGGACATCTGATGTAGGGACACGTTGCAACGTGTCCCTACCGCTGTGCCGTCTGATTTTCGACTTTTTACGGTTTCATCAATTTTAAGCAAAAAAAATCATGGAAAGGAAGATGAATATGGATCCATTAGCGCTGGAGTTGAACGAAATACTTCAAAAACAAAGTCCATCACTTTTTCAGATGCTTTCAACATTGGGTAAAAATTTATATTTTCCAAAAGGAATTCTTAGCCAGACTGCTGACGCTCAAAAAAAGGCAAACAAATACAATGTTACCATTGGTATTGCCACTGAAGGGGCGGGTCCCATGTACCTTCCGTGTATTCAAAAAATTATTAAGGAAATTCCTCCTCAGGAGAGCTATCCTTATGCGCCAGGAGCAGGAAAGCCTCAGTTAAGACAAAAGTGGCAAAAAAAAATCCTTGCCGACAATCCCAGCATGCAAGGAAAGAATTTTAGCGTTCCTATAGTAACCAGCGGTCTCACTCATGGATTGGATCTTGCGGCTGACCTTTTTGTTGATCCCGGAGATGTGATTGTTTTGCCGGACAAATTCTGGGAGAACTATAGCCTTATTTTTGAAACGCGAAAAGAAGCAAAGCTACATACGTATCCCCTTTTTAGTTCTCAAGGGAAGTTTAACGCTGAGAGCCTGAATAAGATGATCACGAAGCTGGGTTCTGACCGGGATAAACTGGTCGTTCTTTTTAATTTTCCAAATAACCCGACTGGCTATAGCATCAGCCAATCCGAAGGGGAGGAAATTGTGGAGGTTGTTCTTAGAGCTGCCCAAAAAGGAATTAAGGTGGTGGTAATAATGGATGACGCGTATTTCGGACTTTTTTATTACCAAAATACCATGAAAGAATCTCTCTTTGGTCATTTTGTTAACCTGCATCCTAATATTATAGCCGTAAAACTGGATGGTCCTACCAAAGAACAGTATGTCTGGGGCTTCCGGATAGGATTCATTACATTTGGTGTAGGAGGTGATGGATCGTTTGCCGATGTTTACAACGCTTTGGAAAAGAAGACTATGGGGGCGATCCGTTCCAGTATTTCAAACTGCTCTCATTTAGCCCAAAGCATTGTTTGTAAAGCCCTCGATTCTCCAACGTATGCCGAGGAAAAGGCAGAAAAATTAGAGATCTTAAAAAAAAGGGCGTTGAAAGTTCAAGAAGTTCTTAAAAAGAAAGAATTTAAACGGCTGTGGGAGGCCTATCCTTTCAACTCCGGTTATTTTATGTGTTTAAAATTAAAAAATGTGGAAGCAGAGCCTTTGCGGGTACATCTTTTAGAGCGGTACGGGGTAGGGACAATCGCTATGGATACGTGGGACCTGAGGATTACCTTTTCCAGTATTGAGGAAGACAATATTGAAGAGTTGTTCACTATTATTGCCCAAGGAGTAAAAGACTTGGAAAAATAAAAGTGAGTAACTCAGTTTTATTTTCAGTGAGGCGGAGGGGGAGATAGGATATCATTGAGAATTAATTGAGATATCATTTGTAAATGAGAGGGATTTAAGGGTCTTGGGATACAGGCGAGGGCTCCTTTTTGCAAGATTTCAGTTTCAAACCCATTGGTGTTAACTACGAGAATTGGTAGCGAAGAATTCATTTTCTTTATTCTCTGGATCAGCTCAAGATCATTCATTTTGGAGATTGTGTAATCCGCAATAACTAAATCGTAAACTTTCTCGGCAAGTTGATGAATTGCCGCTTCTCCATCTCCCGCGGTCTCAATTTTGCAACCCAGAGGCTTTAGGGCCTCAGTCAGTAAAAATCTCATCGTCTCTTTATCATCAACGATCAATATTCTTTTTTTCTTCATGAGATTTCCCCTTCCCTTATTATTGACAGTGAAATGCTTAAACCTATTTTCCAACTTTGGTTAATGCTTTGACCCCGTTAGAAATGCCCCGTGCGGACGAGATAAACTTAAAAATTCTTAAACTTTTTCACACGGATAACTGCCCCGTGTGAAAGCTTTCTAACGGGGTTGACATTTCGCTCTTATACCAAGTCGCCTTCATTTGCATATTTTTGTTGCCTCCTCGTCAATTTTCGTAAATCGTAAAAAGTTAAACAGTAAGGTGTTAAAACACTTCACACTTCACGTCTCACTTTTCACGTTTTGATCGTCGCCGCCTCGATCTGCTTTTGAATGCGACTTGGTATTAACCCCACCTCGCAAAAAAATGGTCACGTATCTTCCCCTCTTCCTGGAGATTTGGATTACTCAATGAAAGAGGAAAGAAAATCGCAGCATATCAATAAATACAACTATAAAGAGAAAAAAGTCAAGCAAAAAATACAACTTTAATGCCGTAGACTTTTTGGTTTTTCTTTATGATACTCTGAGCGAAATAAAAATATTTGAGTCATGATTTCTTTATATATTTTACGTAGGTACTTTCATTTGGCCCAGATTGACAAAAAGATAGGGAAAAAAATTAGACAAATTAGAAAAGCCTTAGGCTTATCTCAGATTGCTTTGGCTGAACGGATAGGCATCTCTTTCCAGCAAATCCAAAAATATGAGAAGGGTACTTCGAAAATATCGGTCTTGCGCTTGCAGCAAATTTCTGAAGCCTTAAATACTAATATTAATGTTTTCTTTGAAACGAAGGAATCCGCTTTGCAAGTTTTTAGTCCTACCTTAAAATATGATTCTACAGAAAGTCCCCTCCATACTCCTTCGCTTCTTAACGCTGAAGAGGCTGCGATCCTGAAACTTTTTCGTAAGATAAAAAACAAAAAACTTCGTGAAGGCATCTTAAGGCAATTGAAGGGGATTATCGAATTAGAAAAAAAGTAATAAGGATGAAGAGCATAAAAGACCTCCCCACATTTAACCGCCCCCGGGAAAAAATGGCTGCCCAAGGCCCCGAAGCTCTTTCTGATGCTGAGCTTCTATCCGTCATTTTGGGAAGCGGGGTGAAGGGGAAAAATGTTATGCAGGTAGCTCAAAGTATCCTTCGCACGCTTGCTAAGCAGCGGGAGAAAGTAGAACTAAAGAGCCTTTTGGAAATTGAAGGTATTGGGTTGGCTAAGGCAAAGCAAAATTAGTTATACTGCCTTTTATCTTCTGTAATTCCTTCCCGATGTCTTGGTATCGAGGGTCAAGTTGAAAGGCTTCTTCCAAATATTCGTCCGATAATGGCAACCCCAGTAATGTATTTTCAACAAGTCCCCGTATGGTAAACTTCCACGGTTGTTTGGGGTCTCCGGTTTCTTCCACGTAAACACCGTAGCGTTTTCCTTCTGAATCCCGTCCGCCAAAGGCGTGTTTGACTAAATTTTCTTTCCACGCGTAGGATTTTTTAAAAATCAATTTCGGATTATTCCGGGTGGCATTTTTAAAAACCCCCAATGCAAATTTCGACAGCCGTTTTACTTTCTCCGGGTCGGGAATGTTAGCCAGTTCCGCATCTATGGAGGCTAAGCGCTCTTGAATGCTGGTTTCCTGCGACCTATATTCATTCATGGAATCTTTTGCCTCCTCATTGGAAATAACTTGATTCGCTATGGCTTCAACAACTGCTTTTTTCTGGGCTGTAACTTTTTCTAAACGCTTTGTCAAGGATTTTTTTTCATCAATTAAACTTTCTTGCTTTTCCATATCTGGCGTGGCCTTCTTAACAGCCTCTTGTAAACGTTCTACATCGCCGAAGGTCTGAACCAGAGAGACCAAGACAGAATTCTCAATCAGGTTAGCAGGAACAAACTTTGTATAGTGGCAGGTTTTCTTACACTTTTGTGGACGTACATAGTAGCGTTTTACATGAGGGGCCTGACCAGATAGGGAACCACCACATTTAGCACAGAATATCATATGGCTGAGGAGATAGTGATTTTTAATAGCACCGTGGGTATACGTTCTGTTCGCGCGGGTGCGCTCGTGTATGGCTTCGATAGTGGCTGGATCTAATAAGGGAGGGATAGACATTTCCACGGTTTCATTAATTTTCAGTGAATCAACACGAAAGTGTATTGTCCATTTATCCCCGCATTGGCGGGTCAATATATCCCACAACCTGAGCCACTTCATACCCATCGAGGCGGCGATCTGCTTAAAGCTTTCGCCGTTCAGGTAGCGTTTAGCGGCCTGTTGAATTTTACGTTGCTCGTCTTTGTCAATGTCCCAACCTTTCTTCTCGTCCCAAGTGCGCCCGTAGGGTAACTTGCCCGCGGTGGGGATGCCTCGCTTGGCTTTGTGAATACGATTTTCAATACTTTTACGGGTTTGGTATCGGGCTTGTCTACGTTGAGAACCGACATCCACGGTCAGAAAATACTCGTCATCTTCATTGAATAGGTCGTATGGCCTTGTTCCCACGAAAAACTGAATGCCATTTTTACGGAAAATTTCCAGCCCAGTCTCGCTCTTTAAATTGTCCCGGCTCCATCGGGAAACATCACGCATTATTACCGCATCAAACAAGTTCCTACCAGAATCAGCCAACAGCTTATCGA
>Ga0068714_10002826_pt1 | contig 21589 bp, 21 predicted proteins | sample MTBNYHSulfiMetaG_FD_62988 | JGI IMG/M metagenome (GOLD analysis project Ga0068714, IMG submission 62988) | Enrichment culture microbial communities from rom New York Harbor, USA that are MTBE-degrading - MTBE-NYH (New York Harbor Sulfidogenic)... | ecosystem: Environmental > Aquatic > Marine >... | reverse complement strand
GGAATCAGTTGAACGCTCATACATGCCTCCTCTCCTTTCTATTTACCATTTTTATCTTGAGTGCTCAACCAACACCTTTTTAAACCCTATTTTGTCCAAATTGGACTGAAACATTATAAAAACGCCTTAAGTAAAGACTCTTCAACTGAATGAGGAACTTGGATGGGTATAAAATATGATGAAGGGTACAAGTAATCTTCCCCGCTTTCATAAATTACTCGAATATCTCCCTTCCAAACCGGCTTCCTCGTCTGTAACCAATCGATATATCATATGAAGTTCTAATGAGGCGGGATAATTTGAATTATTGATGCACACCACAAATTCCTGCAAAGTATGTTTTGATTTTTTCATGTTTTACTCAAAATACCTTTTGCGTTTAAATTCCTTTTTTCCCGATGCCATGAGCCTCATACCAATGAAATGCGGCTAAGTGGATTTTCCCTCCGGGGGTGACTCGAATGTGGGCAATTCCTTTCATTTTCCGCCAGTTGCCATCGGCAGGGGCCTTGGCAAGGACCAAAGAAATAATCCTATGTGCCCACGGGCAAGACTTCATCTTAGCCCGTGGCAATCATATGAAAACCGATTATTGCATTAACCAGGAGTACCCAACCGTATCCCATTGATCTTGCCAGATCCCTTGCACAAGCCACCCACCCGTTCATCTGAAACTCTATAATCAAATCGCTAATGCTAAAGTAATTTATCCCCATCTTTTCTTAAATTTCACGTCTAAGAAATTTCCCCTTTTAATGAAAAACTTTTGACCATATTTTTCGGACTGAGACTGTGCCACCCAGATTTTACATCAATCATTGAACCACTATAAACCCTCTTCATTTGTTTTCCGCAATATTTTATTTCCGTCAGCATGTACCCATATTCACCACAATTTATAAAATGGAATTTCAATTTATTATCAAGAAAAGGTGTTTGTATACCCAAAATGTAATCCAATGATACCGTGTTAACAACACCATGATAAACAAGAACTTCTTTCTTAGTAAGACGTGGTAAACTAATTTTTATATTAGTACGAGGTGCTTTACTTAGATTATATTCTATGCTTTTCTCATTAAGATAAATTCCCTTAATTTTAGGTTCTTTTACAAGACTACCATCCAGAAACCATTGTATTTCATTCATATCGCTAAATATAAACCCAACTTTGTGAAAAATATTGTCAAAGGCATCCCAGTCTTTTTCTTCTGTCCATTCTTTAGGAATAAGACCTTCATCTCCATACCACACCTCTTCAATATCTGTGTAAGGTTTAAACTCTTCACAGTATTCGATTATCCAATCAGCACCTTCTTTCGGAAATGTACCGATTAATAGTTCTTTGGCAGTACCAAGTATTGTTATTTTTAATTGGGCCATCATTGAAACCAAAAGCTCATCGAGGTAAATGAATAATCAGTTTGAATAATACAATTTATACATCTTGCTTGCAACTCTTGAGAAATTCTATAAACTCTTCTCTTTGTTTGTCCGGATCGAAAAACTTTATGTTGAGCAATTCCTCTAGCTCCTCGCTATGGGAAAGAATATCTCTATCACAGGTAAACATGCATTGACATCCACTTTTGAATGCAGAATCAACGTGTTTTACGTCTCTTATATTCTCTTCTCCAATAATATTGCAAATGTCACTATAGTGGGAAGAAGGACTAAATTCCTCCCAACTAAAATCTGCTTCATTCCAGGTAATGTTAAGCTCCTCCCAAGTTGCTTCGGAAGGAGTAGCCACTTCTTTGATGCGTCTGGTTCTTTGGTCATAGGGGAACAAAACCAGATTGATTTTACCCCTTTTTTGGAGATCTCGCAGCCAAGGTCGAAAAGCATGATGTTCACAATAAACCTTCATTTTTATCTTCATACAATAAGCCTAACAATGATTATATTGATCCGTATAAAAGAACCTGAATAATCAGTGTAAGTGTTAGTGGTCAGTTAAAAACGAAAAGAAAGTTCGCATAGCGGTTGCGTCTACACTTTTTACGAAATAATAAAACGGCATCTGTCCAATGTGTAAAACGATACTCCTACCTTCTTGACTTTGCCAGCCCCGGCCTTATGCAGCAACATGTTTAATATGTTCAAAAGCTGTCTTATCAATCTGACTGATCTCCCAGTTATTTTGTAAATTCAGCCAAAATTGAGGGCCGCCCCCCAGGGCCTTTGAGAGCTTCATTGCCATTTCTGCGCTTATACCTCGCTTACCACGGCATATTTCATTAATTGTTTTCGGCAACACCCCGATATGTTTTGCGAGCGCCGATTGACTCAGACCAACCTCATCAAGCTCATCTTTCAGCACTGCGCCGGGATGAACAGGGGTGTAATGTGTTTTCCTCATGTTTGCGGCTCCTTTTCTTAATGGTAGTCGATAATCTCGACATCTACGGCGTTTTCTTTTTCCCACTTAAAACAAATCCGGTATTGATCATTTATTCGTAGGCTGTATTGCCCCTGCCGTGCTCCTTTCAGTTTTCCAAAACGATTCCCCCGTATTTCCTGTAGGTCTCGCATTGAGGCGACTGCTCCTAAACGAGCAAGTTTTATCCGAGCTTTTTCATGTAATTCCTTCGGAAGCGTTCGGAGAGCTTCCTTGGAAAATCTACAATAGTTTATATCCTCAGTCCCTTTATTTTTGAAATTGCGAATGGCCATTTATGTCTTAATTGAATGTATAACAATTATACCGGAAAACGGTATAATAGTCAATTGATATTTTATTTAAAAATGAAAATGAATAGTGAAGGGCGCATGATTTTGTAATCATTTGGCTTTACAAGCGATATACTACCCCTCTTCAAAATCTCCGATTAAACCGGGTAGACCGGGCCTCAAAACAAAAAAACCCACCATCTTTATATCCGGCGATTCAGCCGTTTTGTATTAATCTTAAAAACCCATCCCATTAAAGCTACCCTTTTCATTTATCCCAATTATCTTTATGTGTGTTTGATATTATTCCCCTTTTTAACCCTAACCAGAGGTGAAGTCAATAAAAAACCAAAAAAATTATGTAGTTATATTAAATCCATAAAAATATATTGATAAATAATTCTCTCATCAAGTTTATTTGAAGATCGCTTGAGAATTTGGCTGTGGTTCGGTATACTGTTTTACGGCTGTCGAAGGGTCAAAGGGTCGAAAGGTCGCATGGTGGAACCTAAATCCTCAAAGGGAGAGAAAAACTATAATTTTACAAACCCCCCTGGCCCAGACCTGGCTTTCTGAAGTGCAAGGTTGGCTGGTCAAATAGGGCTTACTTTGTTAGGTTGCGATATAATGCCAGCCAAGTCGCGCCAGAGCAGGCTCTATCTCCCCTTTACTAAAGGGGAGAATAATTTTTATCTTTTTATCTTCCCCCTTTACGAAAGGGGGATTGAGGGGGTTCGTTCTGATTTTTGACTTTTTACGGCTTCATCCAACTTGTTGTCATTTTGTTTTCTGATAAAAAATCGATGAATACCATTAAATTTGGAATGCTGAGGTTATGGCGTTGATAAAGGATGCTTCACTCCCCATTGAACCAATAAAGCGGGCAAAGATTAGTGTGCGGGGAATTGTGCAGGGGGTGGGGTTTCGGCCTTTTGTCTATCAACTTGCCTGCAAACACGGGCTAAAAGGGTGGGTGTGTAATACTTCGGGTGATGTAAAAATCGAAGTGGAAGGATCGAGTGGTGCTCTTCAATTGTTTTTGGATCAGCTTAAAACCGAGGCGCCGCCTCTCGCTCTGATCGAAGAAATAAATTACCTCTATGTTGCCTCGGATGGGGATCAGACTTTTAAGATACGAGAAAGCAAGCCGGAAAAGGGAAAATACCAGCGCATTTCTCCGGACATTGCCACGTGCCCTTTGTGTTTGAAAGAAATACTGGATAGAAACGACCGACGGTATCGCTATCCTTTTACCAACTGTACCAACTGCGGGCCCCGGTTTACCATCATTCAGGATATTCCTTACGACCGTCCGGAAACGACCATGAGAAAATTTAAGATGTGTCCGGAATGTCAGAGGGAGTATGATGACCCTATTGACCGGCGCTTTCACGCGCAACCCAATTGCTGTCCCACGTGCGGGCCGAAACTTGAAATTACTGATCAGGCTGGGAAGACGATTGCTTCTCAGGATCCTGTTGGTGATGTTTGTGCTTTACTGAAGCAGGGGAAGATACTTGCTTTAAAGGGGCTGGGCGGGTTTTTGCTTGTTTGTGACGCGACGAACGAACCGGCGGTAATCAGTTTAAGACAAAGGAAAAAAAGACCTTTTAAACCTTTCGCGGTCATGATGTGTTCGCTTGAGGACGCAAAGAAAATCTGCCGGGTATCACCGGAGGAGGAGAATCTGCTTGCCTCCACGAAAGCACCCATCGTTTTATTAAGGTTTAAAGATAAAAGCCTGATCGCGCCGGCAGTAGCCCCAAACCTTAACTACTTAGGCGTAATGTTGCCGTACACGCCCCTTCATCATTTACTGATGCACGAGGTTTCATTGCCTTTGGTGATGACGAGCGGTAATCTCAGTGAAGAACCGATCGCCAAGGATAATGATGAAGCGTTAAGAAGACTCTCGGGGATTGCCGATTATTTTCTCGTGCATAACCGGGATATTCATGTCCAGTTTGATGATAGTGTAACGATGGTCGAAAATAATAAACCCCGGGTTTTAAGGCGAGCGCGAAGCTACGCTCCTGGTCCGATCAACCTTCCTTTTCATGCTCAAGAAGCCTTGGGGTGCGGCGCGGAGCTTAAAAATACTTTCTGTATCACCAAGGACGAGTACGCTTTCATCAGCCAGCACATCGGTGACCTGGATAACCTTGAAACGCTCGATCACTTTGAAACGGTGCTGGATCATTATAAAAAGCTTTTTCGATTAAATCCAAAGATCATTGCTCACGATCAACATCCTGACTATCTTTCCACTCGTTACGCTCAAGAGCTTAAAGCTGAGAATAATGATCTCACGTTAATTCCCATCCAGCACCATCACGCCCACATTGTAAGCTGTATTACTGAAAACAAAGTCGCGCCGCCGGTTTTGGGAGTTGTGTTTGACGGCACCGGGTACGGCGAGGATGGTTCCATCTGGGGAGGAGAGTTCCTTGTGGTTGATTATGCTAAATCCCAACGACTGGGACACCTGGAATATATACCAATGCCGGGAGGGGAGAGTGCGATTAAAAAACCTTTTCGGATGGCCATAAGCTATCTGGTGAAGCTCTTAGGTAAACACTTTTTAAACCAGCGGCTCGCATTTCTCGAAACCGTGGAGGACAAAGAGCTGGAACTTATTAAAAAACAGATTGAAAAAGGTATCAACTCCCCGTTAACCTCAAGTTGCGGACGCTTATTTGATGGAGTATCAGCCTTATTGAATATCCGTAATGAGGTTGACTATGAAGGGCAAGCCGCGATTGAACTGGAAATGATTGCCGGTGAGGGAAAAGATACGGGAAAGATATATCCTTTTGAAATCAGCGAGGAGAAAGGGATAAAAATCGTGCGACTTCAGGAAGTGTTTGCGGCAATCCTTGATGACGTTAATCAGGGTGTTACTAAAACCGAGATATCGTCTTGCTTTCATCATTCCGTCGCCCGCATAGTTGCCCGGATGTGCCAAACCCTTGCTCGAGATACGGGCATTAATAAAGTAGCGTTAAGCGGAGGAGTATTTCAGAACCGACTACTGCTGAGGCTGACCGGTGATTATCTTGAAAAAACAGGGTTGAACGTTATTACCCACCGGGATGTCCCCGCCAATGACGGGGGGATTTCCTTAGGCCAAGCAGTAATAGGGAATTTTGTTACAAACAATTTGTAGGGGCAGGCCCCCGTGCCCACCTTGAATTGGGCAACCACAGGGTGTTGCCCCTATAAAAAAAATTAATATATAGGAGTGTTGATCATGTGTCTTGCCGTTCCATCCCAGGTTAAAGCAATCGAAGGACAGTACGCTGAGGTTGAAATTGGAGGTGTTTCTCGGAACGTGAGCATTATTCTCACTCCGGACGTTAAGATTGGTGAGTACATTCTGGTACATACCGGATACTCCATCGGGGTGGTAAATGAGGACGAAGCACAAGAAACGATAAAACTGTTTAACGACTTAGGAATCGGATAATGATAAAATTTCTTGATGAGTACCGCGATCCTGAATTGGCTCAGCGTTTAGTGAAAAAAATCCGTAACCATGCTCTTCAGGGTTTGAGGCTCATGGAGTTCTGCGGCGGTCATACCGTAGCGATCATGAAGTACGGTCTTCGCCAGCTTCTTTTTCCTCAGGTGGAATTACTTTCGGGTCCGGGTTGTCCGGTCTGTGTTACGGCCAACGCAGATATTGATAAAGCAATCGCTTTAGCCAAAAAACCGGAAATAATTCTGACCACCTTTGGCGATATGCTCAAAGTGCCGGGCAGTTATTCCAGCCTCCAAAAAGTGAGGGCTGACGGCGGTGACGTGCGGATCGTTTACTCAGCGCAGGATGCTTTAGAGATCGCACAGGGAAACCGAGACAAAAAAGTTGTTTTTTTGGGCATCGGGTTTGAGACCACTGCTCCTACGATCGCGGCCTCAATCCTTGAGGCTAAACACCGGGAGATCAAAAACTATTATGTCCTGTCCTTGCACAAACTCTGCCCTCCGGTGATCAAAACATTGCTTGATTCAGGAGAGATTAAACTCGATGGTATCATCCTGCCCGGACACGTAAGCGCTATTATCGGCGCCTATCCTTATGAATTTATCCCGCTCGATTATGGTATTGGGGGTGTTGTTGCCGGGTTTGAACCTTTGGACATTCTGCTGACAGTGGAAATGCTTATCGCTCAGATCGAAAACAGGAAACCCGTGATTGAGATCGCTTACCGAAGAGGAGTTAAACCGGAAGGAAATGAAAAAGCGCGGGAAATAATGGATATGGTATTTGAGATTACCGAGGCTAATTGGCGGGGGCTTGGCCGGGTGCCGGCAAGCGGCCTCACGCTCAAGAGGGAATATCAAGACTTTAATGCTGAAGCTTCTTTTGTTCCGGAAGCAATGCCGGCAAAAGAACCCGAAGGATGCGTGTGCGGAGAAATTCTACGGGGCATTAAAACGCCACGCGATTGTGAGCTTTTTGGTTCGTGTTGCACTCCTGAACAGCCGGTCGGACCCTGCATGGTCTCGTCCGAAGGTTCGTGCGCGGCCTATTATCTTTATGGCGGTGAAAACAATGGACGATAAGATTCTTCTCGCTCATGGCAGTGGAGGCAAATTGAGTCATGACTTAATAAAAGATTTATTGCTTAAGGAATTAGGAAATCCTTATCTTAACGTTTTAGATGATGCCGCCACCTTGACTCTGAATGGCCGTATTGCCTTTACCACGGATAGCTATGTGGTGAGTCCTCTTTTTTTCCCCGGAGGGGACATTGGGAAACTGGCTGTCTGTGGAACGGTCAATGATCTCTCTATGGTGGGGGCGATCCCAAAGTATGTGAGCCTTTCGCTGATCATTGAGGAAGGATTTTTATTACCTGATTTAAAAAAAATAATTTCCTCCATTCACATTACCGCGCAAGAAGCAGGAGTGAAAGTGGTTACCGGCGATACAAAAGTAGTAAATCGCGGGTCAGCCGATAAGCTTTTTATCAATACCGCGGGTATCGGGATTATTCCCGACGGGGTGAAAATCTCCGGATCACATGCCAGGATTGGCGATAAAATAATCCTGAGCGGCCCCATTGGGGATCATGGGATCGCAATTCTTTGCCAGCGGGAAGGGCTTAAATTTGAAACCTCTCTCGAAAGTGATTGTGCTTCTTTAAACACGTTGGTCGCTGATATGTTAGGAGCATCAAAAGAGATTCACGTTCTTCGTGATCCAACCCGGGGTGGTCTGGCAAGCACGCTCAATGAGTTTGCCGAGAGTGCCAGGGTAGGAATAAAAATCGAAGAAGATAAGATACCCCTTCGGGACTCAGTGCGGGCAGCTTGTGAGCTGTTAGGACTTGATCCGCTCTATGTGGCGAATGAAGGGAAACTGGTGGCAGTGGTCGGTTCTCTTGATGTGGAAAAAGTTTTGTCTCAGATGAGGGAAAATAAGCATGGCGTTCACGCAGCAATCATTGGTGAAATTGTGGCCGACCACCCGGGAAAAGTGGTTATGAAGACTCGCTTTGGTTCCTCCCGGATTATCAGCATGCTTTCAGGGGAGTTGTTACCCCGGATTTGTTGAAAGGCAGGCCTAAGATTTTTGGGCCAAAAATATTTTTTTTTGCCAAAGTACAAGGAAATCACCTGCCAGTTTTTTTTACAGGTTGTCAAGTCACCGGTCGTCATGGCTTAAGAAGTTCATCCTCGCATCCTATCCAAGAGCTTAGTTCTTTAGTGCATAATAAAAAAATATTTCAACTGTAAAAAAACATTGCTATTTATCTATTAATAGGATACGGTAACACACACTGCACTTCCTCAAAAAATTCTTCCGATGCGGTTGATAAGGTATTTGTCTGGGCATAAATTTTGCTCATAATTTGCCTTGAAAAGGTGATTTTAAATATATCTATCAACTCTTTCTCTTGCAAAGAAACCTATTAATTTTAAACAGGTTTTCTACAAAAAATCCATAATTTAATATTATTTTCAATAATTATTTAGACACTCAAAAGACGGACGTGATAAAAAATATTCCCACGATTTGTAGTTTTTGCAGTAATGGTTGCGGGATGTTTGTCCGCACCAAAGGTGAGGAAGCCCTGGGTGTCCTCCCTCTTATTAACCATCCGGTAAGTCAAGGCCGCCTTTGCCATCGGGGATGGAATCGCTTCCAGAACCTTCGTAGCGTTAACCGGATTAACCGTCCGCTTCTTCGGGACGGGAGCCAGGCAAAAGAGGTGGGCTGGGAGGAAGCTTTCCGGAAAATTAAGGAAAAACTCACCGGGATAGTAAGTTCCTACGGACCCCAGGCAATCGGAATTGTCGGTTCTCCTTGGTTAACGAACGAAGATAACTATCTCACCTCTTCTTTTGCTCGACACGTCCTTTCGACTGACAATGTAGACGCAACCTATCGTTTTGGTGGAGCATCAGCGCTGATCGCGTTGGAAAGGACTTTCTCTGGAGCACTGGGTTCTTTAGGTTCGATCCCGTCTTTAAATGAAAGCCCCGCAATTTTATTACTGGGCCACGAAAGCTTCCGCGATTTTTCTCCGGTTGGTTCTCGCATTGTTCAGGCCTTCTTAAAAGGAAGTAAAGTTATTTTAGCCGAATCTTGTTCACGTCGGACAGAACACTTTTATGCACATCAGCTTACCGAATCACTTGCGGATCTTTCTTTTGCCCTCCAGGAAAAAGGGGCAATTCCCGATGATGTTTGGGACTCCCTGGCCCAAGGCGGAATGGGTTTGGTTTTTGTTGCCGATCAGGTAAGTCCCGCGTCGAATCTGAATTCTCTTTTAAATGTGCTTTTACAACGATTACCTGCTCAGAATAAAACGCTGAATCTTCTCACCTTAAGCCGCTCTCCCAATCTCAGAGGGGCTTGGGATATGGGCATTAAGCCAGGGAAACAAGGCTTAAACCTTCATGAGATGCTGGATGCCACGAGTAAGATCAAAGGGCTCTTGGTTTTTGCGGATGACTTGCTTGCTCATCTGCCTTCATCGGCAATGGTTGAAAAACTCAAAAAATTAGAGTTTTTGTTGGTGGCTGACCGTTTCGTTACCAAAACGAGCCAGATTGCTCATTGTGTATTGCCGATTCCGCTTTTGGCGGAAGGAGACGGTACGATGACCAACTGCGAAGGTCGGGTACAAATGCTCAGACCCGCCCTACCCAAACGGGGGGAGAGCAGGAACCTTCTTGAGGCGCTGGGAGATATTGCGGGAAGATTGGGCAAGGCTTTGGCGTATCGTTCAGGGTTGGAGGTGCGAGGAGCAATCAGCGCTCAAATTCCTGCATACCAGAAGATTAGTTCCGCGCCAGAATCGGATTCTTTATCAGGTATCCTGCTTTCTTCGCCCAAACCCAATGGAGCTGATTCATCTGCGATACAAAAACCCAAAATCAGTGAAGGGAAGTTTGTTCTCATCATACCGAATACTTTAAATGCCTGGAACCGGAATCAGATGATTTTAGAGTCACCGGTGCTTAATATTGAATACCCCAGTGATCGGCTGGGTATTCGGATGAATCCTCAGGATGCTCGTGATCTTAAATTGAGGATGGGAGAAAAAGTTAAGATTAACTCTGAGCGGGGCGAGGTTCAAGCGCCCATTGAACTGGATAACACTGTGCCCAGCATGACCTTAGTGCTTCCGTCACATTTTATTGACATGGTTGAGAGTGTGGCGGGGAATGGGGACGTTGATCCTGAAACCAAGTCCCTTTTTTATCCGAACCTTTATGTAAGTATAGAGAAAATCTAACATGGACACCTATCTTCTCAAAAAAACTGATTTACCCCGTTGGGTGGAATTGATTCAGAAAAGCTATGATGTATTTGCTCCTTCCCGGGTTCACGGGGAAGTTTTCTTTTCTCCGATTTCCTTTCCACCTGATTTAGACCTCTTAACCGGCACCGCAACACTTCCTTACCTCCCGCCCAAGGATTTTGTTTTTCCCCAGGCCGAAGAACTTTTTTCTTTTTTCCAACAAGGAGAACAGGTGAAGCTGGAGGTTCCGAAAATAAGTGGACGGGGTACCGTAGTTTTGGGGATCAGGTCCTGTGACATTTCCGGAATCAGTTGGATGGATAAATTTTATCAGGAAAATTTTAAAGATTTTTATTATACCCGGCGGCGTGAAAACCTTACGTTCATATCGATTGCTTGTAATCAGCCGGTAAAAAATTGTTTTTGTGTTTGTTGTGAGGGGGGACCGTTCTTAGATCCGGAACATAACGAATTTGACATTCAGCTGGTTGATTTAAAAGAAAATTATTTGGTTGAAAGCAAAAGCGAAAAAGGAAAAAAGCTTATTGCGTTGGCGCCTGAGCTTTTTCTTCAGTCAACTCCTTCCGCGAAAGAAATTCGCGATCAGTTGGAAGAGAAATCCCGACGAAGTTTTTTAACTGAACCTACCTCTTACATGAGCTTTGCCATTCGGAGGATAACGGAAAATTCGGTTCCTCCTGAGGTCTGGACTGAGCTGGGGGAGCGTTGCTTTGACGATGGCGGGTGTACGTTTGTTTGTCCTTGTTGTAGTTGTTTTGGCGTTGCGTACCTCTCTGAGGGAGGAAAAGGATGTCATTACCGATTTTGGGATTCCTGTGATTATTCCGGATTTACCCGGGAGGTTTCCGGTCATAATCCCCGGGCAGAGAAAGGGGAAAGGTTTAAGCGGCGGTTTTATCATAAATTGAGCTATCAATATGTGAAAAGGGATGGAAGGATTGGGTGCGTTGGCTGCGGCCGATGCATTACTGCCTGCCCCGGAGAAGTAGGAATGCCGGCGGTGGTTGAAAGAATCCGAAACGCAAAGGCTCAGCGGAATTATCAGTCCGGCAAACCAGAAGAAAGTCTGGGATAGTTGCAAGAATTCGAAAAGCAGGTTGTAAAAAATAAGAACAAGGCTAATCTGCCGGGTGTATGTAATGGGTGTGATTTGATTAACTAAATTGGGTTTAAATTGGACGATGGAAAACATTTATCTACCTGACTTTGCGCGTATAAAAGATATCCAGACCGAGACGTACGATACGAAAACCTTTGAGGTTGAGTTTGTTGACCCCAAGGTACGAGTTGACTTCAGTTTTAAGTCGGGGCAGTTCCTCGAGGTTTCGGTTCCGGGGATTGGGGAAGCTCCTTTTGGTCTGGCCTCTAACCCCAACCACCCTGAAAGTTTCCGCTTTACGGTTCGGGCGGTAGGCTCACTTACCCATGCTCTGCATAAACTCACTGTTGGCGATACCCTTGGGGTTCGCGGTCCGTTTGGTAATAATTTTCCGCTTGAAGAAGTAAAGGGGAAAAATATTCTTTTTATTGCCGGTGGTATTGGTCTTCCCCCGTTGCGTTCTTTGATTGAGCCGATGATTGATGCCCGTTCGGCATTTGCAGATTTTCAGATTCTTTATGGCGCCCGGACTCCGGCTGATCTGGTGTATAAAGATCGGTTGAAAGAATGGGAAAAAATGCCGGAGGTACGATTTATGACGACGGTGGATGTTGGTGACGCCAATTGGACCGGGAATGTGGGGGTCGTTACCACGCTTTTCCCTAAAGCCAACATTATGACTGAAAACACCGTAAGCTTTGTCTGTGGACCGCCGATTATGATCCGGTTTGTCATCCTGGAACTTCTGGGGCTTGGTTTTGCTCCGGAAAACATTATCTCCACCTTAGAACGGTATATGAAATGCGGAGTGGGAAAGTGTGGCCATTGCGCCATTGGACAAAAATATGTGTGTTTTGACGGCCCGGTATTTTCCTATAAAGAAATGATGAAGTTACCGGAGAAGGTCGTTTGAGGTAACAGAGGAGAGCAAAAACTATGATTGTGTGGCTCATATTATTATTTATTTTTCCCATCCTGGGAACGCTTTCTTTCCTCGCTGCTTTTCCTTGGGTCCGCGAGAAGAAGGCGAGCCTCCTTGCGTCATTCTGGGGTGTGGGTACCCTGGTGGCGGCGATCGGGGTTATTGTTATGAGTATGGGGAAACCCCCTTCCCTTTTTCTCTTTGGTCAGATGCCCTGGATTGAGACCGACGTGAAGCTTTTCGGTTTTATTGTCGATCCGCTTTCCCTTTTAATGTTGGTCGTTACCGTTGTCATCGGGTTTTTAGTAATAGTTTTTTCCGGAGAGTATTTAACGAGTGAAAATCGAGAGCATCCGACAACGTCGGGTTGGGATCGTTACTATGCCTGGCTTTTGCTTTTCATTTTTTCCATGGTCGGGATAGCCCTTTCTCCCAACCTTCTTCAGTTTTTAATTTTTTGGGAGTTGACCACGATTTGTTCCGCAGCGCTCATTTCGTTCCATGAGGATGAAAAGAGCTACCGGGCAGGATTTAAGGCGCTTTTGATGACTCATGCTCCCGGTCTTTTTTTCCTGGTCGCCCTCGCTTTAGTTTTCGTTTATACCGGGAACTTTGAGTTTACCAGTATTGGTAAGCTTCCACCCACTATAAAAACGACGGTCGTAATCTTTTTGCTTCTCGCGAGCTGGGCCAAATCTGCTCAAGGCCCCTTTTACACCTGGATCCCGGATGCCATGGAAGCCCCTACTCCTATTTCCGCTTACCTGCATGCGGCGGCAATGGTAAATGCCGGAGCGTTTTTAATGGCGCGGGTACTCACGGCGGGATTTGAGATCGGTAGTGGGGTTGGCCTCCTGATCGCCATCATGGCGATTGTGACTATGTATATCGGTCTTTTCTTTTACTTCTTTCAAGATGATTTAAAGCGGCTTTTAGCCTACTCTACGATTGTTAATGTTGGATATATCTTTTTAGGCCTTAGCCTCGGGGTCATGGGATCAGTGGTTGGAATGAGGGGCGGCCTTCTTCACCTTATTTGCCATGCATTTGCCAAAACCATTTTGTTTTTATCAGTTGGAGTGATCGCTTACGCCACGGGAACACGGGCGATTTCCCGCTTGTCTGGCCTCTACCGAGGATCTCCGTTTTTGGCAGTGGCCTTTACCATCGGGGTCCTTTCGGTGACGGGAATCCCCCCCTTCTCTTGTTTCTGGAGTAAGTTTTTTCTCATTGTCGGGGCCTTTGAACTTAAGTCCCTTTTCGGCATTATCTTAGGGGTATTGATCTTGGGAGAATCGGTCGGGGCATTCATTTGGTTTATCATTGTCACGCAACGAGTATTTTTTGGGAAAGAAACTGAGGCGAATGCTGCGTTGCAAGTGCCGAGGGTTTTCAAGTTTATTTTAGGAGTGTTGATAATTCTGACCCTTGCCGCTCCTTTATTTGGGATACCGCTTTTGGAAGGAGTAAAATGAGGTCTAAAAAAGGGTGGCTGTTTTTTTTTCACCTATCATTGGTCTGGGGGTAAACAGTGTTTGTCATTAATCTTTTAGCGGTCACGATCATTTTAGGAACGATTTTAACGATAATTACCGCGCGTTTTCGTCGTCTGTGCGGAGTCATTGGGGTGCTTTCGGTAGGGATTATCACGGTGGTTCTCTTTTATGTTGCCTACCGGGTTTTTACCGTAGGGCCGAGGACCCTTGCTCAGCCTCTTTTTACCATTCCTTCTTTAGGTGCTCAACTCTCCATAAACGTGGACTATTTGAGCGCAATCTTTTTGGTTTTAATTGGGCTGATCTCTTTTTTGGGCACGCTTTATTCCTATCGTTATATGGATATATATCCCACCCAAAGCCTGGGTCGGTTTTATCCTTTTCTTATCCTTTTTATTGGGGGGATGATTGGGGTAGTTTCCGTATCCGATATGTTCTTCTTCTTTGTTTTCTGGGAGTTCATGACCCTTACCTCCTATTTTCTGGTTATTTATGAAAAAGAAGACCCAACCACCCTTCGGGCAGGACTTAAATACTTTATTATGACTCATATTGGAACCGCGGCAATGTTTATTGCCGCAATCATGCTCCAAACGGAAGTGGGTTCTTTTGATTTCGGTCTTTTCAGAGATGCTTTGGCCGGCATGGTCGCAGCTCAGCCCGTTCGCCTCTCCATTATTTTATCGCTTTTTCTTTTGGGTTTTGGAACGAAGGCGGGTATGTATCCTTTGGGGACGTGGCTTCCTGATGCTCATCCTGCCGCTCCTTCTGGGATATCGGCGATGCTCTCAGGGGTCATGATTAAGATTGGCGTTTATGGAATTATTCGGCTTTTCTTCTTCTTGCTTCCGTCTTCAACCCATTCCTTTGCCTGGGGGATTGTGATTGCTACGTTTGGAGCGATCTCGCTTTTTATGGGAACAATCTCCGCTCTTCTCCAGCATGATTCAAAGAGGCTTTTGGCTTTTCATTCCATCGGGCAGATCGGTTATATTCTCTTGGGCATTGGGACGGGACTCGCGTTTCTTAAAACCAATCCGGTTCTTTCGGCAGTTGCTGCATTTGCGGGAATATATCATTTATTAAATCACACCACCTTTAAGAGTCTCCTTTTTTTGAATGCCGGTTCCATCCTTTATAAAGCGGGAACCAGGGACTTAAATAAACTCGGCGGTCTTTATCCCTTTATGCCGATTACCGCGTGGACGACTTTGATAGCAGCCTTTTCGATTTCGGGAATGCCTCCGTTTAATGGTTTTGTGAGTAAGTGGTTGATCTATCAGACCACTATTTTGGGAGGGATAAAAATTCCCGTATTCATTCTGTTTGGGCTGATGGCAATTTTTATCAGTTCGGCTACCTTGGCTTCTTTTATTAAATTCTTCAGCACCTCCTTTGGGGGCGCGATAAGCAAAAAGTTAGAAGCAAGCCTTCGGCCCGGAAAAGATGTGCCTTATTCTATGCGGCTTCCCCAGAACATCCTTGCACTTTTGTGTTTAGTGCTCGGCCTTTTTCCCTGGATACCGTTAATGCTCGGCAGTGTTAGCCTTACCGGCTCAGTGTATGGAACTGTTTTGAATCAACTTCCCACTATCTTTGGTAACTCGGTTTATGGCTTAACGCCTGTCCTCAATGGAGGAGTAAACAGCGGGGTCTGGTTGCCCATTACGGGGACGTTTATTTTCATCGGTTGCTTGGCGCTTGCCTTCATAATTTCACGAATCGGGAAGCCTCAACGCCGTACGGTGCCTCTCTGGAATTGTGGTGAAGTTTATGAGCCTGATGAAGTACGGTACCGAGCTGAAAGTTATTACGTGCCACTGGTATCATTTTTTGAACGCTTGGTTTATCCGGAATTCCCATCACTTCATATAAAGCGGCCGGAGCGGCTCTATAAAGGACTTGATTTTGACCATTTGCTTTACTATCCCTTGGTTGATTTAGTGGTTCGGGTTTCGCAAAAATTTAGAAGAACCCACGTTGGTATTCCCCAGGCCTATATGCTTTATCAGGTAATCGGGATTATTTTGCTGGGACTGATTGTTCTTTGGCTAAGCATAGGTTAGTGGTAATCCGGGTTTAGGAGGAAACAATGGCTTTTGAAACAGTAAGTAAGTTAATGGAGAATCTGAAAGCTCAATTTCCTACGGAAATCATCTCGTTCCGGGAGCCGGTTCCCAAAAAAGTTTACGTGGAAATTAATCCCCAGGCTATCAATCGAATGACCGAGTACATTTTTCGGAGTTTGGGGGTGCGGTTCAATTCAATTGTGGGCATTGATCGGCGTCCCACCTATCAGGATTTTCAGACGACGCATGTGTTTTCTTTTGATGAGGACAAGATTTTTATTTTGCTCCAGTCCTCGTTAGACAAGGATCACCCGGAACTTAACTCGATTACCTCCCTTGTTCCGGGAGCCAACTGGGCCGAACGGGAACTGCAGGACTTATTGGGAATTACGGTAAATGGCCATAGCGACCCCCGGCGTTTGGTTCTTCCCGACGACTGGCCGGAAAACCTCCATCCTTTACGGAGAGATTTTGTTTATAACTTTAGGCCGGATCCGGTCCAGGGACTTGCTCCAAAGCCGGTAGAGCCACCGGAGAACGCTACTGTGGTGCCGATCGGCCCCTTTTTCCCGGTTTTGGAGGAACCGGCGGCCTTTCGCGTTTTTGTTGAAGGCGAGACCGTGGTGGGCTGTGATTATCGGGGTTTCTATAACCATCGCGGGATTGAAAAGATTGCGGACTCCGCTCTCACCTATAATCAGATTACGTTCCTTGCGGAACGGATATGAGGGATATGAGGTTATATACACAGTACGTGTTACTGTGAAGCAATTGAAGAAGCAGCGCAGATTGAAGTTTCTCTCCGGGCCAAATACATCCGCAGCATCTTGCTGGAACTGGAGAGAATTCATTCCCATCTTTTGTGGCTGGGCATTGGCGGCCATGTCTTGGGATTTGATACGGTTCTGATGCAGACCTGGCGAATTCGTGAGCCGGTGATGTGGCTTTGTGAACAAATAACCGGAAACCGGAAGACCTACGGAATGAACCTCATTGGCGGTGTGCGCCGGGATATTACGCCGGACCAGAAGCCTAAAATCCTGGAAGTAGTAAATCAAATCGAAAAGGAATGGCTTAAACTTATTGATGCCATCCAGGGGGATACCCCGCTGATGATGCGGCTTAAAGGGATAGGAGTGCTCAAACACGCGGATGCGGTTGATTTCTGTGTTACCGGGCCGACTGCCCGCGGTTCAGCGGTAAAGATCGACTCCCGCGTGGACCATCCTTATTCCGCTTATGATCGTTTAGTTCCGGAAAAGAAGGTGCATGATACCGGTGACAACTTGGCGCGTACTCTGGTGCGCCTGGAGGAGACGCTGGATTCAATCCGCTTAGTTCGCCAAGGGGTCCTGGAACTTCCCGAAGGACCAATCATGGTCGATATCCCCGAAGAAATCCCCGCGGGCAGGGAAGGGATTCGAGTGGTCGAGGCACCCCGCGGTGAATCGGTCCACTATGTGGTTACCGGAGAAGATAATCGGCCTTACCGCTGGAAGGTGCGTGCCCCTACCTATATGAATCTGGAGGCTGTTCCGGCAATGATTCAGGGGATGGAACTCGCCGATGTTCCGATCGCTATCGCAAGTTTTGATCCGTGCTTCTCCTGTACGGAACGATTAGAAGTGGTGGATCGCAAAAGTGGTAAAATAAAAATTTATACTGAAAAAGAACTGATCGAATTGAGCCAAAAAAAGTGTAAATAAATGGAATTAAAATGGGAAAAGTAATCGCTCTGGCAATGTGCAATGTGGTTTTGGTTATCTTAGTGGCTCCTTTTTATGAAGGGGTGATAAGGAAGCTCAAGGCTTTAGTTCACTCCCGGAAAGGGCCTCCATTTGTTCAGCCCTATCTTGACCTCCTAAAGTTACTGGGCAAGGAAGACCTTCAGGTAACTCGCAATCCTCTGTTTTCTTTTGCGCCCATCCTGACCTTTGGGAGCATCCTGATGGCGGCTCTTTTTACACCCATGGGCACCAACCCGCCCTTAGGCTTTGCGGGAGATCTGATTGTCCTGATATACTTTCTTACGCTCGCCTCCGTGGGGATCATGTTGGGGGGTTCTTCAACCGGAAGCATTTATGGGGCAATCGGCGCGGGACGGGAAATGATGCTGGGGATGGTGGTGGAGATTGTCATCATCGGCAGTCTGATCGTGGGGGTTATTCACGCTCACTCATTTAATTTAGGAGCAATCTCTGCCTGGTACCATCACGCTGGCCCTTATTTTTCCATGATCATGGCGGCGGTACCTTTTTTTCTGGTTCTTCAGGTTCAGCTGGGGAAACTCCCTTTTGATATCCCGGATGCGGATCAAGAAATTATGGGAGGTCCGTTCATGGAATCAGCGGGACCGAAGTTTGCGCTCTATAAATGGAGCTACTTTGCCAAACAGATTCTTTTAACCTCGCTTTTAATGGAGGTCTTTATTCCGTGGCCGAAATTTGGAGTGATTCCGCTTGATATTTTCATTAACCTGATAAAAGTCCTGGCGGTGATGGTACTGGTTGGGGTTATTGACGCGGTTTGTCCCCGGATCAGGATAGATCACGCAATCCGGTATTTCATCGGGGTCTGGATAGTTCTTATTTTTGCTATCGCCTTTGCTTTGATTGGTGTTTAAATGCGGGGTAATCAAGTATGTTTAAAAGTAAATTAAAAGAAGCGTTAATTTGTTTTAAGGCGGGAAGAGTGACCATGCCTTTTCCCTTAGGACCAGAGCTTCACCCTCCGGAAGAAGGGTTTCGCGGCAAGATCGAGATTGATGTGGAGAAGTGTATCGGCTGCGGAGGCTGCGCCAATGTTTGTCCGGCGCGTCTTATTGAGATTACGGATACCGAAACCAAACGGATTATGGAGTACTTTCTCACGCGCTGCACGTATTGTGGCCGGTGTGCTGAGGTATGTCCGGAGAATGCGATTACTATGACCAAGGAGTACCAATTAGCCACAACGGATAGCAGTGATCTTTATATTAAGACGGAACTTTATATGGGTACGTGCGGCCGTTGCGGCCGGTGTTTCAAACCAAAAACTGTCTTAGATAAGATGATGCATCCGGGATTTCGGACTAAGGCAGAAAAAGCCTAACCCAAAAAAGGTGTAAAATTTTTATGGAAGAGTTAACGAAATATATTTCCACGATAAGTCTTTCTCTGATCATTACTTCATACCTGGTTATTGAGCTCAGAAATCTGAGACTTTCTGCATACGCGTATATTGTCCAGGCGGTCTTGATGTGCAGCCTTTTTGTGATCTTTGCCACCAAGAATCATGGGCTTTATTACTGGGCTTTAACCGCCTTTATAACCAAAGTTGTTATTATCCCTTATCTCCTTTTACGCTTTATCCGTCGTACCACCGATCAGGAGTTTCCACCGCTCATTGGTTATGTAGGATCAATTCTTTTAATTACTATTATTGTCCTGGTTTTTTATCGAATAACCCATCAATACATCGAGTTTGTTGCCCCCACGCCCGCGGCGATGGAAGAGCCTTTTCGGACGAATTTGGCCGTAAGTTTTACCATTTTCATCATGGGTCTTTACTGCATTTTAGTGAGACGGGATGCGATTAAAACGGTTTATGGCCTGCTTATTTTAGAAAATGGCGTTCACCTTTCTTTAGTGAGCTTGGCGCCGTTACTTAGAGAAACCGCTATTATTGGTGTTGTTAGTGATGTCGTGATTGCGGTAATTCTTCTGCTTTATGTAATCTCTGGAGTCTACGAAAAATTTGGTTCCACCGACACTTTTCAACTTAAGGGTTTACGGTGGTAGGAGAAAAGGGTAAGGAGTTTTTTTATGAATTTTGAGATACTCTATCTTATTTTGGCGCCGGCCTTGACCGGGGTTTCAATTTTTCTTGCGGGAAAAAAATCCCGAGTTCTTAGTGAGGGTCTTGCTGTTTTGGGAACCACGATCACCTTTTTCTTTGCTGTCCGGATCGCTTTTCTGACCACGCGCGGAGAAGTCCTTACCCTCTTCCGAGAAGAGTTTAGAGTCGATGCCTTAGGAGGGTTGATAGCTTTTCTGGTAGCTTTTATTGGCCTGATTGCCGTGATTTATTCCCTCCCGTATATCCGGAAAGAAGTAACAAAAAAGGTAATCTCTCCGGAAAGACTTCGGGTCTATTATGCCTGGATGATGATCTTTTTATCCTCAATGCTCTGGGCTACTACAACAAATAACATTATCATGCTTTGGGTAATCATTGAAGCTACCACTTTAGCTTCAGTGGTTTTGGTTGCTTTTTACTGGAACCGGGATGCGGTTGAGGCAGGCTATAAATATGCGATGCTCCTTACCGTAGGAATCACGTTTGCTCTTTTTGGCTGTGTCCTCCTTTATTCCGGAGCTTCTCCCCATATTCCAAGTGCGTCCGATCCTTTAAAGATTACTGAGATAGCCAAAGTTACCAGCATGATTCCTAAGAGCATTGTTAACCTTGCGCTCGTTCTATTATTAGCTGGATTTGGCACTAAAGCCGGGCTTGTACCATTTCACACGTGGTTGCCCGATGCCCATGCTGAAGCCCCTACACCAGTAAGTGCTATGCTTTCCGGAGTAATGATTAAGGTGGGCGCTTATGCACTTATCCGGACGGTGATGACTTTATACCCCGTATACCCTGATCCTATAAAGTTGTTTGTCGTTATCTTGGGTATTCTTACTATGTTAGTGGGTATATTTATGGCTTTAATGCAGGATGATTTAAAGCGATTATTAGCTTACCATAGTGTTAGTCAAATGGGCTATATTATTGTTGGATTGGGGTTAGGAACCTATTTGGGAATTTATGGAGGGGTTTTTCATCTGTTAAATCATACGCTATTTAAATCCCTCCTCTTCTTATGCGTTGGTGCTATAACCTATACAACAGGCACCCGTCTTATACACAGTTTAGGAGGGGTAGGTAAAAAAATGCCGATTACTGCCATTTGTTTTTTTATAGGGGCCGTCTCCATGGGCGGGGTGCCACTCTTCAATGGATTTATGAGCAAATTCACTATATTTTTAGCTTGTGCCAAGGCCGGGATGCTTTGGGCCACCTTGTTAGCTATCTTAACGAGTATATTAACTTTATTCTGTTTACTCCATGCTGCCTATTGTGTATTTATGGGAGAGATAAAAATCGATGACGCTACCCACAAAGAGGTTCCTGCTTTTATGTGGATAGGTATGGTGCTTTTGTCCGCTCTATGCTTTTTGATCGGGGTGTATCCCCAGGTGGTTTATCCTATATTAAACGAAGCCACGAAGGCCATTTTTTCAATGATGGCCCTTCCCTAAGAAGGAGATCTGGATGTTTAAGAAATTATGTGAAAAAGCTTTTCCGAAGTCATTATGGGTTTACCATACCAACACGGGCGCCTGTAATGGTTGTGACATTGAGGTAATCAATGTCTTGACTCCTTATTATGATGCCGAACGGTTTGGAATTAAGTTGGTCGGTTCTCCGCGGCATGCTGACGTGCTTTTGGTCTCAGGACCAGTGACCCGGCAAGTAGCGCCAGCGTTGCTTAAGCTTTATGAAGCAGTCCCCAATCCCAA
>Ga0068714_10002824_pt1 | contig 21600 bp, 17 predicted proteins | sample MTBNYHSulfiMetaG_FD_62988 | JGI IMG/M metagenome (GOLD analysis project Ga0068714, IMG submission 62988) | Enrichment culture microbial communities from rom New York Harbor, USA that are MTBE-degrading - MTBE-NYH (New York Harbor Sulfidogenic)... | ecosystem: Environmental > Aquatic > Marine >... | reverse complement strand
GATCTCCTCCGTCGGCGGCACCCTCCTGCTCTCGTCCGACCAGGTGCTCCTCGACGGGGTCGACTTCCGCGCCCTGGGCGGCACCGGCCGTTGCGACGGCAGCGTGACCGCCAGCACCGGAGTGGTCGAGCTGCAGCTGGAGGGCACGGTCGACGGGGTCGAGGTCCCCCTCATGGCTGGGCTCGTCCCCCGTCTCGGCGGCCGCTTCCGCCTCGAGGGATCCCCCCCCCGTCTGCTGCTCTCGGGCGACCTCGCCGTGCAGCGGGCAACCCTGCGGCGCAAGGACGACCTGGCCGCCATCCTGGTGGACTGGATGACCGCACCACCCACCCCCCCGGGGGGTAACGACCTCCAGCTCGAGCTCCACGTCGAGGCCGACCGCACCCTCGAGGCCCGCACCCCGTTCATCCGCCTGGTCGGCTCGGCTGCCCTCGACATCGGCGGCACCCTCGCCCGCCCCGGCGCGGTCGGCTCGGTCGAGCTCGAGGAGGGGGGCGAGCTCACCTTCCAGGGCGTCCGCTACGAGCTGACCCGGGGCACCCTGACCTTCTCCGACCCGCTCCGGCTCGACCCCTTCGTCGACTTCGAGGCCCGCACCCTGGTCCAGAGCTACCAGATCACGGTGCGTCTCGCCGGCACCACCGACCGGCTGGTGCCGACTTTCACCTCGGACCCCCCCTTGCCCGAGGCGGAGGTCCTCTCGCTCCTCGCCCTCGGCACCCGCGACGAGAGCCTCGGCGGCGGCGCCCTGGGGGTCGGGCTGGCGTCCACCGTGCTCACCCGCGAGATCAACGCCGAGCTCGAGCGGCGGGCCCGGGACCTGCTGGCCGTCGACCAGGTCCGGGTGGACCCCTTCGCCGAGGCGTCCACCGGCAACCCCACCGCCCGAGTCACGGTGGTCAAGCAGGTCAGCCCCAGCTGGACCGTGATCCTCCAGTCCAACCTCTCGGGCGACCGCCAGGAAGTGCTGGTGAGCCGCTGGCAGCTCGGCCAGGGTCTGTTCGTCGAGGCCACCCGCGACCTGGACGGCTCCCTCGCCCTCGACCTCAAGGTGCGGAGGCGCTACTGAAACCGCCGAGACTCCCGGGATGGGCGGCACGCCGCAGGCCCCGCGTCGGGTCGCTCGGAGCAAGGCTCGCGGCGGCGCTGCTGGCGCTCGTTGCCGCGCCCAGCGTCGTCGCCGAACGACCACCGGTGGTCGTGGCGGTGCACGTTGCGGCCCCGGGCCTTGCCGACCCCGCCCCGGTGCTGGACGCCCTCGGCCTCGAGATCGGCCGCCCCCTCGACCGCGGACGCCTGCGTCGGGGCGCCCAGGTTCTCCATGCCGCGGGCGACGTGGAGCGGCTGCGGGTCGAAACCGCGCCGGCGCCTGCGGGGGTCGAGGTCACGGTTCACCTGGCCCTTCGGCCGCGCATTGAGCGCCTAGAGGTGGAAGGCCCCGGTCTGGGCCTGCGAGCCAGGGTGCGGGACTGGCTCGAGCTCAACCCCGGCGCCATGTTCTCCGGCGAGCAACTCGAGACCCGCGCCCGCCGCGTCCAGCGCCGCCTCAACGAGCTCGGCTACCGCCAGGCCCGGGTCGACCCCTGGGTCGACTTCGACCCCACCACCACCACCGCGATCGTCACCGTCGAGGTGGAGCCCGGCCCCCTGGACCGCCTCGGCTCGGTGCGGGTGCGGGGAGTCCCGGCGGAGCTCGGGGAGGCCGTGGCGGGCTCCGTCGCCCGCCCTGCGGCACGGCTGTCGGCAAGCCAGCTCGGCCGGATCCGACGCCGGGTGGAAGCCGAGCTGCGCCGGGCCGGCCACTGGGAGGCGGAGGTCGTCACGCTCGAGCGCCGACCCGGGCCCGACGGAATGGTGGACCTCGACGTCACAGTCGCCCTGGGCGCCCGCTACCGCCTGGAGGTGGAGACGACACCGGAGCATGCGGAGCTGGTGCGCTCCTCGGTCCCCGACCCGGTCGAGGAGGATCTCCACCCCGCCCAGACCGAGGCGCTGGCGGAGCAGGTCCGGACCGAGCTCCAACGACGCGGGTACCTTCTTGCGACGGTGGGGGCCACGCTCTCGACCGCCGAGGAGGAGCGCGTCCTCGAGATCACCGGTGACCCCGGTCGGCGAGTCCGGGTCACCGGGGTGGAGTATGACGGCGCGAGTGGCATCCGCAGGAAACGGCTCGACGCCGTGGTCCAGGTTCGCCGGGGACGGGTGGGCGGCTGGCGGGGTCAGCGGGTCAGCGACTCGACCCTCGCGGTCGACCGCCTCGCTCTCGAGGACCTCTACCTCGGGAGCGGTTTCACCGAGGTCGAGGTGGGCCCGGCGCGGCTCGAGCCTGACGGCGACGAGGGGGTCAGAGTCGTCTTCCCGGTGGTGGAGGGGCCGCGCTGGCTGCTGGTCGACCTCCACCTCGAGGGCTTCCCGGTCGACGTGGCGGCCGCCCTCGAGGAGACCGGCCACGGCCTGCGCGAGGGTGGGCCGTGGGACGCCCGAGCCACCGAGGCAGCCCGCCGCCAGCTGGAGCTAGTCCTTGCCGGGGCTGGCTACCCCGAGGCGCGGGTGGAGGCCGAGGTCAGCACCGAGCCGGGGGCCGCCAGGGTCCGTTTCCGCGCCGACCCGGGGCCCTTCGTCCGGATCGGCTCGGTGGCGGTGGCGGGGCTGAGGCGGACCCGACCCGGAGTGGTCCGGCGGGAGTTCGAGCACGCCGGGGTCGAGCCGGGGCGGACCCTGTCGCGAACCGCGCTGCTCGACGCCCAGCGCCAGCTCTCGGAGCTCGGCCTGTTCCGGCGCCTGGAGCTGGCACCCCTCCCCGGCCAGGAGGGAGGCGACGAGCGCGGTGTCGTGGTGCGGTGCGAGGAGGGCCAGCAGCGGTCCTACCTGCTCGGTCTGGGCTGGGACACCACCGACGGCGTCCGTCTCACCCTCGGCTGGTCGCACCTGAACCTGTTCGGGGGCGCCCACGCCGTCTCCGTCGAGACCCGCCTCTCCGGTCGCGAGGAGCGCTTCCAGGCGAGCCTGCGCGAGCCGCGCCTGCCCTGGCTCGGGCTTCCGGGCTACGCCACCGTCTACCGCACCGAGGAGGACTACACCAGCTTCTCCCAGCTGCGTCGGGGCCTGTGGCTCGAGGTCGGCGACCGCCGTCGCCACCCCTGGCGGCGGTGGCTGCGGTACGAGTACCAGATCGTCGAGCCCGACGCCCCCGACGAGATCCTGTCCGACCTCGAGCGGGAGCAGCAACGGATCCGGATCGCCTCCCTCACCCCGGCGCTCGAGTGGGACACGCGCGACGACCCCCTGTCCCCGCATCGCGGCGCGCTGGCGTCGGGGTCGCTGGAGTGGGCCTTCCCGGCGTTCACCGCCGACGCCCACTTCCTCAAGCTCCAGGCGGGCCTTTCCGCCTACGGCCGGCTACCCTGGGGCACCGGCGCCGCCGGCCTGCGGGTCGGCGTCCTGCGCCCCCTCGACGCCGCCGGCGAGGAGACCGACAACCTCGAGGTCCCCATTGCGACCCGCTTCTTCGCCGGCGGCCGCACGACCCACCGCGCCTTCCCCACCGACCGGCTCGGCATCGAGGGGGAAACCCTCACCGACGGCGACCCGGTGGGCGGCGCCGCCATGGTCCTGCTCAACCTCGAGTACCGCCGGCCGGTCCACGGCCCGCTGGAGGCGGTGCTGCTGCTGGACGGCGGCAACGTCTGGGCGGAGGCGGGGGACGTCACCTGGGGGGACATGCGCTGGGGGGTCGGGCTCGGCCTGCGCTACGTCACCCCCGCCGGGCCGCTGCGGCTGGAGTACGGCTGGAAGCTCGACCGCGAGGAGGGGGAGAGCAGCGGCGAGCTCTTCGTGTCGTTCGGCGTGCCGTTCTGAGGAGCCCTCAGCTGTCAGCTGTCAGCTCTCAGCTCCCCCACCCACCCAGAACGCAAAGGCGCAAAGGCGCAGCGCGGGCGCCGCCCGCAACCCAACCGACCGGTCCGCCGAGGCGACCGAGTCCGGACGAAACGCAAAGGCGCGAAGGCGCAAAGGCGCAAGAGGGAGACGCGCAGAGCACGAACCCTGCGAAGAGCCCGTCATCCCGAACGCGGACCCGAAGGGGCCGCGGAGGGATCTGCCCCAGCGGAGAGAGCGCCTTCGCTGAGGTAGGCCACTTGGTCGGCCGCGACCGAGAAGAAGTTCTCAGGCGGAAAGACCCGCCCGGGGGCAACGCACGAGCCCCCCACCCATGTGCTCTGAGGAACGCAGGAAGGCAGGAAAGGGGAGAGACCTGAGCATTCGCCCGACTGACGCCCGGTAACGCCCGCAGAGCCGTAGGGGCGCGACATGTCGCGCCCGCCTTGGCGCAACATCATTCGGCGTGAGTCCAAAGTGCCGATTGCTCTGTGCCACGGCAACGGCAGTGCGCGGCGACGGTGCGGGCGCGGCATGCCGCGCCCCTACGAAGGCACCGGTCGCCTCACGCCCTTTGCACCACGCCTGACTACGAGACCGGCCCGTGGTCCGGCTTCCCCTTCCTGGCTTCCTGCCTTCCTAAGCGGTCATCTTCAAGACCTTTACGGCAACCAGAATGTCTCATCGAAAGCCAGACGCCGCAGCTCATGCCGCGCAGCGGCCTCCTTCGCCGGGCAGCGTCCCGGCGAATGGGTAGCATCTCTTGCGCCTCCGTCTTGCGCCTTTGCGCCTTCGCGCCTTTGCGTTCTCTCCCTCAGACGCCCGGTCATGCTGCGCCGCGCCGTGGCCGGACGGTCACGCCGGTGTCGGCACGGGGGCGGCGAGCACGATGACCAGGTCGGCGACGTTGGTGCCGGTGGGACCGGTGACGATGACGTCCCCGGCCGTCGCCAGGGCGGTGCCGCTGTCGTTGCCGGCGAGGGCCGCAACCGGGTCGACCCCCCGCTCCCGCAGGCGGCTGGCTGTGGTCCCGTCCACCAGCCCGCCGGCGTGGGACGTCGCCCCGTCCACGCCGTCAGTGCCGGCAGCGAGGAGGACCCTCCCCTCCGCGCGGTCGAGCTCGAGCGCGGCGGCCAGGGCGAGCTCCTGGCAGCGGCCGCCGCGACCTGATCCGCGCACCGTGACCGTGGTCTCGCCGCCGGCCACCAGGGCCACCGGCCGCGGCGCCTGCAGTGCGACCGCGAGGGCGCCGAGCTGGCGACCTCGCACCGCCGCCTCTCCCACGAGGGGGTGCTCGACGGTCACCGTGGCGTACCCGGCCGACTCGAGCCAGGCGGCCGCCGCGTCGACCGCGGTACGGTTGTCGGCGAGCAGGTGGAGCGGACCGGGTTCGAGAGGGGGGAGGGGCCGGCTCGCCTGTCGCTCGAGGAGGGTGACGACCTTCCGGAGCTTGGCGGCGAGGCCGTGGCGCTCAAGCACCGCCAGGGCGTCGGCCGGCCCGGTGGGGGAGGCGACGGTGGGGCCGGAGGCGACGTCGGCGAGGGCGCCGGCGACCACGTCCGACAGGACCAGGGTCACCACCGCAGCCGGCGACGCCGCCCGCGCCAACCCTCCTCCCGCCGCCGCCAGCAGCTGCCGGCGGACCGTGTTGAGCTCGCCGATGGTGGCCCCGGCGCCGAGCAGCAGGCGGGTGGTCTGCCGCACCGTGGCCAGGTCGACCCCTGCCACCGGCGCCGCCAGCAGGGCCGAGGCGCCGCCGGACAGCAGCACCACCAACAGGTCGTCCCGATCGAGCCCGCTCGCGATCTCCAGCATCGTCCGGGCGGCAGTTTCGCCGGCGACGTCCGGCTCCGGGTGCGCGCCGCGAAGGACCGTCGCGCCCGCGGTCACCTCGGGCAAGACCGGTACGCCGTGGGGTGCGAGAACCAGGACCTCGTCCGCGCCGTCGGGCAGGGCCTCGAGCCACCCCGCAGCGAGTCCCGGCGCGGCCTTGCCGAGGGCGGCGACGACCCGTCGGCCCGAAACCCTCGGCAGCTCGAGACGCGCGGCGGCCGCCGCGACCAGGCGCCGCGGCTCCACCGCCCCTGCGGCGGCCCGCAACGACGACAGTGCATCGGCGCGAAGGGAACCCGGGGTGCCGGTCACGGGGCGAGTCTACACCGACGAGCCCCGGTCCCGGGGTGGCTCAGGCGGCGCTCGCCGCCGGCTTCGCCGGGGGGGCGGGCGTGGAGCTCTCGCCGGCATGAGTCGACGCGGAGGAGCGCCCCTTGCCGTAGTCGGTCACGTACCAGCCGGAGCCCTTGAACTGGAGGGCGGGCGCGCCCAGCAGCCGGGGGGCGTCGGCGCCGCATGACGGGCAGGGACGGGGAGAGGGCGCGGACACCCGCTCCAGGAGCTCGAATCGACGACCGCAACTTCCGCAGGAGTACTCGTACAGTGGCATCTCGTGACTCCTCGCACCGCACAGAGCGCGCCGGCGCCCGGGCACGGCGCGCGGACCTTACGCCTCGACTTCCCCCGTGTCAACCCGGGCTGGAGCGCGAACGGTGGTGAAGCGCAGCGCACCCCCTTCGACATCCAGCACCACGGTGTCCCCCTCGCCGAGCTCGCCGGCCAGGACCCGGGTCGCCAACGGGTCCGACACCCGCCGCTGCAGGGTCCGCTTGAGCGGCCGCGCGCCGAAGTCAGGGTCGAAGCCCTCGCGCGCGAGCAGCTCGACCGCCTCGTCGCTCGCCTCGACGGCGAGGTGCTGGTCGGCGAGGAGCCGGTTGAGGTGCCCGAGCTGGAGGCGGACGATGTCCCGCATGTGGCGCTGCTCGAGGCGGTGGAAGACGAGGATCTCGTCGACCCGGTTCAAGAACTCCGGCCGGAAGTGGAGCTTGAGCTGCTCCGTCACCAGGGCCATCATCCGTTCCCGCTCGGCCTCCGGCAGCTCCTGGATGACCTGGGACGCGATGTTGGAGGTCATGATCACGACCGCGTTGCGGAAGTCCACCGTGCGCCCCTTGCCGTCGGTGAGGCGGCCGTCGTCGAGCAGCTGGAGGAGCACGTTGAAGACCTCGGGGTGGGCCTTCTCGATCTCGTCCAGCAGCACCACCGCGTAGGGGCGGCGGCGGACCGCCTCGGTCAGCTGCCCCCCCTCCTCGTAGCCGACGTAGCCGGGCGGGGCGCCGATCATGCGGGCCACGGTGTGCCGCTCCTGGTACTCGGACATGTCCAGCCGGACCATAGCCCGCTCGTCGTCGAACAGCTGCTCGGCCAGGGCCCGCGCCAGCTCGGTCTTGCCCACCCCGGTGGGGCCGAGGAACAGGAACGAGCCGATCGGGCGGTTGGGGTCCTTCACGCCCGCCCGGGCGCGGCGGACCGCGGTCGCCACCGCGGTCAGCGCCTCGTCCTGCCCCACCACCCGCTGTCGAAGTCGGCCCTCGAGCTCGAGCAACCGCGCTTTCTCCCCCTCCAGCAGGCGGGACACCGGGACCCCGGTCCAGCGCGACACGGTGCGCGCGATGTCCTCCTCGCTCACCTCCTCGGACAGGATCGAGCCGTGCTCGTCCTGGTGCGCCTTCAACCCGGCGCTGGCAGACTCCAGCTCCCGGTTGAGCTCCACCTGCCGGCCGTAACGCAGCTGCGCCGCCCGTTCCAGGTCCCCGTCCCGCTGGGCCCGCTCCGCCGCTTCTCGGGTGGACTCGATTTCCTCCTTGAGCTGGCGGAGCCGGCCGATGAGCTCCTTCTCACGCTGCCAGTCGGCCTTCATGCCGTGGGTGCGCTCCTTGAGCTCGGACAGCTCGGCTTCGATCGTGGCGAACCGCTCCCTGGAGGCCTTGTCCTTCTCCTTGGCCAGGGCTCGGCGCTCGATCTCCAGCTGGAGCGCTCGCCGTTCGAGCTGGTCGATCTCGGTGGGCAGGGAGTCGATCTCGATGCGCAGCCGGGAGGCGGCTTCGTCCACCAGGTCGATCGCCTTGTCCGGCAGGAAGCGGTCGGAGATGTAGCGCTGGGACAGGGTCGCCGCCGCCACCAGCGCCGCGTCGGTGATCCGCACCCCGTGGTGGACCTCGTACTTCTCCTTCAAGCCCCGCAGGATGGCGATGGTCTCCTCGGCCGACGGCTCCCCCACCAGCAGCGGCTGGAACCGTCGCTCCAGCGCCGCGTCCTTCTCCACGTGCTTGCGGTACTCGGAGATCGTGGTGGCGCCGATACAGCGCAGCTCCCCCCGCGCCAGGGCGGGCTTCAGGAGGTTGGCGGCGTCGACTGACCCCTCGGCGGCGCCGGCCCCGACCAGAGTGTGAAGCTCGTCGATGAACAGGATCACCTCCCCCTCCGAAGCGATCACCTCCTTGACCACCGCCTTGAGCCGGTCCTCGAACTCCCCCCGGTACTTGGTCCCCGCAATCAGCGCCCCGAGGTCGAGGGACACGATCCGGCGACGCTTCAGGATCTCGGGCACGTCCCCCGAAGCGATCCGCTGGGCGAGCCCCTCGGCCACCGCGGTCTTGCCGACACCCGGCTCGCCGATGAGCACCGGGTTGTTCTTTGTCCGCCGGGTGAGGATCTGCATCACCCGCCGGATCTCCTCGTCGCGGCCGATCACCGGGTCGAGCTTGCCGCTCCCGGCCAGCTCCGTCAGGTCTCGCCCGAAGTTCTTGAGCGCCTCGTACTTGTCCTCGGGATTCTGGTCCGTCACCCGGTGGCTGCCGCGGAGGTCCTGAAGCGCCTTGAGCAGCGAGTCCGGAGTCACACCGTGGTCGGCCAGGGCCCGCGCCGCCCCGGAGTCGCGCACCGCCGCCAGGGCCAGCAGCAGGTGCTCCACCGACACGTACTGGTCCTGGAACTGCGGCGCCAGCTTGCCGGCCTGCTCCAGCACCGCGCGCAGGCCGCGGGAGGGCGCCGGCTCGGACCCCCCGGCGGCCGAGGGCAACCTGTCGAGGTCGGCCATGACGTCACGCTCGACCTCGGCGACCGATGCGCCGACCCGAGCGACCAGTTTCCCCGCCACCCCGTCCGCCTGCTGGAGCAGAGCGAGCAGGAGGTGGGACGGGATCACCTCCGGGTTGCCGCGCCCGGCCGCGATGCTGATGCTCTCCTGCACCGCTTCGGCCGCCCTGACCGTGAACTTCGGGTTGCTGGCCATCATCACTCCTCTCCAACCTGGACCTGGACCTGGACCTGGACCTGGACCTGGACCGCATCCACAAGCAATCTAGGATCTGAGCGTGGTTTTGTCAAGTCGTGCAGTCGCAACTTCTGCTAACGATGTTGGCAGATCATGCGCGGTGCGCCGCATCGGGGACGGGAACGGGTACGAATGCGAGGGAGTTGCGATGTCGAAAGGCCGTTGCCGCACAGGGACCTGCACGGGGTAGCGGGAGGTTCTCACCCCACGCGGAGGTAGCGATGACGGGGACGGTTGCGGCGCCAAGGGGGCGGCTCCAGTGATTTCACCCCAACGACAGCGGCAGCGGCAGCGGCAGGTGGCAGGGGCAGCGACAGCGGCAGCGGGCAACAACAGCGAGTAGGGGCGGGGCTGACCGTGGCGGTCGGCATGGTCACCTCCGGGTCGTCCATGCCGCTTTGCGGGTAGCTGCCGGGGCGGCCGGCGTCAAGGGCGAGCCGGTCTCGAGCCGGTCGCATCGCGACCCTTGACCCCGACCGCCCCGGCAGCATGGGGGTGGGCGTCATGAACGACCCGGAGGTGACCATGCTCGAGGCCCCACCCAATCAGCTCATCGCTCTCACCACCGCCCTCGAGGCCGCGGGTGACCTCTTCGACCAGGTGCGCGCCATGACCTGGCGGCTGCTGCACCCGAGGGGGTGAGCGACACCGCGCTGTGCGCGGTTGCGACGACGCTGGAGCTGCCGCTGTTGCTGACTGCTGTCGCCGTCCCTGTGGCTGCCCATGACAAACCGGTTCCCGCGACGCGGATCTTCGCTCCGGCGCCGACCGCTCGGAAGAGGACATCGCAACGGCCTCGATGCGGGTACGAACTGGCGAAGGTGAGCTCCAAAGGCTACAATGCGCCCGACATGGCCGTCCCAACCGTCCAGCCCCACCGTCTCGCGGTCACGAGCGGCGGGGCCCCGTCTGTCACCGTCAACCGGAAGGAGGGGTCTTGATGAGCGATCCCAAGCACAAGCCGGTGGTGTCGCCCGACTCCACCATGAGCGAGTTCACGCTCCGCGCGCTCCTGATCGGCCTGTTCATGTGCGTCATCCTGGGGGCCGCCAACGCCTACCTCGGGCTCAAGGCGGGGATGACCATCGCCGCCACCTACCCGGCGGCGGTGATCGGCATGGCGCTGCTGCGGATCATGCGCGGCTCCCTGCTGGAGGAGAACTTCTCCCGGACCGTCGGCTCCATCGGCGAGTCCGTGGCGGCCGGGGCGATCTTCACCATCCCGGCCTTCGCCATCCTCCACCTGTGGGAGTTCAGGGGCCTCAAGGACTACCTGCAGGCCACCGCCCTGATGGTGGTCGGCGGCATCCTCGGCATCCTGTTCGTGACCATGCTGCGGCGGGTGATGGTGGAGGACCCCGAGCTGCCCTACCCCGAGTCGGTGGCCGCGTCCGAGATCCACAAGGCCGGGCAGCGGGGTGCGGACGCCGCCCGGGCGCTGTTCGAGGCCATGGGGGTTGGCGCCGCGGTCAAGCTCCTCGCCGAGCTCAAGATCTTCAGCGCGTCCAACGACTTCATCCTGAAGGTCGGAGAGGTCGGGCGGAGCATCGTCCGGCTCGGATTCAAGAAGGACGCCTACGCGGTGACCGCGGGCGGAGTGTCCACCATTTCGGCGCCGGCGGTGGCCCCTGCCTATCTCGGGGTCGGGTTCATCATCGGCCCCGAGCTGGCAGCGCTGAACTTCGCCGGCGGGCTGCTCGCCTGGGGGCTGTTCGTGCCCATGCTGGTGTTCTTCCTCGGACCGGGGATGATCGACAGCTTCGCCGCCTCCATCGGTTCCGACGCCGCCGCCGAGTCCACCTGGGTCGCCATGGCCGACCACATCTGGAAGTTCATCGTCCGGCCGATCGCGGTCGGCGGCATGCTGGTGGGCGCCTGCTACACCCTCTACAAGATGCGCAAGAACCTCTGGCTCGGCATCCGGCGCGGCGTCTCCGACCTCAAGAAGTCCGCCGGTAGCCAGGAGGACACCACCGTCCGCACCGAGCGGGACATCCGCTTCAAGACCGTGCTCCTCGGCATCGCCGCGGTGTTCGTGGCGATGTGCATGCTCTACTTCTACTTCACCGGCATGGTGGGCGGCGCCATCACGGCGGCGGTGGTCATGCTCATCACCGGGTTCTTCTTCGCAGCCGTGTCCGGAAACCTGGTGGGGCTGATCGGCTCCTCCAACAACCCGATCTCCGGCCTCACTTTGGCCACTCTGGTGGTCGCCGCCCTGGTCATGGTGGTCATCGGCGTCTCCGGCGACCAGGGGGTGATCGCGGTGCTCGGGGTGGCCTCGGTCGTGTGCGTTTCCTCCGCGGTGGCGGGCGAGATGCTGCAGGACCTGAAAGTCGGGCACATCCTCGGCGGCACCCCGTGGAAGATGCAGGTCGGCGACATGATCGGCGTGGTCATCGCCGGCGCGACCATGTTCTTCCCCCTGTACGTGCTCCACTTCTCCAACATCGCCCAGGGCGGGATCGGCTTCGGCGACCGCCAGCTCGCCGCTCCCCAGGCCGGCCTGATGGCGACCCTGTCCCAGGGGATCGTCGGCGGCGAGATGGCCTGGCCCCTGGTCATCGTCGGCATCGTCATGGGCCTGGCCCTGATCCTGGTCCGGGTCAAGAGCCCGATGCTGTTCGCGGTCGGAATGTACCTGCCGCTGGAGACCACCTTCGCGATCTTCCTCGGCGGCATCTTCCGCTGGGTCGTCGACTCCCTCGTCAAGCGCCGCAGCCTCAACGCCGCCCAGTCCACCCGGGTCGAGAACGCCGGCGTGCTCACCGCCTCCGGCCTGATCGCGGGCGAGGCGCTGATGGGGCTCCTGGTCGCCGCCCTGTTCTTCTTCTTCCAGCCCCAGTGGGAGGGCCTGGTCGCCGCGACCGGGCTGCCCGCCGGCCTTGCGCGACCGCTGGCGCTGGCGTTCATGGCCGTGGTCGGTCTGTACCTGATCCTGCGACCGCTCGCCCGAGCGGGCTCCCCGGACGAGCCGGCGCCGCCGCCGGTCTCGATGTAGCCCGGACCCGACCCGACTGGTCACGCCCCGCCGGCCTGCCGGCGGGGCGTTACTCGTTGCGGGCGGTTGCCACCCAGGTACACTGCCGGGGTGTCACCCGCCCCCCTGGACCGAGCCCCGGAACCCGACGGCGCGCTGTCCCCGGCGGAGGTCGCCTTCGAGCGCCGGCGGCGGACCCTCGGCCTGGGCCTCGGGCCGCTCGCCTTCGCCGTGGTCCTGCTCGTGCCCCTGGGCGACCTCGCGCCCGAAGCGCACCGCCTCGCAGCGGTGGTGGCCTGGGTCGTGGTGTGGTGGGTCGCCGAGGCGGTCCCGATCCCGGTGACGGCGCTGCTGATCCCGGCCCTGATGGTGGCGCTCGGAGTGGCGTCGGCCAAGGAGGCGCTGGCCCCCTTCGGGGACCCGGTGATCTTCCTGTTCCTGGGCTCGTTCGTCCTCGCCGGAGCGATGTCTCGGCACGGCCTCGACCGCCGTCTTGCCTTCCGGATCCTCGCCAGCCCCCTGGTGGGCACGTCCACCCTCCGGCTCACCGCCGCCTTCGCGCTGCTTGCCGCCGGGCTGTCCATGTGGCTGTCCAACAGCGCCACCACCGCCATGCTCTACCCCATCGCCCTCGGGGTGCTCGGCGCCCTGTCGCGGCTGCTGGAGCGGCAGGAGGGGCGGCCGGTGGACCTCACCCGGCTGCGCTTCGGGTCGGCCTTGATGCTGGCCTGCGCCTACGGCGCCTCCATTGGCGGCGTCGCAACCCCGGTGGGCAGCCCCCCGAACCTGATCGCGCTCGGCCAGCTGGAGACGCTGGCGGGGGAGCGGATCCCGTTCTTCCACTGGATGCTGCTGGGCCTGCCGCTGACCGCGGTGATGGTGGTGGGGCTCCTCGTGATCCTTCGCCTGCTGCTGCCACCGGAGGTGCGGAGCATTCCCGGCGGTACCGCCTTCATCGCCGAGGAGCGGGCGAAGCTCGGTCCCTTGAGCCGGGGCGAGGTCAACGTGGTGGCGGTGTTCGCCCTCACCGTCGCCCTCTGGGTACTGCCCGGGCTCGCGGCGCTGGTGGCAGGGCCGGCGGGCTTCGCCGCCACCCTCTCGGAGCTCCTGCCCGAGAGCGTCGTCGCCCTGATGGCGGTGGTGCTGCTGTTCGCCCTGCCGGTGCGCTGGAAGGAGCGGGAGTTCACCCTCACCTGGCACGAGGCGGTCAGGGTCGACTGGGGGACCCTGCTGCTGTTCGGTGGCGGGCTGTCCCTGGGCGGCGCCATGTTCCGCACCGGCCTCGCCGAGAGCCTGGGCCACGGGCTCGCCACGCTCACCGGTGCCAGCTCGACCCTGGCCCTCACCGCCCTGTTCGCGGTGGTGGGGGTTTTTCTCACCGAGGTCACCTCGAACACCGCCACCGCCACCATGCTGGTGCCCCTGGCAGTGGCGGCCGCGGGCGCCGCCGGGGTCGACCCCCTGGGCCCGGCGCTGGCCTGCGCGCTGGGATGCAGCATGGCCTTCATGCTGCCGGTGGCCACCCCACCCAACGCCATCGTCTACGGCTCGGGCTGCGTGTCCATCACCACCATGATCCGGGTCGGCCTGCGCCTCAACCTCACCGCTGCGGTGGTGATCCCCCTGCTGGTGCTCCTGCTGGCGGGCGTGGTCGCAGGGTGAGCTTTCAGCTGTCAGCGGTCAGCTGCCAGCTTCCGCCACCCACCCCCACGAGGAGCGTGATGCACGTGAAAGACGCCCCCTATCCGGTGGGGGCGGGAGGGGGACCTGAGCGCTCCCCTACGCCAGCTCCCGCAGCAGCTCCTTCAGCAGCCGGTAGAACCGGTCCACGGTGGAGATCTGCACCGCCTCGTCCGGGGAGTGGGGGTTGCGCAGCTCGGGGCCGATCGAGACCGCGTCCATCCCGGGCGCCTTCTCGAGCAGCAGGCCACACTCCAGCCCGGCGTGGATAGCCTTCAGCTCCGGCCGCTTGCCGAACATCCTCTCGGCCACGGCCACGGTCTTCTGGACCAGCGGCGAGGAGGGGTTCGGCTTCCAGCCCGGGTAGGCGTCGTGGATCGTGACCTTCGCGCCGGCGGCCTGACCGATGGAGCGCAGCTGCTCCCCGACTGCGTAGAGCGCCGGCATGACCGAGGAACGGTGGGAGGTGTGGACCAGCAGCCGCTCCGCCTCGGTCTTCACCACCGCCACGTTGTTGGAGGTCTCCACCAGGCCGGGGACCTCCCGCGACATGGACAGCACCCCATGGGGGAGGGCGTTGACCAGGTGCAGCAGGCGGTCCCGCACATGCTGGTTGAGCGCCATGGCGTTGGCGTCGTCCTCCGCGACCTCCTCCAACGCCACGTCGAGGTCGGGCTCGATGCCGCCGAACTCCTCGCGGAAGTCGGCCAGGCAGGCGGCGACCACGTCCTCGAGCTGGCCCTTGCCGTCCTTGTCGACCCGGCAGACGGCGAAGGCCTCGCGCGGAATGGCGTTGTGCTTGTCGCCACCGTTCAAGGACACGAGGTCGAGCTCGAGCCCCCCGTCGATCGCCTTGAGCAGCACCCGGGTCGCCAGCTTCACCGCGTTGCCGCGATTCTCGATGATGTTGAGACCCGAGTGGCCCCCTTTGAGGCCCCTCACCACCAACCGCACCGGGGTCGAGCCGAGCAGCCCCTTGCGCCGGTTGGCGGCCAGCTCGAGGTGGACGTCGGCGCCACCGGCACAACCGAAGTAGACCGCGCCGTCCTCCTCGGTGTCGAGGTTGACCATCAACCGGCCGTGGAGGATCGACGGGTCGAGCTGCTTGGCGCCGGTCAGGCCGGTCTCCTCGTCCACCGTGGCCAGGATCTCGAGCGGCCCGTGGACCGCCTCGGGGTCGTCGGCGACGGCCATGGCCGCGGCCAGGCCGATGCCGTTGTCGGCGCCGAGGGTTGTCCCGCGCGCCCGCACCCAGTCGCCGTCCACGTAGGCCTCGATCCCCTGGGTCATGAAGTCCCGCTCGACGCCGAAGTTCTTCTCGCAGACCATGTCGAGGTGGCCCTGCAGGACCACGGTCGGCGCCTCTTCGTGGCCGGGGGTCGCGGGCACCACCACCACCATGTTGCCGACCGCGTCGCGGCGGACCTCGAAACCACGACCTCGGGCCCAATCCTCGACGTGCGCAGCGATCTTCTCCTCGTGCTTGGAAGGGCGGGGCACCTTGAGAATGGCGTCGAAGTGCGACCAGACGACCCGGGGCTCGAGGGACGCGACGGGAGTGCTCATCATTCGATCCTCCTTGGGACGACGGACCCTCGGGCCCGCCGGGGGGGACATGATACACCGAAAATGCGACGCCGTCCCGAGTCCGCGCCCAGAAAACGGACGGGACGCGCTACCCTTGAATCATGGCGGGACACCTCACCCCGGCGAAAACGCCCGTCGGCTTCGCCGGCGCGATGTCGCTGCTGCTGGTGCTGGGGGTTCTGGCCCTCGCGTCGCTCGGCGCGGCCCCGCCGGGGGAAGGAGGGCTGCAGGGACAGACCGGCTCGGACCGCGCCCGCACGCTGTGCGAGCTCGGCGACGGCGAGCTGACCGAGGACCCGGCGCTGGCCAGGTCCCGCGCTGCGGAGGCGGCCGACCTCGCCCGCATCGCGCAGGACGCCAACCTCGAGGCTCGCGCGCTGCTGCTGCAGGGGGAGGCCCATCTGCGGCTGAACGAGCTCCCCACAGCCGTCGACGTCCTCGAGCGCGCCGTCACGGCCGCTGACCGGGGCGGCGACCCCTCCCTGCGCAGCCGGTGCCGGCGACGGCTCGGCGACGCCCTCGCCCGCGCCGGCGAAACCGATCGCGCGGTCGAGGTCTACCTCGACCTGCTCCAACGCCTCGAGGCCGGGGGGTTCGGTGGCGACGAGGTCGAGCGGCGCACCCACCGCGCCAACCTCCTGGCCGCCATCGGCAACGCCTTCAGCCAGGCGCGGGAGGTCGACACCGCCATCGCCTACCATCGACGAGCGCTCGCCGCCTACGAGGAGCTCGGCAACGCCGTCGGCGTCGCCGGCACCAGCTACAACATCGGCAACACTTTCTACGACCGCGGCGAGCTCGAGCCGGCGATGGACCACTACCAGCGGGCCCGGGCCGCAGCCGCAACCCTCGACGACACGACCCTGTTGACCATGGCCGTCAACAGCATCGGCGCGGTCCACCACCAGCGTGGCGAGTACGGGGAGGCGCTCCGGTGCTTCGCGGAGTCCGAATCGCTCAGCCGGGCGTCCGGCCACGAGCGGGGGGTCCTTTTCAGCCTCAAGAAGACCGGCGAGACCCGGATCGCCCTCAATCAAAGCCGTCAGGCCATCGCGAGTCTCGATGAGGCTCTCGCCATCGCCGAACGGACCGCCGACCGCACCCAGCAGAGCGAGCTGCACGACCTCCTGGCCAACGCACTCGAGCAGGCCGGCGACCCGGTCGCTGGCCTCGTCCACCTGCGCCGCCACGACGCCATCGAGGACGAGCTGCTGGCCGAGAGCCGCAGCCAGCGGATCCAGGAGCTCGAGGTCGCCTACGAGACCGAGAGGAAGGACCGACGGATCGAGACCCTCGAGCGCCAACGGCAGGTCGAGCGCCTGACCCGGAACGCCCTGGCCGGGGCAGTGCTGCTGGCGCTGGTGGTGGTCCTGGTCCTGGTCAGCCGCTATCGCCTCAAGGCGCGGGCGGCGCGCGAGGTGGAGCAGGCGCACCGGGACCTCGAGCGTGCCTACGCCGAGGTGGAGCGGCTGTCCCGCACCGACCCCCTCACCGGATTGCCCAATCGCCGCGCGGTGTGGGCGCGCCTGGAGGAGGAGCGGGCCCGCCTCCACCGCCACAAGCGCCCCTGTGCCGTGGCCATGGCCGACCTGGACGACTTCAAGGGGGTGAACGACCGCTACGGACACGACCACGGCGATGCGGTGCTGGTCCGGGTGGCCGAGACCCTCCGCGGCGCCCTGCGGGAGCAGGACATGGTCGGGCGGTGGGGGGGCGAGGAGTTCCTCCTCGTCATGCCCGAGACCTCCACCGAGGGGGGCCGGGTGGCGGTCGAAAAGCTCCGCCAGGCGGTGGCCGCACGGCGCCTCCTGGACGACCACCCGGAGCTCTCCCTCACCCTCACCGTGGGGGTCGCCGAGATGAACTCCGACACCTCGGCCGAGGAGAGCGTCCGCCGCGCCGACCACGCCCTGGTCGCCGGCAAGAGCGCCGGCAAGGACCGGGTGGTGGTGTGGGTGGGCGAGGGGACCGCGTAGCCCCGCCCCGTCGAACGGTCTCCCAGCGCAGGTTCCGCCCGCAACCTCACAGCGCGACACGGCGCGGCGTTTGGGTCCAGACGAAGCGCAAAGGCGAACAGGCGGAAGTGGAGACGAGCTCTTGCCCCTCGGGAAACGAGACCATGACCTTGGTTGCCATCACGCTCCTCCCGACTCGGTATGGCCTTCTCATTGCCGAAGGGAACGGCGATCCCGGGTCCCCCCTACCACGCCGTGCGTACCGGGTACGCGGCGATGTCCCGGTCCGGGGTGAGGATCACCAGGGCGTGAACCATGGCCTGGCACACCAGCATGCGGTCGAAGGGGTCGCGGTGAAGGGCTGGAAGGCGCGGCAGCAGCAGGGCGGACTCCTCGTCCAGCGGCAGCGGCTCGATACCGTGGCGCTCGCGCTCTGAGGGAACCAGCTCGTGAGGCGGTCGCGGCAGCGGCAGGCGGCCGAGGGCGTGTTTCACCGCGATCTCCCAGACGGACACCGAGCTCAGGAACACCTCGTTGTCGGGGTCGGCGAACAGCGCGCGGGCCTGAGCCGAGAGCCGTGGGGAGTCCATCACCAACCACAGGAAGGCGCCGGTGTCGAGGAGGAGCCTCATCGCCCCTCGAACCCCTCCAGGACCTCCTCCGGCAACGGCTCGAAGAACGACTCCGGCACGTCGAAGCTGCCCCTGGCCAGGCCCACCGGCCGCGGCTCGCTGCGCCTCGCCGGGAGCGGCCGGATCTCGGCGATCGCGACGTTGCGCCGGCACAGCACGATCACCTCCCCGGCCTCGAGCCGCTCCAGGTAGCGCGACAGATGGGTCTTGGCTTCGTGAACGTTGAGCCGAATCATGGTTCAATTGTGAGGCCAGATGTAGACCATGTCAAGGCACGACCGAGCTCCGTTCCACCTCGATCCAGTCCACCGCCACCGCCAGCGGCCGGCGGTCCCGGGACGCAGGATTCACGTCGGCCGGTGCAGCGCAGGTTGCGAACTGGAGGACGAGGAGGTTGCGGCCTGGCCGCCACAGCTGTGCTGCCACCGGCACCTCGATCGTCGTGGCTGTCGGGCTGACGGCCACCTCGCCGAGCACCCGTCCGTTCAGAAGGCCCCGGACCTCCTGCGGTCGACCCAGGCCAGGGTAGGCCCACCACGGCAGCCGCAAAGCTCGATCCGCAGGTTCTCCCACCTCGAGCACGACACCCGCCTCGCACCCGGTAGCCCAGACGAAGGACACGCCGTCGCGGGACTTCTCGAAGCCCGACCAACCCCCGGCCAGGCGCCCCCCGGTGCTGCCAGGGTCGAACTCGAGCCGGGTCGTTTCGGGGCCGCGTCGGCCCCGTGGCACGAGGGCCCGCCACGCCCGACCGAAGCAGCTCCGGGGTTGACCGCTCAGACGTTCCGGTAGCAGTCGGAGGGCGGGTTGGGGCCAGGAGTCCGACTCGACCTTCCCGGACCGGTCGGGGGCCGCGACGGCGAGCACGTGAGGGCGCAGGTCGGGCACGACCCGGTAGAACCGGGCGGTGTTGTGGTACTCGACCAGCCACGGCACCGGCGCCAGGGCCCGCCACAGCTCGTCCGACCGCGGCGATCTCCCGAGCACCACCAGGGCGGGCCGCCCCGGCGGCCATGCCGCTTCGAGCTGCGCAACGGTCTCAACCACCCGGGGCTCGGTCGCGAGCCCGTCGAGCTGGAGGTAGTGGCCGAGCACCACCGCGCACCACTCGTTCTCCACCAGCACCAGCGCCACCGCAGCGCGGCCGGCCACGCTCGCCAGCGCCGGGACGGCGCCGACCGCGACCAGGACCGCCACCGCCACTCCGGTCCACGCCAGGTCGTCCCCTTCCCGCGCCGCGACCGTGAGGAACTGCCACCGCTCGCCGACTTCCCGCCACGACCACGAGGAGACCCCGCCGCGGTTCGCGCCGGCCACGGCCCGCCCCAGGGTGGCCAGCCCCCACGGCAGGTAGAGGAGGGCCGCCGCTACCGCGGCGGCCGCGAACCAGCCGACAGCGGTACGGCTCCTCGTCTTGAGCTCGACCGAGTCGGACAACGCGGCCTCGAGCAGGATCGACAGCGCCACCACCAGCACCAGGGGTGCCTGGAGGTGGGAGTACAGCCCCCCCGCCAGAGCGAGGGCGAGGAGCGCCGCACCCCCGAGGCCCGGGCGACGCAGCAGGCGGTCGGTGGCGACCAGCGCGGCGGCGGTGAAGAGCAGCAGGTAGGGGTAGGGTCGCAGCTCCTGCGAGTAGCGGATGTGGATCGGCGACAGCGCTCCCAGCAGGCCGACGAACAGCGCTGCCGTGGCTCCGAACCGGGCAGCGACCCAGCCCGTCAGCAGCAGCAGGGTCGCGACCCCCAGGGCCACCGGCACCAACCGCTGGCCGTGCTCGGACAACCCCAGACAGTTGCCCAGGGACATCACGAGCGCCGACAGCGGGGGGTGCTCGGCGTTGCCGACGCATCGGGACACGGTGTCCGCGAAGGTCCCCTGGGCCCGCTGGGTGATCGAGACCTCGTCCAGCCACATGGAGAAGGTGCCGAGATTGCAGAGGCGCAGCACGACCGCCATGGCCATCACCAGCGCCACGGCCGCGCCCCGCAACCTCCGGCGCTTCACCGCTTCATCATGGCACTGACCCACCGTCCGACGACAGTCGTCCGCTCCGACTCGACTGTTGTCCACCGCCCTCTCCTCGCGCAGGCCCCGACCCCGACCGGCTCAGGGCATCCGCCGCGCCGGGATGAACGTCGGGTCCCCGGTGGCGTTGTCCACCACCAGGCGTAGGCGACGAAGCCGGTGCCAGCAGGGCTGGAGACCGTCGCAAACGCATCGTCCACCGGGTCGCAGGCAAAACGCTCCAGGAAGCGGTACACCTGCACCAGACCGAACGGGGGTACCGTCCAGGACTCCGCGCCGAGGGACGCTCCCGACGCCACGCGCGCCTCAACCTCGACCCGGATCGGCTCGCTCACGGGGTTCACGATCCCGAGATTGGTCCGGAAGCGGTCGCTCTCGGTGAGCTGTACCAGCGTGGCGCCCTGCGTCGAGCGAGAGGCCGCGTCGACCGTCACCGCCGGGATGCCCTGGCCCATGGTTCCTCCGGCGGTCACGGTGTAGGTCCGGATTGTGGTCTCGCTCCAGCCAATGAAGCTGGTGGTGAGGAAGACCTGGTGGTCGCCCGCCGTGGCGAAAGCGTGGCGCAGGTACGCACCGGTGACAGCGTTGCCATCGTCCACCTGCCGCTTGAAGCGCGCGTCGAGAGGGATCGGGTAGACCTCGAGCTGCATCACTTCGGTGACGTAGGGGTTGGGCGGATCCCACGAGAACGAGGACACCGAACGCTTCGCTAGCGTCTGACTGAGCGTGTTGTTGCCCTTGTCGGTGCCGGCGGTGAGGGTCTCGATCTTCGGGCTGGGCGGGTTGAAGGTGTGGCTGGGGTCCTGCCCGGTGCTGGATGTCCCGTCGCCGAAGTCCCACCGCCACCAGGTGGGGCGGCCGATGCTCGAGGCGGTCAATCTCACCCCGGCGGCGGTGGCACGTGGCCTGGCAGGAGCAGCGCCACGGCCCAGCCGAGCAGGGCGTGGGCGACCAACAGGGCCAGCTGCCAGCGCTCGAGCCTGGGCCGGCGGGGCGGCTTGAGTCCGCCAAGGATGAGCGCCATCGGGACCACGGCCGGCAGCAGGTACCGCCCCTGGGGCTGGTAGTCCACGGCCCAGGAGTGGAGGAGGGAGGCCGCAACATTGAGGAGCCGGTAGAGCAGGGGGCTGACGACGTGACCTCGACCGGGAGGGGGCGGGTCGGGTTCGTGCCGGCTGAATCGGGGTGACGGCGCTTCGGCAGGCCCGCGGTAGACAATCCACCACGATGTGGCGGATTTGCCTCCGCCCGACAGCATTGCCATCACAGCATGATGGCACTACATTTGATCGCAGGGAGGTGAACATGCTCAGGACCCAGGTTCAGCTGACCCAGGAGCAACAGCGCCGGCTCCGGGCTCTGGCCCACCATGAAGGGGTGTCGATCGCCGAGCTGGTCCGCCGGGGGGTCGACCGGCTGCTCGACGAGGAGTCCCCCGATCGTCGGGAGCTCTATGCACGAGCCGCTGAGCTGATCGGCGCCTTCGCAGATTCGAGCGGTGCGACCGATGTCGCGGCCCGACACGACGACTACCTCGACGAGGCCTACCGGTGAGCCGGGTGTTCGTCGACACGAGCGCTCTCCTCGCGCTCCTCATCCCCACGGACGAGTCCCACCACGACGCCGCGACGGCGTTTGCCAGGCTCCGTGACCGGGAGGCGGTGCTCGTGACGACCTCGTACGTGCTGGTCGAAA
>Ga0068714_10002821_pt1 | contig 21618 bp, 18 predicted proteins | sample MTBNYHSulfiMetaG_FD_62988 | JGI IMG/M metagenome (GOLD analysis project Ga0068714, IMG submission 62988) | Enrichment culture microbial communities from rom New York Harbor, USA that are MTBE-degrading - MTBE-NYH (New York Harbor Sulfidogenic)... | ecosystem: Environmental > Aquatic > Marine >... | reverse complement strand
GACCGTGTCGTGTTCGACATCTGTGGAGGAAGCTATCGGCTTGTTGTCCACATCAAGTACAGGTTCGCCACGGTGGTGATCCGCTTTGTCGGAACGCACGCGGAGTACGACAGGATCCATGCGGAGGAGATCTGATGCGCCCGAAGGTGATCAAGACCGAGGCTGACTACGAGGCGGCGCTTGGCCGACTGGAGGAGCTGCTCGATGCCGAGCCGGGGACTCCGGAGGGGGACGAGTTCGAGCTCTGGGCAACACTGATCTCGGCGTACGAGGAAGAGGCGTTCCCGATCGATCTCCCGGATCCTGTTGCAGCGATCCGCTTTCGCATGGAACAGGCGGGGCTGAAGCAGGCTGATCTTGTGCCGTACATCGGAAGCGCAAGTCGCGTATCGGAGATCCTGCGGGGGAAGAGGACGCTCAGCCTCTCAATGATCCGCAGGCTGCATGAAGGCTTGGGCATTCCGGCTGAAGTCCTGCTCCAGGAGCCCGGCGCCGCCATGCCGACGGCTCATCCGGAGATCGATTGGCTTCGCTTCCCGATTGCTCAGATGCTGAAGCGAGGGTGGTTCTCTGGATTCCAAGGCACGCTTGCGGAAGCGAAGGAGCGGGCTGAGGAGCTGATCAGTCCACTGATCTTCCCCAACGGCGTCGAGGCGGGGAGCATTCCCTGTTTCCTCCGGAAGAGCGTCCGCACGGATGCGGAGATGGACGAGTACGCGCTCTCCGCTTGGTGTGCTCACGTTCTAGCGAAAGCACGAGAAGAAGACCTGCCTGCCTACAAGCCTGGGACGGTCACGAAAACCTTCTGCCGCGAGTTGGTCCATCTTAGCCTCCTGGATGAAGGCCCCGTTCTCGCCAAGGAGCTTCTGAACAAGAGCGGGATTCATCTCATCACGGAACGACACCTGCAAAAGACGTACTTGGATGGAGCCGCCTTCTGGTCCAGTGAGGAGCGGCCCGTTGTTGCCATGACCCTGCGACACGATCGGCTGGACAACTTCTGGTTCACGCTCTGTCACGAACTCGCTCATGTGAGCCCGCACCTGGAAACCCATCACGAGGATGCGTACGTCGACGATCTTGATGCCAAAGGCGCCACGTCCGGAGAGAACGATGCTGATGAATTTGCAGCGGACACCCTGATTCCCGACCCCAAGTGGAAGACCTCCGGGCTGCAGAGGAAGTGGTCGTCCTCTGCCATCGTCGGATTCGCCGCGAAGCTGCGGATCCATCCGGCGATCGTTGCCGGAAGAATCCGGAGAGAGCGAGGCAACTACAGGATCCTCTGGCAGCTCGTGGGCAAGGGGGAGGTCCGCCGGCACTTCGAGTCAGCCTGATCCGGCCCCCGTTGCTTTCGAGAGCCGGTCCTATGTGACGGTTGTGTGACTGAACCTGCTGTGACAAGGGCGGGAGGCGGCAGAAAACAGCTGGAGAAGGACTCTTTGGCGTGCAAAGCAGCCCATCCTTCGTGCGCTGGTTGATTGCACAGCAAAGTATGACAGGTCGGTGCTGAGAATGGCGTGGCCATTTGTTGACACATCGCGATCCATGTATACACTTAGCCACATGGCAGCGCAGACGGACTCCGATCGCATCCTTGAGCTTGCCGAAGAGCGAGGTCTAGTTCACGTACGCGACGTGGAGGCCGAAGGCATCCACACACAGGTCCTGACCCGCCTGGTCCGTAAGGGCAGGCTCGAACGAGCAGCACGTGGCCTGTACCGACTTCCGGATCCAGATTACGAGATCACGGAGCATCACGGGATCGTGCTCGGGGTCTCGGCGGCTCCGAAGGGCGTCGTCTGTCTGCTCTCCGCGCTTCAGTTCCATGAGATCGGTACGCAACTCCCGCGGCAGCTGTGGATGGCGCTCCCCCGCGGAGCGCGTGAGCCATCGCCCGAGTACCCGCCAATGCGCTTCGTTCACATGGCCGGAGAGGCGTTCACGACGGGCATCGAGGAGCACGTACTTGAGGGGCAGCCGGTCAAGATCTACGACGTGGCGAAGACCGTTGTGGACTGCTTCAAGTTCCGCAACAAGATCGGCATGGATGTGGCGCTGGAGGCGCTGAACGAGAGCTGGCGCGAGCGACGGCTGGATCTGAATCTCGTCGCGAAGTATGCCCGCGTCTGCCGCGTGTGGAACGTCATGAGCCCCTATCTGGAAGCTGTGACGAGCCGATGAGCACATGTAATAAGGAGGGCTGATGCCGGAGATTGCCGAGCGGGCGTTTGAGGATGCGATCGTCAACGCGCTGGTGACGGGGAGGATGGCTGGCGCTGCCACGGGCGAATCGCGCGAGCCGTCTCCCGGATTCGGCGAGTTCGTCCCCGGTGGATACAGCCAACGTCCGGCGGAGGACTACGACCGAGGCCTCTGTCTGATTCCGGACGAGACGCTCGACTTCGTCCTCGCCACCCAGCCAAAGACGTGGGAGCGCCTGAAACAGCACCACGGCGAGGAGGTCAAGACGCGTTTCCTCCAACGCCTGGCCGGCGAGGTTGGACGGCGGGGCACGCTCGATGTCCTTCGCAACGGCGTCAAAGACCGAGGGTGCAAATTCGATCTCGCGTTCTTCAAGCCGTCGAGCGGGCTGAACGAGGCGCTTCGCGAGTTGTATCGAGCCAACCAGTTCTGCGTGATCCGCCAATTGCACTACAGCGAGAAGAACGACAAGAGCCTTGACCTCGCGCTGTTCCTGAACGGCCTCCCGGTCTTCACCGCGGAGCTGAAGAACCCGCTCTCCGGTCAGACGGTCGAGGACGCGATGCGCCAGTACAAGACGAATCGCGATCCGCGGGAGCCGCTGCTCGGCTACGGGCGCTGCCTGGCTCACTTCGCGGTCGATCCGAACCTGGTCTACGTCACGACCCATCTGCGCGGAGAGAAAACGTTCTTCCTGCCGTTCAACCGGGGCTGGGATCGCGGCGCGGGGAATCCGCCGCTGCCTCCGACGCAGTCCGGCTACGCGACGAGCTACCTGTGGGAGACGGTCTGGTCGCGCGACAGCGTGCTCGACCTGGTGCGCCAGTTCATCCACGAGGTCGAGGAGTTCGACGAGGACGGGAACAGGACGGGGCGGCGGTTCATCCTCTTCCCGCGCTACCACCAACTCGACGCCGTGCGCAGGCTGGTCGCCGACGCGCGGATGCGCGGGACGGGACAGCACTACCTGGTGCAGCACTCGGCGGGAAGCGGGAAGAGCTTCACCATCGCTTGGCTCGCCCATCAGCTGTCGACGCTTCACGACGCGGAGAATCGCCGCGTGTTCGACTCGATCGTCGTGATCACCGATCGACGGGTCCTCGACCGGCAGCTTCAGCGAACGGTCCTCCAGTTCGAGCAGACGCTCGGCGTGGTCGAGAACATCGACAAGACCTCCCGTCAGCTGAAGGAGGCGCTCGAAGGCCAGAAGACGATCATCGTCACCACGCTCCAGAAGTTCCCGGTGATCGTGGACGAGATCGGGAAGCTCCGCGGACACCGGTTCGCGGTGGTCATCGACGAGGCGCACTCCTCGCAATCGGGAGAGAGTTCGAAGAGCCTGAAGGCCGTCCTGACGTCCGGCTCGCTCGAGGACGCGGAACGAGAGGAATCGGCAGCACAGACGCCGGAAGAGGAGCTGGAGAGCCGCGTCCTCCAGGAGATGGAGACACGCGGCCGGCTGCCGAACCTGTCGATGTTCGCATTCACCGCCACCCCGAAGCCCAAGACGCTCGAGCTGTTCGGGCGGAAGCGACAAGATGGCCAGTTCGAAGCGTTCAGCCTCTACAGCATGCGCCAGGCGATCGAAGAAGGCTTCATCCTGGACGTTCTGGAGAACTACACGACCTATCAGGCGTACTGGCAGCTGCTCAAGACGATTGAGGAGGATCCGCGCTACGACCGGCACAAGGCCACCTACCTGATGCGCCAGTTCGTCGAGCTACATCCGCACGCGATTCACGAGAAGATCGGGATCATCGTGGCGCACTTCGCAACCCAGGTGCAGGACGCGATCGACGGGAAGGCCAAGGCGATGATCGTGACGCGCTCACGTTTGCACGCGGTGCGGTACAAGCTGGCGCTCGATCGCTACCTTGAGGAGCACGGCCATCCGTGGAAGGCGCTCGTCGCGTTTTCCGGGACGGTGAACGACGGCGGAAAGGCGTACACCGAAGCGGGGATGAACTCCCTGAGTTCCGGGAAACGGATCGGCGAGAAGCAGACGGCGAAGGAGTTCCGCCGGCCGGAGAACCGGTTTCTCGTGGTCGCGAACAAGTTCCAGACCGGGTTCGACGAGCCGCTGCTTCACACGATGTACGTCGACAAGAAGCTGGGCGGGGTCAATGCGGTACAGACCCTCTCGCGTCTGAACCGGACGCATCCGGAGAAGAACGGCACCGCGGTGCTCGACTTCGCCAATGAGGCGGAGACGATCCGGAAGGGATTCGAGCCGTTCTACGAGAAGACGATCCTCTCCGAGGCCACGGACCCGAACCTCCTGTACGAGCTGGAGCAGCAGCTTCGGGAGTACGGTGTCTACACGTCGGCGGACATCGAGGCATTCGCCAAGCTCTACTTCACCCCAGGCGTGACGCAGGATCGGTTGTACTCCCAGCTTGGGAGCGTGGTGACTCGGTTTGCCGAATTGGGAGATGACGAGCAGCGCGACGTTCGTAGCTACCTGACCGACTACGCGCGGCTCTACGCCTTCCTGTCGCAGATCCTGCCGTTCGCGGACCCGGATCTTGAGAAGCTGTACGTCTTCGCGCGCAACCTGCGGCGGCTGATTCCTTCTGCCTCCGACCGGCTCCCTCGCGAGGTCCAACAGAACATCGACATCGACTCCTACCGGATCCAGAAGACGGGAAGCGGCCGGATCGACCTCGAGACCCGGAACGGCCGCCTACACCCGATGCGCTCGAAGCGTCTCCTTGGAGCGGAGGAGGAAGATCTCGAGCCCCTCTCGGCGCTGATCAAAGAGCTGAACGAGCGATTCGGAATGAGCCTAGGGCCAGAGCACAAGGTCACCCTCGAGCAGATGTTCGATCGCCTCGATCAGGACAAGGCGCTCGACGCGAGCGCGCGGGTCAACACGCGAGAGAACGTCCGCTTGACCTTCGATCATAAGGTCGACGACGTGATCCAGCAGATCGTCGACACCAACTTCGAGCTGTACAAGCGGATCACCGACAACAAGGCCTTCGGCGAAACGCTGAAGAACCATCTCTTCGACCAATACCTGCGGACGCATCGGCAGGCGGAGGAGCTCCTCAAACAGCGCGAATCGAGGACGCTCGAATTCAAGTCGACGCTGCGATGGAACCTGAGGGAAGAGAAGAAAGACCCTTCCGTCGTGACGCACGCGGTGCTCAAGACCATCGCGGCGTTCTTGAACACGGACGGGGGCGACCTGTTGATCGGCGTGGCCGACAACCGATCGATCGTCGGGATCGAGGCCGATCGGTTCGACAGCGAGGACAAGTTCCTGCTCCATCTGAGCCACGTGATCGGCGCCGCGCTGGGCGATCGGGCGGGAACGTGCGTCGACGCGAAACTGGAGACAATGAAAGGAAAGACGGTCTGTCTGGTGAGCTGTCAGCGAAGCCCGGAGCCGGTCTACCTCAAGTGGCGGGAACTCGAAGCGCACGAGGACGGCGACTTCTACGTTCGCAGCGGAGCGCAAACGGTGGATCTGGATGCCGAAAGCCGGACGCGATACATCGCGACCCGATGGACAACGAAGGAGCCGGAGACAAGACCGGGGGGCGTCGCCTGACGCCCACCCGAAGCTCCGTCCTCTTCGGCAACCGCCGGGAAACCTCGACCGTAGGACCTGGAATCGGGCGCAGTCGCCGGGGATAGAGTACCCGGGCGAGCACCCGAAGAAGCCGGGCGGCGGCGTGTCCTCAGTGGCCACCTGTTCTGAGATGACCCCGCGGCTGGCGGCGCGCTGCTCGACTCCAGCCCGGCGCTGGGGGACCGGCCGCTCCTGAGAGCGCCTGCGCCTCGCGAGCCGATCCGCTACAATCGCTTCGCCATGTGTCTTGCCGCTCCTGCACGCGTGATTTCGATCTCCGGCAACGTCGCGACCGTCGACTACGGCGGCGTCGAGACGACCTGCCGGTTGGAGACGCTGACCGAGGAGATTGCCGTCGGCGACTACGTGCTGATCCACACCGGGTTCGCCATCCGGCGGCTCTCGCCGGAGGATGGAGAGGAGACGCTTCGTCTTTTCGATGAACTCGCGCGTTCACTGACCGATGGAACACCAGTGAACGCCTTGCCGCCTTCGGCTCCGACCACGCCGGAACCGAAGGAGAATCCGGCGAACCCGAATCCTCCTGCGGGCGGCGAGAACGAGTCATGAGCCCCTCGTTTCACTTCTCGGATCCAAGGCGGGGCCGGGCACTGGCCGACGCAATCCGGATCCTCGCTCCAGCGGAGCCGTTGAAGATCGTCCACGTCTGCGGGACGCACGAGATGGAGATCACCCGCCACGGGCTGCGCCGGTTTCTCCCGGAGACGGTCGATCTGCTCGAGGGTCCGGGCTGTCCGGTCTGCGTGACCCCGGCACGCGATATCGACACGGCGATCGCGATCGCGCGGAGCGGCGCGACCCTCTGCACGTTCGGCGACATGCTCCGCGTCCCGGGAAGCGAGCGCTCGCTCGACGAGGCGCGCTCCGAAGGCTGCGACGTGCGGACGATCCTGTCGGCCGTCGACGCCGGCGTGATCGCTCGAGAGAGCGATCACGAAGTGGTCTTCTTCGCCGTCGGGTTCGAGACGACAGCCCCGATGACCGCGACGATCCTCCTCGATGATCCGCCGCCGAACCTCTCGATCCTCGCGTCACACAAGCAGATCCCGCCGGCGCTGGCCGCGCTGCTCGATCTCCCGGGGAACAAGATCGGCGCGTACCTCGCGCCGGGCCACGTCTCGACGATCATCGGGAGCGACCCCTACGAAGAGCTGCTGAAGGATCGCAGGATCCCGGTCGTCATCGGCGGGTTCGAGCCGCTCGACATCCTCTACGCGATCGCGCTCGTCCTTCGGCAGGTCCGCGACCGCTCGGCGAAGGTCGAGAACGGCTACCCGCGGGCCGTCGATCCGCAAGGGAACTTGGCGGCGAAGAGGCTCCTGGACGAGGTCTTCGAGACGGCCGACGTCGCCTGGCGCGGCATCGGGACGATCCCCGCGTCGGGGCTCCGGCTCCGCGACGCGTTCCGCCGGTACGACGCGCTCGAGCGGTTCCCGGTCGAGGTTCCCGAAGGGAACGACACGGTCCCCGGATGCCGCTGTCCGGACATCCTCACCGCCCGGGCCGTGCCGAGCGACTGCCCGCTGTTTGCCACGCGCTGCACGCCGCTCTCGCCGGTCGGTCCGTGCATGGTCGGCGCGGAGGGGGCGTGCTCGATATGGTTTCGCTACGGGGGCGAGCGTCCGCTATGAGCTCAAGCGACAAAGAAGCCCGGATCACCCAGCTCCACGGCGCGGGCGGCGAGCTGATGGGCGAGCTGCTCGAACGGCTCATCCTGCCGAGGCTTGGGGCCGATGGCGCCGAGGCTACCGGCGCCATCGGCCTCAGGGCGCTCGACGACGGGGCGACCCTCGCGCTTTCCCATGACATGGACGGTGAACTCGTCGTGACCACCGACAGCCATGTGGTGAAGCCGATCTTCTTCCCCGGCGGCGACATCGGGCGCCTCGCCGCGGCGGGGACGTTGAACGATCTCGCAGTGATGGGAGCGCGGCCGATTGCGATCACCCTCGCGGCGATCATCGAAGAAGGGTTTCGCTTCGCCGACCTCGAACGGATCGTCGACTCGCTCGCCGAAACGCTCGAAGAGGTCGGCGCGCCGGTTCTCTGCGGCGACACGAAGGTGATGCCGGCCGGCGACATCGACGGGATCGTGTTGAATACGACCGGCCTCGGGATCGCGCGCCGACCGATCAGCGATGCGTGGCTTTGCCCCGGTGATCGCGTCCTCGTCTCCGGCACGATCGGCGATCACGGGATGGCCCTCCTCGCGGCGCGGGAGGTGTTCAAGTTGAAGACCCGCCTGAAAAGCGACGTCGCACCGATCTGGCCGATGATTGCCACGTTGCTGCGCAGCGACATGGGCGACGCCGTCCACGCGATGAAGGACCCCACGCGCGGCGGGCTCGCCGCGGCGCTGAACGAGATGACGCGCAAGTCCGGAACATGCATCGAAATCGAGGCGGCGGCGATCCCGATTCGCGAGCCGGTGCGCGGCCTCTCGGAGCTGCTCGGCATCTCGCCGCTCGAGGTGGCGAACGAGGGGAAGGCGATCGTCGTCGTCGCGCCGAAGGCGGCGGAGGAAGCGCTTCGCTTGTTGCAGCGCCATCCGCTCGGCGCCGAGGCGGCGATCGTCGGGACGGTGACGCAGGAGCACCCGAAGCGGGTCATCCTCAACACCGAGGTCGGCGGGCGGCGGTTCCTCGACATGCCTCTCGGCGACCCGGTGCCGCGGATCTGCTGACGCATCGGCGACTCGGGCGTGGATGCGCCCAGGAAGGAAAAGCATGGCGACAGCCAAGATGCGGACAACGGCGATCGTCGGCGCGACGCTGATCGACGGGACGGGGGCGACGCCGACGCCGGACGCGGCGGTCGTCGTCGAGGGTGGCCGGATCGCCGGCGTCGGCGCGCGATCGGAGGTCCGGATTCCCGAGGGCGCACAAGTGATCGACGCCTCCGGGCGGTTCCTCCTGCCGGGGCTGATCGACGCCCACGTGCACGTCACCGCCCCCGACTTTGTCCCGATCGCGCCGAAGGGCGACCGGACCGCGTACGCAACGGCGATCGCGATCCGCAACCTGCGAAGCGCGTTGCAGGCGGGGGTGACGACGGTCCGCGACGTCTGCGGGCCGCGGATCAACCTCGCGCTTCGCTCGGCCCAGCGGCGAGGGCAGCTCATCGCGCCGCGGATCTATACCGCGGGGATGGGGATCTCGATGACCGGCGGGCACGGAGCCGGATTTCCGGGGGCGTCGCATGAGGTCGACGGTCCAGACGCCGTCCGGCACGCGGTCCGGATCGAGCACAAGGCGGGGGCCGATTTGATCAAGCTCCTCTCCTCCCACCGCACCGACCGCCCCGAGTTCTCCGACGCCGAGATCGCAGCCGGGGTCGACGAAGCGCACCGGCTCGGGTTGCCGGTTGCGATCCACGCCGCAAACGAGGTCAGCACGGAGACGGCAGCGCGGGCCGGGGTCGACGTCATCGAGCACGGGAGCTTCCTCGGCGAAGAGACGGTCGAGCGGATGGCAGCTCAGGGGATCGTCCTCGTCCCGACCCTTTGGGTGAAACACGACCTCGCGGAGCGGCTGGCCGCGTACCGCGAGACGCCGGAGCGGTTTCCGTGGGGAGACGCGGACGACCTGGAACAGAGTGCGGTCTGGTTTCGCCGCTGCGTCGAACGACTGCCCGAGACGATGCGACTCGTCCGGGAGCACGGGGTGACGATCGCCGCGGGGACTGACTTCGTCCTCGCCGACCAGCCGTGGTGCCTGCTTCCCGAAGAGGCGGAGTGGCTGGTGCGGCTCGGCCTGTCGCCACACGAGGCGATCGTCGCCGCGACGCGCGGCGGCGCGCGCTCTCTCGGGATGGAGGACCGGCTGGGGACGATCGAGCCCGGGAAGTGGGCCGACCTGATCCTCGTCGACCGCGATCCAACAGAGGAGATCGCCGCGCTGAAGGACGTCTCCTGGGTGATGCAGGATGGGCGCGCCATCCCGCGCAGCCCGGAGTGGGACCGCCGTCCGATCCGCGATCCAATCTCGCTCTGACCTGGGGCGCGGCCGCGCTGTCGCTTGGCCCTACCTCGTCAACCACGACCGACGGTCGGCGAGGGTCTTGCCGCTTGACTGGCAGGTCGGGCAGTAGTAGGTCTTCGTCTGCGCGTAACGGATCTCTGCGTGGTCGACTGGAGACAGTCGACCACGGACGAGAAGCTCGCTTCGTTCGCTTCTCGTGTCGGTGACGCATCGGAGTCCGACCCTACCGTGTCAACCACGATCTTCGGTCAGCAACCATCTTCCCGCTCGATTGGCAGGTCGGGCAGTAGTAGGTCTTCGTCTGCGCGTAACGGATTTCCGCGATACGCGTGCCGCACTCGGGGCACGGTTCACCCGTCCTCTTGTAGACTCGCAGGAACTCCCGCGCATGCGTCGCGACGAGGCTCCCGCGCGATCGTGCCCGGATCTCGTCGATCGCCTCGGTCAGCACCCGGCGCGTCTCCCGGTGCAGCCGCTCGATCTCCTCGCGCTGCAGCGTGGAGACGTAGCGAATTGGCGACAGCTTCGCCGCGTGGAGGATCTCGTCCGCGTAGGCCGTGCCGATCCCGGCGATCGAGCCCTGATCGGTCAACGCCTTCTTCACCTGGCGGCGCAGGCCCTCGAACGTCCGCACCAAAAGGTCGATCGTGAACCCCTCGGAGAGCGGATCGACCCCGAGCGAAACGACCGACGCGACGTCGTTTGGGCTCCGCGCGAGATGCAAGCGGACCCTTCGCTCGGTGCCGTTCTCGATCACCCGCAGATCCGGGCCGTCCTCGAACCGGAAGACGAACCCGGTCGCCTTGGTGATCTTCGTGTCACGCGCGCTCTCGACCAGCCGCCCGGCGACCATCAGGTGGAGCACGACGTGGAGGTCGTCGCCGCAGGAGAGGACGAGGTGCTTGCCACGGCGCGCCGCGCCGACGAAGGAGCGGCCGACGAGCGCATCGAGCGGTGGGTCGACCGTCTTGAGGATCGTCGGATGGTGCGGCTGGGCACGCGCGATCGGGCGGCCGAAGACCCGCCGCGCGAGGGCCTCGCGCATCACCTCGAGTTCGGGCAGCTCCGGCATCCTCACCTCCGCGCCGGATTATACGTCCTGGAGGGCGATGTCCCCCGCGCCGCGAGAAATCGGCTCGCCGCACCCGCCGCGCCGCCCACACCCGCAGGCAGGTCAGGCAAGGAGGGTGCGCAACGTCCCGTCCCGACTGCTCCGACATCCCTTCCCGCGACATGGCCTGGGAGCAGAATGACGGCGGCAGCGAAGGAGGACGAACGTGTCCAGGGTAGGGAAGGTCATCGTCACTCGGGTCTGCCTGCTCGTCGCGCTGTGGTTGAGTGGGTGCTCGATCCTGCCGACGCCGGTCGATGTCTCCGGGGTCTGGGGGGGCTTCATCGAGTACACCTCCGGCCCCGCGGGGATCCAAAGTCCGATCACGCTTAGGATCGTCCAGGAGGACCACGACCTCTCCGGGACGATAACCCTCGTCGGCCCGGGATCGATCCCGTTTAACCTCGACATCACCACCGGCCGCGTCGCACGTGCCGAAGTCAGTCTCGAAGCGACCGGCGTCCTCGCCATCCAGCCGCCACAGAACGTCACCCTCCGCCTCGAGGGGGAGCTCGCGGACGGTCGCATCTCGGGTGAGGGGACCCAGATCGTCAACGAGGTGACCTTCGACCTCCTCTGGGAGGCCGACCTCATCGAGCCACCGACACCCGAGGAGTAGCCCGCCGGTCACGGGCACGGTTGAGGGGCAATCGGGCGGGACCCTAGTAGTACGTCCAGATGCTCTCGTAGTCCGCGGGGTCTTCGCCAAGTTCACGCATCCGCTCGAGGTAGTCGCGGATCGACGCGTCGACGTACGGCCACGGCGCGACCGGCGCGATCCCCTTCTCCCACGGGTGGAAGAGGTACACCCGTCGGCCGTCCCCACGGATCCCGATCAGCTCGCGGTCCTGCCGCGCACGCAGATGGTTCTTGCCCAGCCCGGGGACGTTGAACACCGCCTCATCCGTCCGGAAGATGCCGGGGAGCAGCCGCGCCTCCTCCTTGCGCTCCTGAAGGAGTCTCGCGATCGGGACGAGGTAGTCCTTGTGCTCATCCTTCCCCTTGGTGTAGAAGGTGTAGTACGGATCGATCCCCGCCTTGCGCAGCGCGATCCGGTTCGCCGCCGTCTGGAAGCGGCGGCTCGTCTCGACGGTGAACACCTGCTGGTTGTACACGCTGACCCCCCGGCGCCTCAGACGGTCCACCGCAGCCACAAGCTGCGGGGTCACTTCGTAGGCGCTCTCGACGTGGGTGACGACAGCGAGGTTCCGCCGCCCCGGCGAGACGTACGCCGCGAGCCGCTCGGCCAGCGACATCGTGACCCGCATCGGCATCGTCACCGGGATGCGTGTCCCGATCCGAATGTTGCGTACGTGCTCCATCATCGCGAGCCGCCGGAGCAGATGCTCGATCACTTCATCCGCCAGGACGAGCGGATCGCCGCCGGTGAGGAGCACATCGGTGATCCCCGGATGCGCGTCGAACCATGCGAGGGCCGGCTCGAGCTCCTCGCGGGACGGAATCCGCTCGAACGCCATCGCGTCGGAGATCTCCCAGTTCCGCTGGCAGTAGCTGCAGATCTGCGGGCAGGTGTCACAGACTTTGAAGATCGCGATCGTCGGGTAGCGTCGCGTGATTCGGTCAGCTGGCGATGTGTCCCGCTCGCGCATGAAGTCCATCGAGCGGGACCGGTCGTTTCGATGCTCGATCATCTTGCGCACCGTGTGCAGCGGCGGGATGACCTGAGAGCGAACCTGTCCGTCCTGCCTTCGGTCTGCGGACTCGAAGTCAAACAGAGACAAGTAGTAGGGGGTGATGCCCCACGGGACTCCGTACTGGACCGCCAGCCGGACGGCGGCGATCTCCTCGGAGCGCAGCGGCACGAGCTCGCGCAGTCGCGCTGCCCCCTCCGCCCCCTTGAGAACATGCGCCGTCTGCCATTGCGCATCGTCCCAGTCCCCCGCCGACGCGCCAAACGCCGCGAGGATCCTCCGCTGGTTCTCGCGTCGCCGGCGCACCACCTCCGCATCGACCCCGCTGGGATGGGCCGATACCGCCCGCCAAACGACGTCCGCCAGGCGGTCGAGCGACCTCGACCGCTCGCGCGCCCCTCGCCGCCCGGTACGAGGGAACTCCGCAACGGAGTGGTCCTGTTCCGCGACGCACGCACGCGCGAACCAGCCACGTCCTGCGCCGGACCGCCCGTGCATCGCGCGAAACAGGTAAACGAACTCGTCGACGAACCCCGGGTCAACGTCCTCCGCCTTCCCCACTGCGAGGTCCTTCAGCTGCGCAAGGGTGCTGAACCCTGCCGCCCGCTCGTTCTCAACGCAGATCAGATCGCGGAAGATGCGCACTGCGTCCCGTGCCGCTGCCCATGCGAGGCGGTCGATGTCGAGCGCCCCATCGCGGAGGGACCGTCCCATCTCCTCGAGGTAGTCGTCCAGCCGCAGCCGCGCCTCCTCAAGCGAATCGCTCTCGACCAGGCACCTTTGCACCGTCGGATCCTCTCCCCACAACCGATCGGCCCGGGTTTCCGCCTCGAGCCTTCGCGATCGATGCTCGCCCATCGTTCACCTCCTCGAAATCACCGCTCGACCGCCGGTCCAAACCGACAGTTGCCCGGGTCTCGTATTCCCTCTTCTTGTCGCTCGCTGGCCGTCGCTTGGCTCGTAGGACGAAGAGCTTCGCTCGGCCGGACTCTCAAGCTGCTACGTACCAGATAGGTGGCACTGCCACCATGGGTCTCGAAGGACTTCCGTCGGACCAGCGATTCAGTATAGCACATCGGCGCGGCCGCAAGAAGCGGTCTTGGCCCACGGCCAATCAGCTTCAGATGAGTTCTTCCCGCCGATCGCGAGCCTCCGCCTCCGGGTCGCGCCGCGCCGCGTCCCCGCACCCTCCGCCGCCCGGCGTGCGGATACTGAGCACATCCCCCGGCGCGAGGGTGAGCGAACCTTTCGCCGGAAGCGGGATCTCGTCGTCCCCCCGAACGAGGACGTTCTCCCCCGCTTCGCCCGGGCCGCCGCCGCGGATCCCGTACGGCCTGCTCGCCCGGCGCTCCGTCAGCAGCGAGACGCGCGCCGACCCGCCGATGCAGCGCAAGTCTCGACGGATCCCGACGCCGCCGCGATACCGCCCCGTTCCCCCACTTCCCGCCCGCAGCTCGTAGCGCTCCACCCGTAACGGGTAAGCAGTCTCCAGCGCCTCGACCGGGGTGTTCCAGGTGTTCGTCATGTGGGAGTGGATGCCGTCGACCCCATCCCGATCGGGTCGCGCTCCATACCCGCCGGCGATCGTCTCGTAGAGGGAGTACGCCTTGCCCGTCCGCGCGTCGATCCCTCCGATCGCCACGTTGTTCATCGTCCCCTGGCAGGCGGCGATTGCTCGATCCGGCATCAACGTCCCCAGCGCGCCGAGAAGCACGTCGACAATCCGCTGTGACGTCTCGAGGTTCCCGCCGACCACCGGCGCGGGCGGCGACGGATTGACCACGCTGCGCGCCGGCGCGATCAGTTCGATCGGCCGATAGCAACCGGCGTTCGGCGGGATCTCCGGGTCAGTGAGCGCGCGGACGGCGTAGAACACCGCCGAGGACGTCACCGCGAGCACGGCGTTCACCGGACCGCGCACCTGCGCCGCCGTCCCCGAGAAGTCGAATCGGATGCGATCCCCCGCGATCGTCACCGCGACGCAGATCGGGATCGGTCCGCCGTCCACCCCATCATCGTCGAGCACGTCGGAGAAGCACGCCGTCCCATCCGGCATCGCGGCGATCTCAGCGCGCATCCGCCGCTCCGAGTACTCGAGGATCGCCGCCATCCCGTCGCGGACCCCGGCCTCCCCGTAGCGCGCCATCAGTTCCCCCAACCGCTCGATGCCCGTCCGGCACGCGGCGCGCTGGGCTCGCAGGTCCCCCCACCGCTCCTCCGGCGTCCGCACGTTCAGAAGCAAGAGATCCAGCAAGTCGCGGTCGACCTCGCCCTCCCGCCACAGCCGAACCGGCGGGATCCGCAGTCCTTCCTGGTAGATTTCGACCGCGTCGCCGGAAAGGCTTCCCGGCTCCTTCCCGCCGACGTCGGCATGGTGGGCTCGGTTGGCGACGAACGCGAGGATCCGACCCTCGCAGAACACCGGCGCGACGAACGTGATGTCCGGCAGGTGCGCCCCGCCGGCGTACGGGTCGTTCAAGACGACGATATCCCCCGACCGGAAGGCGTCTACCGCGCGGACTGCGGCAGCGACCGAATACGGCATCGCCCCCAGGTGGACGGGGATCGACTCCGCCTGCGCGACCATCTCACCGTCCGCGTCGAACAGCGCGCTCGAGCAGTCCCGCCGCTCCTTGATGTTCGGGCTGTACGCCGAGCGGATCAGGTTCGCGTTCATCTCCTCCGCCACCGCGGCGAACCCATGCCGCAGGATCTCAAGGGTAATCGGGTCCAATCGCTCACGACCGGCGCTCATTCGACCTCCAGCACGATTGTCCCCAACCGGCCGCAGCTGCCGCCGACGCCGGGCGGCACGATAAGCGTCGCGTCCTCCCCGATCACGACCGCCGGCCCCTCGATCGCGTCCCCTTCCTGAAGCGCGGCGCGCGACACGACACGCGTCGCCACCGCCCCGCATCCGGGGAAGCTCGCCTTCACCCGCGCCTCGGGCAGAGGCGCCTCCATTTGCAGCCGCGGCAGGCCGTCGAGCGACGGCGGTCCTACCGCGCGAACCCGGACCGTCACCAGCTCCACCGGCTCGTTGGGTTCGGCGTGCCCGAACCGCCGCGCGTGGGCGCAGTGAAATGCAGTCGCCAGCCCCTCGAGCAGCGTCCCGTCGTCGCCCTCCGGGAACGGAACGCTCAGCTCGTGCGACTGCCCGACGTATCGCAGGTCGGTCGACGCCGCAAAGCTCATGTCCGCCGCGCTGAGCCCTTGTCGACGTAGCACCGCCTCCGCCTGCCATCGAAGCCCCTCCGCGACCCGACGCAGCGCCTCGACGGAGAGGGTCGCCAGCGGCCGCACGACGCTGCGGCTCGCGTCCGAGCCGATCTCCGAGGTGAGCAGCCCGAGCGCGGAGAGGACTCCGGCTGTCGCGGGGACGAGCACGCGGGGGATCGCAAGCCGCCGCGCGATCGACACGGCGTGCAGCGGCCCGGCTCCTCCGAACGCCAGCAGGGCGCACTCCCGCGGGTCGTGGCCTCGTTCGACCGAGATGACGCGAATCGCCCGTTCCATCGCTGCGTCCGCGATCTCCAGAACGCCCTCCGCCGCCCGCTCGATGGATAGCCCCAGCCGCTTCGCGATCGGACGCAGCGCAGCGCGCGCCGCGCCCTCATCGAGGCACGGCAGCCCCCCCAGCGGGCGATCAGCAACCAGGTGCCCGAGCACGAGATGGGCGTCGGTCACCGTCGGTCGATCCCCTCCTCGTCCGTAGCAGGCCGGACCAGGGGCCGCGCCGGCGCTCCGTGGACCGACCCGCAGGGCGCCGCCCGAATCGATCCAGGCGAGGCTGCCGCCTCCCGCCCCGATCGTGTGGATGCCGATCATCTCCTGCGCCACCGGGTAGCCCCCAACGGCCCCGGAGGTCGTCCGCAACACCTCCCCCCCTCGGATCAGCGAGACGTCGCAGCTCGTCCCGCCCATGTCCATCGCGATCAGGCCGCGCTCCCCGACCAGCTCCCCCACCGCCTGCGCCCCCTTCACGCCGGCCGCTGGCCCCGAGAGAAGGATCCGCACCGGCTCGTCCTCCGCGCTGCGACTATCGATCACCATCCCGCTCGACTGCATGATCCTCCACTCCGGCCGGAAGCCGATCCTCTGCGCGCCACACTCGAGCTGCCCGAGGTAACGTCCGATGACCGGGCGCAGCGCGGCGCAGATCGCGGTCGTTGACGTCCGCTCGAACTCTCGGAACTCCGGGAGCACGTCGCTTGACAGGGTCACCGGGACGTCCAGCCCCGCCGCGAGGATGCCGCCCGCGAGCCGCTCGTGCGCCGGATGGAGGTAGGAGAAGAGGAACACCACCGCCACCGCTTCGACCCCCGCGTCGCGGAGGCGCGGGACGAGCCGTTCGACCTCCGCCGGATCGAGCGGCGTGACCACCCGTCCGTCCGCCCCGACCCGCTCGCGCACCTCGAATCGCAGGTCCCGCGAGACGATCGGCGCGCGCCGCTCGATCGATAGGTCATACAGGCTCGATCGGTCCTGTCGCCCGATCTCGAGGACGTCGCGAAACCCCGCCGTCGTCACCAGCGCCGTACGCGCCCATCGCCCCTCGAGCAACGCGTTCGTCGCCACCGTCGAGCCGTGGGCGATCGTCTGCACGCCGGCCGGATCGAGCCCTCCCCCTTCGGCCAGCCGCCGCAGCCCGTCGAGCACCGCGTTGTGCGGCGCACCGGGAGTCGACGGGAGCTTCACCAACCGCGCCTCACCGCCGCCCGCGAGGACGATGTCGACGAACGTCCCCCCGATGTCGATCCCGATCGCTTCGATCATGTCCGCTGAGTATAGGACCGGCATTACGCCTCCGCCATCCCCGGAAGGCGCAGCGTATTCGCCTACCGGGCCCCCGCCGGGTGGCGTACAATCCGGCCAATTCGCTGCGGAAGGAAGGGAGCGGAGTTGACCACCCATCGAAGGAAGATCCTCGTCACCGGGGCAGTCGGCCAGATCGGCTCGGAGCTGACCCTCGCGCTACGCGAGCGCTACGGCGCGGAGAATGTCGTCGCCGCCGGCCACCGGACGGCGCCCCACCCGGAGCTGCGCGATTCAGGGCCGTTCGACACGGTCGATGTGACCTCGCGGTCGGAGGTTGAGCGAACCGTCGACGCTCACGACATTGACACGATCTACCATCTCTCCGCGATCCTCTCCGCGCGAGGTGAGGAGCAGCCAACGCTGGCCTGGAAGGTCAACATCGACGGGTTGGTCAACGTTCTGGAGGTGGCCCGCGGCCGCGGCCTCTCCCAGGTGTTCGTCCCGAGCTCGATCGCCGTCTTCGGCCCCGAGACCCCCCGCGACTGCGCGCCGCAGGAGACGATCCTCTTGCCGACGACCATGTACGGCCTGACCAAGGTGACCGGGGAGCTCTTGTGCGAGTACTACGCGCGCCGATTCGACCTCGACGTGCGCGGCCTTCGCTACCCGGGGATCATCTCGAGCGAGACGCCGCCCGGCGGCGGGACAACGGACTACGCGGTCGAGATCTTCTACCACGCCCTCGAATCCGGCCGTTACACCTGTTTCGTCCGGCCGGACACCCGTCTGCCGATGATGTATATGCCCGACTGCATCAAGGCGACGATCGACCTGATGGAGGCGCAGCGATCCCGGCTCGTCCACCATGCGAACTTCAATGTTGGGGCGATGTGCTTCTCCGCCGAGCAGCTTGCAGCCGAGATCAAGAGGCACATTCCAGGGTTCATCTGCGAGTACGCGCCGGACTTCCGCCAGGCGATCGCTGACTCCTGGCCGTGCAGCGTCGACGACCGCGCCGCCCGCGAGGAATGGGGCTGGGAGCCGGCGTACGATCTTCCGTCGATGACGGAGGACATGCTCGCCCGACTCGGAGCGCGCTGCAGCGACCCCTCCGCGAAGCGCGGCCCCGCGGCCTAGAAATGGACGCACCTCGCGCTCGCTGCGCGAGGTGCGCTCCTCACCCTGCCCATGCCGCGCCCGGCGCGCGGGGGCTCATCAGCCCTCGACGAGCATCAGACGGGCCATCTCCGCCCCGTCCCCACGTCGCGGGCCGAGTTTGACCACACGCGTGTACCCGCCGGCGCGCTCCTTGTATTTCGGGCCGATCTCCTCGAACAGCTTGTCGACCGCCGCCTTGTCCTGCAGCCGCGCGAACGCGAGCCGCCGTGCGTGCAGATCTCCCCGCCGCGCAAGCGTGATCAGCCGTTCAGCGAAACGCTGCCCGGCCCGGGCACGCGTGTACGTCGTATCGACCTTCGCGTTCAAGATCAGCGCCGTCGCCAGGCCCGCAAGGGTACGCCGACGGCGCGGCGCGAGCATCCCTATTCGGTCGACGGCCTCCCTATGTCTCATCCTTGACCTCCCCTTCACTTCGCAGCGAGTAGCCAAGCTCCGCCAGGCGATCCTCGACCTTGCTCAACGTCTTATCCCCGAACCCGTGGATGTCGAGGAGCTCCTCGCGGGGGTGCTCGAGCAGCTGGCTGAGCGTGGTGATGTCCGCCTCCTGGAGGAGATTGCACGCGCGTTGATCGATCCCCAAATCGACCAGGGAGACAGACAGCTCCGCCGCGAAGTCTTCCTGCCCCTCCTCGATGGAAATTCCGTACGGATGCTGAGCGAAGTCATCGAACAGCGCGAGATGCCGCTTGAGCATCCGGCTTGCCTCGGACAGCGCTTCCTCGGGGCGGATCCCGCCGTTGGTCGTCATCTCGAGGACCAGCCGCTCGTACCCGGTCTTGCCGCCGACACGGGTCTCCTCCACCGTGAAGTTCACCCGGCGCACGGGGGAGAAGTCCGCATCGATCGGGACCACCGACAGCGGCGCGTCCTCGAGGCGGTTCAGCTCGGACGGGACGTAGCCGAAGCCGGTCTCGACCTCAAGCTCGATATCGAGCGCCCCCTTCGCGTTCAGCGTCGCGATGTGAACGCTCGAGTCGACGACCTCGACCCCGGGAGGCAGGTCCAGGTCGGCCGCAGTGACGGACCCAGCACCCTTCTTGACCAACGTCATCCGCTGGGTTTCATCGCTGCGCACGCGAAACGCCAGGCTCTTCAAGTTGAGGATGATCTCGAGCACATCCTCCTTGACGCCCTCGATCGTGTCGTACTCGTGGTACTTGCCGGAGAAGCGAACCCGGACGACGGCGGCGCCTGGAATCGCCGTGAGCAACGTTCGCCGCAGGGAGTTGCCAAGCGTTGTGGCGAATCCGCGCTCCAACGGCTCGATCACGATCTTGCCGCTGGTCGCGGTCAGCTCCGCGACCTTGATGCCTTTCGGAAAGACCAGTTCTTCCATCGCCACCTCCTAGCGGGAGTAGAACTCAACGATGAGGTTCGCCGCGATGTTCAGGCCCGTCTGCTCGACGTTCGGCATGGCAAGCACCTGGAACCTCATCGCGTCTGCGTTCCGCTCCACCCAAGGGGGCGGATCGCGGTTCACCGCCGCCTCGACAAGCCCCTTCACGCGCTCGCGGCGGCCTTCCTTCACCGCAACGACGTCTCCTACCCGCAGAAGGACGGACGGCGCGTTGATCGCGCGTCCGTTGAGCTCGAAGTGCCCGTGGGTGATCATCTGGCGCGCCTGCTGCCGCGACGCAGCGAATCCCGCCCGATAGACCAAGTTGTCCATCCGACGCTCGAGAAGGGTCAACAGGGTCTCGCCAGTCGCGCCCTTCCGTCGCTTCGCTTGGGCTACGTAGTTGCGGAACTGCTGCTCGCGGATCCCGTAGATCCTCCGCGCCTTCTGTTTCTCGCGCAAGTGCAGCTGGAACTGGCTCCTTCGCGGTCGGTGCCGCTTGGGCCCCTCACCCGGCGGCTTCGACTTGCGGGTCAGCCCACAGCTCCGCGTATAGCACCGCTCCCCCTTCAGGAAGAGCTTCTCCCCCTCCCGACGGCACTGCCTGCACTTCGCGCCCGTCTCTCGTCCCATTATTTTCTCCCCTTGCTGTGGGACAGCGGCGTGACGTTCTTGACCTCTTCGACGCGGATCCCGGACGCCTTGATCGTCTGGATCACCGATTGCCTCCCCGACCCCGTTCCCTTCACCTCGATCGACACGGAACGGATTCCCATGTCCTTCATCTCGCGGGAGAGGGACTCTGCCGCGATCTGCGCCGCATACGGCGTGCCCTTGCGCGATCCCTTGTACCCCACGACCCCCGGGCTCTTCCATGCGACTGGATTGCCGTTGGTGTCGGTGACGGTGATGATCGTGTTGTTGAACGTCGCGTGGACGTGGATCTGAGCGCGTTCGAGCTTGACGTTCTTCGCCATGCCTACCTCTTCTTCCCGGCCTTCGCCGGACGCGGACCCTTCCACGTTCGCGCGTTGGCACGCGTTCGCTGCCCGCGAACCGGCAGCCGCTTCTTGTGACGAAGGCCACGATACGCGTTGATGTCCTTAAGCCGCTGGATGCTCGATTGGACGCGCCGGCGCAAATCCCCCTCGACAACGAGCTGTTGCTCGATCTCGCGCCGCAGTGCGTTGACCTCGTTCTCCGTCAAATCCTTGACGCGGACATCGGGCGAGATCCCGGTCTGCTCGATGATCTCGGCCGCCCGCGAACTCCCGATGCCGTAGATGTAGGTCAGCGCGACCTCGATCCGCTTGTTGTTGGGCAGATTAACCCCTGCAATTCGCGCCATTCGCTCTCCCCCTACCCTTGCCGCTGCTTGTGCTTCGGATTCCGGCAGACGACCCGCAGCCGTCCCTCGCGCCGGATCAGCTTGCACTTCGCACACATCTTCCTGACCGAGCTACGTACTTTCATGATCACCGGGCGCTTCGATCAGCTCTCTCGATACACAATCCGCCCCTTGGACAGGTCGTACGGAGAGAACTCGACGATCACGCGATCCCCCGTCAGGATTCGAATGTAATGCTTGCGAATCCGACCGGAGATGTGGCAAAGGACGACGTGTCCATTGTCCAGGCGGACTCGGAACATCGAACTAGGAAGGCTCTCGATGACCTCGCCGCGCTGTCGGATCACGTCTTTGCTCGCGCGCTGTTCATTCGTTGCCACTGCGCCCTGCGTCACCTCCTTGCGTCACGACAATCATTCCTTCTTCCGTCAGCACCACCGTGTGCTCGAAA